>FWPV01001545.1_pt1 | contig 63183 bp, 55 predicted proteins | sample 2228371 | NCBI WGS metagenome assembly FWPV01 (sample SAMEA103939776, study PRJEB20133) | metagenome
AAAGGAAGAGAATAAAGAAAAATACTTAAGATTTTTGCTAGATCAAGGGGGAGTCCAACTCCGGATCCGGGGTTAAAAATTTTTATCGGTTGACATTTTTGCACGCGTAAATTAAAAATAAATTTTATATAACAATTGTTTTATAATCTTTGATTAAGTCAGCTTCTTTTTAAGGAAGGAGTAAACGATGACCCCCGCCTGCCATTTTCGATTAGCTGCTTTTCTTTTCCTTGGTCTTATATCCGCCTGCAGTAGCACTCAGTTTATGGTGGACTCCATGGATCCGCTATTGGATCACATGAACGCCGCTCTTCGAAAAAACAACGATGTGGAATTGGTCAAAAATGCCATACCTGCAGGCCTTGTGCAGCTTGACGGCCTCATCGAAGCTTCTCCGGACAACGTCAAACTGTTAACCAAAGCTGCGGAAGGGTATAATGGATATGCATTTGTTTTTGTCGAAGACACGGACAAAGCCAGGGCAAAAAACCTTTACTGGAGAGCTTTTCAATATGCAAGCCGGGCCCTCAAGCAGAAGAAAGCATTTGCGCAAGCCTTTGACGGCCCTTTAAAGGAATTTGAGGAAAGCCTTTCCGTATTTGGCCCAAAAGATGTACCTGCGTTGTTCTGGGGGGCCAGTTCATGGCTGAGCTGGGCAGGTTTGAACGTGGATGATCCGGAAATTTTTCTGGCTTTACCCAAAATCAAAGCCATGCTGAAGCGATGCGTTGAGTTGGATGAATCCTATCAATATGGGGCCGCGCACACCATTTTGGGTATTTTATACGCATCCCGATCCGTGGCCCATGGCGGCAAGCCCGATTTGGCCAAAGCCGAGTTTGATCTTGCCTTTGAGATTTCAGGCCGCAAAATGCTGGTGTTTCATATCATGTATGCCAAATATTATGCCTATCAAATTCAAGATAAGGAAATTTTCATCACCACCCTCAAGGAAGTCATATCCGCACCGGATGATATTTTGCCCGAGATGGCATTTATCAATGCCGCTGCCAAGAAAAAAGCAAAAAAACTGCTCGATGATGTGGATACCATATTTTAAGAAAGGCAGATGATGATGAAAAAGAATTTCACAAAATGCGTTTATGCGGTTTTAATGGGGGCGATTTTATTGTTTGAAGCATCAGCGGCGGTTGCTGAAAATGAACCGAAAATTGAGATTAAAATGGCCACCATTGCCCCCAGGGGGTCTTATTTGATGGAAATGATGGATCGGATGGATAAAGATATCCGCCAGCAAACCAACAATGAAGTGGGTGTGAAGCTGTATTACGGCGGGGTTCAGGGCGATGAAAAAGATGTGCTTCGCAAAATCCGGCTGGGTCAGCTTCATGGCGGCACATTTACCGGCAGCGGTTTGGGCAGGATTGTGTCGGCGGTTCGGGTGACTGAAGTCCCGTATCTATTTATGAATTATGAGGAAGTGGAATATGTCCGCAAAGCCCTGCGACCGGAAATGGAAAAATTGTTCGAAGAGCAAGGATTTATCGTCCTGGGGTGGAATGAGATCGGTTTTGTGTATAATTTTTCCAAGGTTCCCATCACCTCCATTGAGATCGCCAGAGCCCAGAAATGGTGGATGTGGGAAGGCGACGAGCTCAGCAAAGCCATGTTCGATGCCTATGGCATCACACCGGTGCCCCTTTCTTTCACCGATGTCATGACATCTCTGAACACCAAGCTCATTGACACCGCCAGCATCACCCCCTATGGCGCCGTGGCCTATCATTGGTTTGAAAAATTTCAATACATGAGCGAATATCCCACCACCAATGTCCAGGGCGCAACCATTGTTTCAAAATCCGTTTGGGACAAAATCACGCCGGAAAGCCGTCAAAAAATTAAAAAAATTTGCCAGCCGTATTTTGATGAATTAAGCATGCACACCCGGGAGCAAGATCGAAAATCCATTGAAGTGCTGAAAAAAGCAGGCATCAAGATCGTAGAATTTGATTTGGAAAAAGGCAAAGAAACTCTAAAATTTGTTTTTGATACGGCTAAAAAAGCCCGGGAAAGCCTGGCCGGCAAGCTCTACTCCCAGGAACTCCTGGACAGAACCCTGGCATTGCTGGAAGAATACCGAAAAGCCCATCCGGACAGCCATATTGAAAAAATCAATTAATATATTTTCGGAACCATAAATATGCAGTGCTTAAAATGCGGCCATGAATTTGATCCGGATTTGTTTGATTGCCCTGTTTGCTCGGAAGTCCGAAAACACACCGGCCCAATCAACCGGCTGGTTTCAGCGGTGGAAGATGTTTTAATCGTTTTGTTTTTGGGCGTGATGGTGATCATGGTTTTGCTCCAGATCATTTTGCGTAATTTGTATCAGACCGGGATCATGGGCGGCGATGACCTGGTGCGGCATCTGGTGCTCTGGATTGCTTTTTTCGGCGCCGGTGTAGCCACGCGTAGCAACGCCCATGTGCGCATGGACGCGCTTACCAATTTTATGTCCGATCAGATGATAAAATACGCAGACATCATTGTCAGCATTTTTTCTTTGATTATTTCTGGGGTGTTGGTCTATGCCTCTTTCAATTTCGTGTATATTGAATTTCAAACCCAAGGACGAAGCCCGTTCTTAAATCTTCCCATCTGGCTCATGCAGTCTATTCTGCCCCTTGGATATCTGCTTCTGACCTGTCGCTTTGCCCATAATTGCCTCATTGCCATCCACCAAATCGCCAAAGGAGAAACATCATGCTGACGGCGGCGATCCTTCTGGTTTGCGCCATGGCGGCCCTGGGCGCGCCCATTTTTATTGTGCTGTCAGCCTTTGCGATGATCGGCTTTTACATGACCGACATCCCATTTGCCGCTCTGGTAGTGGATACGTATAATAAATTTGCAAACAATCCGATTCTCTATACCATACCATTGTTTACATTTGCCGGGTTTATTCTGGCGGAAAGCAAGGCGTCCGTGCGAATTGTGAATTTTTCACGGGCTGTTCTGGGATGGCTTCCGGGCGGATTTGCCATTGTGACGTTGTTCGCCTGTGCTTTTTTCACAGCCTTTACCGGTGCATCCGGTGTGACCATTATTGCGTTGGGCGGCCTGTTATATCCGGCATTGATCAAGGAGCGGTATCCGGAAAAATTTTCATTAGGATTGTTGACCACATCGGGCAGCCTGGGTTTGCTGTTTCCGCCCAGCCTTCCGGTCATTATTTTCGGCGTTATCGCCGAAGCCAGCATCAATAAACTGTTTGCCGCAGGCCTGATCCCGGGCATGCTGCTGATCTGTGTGCTTTCTCTGTACAGTATTTTTGTGGGCTTCAAGGCGGACGTGGCAAAGGAGCGCATATCCGTTAGGCAGATCCTGATGACTACCTGGGATGCAAAATGGGAGCTGTTTATTCCGGTGATTGTGGCGGCCGGCATTTACGGCGGATATGTGACCTTGGGGGAGATGGCCACCTTGATTGTGATTTATGCGCTCATTGTGGAAATGGGCATTCACCGAGAGATCACGTTGAGACATCTGCCGCTGATCATGAACCAGAGCATGGTCCTGGTGGGCGGGATTCTCATTATTTTGGGGTCCGCTCTGGCCCTGACCAATTATATGATCGACGCCCAGGTCCCCATGGTGATACTTGAAGCCATGCAGGATTTGTTTACTTCCAAGTGGGTGTTTCTCATGGGATTAAACGTGTTTCTGCTTATAGTGGGATGCCTTATGGATATTTATTCCGCGCTCCTGGTGGTGGTCCCCTTGATTCTGCCCATTGCCGTGAGTTATGGCGTTGACCCCATTCACCTGGGAATCATTTTTTTAACCAATCTGGAAATCGGGTATTCCACCCCGCCGGTGGGAATGAATCTGTTTATCTCCTGTTTCCGGTTTAAACGTCCCGTGATGGCCCTTTACGGCGCTTCCATACCGTTTCTTGTGCTCCTGTTCATTGCCCTGATGTTGATTACCTACATTCCTGATTTGAGTCTCTGGCTGGGTTCTGTCTTACGCATTCAGTAGGACCTGAAATTATGGCCAGAAAAAAACAATTTTCCACCCATGATATCATTGAGGCGGCGTTTTCCATTGTCCGTGAAAAAGGCATGCACCACCTCACCGCCCGGTCCATTGCAAGGGCATTGGGCGCATCCACCATGCCGATATATTCCACCCTCGCATCCATGCGGGAGGTGGAAGAAGCGGTGGTGAAAAAATCCTGGGACATCCTGATGCAATATCAGTTAACGCCGCGGTCCGGCGATATTTATGCGGACATGGGATTGGGTTATGTCCTGTTTGCCAAAGAGGAAAAGTATTTGTTCCAGTGCATTCACCATGAAGCCTATGAAAACATCAATACCATATGGGGTGAAAAAAATTTTAACTTTCATCTGAACCGGCTTGATGCGTATCCGTTGATCCGAAATTTTTCCAAACAAGCAAAGGAAAAACTCCTTTTTCGCGGGTTCCTTTTTTGCCACGGCTTTGCCAGCCTTATCACCAGCAGCATGGCAAAATATCTTCGCGCCTTTGACACGGAAAAGGCCATTATAGATTTTTTTAAGGAATCGGCGGAACTGGCATGGAAAGGGCTGAAATCAGAATTGAAATAATCGCCTATGCTTCAATTTTTCCGCATTTTTTTCTTGCGCGGCGAAAGTGTAAATCCAGAATCCAGTGCACCAGCCTTGGAAAATGGCGATACATCCGCCAGACAACCCCCGCGCCGCCCGGCAGGATAAAGAATTTATTTTTCAGAATCCCGTTTACAAAAATTTCTGCGACTTTTTCAGGGCGCATGAGCCTGACATTTTCAGAGAGCATTTTACATTCAAGGGGTTTGGTGAGGTTTTCGGCTTTTAAGCCCGGGGTGTCTGTATCCGGCGGATAAATTACAGAAATTCGGATTTGATAAGGTTTGAGTTCATGTCGGAGGACTTCCGCCAGTCCCGCCAGGGCGAATTTTGACGGGGCATAAGCGGCAAATCCCATGATTCCGAAATATCCCATCATGGAGGACACAAATGCGATATGTCCTTTTTTTTCAGACATGAAATAGGGCAACAGGATTAATGTGGGTGCGAGCTGGCCAAGATAATTAACATCCATATTTTTTTTATAATCATCAAAGCTGAGCAAATGGGCGTACTGGGGATGGGAATAGCCGACGTTGTTGATCAAATAATCCGGCGTGCCGCGGCGCTGAATAAACTCTGTCAAAAGAGGTTTTAGACGAATAAAATCAGACGTGTCACAGGCAATGGTCTCTACAAACCGGTTGCCCCTGGGCATGACGGCGCGAATCTCCGATGCGGCCTGCTCTAATTTGTCCGGATTCCGGGCGATGATGCAGACATTGGCCCCAAGCCGCGCCATGTATCGGGCGGTTTCCTTGCCGATACCGGCTGACGCGCCGCATACAATGGCGGTTTTATGTTCCAGCGGCAATGGATTCAAGAGGCTATGATCCATTCTTTATCCCGGATAAGTTTATATTGTATTCCAATATGTTATCGGCTTGCTTGTTTTTTATGGTTCAATTCCAAAAAGAATAAGCGGAACCGCAGGAACGCCTCGACCTTGTCTTACAATATTGTATAGCTCTCCTTCATAATAACCAATACCAGAACTCATCTGAGATTGGAGGGATTTCATCGGGAGGATTTCGATGCCGACATCGATTCGGTCTCCAACATAAAACGCAAGATGCTTTATAAAAAGGTCATATGCTACAAACGAATATTTGCCAAATTGAACTTCGACTGCAACTAGATCCTTCAAAAAGTCAGTTTGGTTTTAGCTGAATATGGGTTTTTCACCAGCGGATTCAATTTGTTTTTTTTGTTGGTCACAAGGGATTGTAAGGGTTTTCCGAATCAATTTTTCATTTTTGGTAACCCAATAAGTGACTCTACTTTCCTCCCAACCATTATTTCTAAGTAATTTTGAAAAGGCTAAATTCAAATCGATGGGGCTATAAAGCAGTTTGCCCTGCATGGTTTTTTCTTTTGATACTTTTGTTTTGCATGAATTTGCATCTACGGAAAATATTACATTTTGTATTTCTTTCAAAAGCTTAGGCTTATGAACGATTAAAAATTCAAGTCCGTTCAAATGGGAATACGTTTCAATGATTTTCATTATTTTACATGAAATTAGCGTTATTCAAACAGACTTAATTGGGGATCATCAGCTATTTTTGACCCGGGGGCAATCCCTAAATTGTTTTTTGATTTCATGGGGTCATAAACAGGTTTATTCATAGGGCGTGTTCTTAGCGTTCCCAAAAGTTCCCGTTCGATTCTATCCTTTGCGAGGTTGATATATTTTGAAAATGTTTCGGCGCCCGCGCCTTTACGCTTATGACGAATAGCTGCAATAATTGTGGTGCCTGTGCCTAAGAATGGATCTAAGACCCAATCTCCTTTATTGGTCATGGACAGCACAAGCCTTTCTATTAATTCCACCGGGAATTGACATGGATGTTCGGTTTTTTCAATATGGTTGTTCTTTACATTGGGTATCACCCATAAATCTCCTGGATTTTTACCAAGCGGATTACAGGAATATTTACCAGCATTTGGGCCCTTGAAATATTTTTTGTCAGGGTATTTTTGTGGAATTCGAACAGGATCAAGGTTAAAAATATAATGATCGGATTTTGTAAACCAAATGATGGTTTCATATCGTCCAGAAAATCGACGGGTGCAATGGAGTCTGTGTTCAAAATGCCAGATAATGCGATTTCTCATTTTAAGGCCCAAGCCAATAAATATAGGATACAGAATTGTGTCAAGAGGGATAATCGAACCGTTTTCCACATAATTACCAACTTGCCAGCAAATGCTTCCATACGAAGAAAGACATCTTACACATTCTCGGATAACTTCAGCTTGTTGTTCAATGTATAATTCCAGCTTCAGTCGTTTTTCATATTCTTTTCCAATATTATATGGTGGTGAGGTGACGACCAGATTCACGGATTCATTGGGGATGGTTTTAAGTAATTCAAGACAATCGCCCGGATAAAGGACAATGTCTTCCGTCACCGAAAAAGTATAGCTTATTTTTCGCTGATCAAACATATTCATTAAATAACAGGAACCGGATATTCAGTCAATGGCTTCAGCTTATTCCGATTTTATTTTTTTATAAATATCCGGCCGGCGGTTGGGCAGGAAATATCTCATTGGATGATTGCGGATGGTTTCAAGGGTTTGGGGTTTCAAGTCAACCAGCATCAGATGTTCTGCGTCGGCCGTATAGACGTCAAGTATGCTGCCTGATGGTTCAAGCACAAGGGCAACCCCGGGGAAGTGTAATCCTTTGCCATTATCGCCGCAAGGATTGCATGCAATGACAAAGAGGCTGTTGTCATAGGCCCTTGCTGGCAGATGCCGCATCCAGGAGGTTAGTTTTGCCTTTGGGTCTGCGCCTGGAGAGGCATGGGGGATGAATATGGCGTCTGCGCCGTCCAGGGCCATTCGTGTGGAAAGCTCCGGGAAATGGGCATCATAACAGAGTTGAACGCCGAACTTAAATCCGTCAACTTCAAATAACAGGATGCGATCGCCGGGAGTGAATGTTTCTTTTTCCGGCGGTCCCAAGTGAAGTTTCCGATACGCGCCGATTGTTCCATTGGGTTGAACAATCAGATGGGTGGCATAGACCTGTCCCTTGCAGCCTTTTTCCGCCATTCCCGCCAGAACAGTGATATTATTTTTCCGGGCCACATCGGCCATGAAATCTGATGCGTAGCCGGGGATGGGTTCTGCATATTTTTGGATACCAGGCCCGGAAAAATAACCCGTAAGATTTAATTCCGGGAAGCAGATAATGGCTGCGCCTTTATCCACTGCTGTTTTGCTCCAGATTGCAGTTTTTTTTAGATTCCCGGCTGTATCACCGACCCGGGAACATGTCACGGCAACTGCTGCGCGGATATTTTTCATAAAAAATTTTTAAAGATCAAAATGGGCTCGAATTTTAAATACTTTTGTTGCCGGAAGATTTAAAATTTCAGTAATGCCTGTTTTTTTTTTAATTTCCGCAAGGCACTGATCAATGTCATTGGGGGAGGGCGCGATCAATGTAAACCACACATTATATGCGTGGTCCCGGACGTAGTTATGGGTGACGCCCGGGTAACGGTTCACCACTTCGGCAAATGCATCAATCCGGTCTTCCGGCACTTTCCCTGCGCACAAGGTGCTCACAAATCCAAGTTTAGCCGGCACAAAATTTCCGCCGATGCGGCGGATGATGCCCTGGGATTTTAGGCGGCGCACCCGTTTAAGAACTTCATTTTCAGTGAGTTCCAATTCCCTGGCAATGACGTCATAGGGACGGGAAGCAATGGGAAAATTTGATTGAATTCGGTTGAGAATTTTTTTGTCAATGGCGTCCATCAGGTGCGCTTTAATAAATGTTCATGAAATCATACAGGTTTAATAAAGTTATAAAACCGGTTGCTTAGGGATCGGATGTGCCAAAAATTGATTTAATGGCCTATCTTAAATAAATCTCGTAAAAGGCGGCTACTCCTTTAAAAAATGAATATGAACGTTTCGGGTTCTGGGTCCATCAAATTCGCAGAAAAAAATTCCCTGCCAAGTGCCCAGAACCAGTCGGCTATTTTCCACAGCGATCATCTCGGATGCTCCCATCAAAGACGCTTTGATATGGGCTGGCGAATTGCCTTCCATATGCGCGTATTTAGCCTCCCAGGGAATGACCGTGTTTAAAGCCGACAATATATCGGATTTTACCGTTGGATCTGCATTTTCGTTGATGGTGACGGCGGCGGTGGTGTGCGGCACAAAGAGCAGACAGACGCCGTTTTTTAATCCGCTTTTTTGTATCAATCTTTGAATGTCGGCTGTGATCTCAATAAATTCGGTTTTCTGGCGGGAGTTTATTGTGAGTTTCATCATGCTTTTTGCTTTCTAAAATAAAAAAGCCCTGCAAAGGCAAGGCTTTTTTATTGATTGAAAAATTTTGATGAAATCAAAATGAATTACACGCATCCGGTGGGTTTGGGTAAACCGGCCATTTTGCACGCTCCCTTGCCGGGGCCGGAGGGGAAAAGTTCATAAATATGTTTGAGTTTAAAACCGGTTAACTTGGAGAGGATCCGCACCATGGGCGCAATCCCGTTTTTCTTGTAATAATCCTGCAAGACATTGATGACATCCCAGTGTTCTTTGGTCAACTCATCAATACCTTCCTGAGTTTTGACATATTTTACCCAGGCCTGGTTCCAGTTGGCGAAATTGTCGATAAACCCATCTTCGTCCACGGTAAATGTATGTCCTTCAAATTCGACTGTTGCCATTGAAATTCCTCCTTTAAAGTTTGAAATATATTTTTTGGCGCTTCGTTGCCTGTTGTTTTATAATTTAATGTAAAAAAATTGCCTAATAAAAAAAATTTTTCTTGTCAATATGAAAATTGATCTTTCTTCTTGATATGAATCCGGATTCGGGAAAAACAAGATTTCCTCATTCTGGAGCCTGTCTTGGGAATTCTGAATTCCAACATTTAATATTCTTTCGGCATGTTGTTTAGCTGTGAGAGGGTGAACACCGGCCCGTCCTTACAAACAAATTCCTTGCCGATATTGCAGCGGCCGCAAATCCCGATGCCGCATTTCATCCGGTTTTCAAGGGACATGATAATATTGTCATGGCGATAGCCCAGGTTGTCCAGCACCGGCTGAGTAAATTTGATCATAATGGGCGGGCCGCAGACAATGGCGTATGTGTCGGCATTTCCTGGAGGTGCATATTTTTCCGTAATGGTGGGCACAAATCCTTTATGATATTTCCAGTTGGGATCATCGGTCCCGTCCACGGTGATGTTCATGTGAATATCGTTTCTTTGGGCCCAGGATTGAAGTTCATCTTTGTATAGCAGCATCCCCGGCGTTCTTGCTCCGTAAATCACATGAATATCTTTAAATTTTTTCCGGTTGGCCGGATCCAACATGGTGACGATGGAGGAGCGCAGGGTGGTGAAAGCAAATCCGCCGCCGATGATCACTACGTTTTTTCCTTCCAGGGTTTCCCAGGGAAAGGAATTTCCCAACGGCCCCCGGATGCCCATGACTTCCCCTTCTTTCATGGAATGGAGATAGGAGGTCACCTTGCCGGTGCGAAACACCGTAAATTTCACAAACCCTTTTTCCACTGGCGACGAGGCAATCCCGATGGGGATTTCGCCCAAGCCGGGGATGGAGAGCTCGGCGAATTGTCCGGACCGATAGGCGAATTTTTTTTCATCCTCCGGATTGATAAAAACGAATTTGAATGTTTTTAAACTTTTATCTTCGGTTTCAACAATGATTTGATCGATGCGAACCGGATAGGGTAAATATGGATTTTGCACAATAATCCCCCTTTGCTATGACGATGCAACTTCACAACTGCAGGATTGCGGATTAAAGGAATTCATTTTATTGCAGATTTTTCTGATATCAATATTGACAGGACAAAGACGGATGCACCGGCCGCAGCCCACGCACTGAATCCCGTCATTGTATTTATCTACATAATATTTGAGTTTATGCATGAACCGTTGACGCACCCGTTCATATTTATGCTCTCTGGGATTGTGGCCGGAGGCATGCAGAGTGAACAACGGCGACATACAGGTGTCCCAGTTCCGCATCCGAACACCGGATTTGCCGTAGGTTTCGTCCTGGATGTCAAAGCACCAGCAGGTGGGACAGACAAAGGTGCAGGTGCCGCAGTTGATGCAGGAAAAAGCTTCTGCTTCCCAGAACGGCGCATCATAGAGTTCCATGATGGATCTGTTTTTGATATTGTCAAAGGCGATTTTTGATGAAATTTCGGATTCTGCCTTTGATTTTAAAGCCTCCAGCTTTTTGGCGATTTCTGGGGCAGCGGGTTGGGTCCAGCCGGCGGATTGAAGCAATGCCTCTCCTTTTTGACTGATCGGTTTTGCGTAAAGCAAGTCTTTTTCTTGAACCAACAGCACATCTAACCCTTGTTCGCCGAAGGGCCCTGTGCCCGCACTGGTGCAAAAGCATGTGGCGCAGGGATGCGCACAAGCAAGTCCCACACACGTCGTGGATTCATATGCGGTGATCCAATACGTGTCTTGATATTCCGGCGTGTCGAAATTGCGCTGGACCAACGGGAAGGCCAGGGCGTCGCAAGGTCGAATGCCGATGACGGCTTTGGGTCTTTCATCCATTTTGACTTCTTTCAGAATCCGGCAGTCTTCCTTGCTTTCATCCAAACTAAAGGTAAACATCACTTGCGTTTGGGGATACACAATGGATTTGGGAGACATGCGCGTGTTCTGAAAACAGAGCTCCGGCATCTGTCCAGCCATCAGTTCTTTAAACTCAACTTCGTTTTTTCCTTTTACCGGGCCATAAGTCCGGTATGCGGATTGTAATTTTTCAATCCCTTTGGCCCAGGATTGTGGGTCTATTTGAATCAGATTCATGTTTTTGGCCCTGTCACATATTTATTCTTTGATTGAATCACGCTGATTTTTTTTATTTGATAAAATCTTGAGGATCGTCCGGTTGAAAAGTGTCCAACGCCGGACGGGTATCCAATGTGAGTCCGGCTTCCCAGCCATAAAGTTCCAGACAATCCTTGTTTAATTTTTTGGTAAATTCTCTTACCTTAATTCCCATGGGGCAGGCCCTTTCACAGGCGCCGCAATCCGTGCACCGGCCTGCACAGTGATAAGCCCTTAGTAAGTGAAATGTCCTTACATCGGTCGGGTCCTGACTTTTGCCGACCCATTGGGGCCTGGATTCATCCACAAAACAGGTGGGGCAGTAGCACAAGGGGCAGGCGTTCCGGCAGGCATAACACCGGATGCAATTTGAAATCAGATCTTCAAAATATTGCCATTTTTCCTCGGGGCTCAATGATTCCACCCGCCGCACAGATGCATAGGGATCCACGCCTGTTTGCTCGGTCACCGGTTCGGCGATTAATTCGTCAAATATCACGGGATTCCTGTGGGAGCAAGCCGCGCAGTTATCCTGAAGGAGATCGGATTTCTTGTATTCTTTGGAAAAACCATTTCCCATGATGTGGACAGCATCGCCGGATTCTTCAACACCGGTGATTTCACCGTCAATCATGGCATTGATTTTATGTCGGTCCACCATGCCGGTGCAGGGAACCCCGATAATGTAAAGTTGTTCCCGGGTGATTTTATTCTCAATAATATGGTTTACCAGATTCCGGGAGTCGCATCCTTTTGCCACAATGCCGATTTTTTCCTTGCGGTTGGTCACATAGTTGGCCAAATTCAGCGCGCAGTGGCTGTCCCAGATGAGTTCTTCCACTTCGGTAGGCGTTTTGATAAAAACAGGCTGGTTCATCATGGGGACAGAGCCTTTGCGGAAGCCGATGACCATATCCACTTTGCCGTCCTTAAGCAATTGGGAAGCGGATTTTTGAATCTGAACAGTATATGCTGTTATCATCGTATCAACCTTGGATTGGGGTTTTTACAAATTTTTTCTTCTCATTGAGGGCTTTGACTTCTTCCGTGATCTTTTTAACCACATCCACAAACTTGGTGGATTCAGCGGAAGAAATCCATGAAAAATGAAGCCGTCCGGGTTCTATGCCCGTATGTTCCAGCAGATTCTTCATTAAGGCGAATTTGCGGCGTGCGTAATAATTACCTTCCAGGTAATGGCATTCCCCAGGGTGTCAGCCGGATACCCACACCGCGTCGGCCCCCTGACGCAATCCAGCCAGAATGAATTTCGGACTCATGCGGCCCGTGCAGGGGATGCGGATCACCCGGATATTGGGCGGGTACTCCATCCGGCTCACGCCGGCCAGATCCGCCGCACCATAGCTGCACCAGGTGCATAAAAAACTTAAAATTTTGGGTTCATATTCGGCCATGATGATGGTCTCCTTTATACTGCTTCATCAAGTTCAAATATTTGTGAAAAAATTTGATCGGTGTCAAAGCCCTTCAAATGAATGGCGCCAGATCGGCATGACGCCACACAGAGTCCGCATCCCTTGCATAAGGCCGGATTGATTTCTGCCTTTCCGGCAAAACGACCCTGTGTGATGAACGCCGGTGCGCTGTATGGACAAACCGACACGCACACGCCGCAGGAGGCGCATTTGACGGCTTCAATCTGGGCAATGGCGCCGCTTGAAAAAATATTTTTCTTGGACAGCAGCGTTACAGCCCGGGATACCGCGGCTTTTGCCTGGGCAATGGATTCATCGATGGGTTTTGGATAATGGGCCAGTCCGCAAAGAAACGCGCCGTCTGTGGCAAACTCAGAAGGCCCCAGCTTGGCGTGTTTTTCAATGAAAAACCCATCTTCATTCATGGGAACTTTGAAGAAATTCGCCAGCTGTTCGTCGCCGTAAGGCACAATGGCGGTGGCAAGGGTAATGAGATCTGTTTGGAGTTCTACGGGGCTTCCCAACACATGGTCCACCACGGTGACAATCAAGGCGCCGTTTTGGATTTCGACCTTCGGTTTGTTGGACAGGGAATACCGAATGAAGATAACACCTTTTTCCCGGGCTTGCTTATATAAATATTCTTTCTCACCGTATGTCCGGATATCCCTGTATAAAATATAAATATTCATATCGGGATTCCGGCGTTTGAGCTCCAGAGCGTTTTCAATGGAATGGGTGCAGCAGACCCTTGAGCAATACATTCTTTCCGGCTCCCTGGATCCCACGCATTGAATAAAAACAGCAGATTGAAGTTCTTTTAGTCTCGGATCATCGGCAATCAGCTTTTGATCCAGTTCCAGGCTGGTGATAATTCGGGAATCATTCCCATAACCGTATTGGGAGGGTTTCAACCCGGATGCGCCTGTGGCAATGACCACAACGCCATGTTCGATTTTTTCTTTATGGTCGTTGGATGAAAGCTCGGATACAAAATTCCCTACAAATCCATCCACTTTAGTGATTTGCGTGTTTAAATGGATATGAATTCTGGTGTTGGATTCAACAGATTGGATCAAACCCGCCAGTTCTTTTTGAATATCCTCTCCTTTTGCCGTGTGGTAAAGATTTAACGCCTGACCACCCAATTGAGATTCCCGCTCGATCAGATGCGTCTCAAACCCCTGATCCGCAAAACTCTTTGCAGCTGTCAATCCGGAGATGCCACCGCCGATTACCATGGCGGTCTGATTGACCGAAAGTTCAACCTCCTTTAATGGTTCCATGAGCGCCACTTTGGCCACTGCCATGCGCACCAGATCTTTGGCTTTTTTTGTCGCCAGATCCGGATTGTTTTTATGAACCCATGAATTCTGGTTTCGGATATTGGTCATTTCGAATAGGTATTTGTTTAAACCGGCGTTCACAAGTGTTTCCTGAAAAAGCGGTTCATGGGTTTTGGGTGTGCAGGCGGCCACCACAATCCGGTTCAACCCTTTTTCTTTGATAATCTTGACCATATTATCCTGGTTATCCTGGGAGCAGGAGAACAGGTTGTCGCCTACAAATTCCACATACGGCAATTTGGCGGCATATTCTACAACTGCCGGCACATCCACAACGCCGGCGATGTTCACTCCGCACCGGCAGACAAATACGCCGATCTTGGGTCTTTCTCCGGAGATGTTGCGTTCCGGGACTTTTTCTTTAACCTTGGCGTTGGTGTGTCGTGCAATGGCTAAAATCTCAGCCGCAGCAGAAGCCGCAGCGCTTGAGTCAACCACAGCCTGGGGAATGTCTTTGGGGCCCTGAAATGATCCACAGACAAAAATGCCTTCTCTGGAAGTGGATACAGGTGCAAATGAAGGGGTGTTGCAGAATCTGCCGGGCGTCAGCGTAATGCCGAGTTTGTTGGAAAGATCTACTAAGCTGGGTGGCGTCTGCAGGCCGATGGAAAGAACCACCATATTGAAAATCTCGCTTTTCAGTTTCCCGTCTTCAGTTACGTAACGAAGTTCGAGATCTCCCGTGTCGCCAACCGGATTAATGGTATGAACCCGGCTCCGGACGAATCTGACGCCGCTTTTGTTTTTTGCATTCTCGTAAAATCTTTCAAACTCTTTGCCGGGAGTTCTCATATCCATAAAGAATATGGAACATTCAAGGTCTTCTCCGATATGGTCCTTGGCAATCACCGCTTCTTTAATGGCATACATGCAGCAGACTGATGAGCAATAGGCATTATCGCATCGGTTTAAATCCCTTGACCCCACGCATTGGAACCAGGCGATTTTTTTCGGCTCTTGATGATCCGATGGCCGCACCACGTGGCCGCCTGTGGGTCCGGATGCAGAAAGAAGCCGTTCAAACTCCAGTGATGTAATGACATTTGGGTTCTTGGTGTATTGATAATTGTCAAACCTGGATGGATCAAACGGCTCAAAACCGGGCGCCAGAATGATGGCCCCCACGTTAAGGGTGAAATGCTTTTCCGTTTGTGTGAAATCCACTGCGTTAACGGGGCATTTTTTTTCACAAGCCCCGCATTTCTTTTTTTGAATATAAATACATTCATTCGGGTCAATAACATATTTCAACGGAACCGCTTGCGGATATTCCACATAAATGGCTTTTCGCTGGGCAAGTCCCGCGTTGTATTTATCTGTAATTTTTTTCGGGCATTTTTCTGCGCAGGCGCCGCAGGCAATACATTTATTTATATCCACGTAACGGGGTTTTTGGGTCAGTTCTACCGTGAAATTCCCTGCTTCCCCATGAATGTTGCTGACTTCGGTAAGAGTAATAAGTTCAATGTTTAAATGCCGGCCGACCTCGACCAGTTTGGGGGAGATAATTCACATCGCGCAGTCATTTGTGGGAAAGGTCTTGTCCAATTGGGCCATAACCCCACCGATGGACGGCCCTTTTTCAACAAGATAGACATAAAAGCCTGAATCAGCAAGATCTAAAGCAGATTGCATGCCGGCAATTCCGCCGCCGACCACCAAAACGGATCCCACAATATTTTTGGACATGGAAAATGTCTCCTATTGAGAATGTTGTTGAAACAAGCACACCGCAATAATCAATAAAATCAATAGATTCGAAAGTTTCAGAAAAATTTAAATTAAGAAAGTAAACTATATTCTATTGCATACCTTGTCAATAAAATTCTATGGTAATAAGACAGATGACGGTGGGCTAAACTCGGGCGCAACAATTCATAGATGATGGTTTTTCTGAAGGCGTGCTCGGGAAATCTGTTCCACAGAGAAACTGGCATCTTTCGTAGGGCTGCTGACTGAAATGTTAGAAAAAAAATGAATCCTTTGATAATATGACGCATCCATGGACTTTAAGCGATGGATTTCTTCTCAATATCTGCCGTATAGATGAATATGCACGATGATCATAAACAAAAAGTCATTGTCATCTGCGGCCCAACCGCCGTTGGAAAAACTGCCTTGTCTCTGAAGATGGCCGAAGAATTTAAAGGATCCATTGTGGGCGCGGATTCCATGCAGATTTATCAATTTATGAATGTGGGCACGGCAAAGCCTTCAACGGAGGAACGATCCCGGGCGCCGCATTATTTGATGGACATTATTTTGCCGGATGCCCCGTTCGACGCCGCCCAATATGCCAAACACGCAAGGGATGCGATTGCAATGATCCAAAACCAGGGGAGGGTTCCTTTGGTGGTGGGTGGAACCGGTTTTTATATCAAAGCGTTGCTATACGGGCTGTTTGAAGCAAAACCGGCGGATTCCATGGTGCGCGAACGGCTGAAAGCAGAAGCATTAAGTTATGGACCCGCTTATGTTTACACAAAACTCTCGCATTGCGATCCGGCGGCAGCCGCCCGCATCCATCCAAACGACACTTACCGAGTCCTGCGGGCTTTGGAAGTTTATGAAGTTTCCGGCAGGCCTATGTCCGAGTTTCAAAAGGTCCATGGGTTTGCCGACTGCCCGTATGAAGTTTTAAAAATCGGTCTGTCAATTGCCCGGGAACAATTATATGAACGCATTGATCGTCGCGTGGACAGGATGATCGACGATGGCCTCCTAATTGAGGTTCAGATGCTTCTGGATATGGGATTTTCAGAACAATTAAGACCCATGCAGGCTCTGGGCTACCGGCACATGATCGATTACCTGCGGGGCCGGATGTCCTGGGATGAAACCATCCGGATACTCAAAAGGGATACGCGCCGCTATGCCAAACGTCAGTTGACATGGTTTCAAAATGATCCGGATGTAATATGGCGATCTCCGGATGCAGAAAACGAGATTCAGCAGCTGATCCGAAGCTTTCTTAGCGGGTAACATCTTGCGCCAAATATGGTTTAGCATCTTGCCGTCTGATATAAAATCAGCATTGAATTCCCGTATAGGGAAAGGAAACAAAAAAGGTCGAGTGCCAGGGCGCAATTTCCCCCTTGGCTATTTGACCCCAATTTTTGATTCTGTATGGAAAGTGTAATACGTGATCCACAACACGGGCTTATACGTCGAATTACCCGAATAAAAGAGACGATAATCGGCACTGTTGTCGTTATTGTCATCCGTGGCAAACTGCAAACGCGCCTGGGTCAGGCCCGTCAGGTTGATCGCATGGAAATTCGCGCTTTTCATTACAGCGTTAAACCAGCGCATCATATTGACCTTGTTAAAATTGACAGCATTGGCCTTGGTAGCCGCTGCCTGGAAATCCGCCTCCTGCAACGCAGAACTTCCGTTGAAGCTCCCCTTGCGGAGGTCCGCCCATAAACCGCCGTGCGTGTTGAAGGGGTCTGTGCCAACCACACCTCCGGCCTGCCTGATCTTCAGCATTGCAGAGACAATGACGGCGTTATCGGGCAGCCCCGCGGTATTAAAGGACAGGATGGCGCGGTACTGGCGATTCTGCGCGTCGTCCCCCAGACGGATCGTGGTTGCCCCGCTGTTCTTGGCCCCTCCCACCCCGCTGTTCTCCGCTGATTCCAGCACCCAGCCGTCCAGTGTTCCATTGGATTTGATGGCGATATTCCGCGCCCCGTTCTTCCAACGGTGATAATACACATTCAGCAAAGGAACAAACTCGGCGGTGGCCTTTCGGCTTCCCGCTACGGAGGGATGATCGTCGCCAGGGGAAGATGGATAATAGAGTGTGTTGCGGGACCCAAAATAATGCTGGACATCGCCATTGTAAAACCGATGATGATACGAGGAATGGGTCAACACGTTGTAAAAATCGAAAACCGCCACATTGCTGTAAGTGTAGTTGTTCTCATACAGCCAGTGATAGACCAGCCAGTTGTTGAAGGCGCGCGCATTGGCCGCATACGTCCCATCCGAAAGCGGAGGCGCGGTGATGACGATGAAGAGTTTATCCTGCCGCGCGGAAAAATACTTCAACAGTTCGTTGTAAACATATTTGGCATGTCCCACTGTCATGCCGACTGTCGGGTCGGGCGGATCGTTCGGGTTGCCCTCCAACGCCGAGTTCGGGAAGCAGGACTTGAATATGATGATCTCGTTCTGCCCGCCAGGATCGGATAATGTCCGCGTGTAGGAGGAGCTTTGGCCATGCTCTGCGAAAAGGGCGCTCATATATGTTGGCGTTCTCGCGCTGCGGAACCACTCCAACCAATCTGGGATGTCGGTATAATCGCCAACTGGTCCGCCTTTCGAGGGACTATTTGGCCCCCAGCCGTAGTTGGTATCGCTGACGAAGTAGTTATTCTGGCCGAGAGTTTTTCCCAGATTGCCGTAGCCGTCGGCCAGCCAATTCTCGCCTGTGGAATGGTGGATGAAGATCAACTTGACGACGGCTTCAGGCGGATTGAAATTATCGGTCATCCGCATCGCTGCGTGACTGGCAGCGGCTGCGGTCACGAAAAGCAGACTCCCTCCGACGAGCAGATTCAGCGCAGACTTAAGAAACATTTTCATATGCCCCCCTGTCGCATGAAAATGATTTGTGTGCCAAATTTTAATTTCATTATAAGGATTTGAAAACAAAAAAACAAGCCTCTCTTTACCTTCCACCATCCCCCTTTTTTGAGCAACGCAAACACTTCTCCTCGAAACACGTCCTCCAGGTCTTTTGTAGCAGGCGCCGGCCTTTTGATGAACATGGCGTTTTCGTAAAAACAGCCGTCTGTGGCGATGATGTGCAGGTGAAAATTAAAGTTCTGGAAATCACCAAGTGTTTGAACAGCGATCACGCCGCCGGGCATTGCGTCGTCATATCTCACACCGGCTATTTCTTCGGCATCGCACCATCCTCCATAATAATGTGCTGTGATGGCATTCTTAATATCACCTGGTTTTCCATTAACCATTCTTTTTCCGGTTCCTGCCGTAAAATAATGTGGTCGGCTTGAATATCAATAACCGTCCAATCCTCTATCTGATCTGCTTTCCGGAATTCTTTTTCCAGCCCGGACTCATCTTCGAATAACAACCGTTTTATGGTCCTTTGAAATTTTTTTAACATGGAAATATTTGGCATCACTTTGTGAAACAAATATCAAAAATAATATTATTGTGGCGGTGATGATTTTGTTAAACATGGCATCTCCTAAATGCTTCAGGACGTATTGCTACGGTACAGATTGCAACCGCCAGTGAAGGGGAGATTTATTCAAGAAGTCTTAATGTAGGTCCCGAGCGAGGAGATGATGGTGATGAATCCCCTATCTTTCTTATTACAGTGGTTGGAACTGAAGATGAACAAGGAAGATTCAAAGCATCAATTCAGTAGTTGGACTCAAGAAACATAACCAAGCGGTCAAGTGGACGGCGGGCAAAGCCCGCCGCCGCTTACCTTATTGTTATCAAGATATTGATGTGAATATGAGTTTCATGCTTTGGGTTGGTTTTTACGCGGGACGGTCCAGTTGAAACCCTGTCAGCCGGATCGCCGCCGGGATCAAAAGGATGGAGCCGATGGTTGTGTTGATCATGGTAATGGTGATCAGGATGGAAAACAGCACAATGGGCAGAAAATTAGAGGTGATCAGCACCAAAAATCCGAAGATGAGCGCAAATGACGTGTATAAAATCGCTTTGCCGGTCACGCGCGTCGTGTTTTCAATGGCCTCCTGAATAGTTAGGTTCATCCGTTTATAGACCCGATAGGTGTTGAGATAATGGATGGTGTCGTCCACGCCGATGCCCACGGTGATAGATGCGATAATGGAGGTGACCATGTCCAGCTCAATGCCGAACCATCCCATAATGCCGAAGTTCACCAGAATGGTCGCAGCCATGTCGATGAGAGCAAGGGGGCCTGCTGATAGTTTTTTAAACAATAGAATAATAACGGCTGCCACCATCACCATGGCCAGGGCCAGGTTTTCCATCTGGCCGATGACCACATAGTGAGAGAGCTTGATATTGATGAGCGGGTATCCGGTCACAATATAGGAATATTTTTTTGGCACAACTTGTTTTAAGTGTTTTTCGATGGTGTCTATGATGTGTTTGATTTCTGTCGTGCCGAGATGTTCGGTGGTCTTGCGCGTAAGCCGGACATGGATGTTGCTATTTTGAAAATCCGCGTCCACAAAAGGCTCAAAATCATCCGTTCGGCCGTCGGAATTCTCATCCTTTCCTGAAAATATCTCCAGATAGTCTAAAATATCCCCCTTGTTCTGAGGAACAACGAAATAATTTGGATCATCGTTGTTCATGGCCATATGCATGCGCTTGATAAAATCGGAAAATGCATCGGTTCTGCCGATGTTTAGATCCCTGTTATGATCTGCGATCAACCAGGCGCGTATTTGTTCAACGAGATTTAAAAATTCAGGGGATTTAACACCGTCGGGTTCATTGGAATTCAGGACGATGGAAAATCCCCATCCCCCGCCGAGTTTGTCGCCGGTGTGAATAATATTCTGCCGGGCCGGATCGCTGTTTTTAAAATAATGCAAAAACTCGGTGTCCACTTTCAGTCTTACGGCGCCGGCAATGGATATGCCAATGATCACCGCCACTGCTGCATAGATTTTTTTGGGATGATGGACGGCGCCTTTTGCAAAAAGCGTCAGCAACCGATTTATAATCGTAAATTTTTGAGTTCCTGTTTTTTTGCCCATAAAGGTCGGGTTTCGATGGGGAAGCAAAGCAAGACAGGCAGGGATAAAGGTAATGGCGATAAATACAGCGAACGTGACGCCGATTGCGGAAAAAATCGCCCATTCCCGGAGAGCCGATACTTTGTTGGTCACCAGGGTGAGAAAAGCGGCAAAAGTGGTGAATCCAGCCAGAAAAACCGTCACAGATATGTGGTCCATGGCGGACTTAAGGCCTTCAATTTTGCCTTTTCGGGAGATATTCTGGAATTCCGCATAATATTGGTTGAGGATATGAATGGAATAGGAGCTTCCCACAGCGGTCAGCAGGGGCGGCAGGGTTCCGCCCACGGAGGTGATTTTGACGCCAAGATGTCCCATGAGCCCCAGGGTCCAGATTTCAGCCATTCCCAACGTGGCAATGGGAAAAAAAACACCTCTGATGGATCTGAAATTTAAAAAGCAGATGACAACAATCACCAAAAGCACCAGGGGCACGGTTTTTCTAAGATCCATCTTGATATAATCGTTGAATTGTTTATTGACGTAAGGCACTCCGGAAATGATGATATTAAGTTTTTGAGAATGAGATTTTATGATCCGGATGATTTCTGTGACAATGGCTTCCTGATCCAAGGATCCAAATTTGATGATGACGCCGAAATCCGTGATTTTTTCTGTGTGGGGATCAACGGCGTAAACAAGTTGTTTAAATGTCGGATTCAGCAAGAGGCGTTTTTGAAATTCTTGGATGGCCTCTGGGGTTTGGGGGATGATCCGGTGGCTGTTTTCATCAGTTTCCATCAGATCATAGGCGGTCAGAGTGTCGTTTTCGCCGCGGATGTCGCGGATGGTCAACGGCGAGATGATTCGATCAATGATTTCTGTTTTTTTGATCGCCTCATTTTGGATGATGGTTTTTTGAAGTGCTGCAATTTGTTTTTTCTGGAGCGGGGAATTTTCAGACAAACCCTGGGGCACGTGGCGTTTTAGAAATCGGGCAAAGGCAGGATCGTCGGAATAATTTTTAATAAGCGTTTCAATGGTAACAGGGTATGTTTGGCACGCGGCCTTAAATTTTTCCAGACGCTGATTTTCCTGGGCGGCATTGAAGGTTTTATATTCTTCTATATCGGCGATAAAATCATTAAAAGCGGATAAAAATTCGGCGGACCACAGGTTTTTGGAAGATACGGCCATGATGATGAACCGGTCGTTGTCGCCGTAAATTTCCTTTACATGGGAGTATTCAATGAATTCCGGATCATGTTTGGGCATAAAGGATTCAATGGAGCTGTCAAATTGGAGTTTCAGCATGCCAGAACCCAGCAGAACCGTGATCAGTATCAACCCGAAGACCGGAATAAGAGGGCGGTTCAGGATAAATCGGAGGTATTGTTGATATATGAACGACATATAAAATATCCCCAAACTTATTTTAAATCTCGAATATCGCGCCCGGCATTTCGAACCGCAGAAATCAAGATGCCATTTTGGGCTTTCAAAATTTACTATTCGATATTTTTCGGTTTATATCAATTTAAATTTATCCGGTTGCAACTTTGTGCAACCAGACCGTAAATTAAATTCTAAAAAGCCTACTCATGCCTTAAGGCATCTATGGGATCTAGGTGAGCGGCTTTGCGGGCAGGGAAATAGCCGAAAATGATTCCCACCGATGCTGAAAACAGAAATGCAACCATCACAATGTTGAGGTTGAGGATGAAAGGGACTTGAAGGGCGTTTGCGCCAACTGCGGCGGCAGACAGGCCGATGATGATGCCGAGGACGCCGCCGAAACAGGAGAGGGCCACAGCCTCCACCAGAAACTGCATCAACACCTGGCGCTCGGTCGCGCCGATGGCCAGGCGGATGCCGATTTCCCGGGTTCGTTCTGTCACGGACACCAACATAATGTTCATAATGCCGATGCCGCCCACTAAAAGGCTCACTGCTGCCACGGCCGCCAGCAACGCGGTCATCACCCGCGTGGAACTCGTCAATGCAGCCGTGACCTCTTTCATGTCGCGCACATGGAAATTATCCTCCTGCCCGCGGGCGATGCGACGACGCTCGCGCATGAGAATTTCAATGTCTTCTTTGACTTTTTCAGTGGAGGCGTCTTCCCCGGCTGAAACATAGATGACATTGACATCCGTGTCTCCGGCAATACGGCGCTGGAAGGTGCGCAGCGGCACCAGGACAAGATCATCCTGATCCATGCCGAAACTGGACTGGCCCTTGGATTCAAGAATGCCGATCACCTGAAAAGACAACTTATTGAGCCGGATGGCTTGTCCAAGGGGGTTCTGGCCGGAAAAAAGCTCTTTTTGCACGGTGGCGCCGATAATGCATACGGATTTTCCGGAGCGGGTTTCTCCATCGGTAAATTCCCTGCCCGAAGATAATGGCCAGTTCCGGACTTTTAGAAATTCAGCGGTGGTCCCCATCACGGATGTCGACCAGTTTTGATTTGCGTAAATGGCCTGGATGGTTTTGGACGCTGCGGGCGCCACGGCCGCCACGCCCGAAATTTCAGACATGATGGCATGGGCGTCTTCAATTTTAAACATGGGTTCCGACGTTCGGGTCCCTCCGGGCCCTCGGAATCCCTGGCCGGGTCGTACTTGAAGCATATTGCTCCCAAGACTTGCGATATCGGCGGAAACCCGGGCGGTTGCTCCTCGTCCCAGGGTCACCATAATAATGACGGCCGCCACGCCGATGACAATGCCCAGGATGGTCAACACGGACCGCAATACATTGCGCCGGATTTCCACAATGGCTAAAAGAATGGTTTCACGGATCATGGGATTTCCTTTTGGCGGATATTGCCGGGCTCGATCATGCCGTCCACAAAATGAATCCGCCGGCCTGCATAGGCGGCCATATCACTGTCATGGGTCACCATGACAATGGTCAGATGCAGCTCTTTGTTTAATGCGGTCAGCAGGTCCATAATCTCCCGGCTTTTTACAGAATCAAGATTGCCTGTGGGTTCATCCGCCAGCAGGAGTTTGGGCCGGGTCACGATTGCCCGGGCAATGGCCACCCGCTGCTGCTGGCCACCGGACAGTTCGGCCGGTGTGTGGGATTCCCATGCCTCAAGCCCCACGGCGGCCAGGGCTTTTTTGGCGAGACGACGCCTTTGGGACAATGGGATGCCGCGATAGATCAGGGGAAGCTCCACATTTTCCAGCGCCGAAGTCCGGTTCAGAAGGTTGAATCCTTGGAATACAAAACCCAGGTAATGCCTGCGCAACAGGGCCCTTTGCTCTCGGGTCAAGCGGCCCACATCCATGCCTTCAAATAAATAGACGCCGCTGGTGGGCGTGTCCAGGCAGCCTAAAATATTCATACAGGTGGATTTTCCGGATCCGCTGGCGCCCATGATGGCGATGAATTCACCTGGATCTGCATACATGTCAATCCCCTGGAGCGCATGGACCGCAGCGCTGCCCTTGCCGTAGACTTTGGTGACGGATTTTAAATGGATGAGATGAGAGGCGCCGGATGAAGCAAAGGAGGGTTTCATTTTTTGTCGCTCACCGCGCTGACAATCACGTCCATTCCCTGTGAAATATCGCCCTGCTTGATTTCAGTCATGGCCCCGTCTGTTTTTCCCACGGTTACGGAAATTGCCGTGGGTTTTCCTTTTTGAAGCACCCATACCTGAGAGGGATTGGTTTTGGAGAAAGTTTCCGCCTTTTTTTTCGATATTGACGGCGGTCTCGGCAAGAGCATGCTCACCAGACTACGGCCCTCAGATGTTTGTTTGGGTTTTTCCGGGGGCGAAAACCGAAGCGCCGCATTGGGAACCAGAAGCGCGTTTTGGATCTGATCCACGATGATATCTGCGGTGGCCGTCATTCCCGGCCGTAACGCCAAGTCCGAGTTGTCTACGGCTAAGATGGTTTCATAAGTCACCACGCCTTCCACGGTCTTGGAATCGTATCGAACCTGTGTGATGGTTGCGGGAAATGTGCGGTTCGGATATGCATCCACCGTGAACGTGGCCTGCTGGCCTTCTTGAACCTGGGCCACATCAGCTTCATCCACATCCGCGTGAAGTTCCATATGGGTCAGATCTTGGGCCAGTTTGAACAGGACCGGTGCCTGGAGTGAGGCCGCCACGGTCTGGCCGGGTTCCGCGGAACGGGACAGCACAATGCCGTCAAAGGGAGAGACAATGGCCGCTTTGGAAAGGTTTGTCTGAGCTGCTTCCAAAACGGCTTTGGCCTGATCCACGCCGGCCTGGGCGCTGGCTTGGTCTGCCAAGGCCCGATCCAGTGCGGCCTGGGCAGCATCCAGATCCTGCAGAGATACCGCCTGTCCTTGGCTTATTTGCCAGGCTTCTTGAAGCCGTTTGAATTGATTTCGTGCTTCCGCAACCGTGGCGCGGGTTTGCAGGGTTTTGGCCCGGGCCGACGCCAGGGCTGCTTTGGCTTGCAGGACTTCGGCATTGAGTTTGGTGGTATCTAATTTTGCCAGCACCTGGCCGGCCGTCACCCGATCATTGTCATCCACATAAACTGCATCGATAATGCCGGATAATTCACTGCCGATTTCCACTTGGTTGGTGGGCGCCAAATTGCCTGTGGCAGTGACCGTGATGGTCAGGTCGCCGCGTTGCACTTTTTGTGTATGGTATCTGATGTTGTTATTTTCATGGTTGCCTTTCCATACAAAAAACATCATCCCGGCCACGGACACACCGATGACCGCCATCATCCATGGAATCAAGCGTCTTGTTCGGCTTGCAGGCCCGTCAATGCCAAGGGTTTTTTGGATTTCTAATTGGTTATTGTCAAGCGCTTCGTTCATTTTTTGTCCTTTGTTTGATGATCTGCCGCAAGTTTCTCGCCGCAAATCCATCCGCCACCCAACATTTTATTCAATCAGTCCCGGCCGGCATTGTTCCTGGCACAGGATTTTCCACTGCCCCGTCGTAGCCAGAGCGCCCATCATCTATGTCGATGATGCATTGGAAAAAGTTACAATCTTGATCCCATGGCAATGATTTCGCGGGCAATGAATGTCCAACCAAGAGGACCCACTCCATGACTTTTACGGATATGGGGGAGTTGGCGGCAAATCTCCCGGTCATATGACCCGTCTGGTTTTTTCACCAACACAGGCATATCCACAGCCAACAGCATGGTCAGATCATTGATGCTGTCACCAATGGCGATGGTCATGACGGGACCGAGGGATGCTTTAAACAACGCATTGACTCTTTTTACCGCCTCTCCTTTGTTATGGCGGCCGTGTATATGAAAATACCGTCCGCCTTGGGTGCACATGAGGCCGGATGTTTCAATCTGCGCCAGGATCTGACGTTGAATATCCGGATTTGGGTTTATAAATTTAAAGGCTTCGCTGTATTCACGCTGTTTGGCGCGACAGGCCTGATCTCGGGTGAGTCCGGCGTCCAGGGAGAGCGCTTCATCGGTCATATTGGAAAAACCCGCCACTGCATCCGGGAATTGTTGTTGGATCTGATGGAAGTGAATCATAATTTGTCTATAGGGAAGGCCCAGTTCGATGATTTGATATTTCCCCTGAATGCGGGCGTTGGTGAAATTTGGAAAAAATGCATTTGGAATAAAAATGGCTGCACCGTTTTCAACAATAAATGGATTCCTCCCAGGCAAATGGGACATGAGGTCTTCTATTTCAGCCCGGGTTTTGCTGGAGCAGAATATAACACGGATGCTGTGATCCGTCAATTCATGATATGCGTTTAAGGCATCTGCATAGGAATAGGTGTGATGATCTAAAAATGTTCCGTCTACGTCTGAATACAAAAGGATTCGATGCCCCGGCGGCAAGGATGGTATGTTCATGTATTATCTGCTTCTACAGCTGTTTTCAGTTCGTCCATGAACCCAGGTAGGGCGGAAGTGATCCGGCTCCAGTTGGGGATCAATGGAATCCCCATGGGATCTTCTGCAAATGCTTCAGCGGCGATGCGGATGGCCTTTGCAAAGGTTTCCACCGCCACTTCCTCGGCGTGACGGTCAAAAACCATGCCGTTGATCAGGGCGTCCGCGTTATACCGGGTGATGGTGTCTTCAGCGGTGCGGATGTATGTGGATTGCAGGGTGTTGTACATGCCGCGGCTGAAGACCACGCCTTCTGCGGACAGGGTGCGGAATACGGTTTTACAGATGTCAGCGGCCATTTTAAGCAAGCCTGTGGAGGGGTCGTCCGGGGACAGGGGCTGATGTTTGTGCTCATAATTATCGCACAATGCGGACTGGCAGATGCGTTTTAAGGCGCAATTTCTATAAATTTCAGACAGCACGCCCACTTCAAGCCCCCAGTCGCTCGGGATCCGGATGCTCCGGGCCAGGTCCGCCCGCATGGCGAATTCGCCGGCAAGGGCATATCGAAAACTGTCAAGAAACACTAAAAACGGATGGTGGCCAAATATTCGGATCAATGAACGCAACAGGGGGGTAATGAGCAACCGCGTGACGCGGCCGTGCATCTGGTCCGTGACCCGGGCGTAAAATCCTTTGCAGAACTCAAAGTTGATGCTCGGATTGACCACTGGATAGCAGAGCCGGGCCAGCAATTCCCGGTTATAGGTGAGGATGTCGCCGTCATGCAGGACAATCACATCGCTTTTTCTGCTGGCAAGCACATATCCATAGGCCATCCAGCAGGAGCGGCCCTTTCCGGGATCTCCGATGGGAAGATCATTTTTAAAAAGCTTTTGATATAATGACTCAATCCGCGCCCCGTTGTTCCAGACAATGATGACTTCAGATGGCAGGTTCGCGGTCATTTCTTTGACTCTCTTGAATTGATCATCATTGGCGCGGTCAAGGGTGATGATAATCTGGCGAAGGTACTTCACTTTTTTTAATTCTTCGATGATGCGGGGCATGGCCGGGCCTTCAAACTCGCTGTAAAGCACCGGCATCACCAGTGCGATGGGTCTTTGAATGGAATAGATCAGCAATTCCTTTTCAAGTTTTTCATGGCTTCTTTTTTTTAGGCGGTGAAGTGTGGCAATCACGCCGGTTTGATAGAAATCAGACATACAGTTTCTCCTTTGGCCGGCAACATCCCCTTGAGATCTGTGGACCTGAGCATAAACACCGGCCAATGAAATAATTGGAAAAAGCATCCCGCCAGAAGTGGTGTTTGAAAAGGCGCTGGAGCGGGATTAACTGGCTAAATATTTAAACTAATCAATAATATCAAAATATTATTATAATGCAAACAATAATCGAAAGGATTTCGGCAAATTTTAGAAGAACCTGTCATGAATGGGGACGAAATTGCTCAAGAGATGCCTGAAACATTTGCATGTCTTTGGGAATTTTTGCTTCTATCGTGATTTGATGGTTTGGTCCCGGCAATATAAATGACAAACGCCAGGCATGAAGCATTTGGCGGGGAACTTTTTTAACGATTTCCCACATCCTTGGATCATCATGAAAGTATTTATGCGGCTTTTTCATGCCATAAACCATGTCCCCGACAATCGGATGCCCGATGGCAGCGCTATGCACCCGGATTTGATGGGTGCGGCCGGTTTTAATAGTGAATTTCACAAGGGCTATTTTGTTGAACTGTTTGATTAAATTATAGAAAGTCTCGGCATCCCGGGATTTTCCCGCTGAAGCTGCCGACATTTTTTTACGGTCTTTGGTATGTCTGCCGATGGGCAGATCAATATGACCGCTTTCCGGCATGTTTCCGTAGACAAATCCTAAGTAAGCTTTTTCAATGGTTCTTTCTTTGAATTGGAAGGCTAAATGCCGGAAGGCATCCTCTGTTTTGGCAATCACCATGACGCCGGAGGTGTCTTTATCCAGCCGATGGACAATCCCGGGCCGGCCGGGAACGCCGCCCACACCGTTGATTCCAGGCCGAAGGTGGATCAGACCATTGGCCAGGGTGCCCTTTTCATGGCCGGGGGAGGGGTGGACCACCAAACCGGGCTGCTTGTTGATGACCAGGCAGTCATCATTTTCAAAAAGAATATTAATTTCAATTGGTTGAGGATCAAGGTGAAATGGCGCTGCTTCCGGGATCAAACCTGAAATAAAGTCGCCTGAGTTGACCCTGAAACCGGGTTTTTTAACAGACTCATTGACCTGGATAACCCCCTCCCGGATCAGGCGGCCGGCAAGGGTTCGGGATATTTCCGGAAAAGCGGATGCAACAAGAGCGTCTAAGCGCTTGCCGGCTTCATCCTCCACCACAAAGGCAAACGCCCTGTCCCTGTCTCCATGCATAACACGCAGATGTTATTGCGGTTTTTGGGATTTTTTAAACAGGGATTCAATTTCCCGCCATACGGTTTGTTCATCGGCGTTTTTGGCGGTGCAGAGCTCTCTGAGTAAAAGGGATTTGGCGGTGTCCAATAGTTTGCGTTCCCCGAATGACAGATCTTTTCCCATTTTCAGGTTGAACAGATCCCGAAACACATCGGCCACATCATACAAGGAGCCGGTTTTAAGCTTATCCATGTATTCTTTATATCTCCGGTTCCAGGTCTGATTGTCAAAAACCCCGTTTTTCTTTTTTTTCAATACAGAATATATTTTGGGGACCTCGTCTTTTTCAATGATTTCCCGCAAACCGACCGATTCCACGTTCATGGTGGGGATCATGATGACCATATTGTTGTCGATGATTTTAAGAATATAGAATTCATGCCGGCTGCCGTTGATGGTCCGGGATTCAATGGATTCAATCCTGCCGACGCCATGGGCCGGATACACCGCCAAATCCCCCACTTGAAATTCTCTGACAGGGGGTTTTTCCATGTTTAATTTTTTTGTTTTCTTTGCCATGGGACACACTACCTTACTTTCTTAACTTACTTTTTTGATTCAAAAAATTTCTAATTAACACTTTTGTAATCAAAATGCAATAAAAAAAGGGATCAACGCACCGCGTCGATCCCTTTTTTGAATAAATGGGTCAGATGATCGATTACAGCAGGAATGGAACCATTAACAATGCAACAACATTAAGAATTTTGATCATCGGATTGACGGCGGGGCCGGCGGTGTCTTTGTACGGATCGCCCACGGTGTCTCCGGTGACGGCCGCTTTGTGGGCATCGCTGCCTTTGCCGCCGAAATAGCCGTCTTCAATGTATTTTTTGGCATTATCCCAGGCCGCGCCGCCGGTGGTCATGGAGATGGCCACAAACAGACCGGTGATGATGCTGCCGATGAGCAGACCGCCCAGGGCCACTTTGCCCAGCAGGAAACCCACCAGCAAAGGCGCCACAACAGGCAGAAGCGCGGGCACCATCATTTCTCTTAATGCAAAACGGGTCACCAAATCCACGCACGCTGCATAGTCGGGTTTTGCCTTGCCTTCCATGATACCCGGAATGTCACGGAACTGTCGGCGGACTTCCTCAACCACGGCGCCTCCGGCTTTGCCCACGGCGTTCATGGCCATGGAGCCGAACAAATATGGAAGGAGGCCGCCGATGAACAGGCCGATGATCACGTTGACGTTGCTTAAATCAAACGAAATATTGGCAGCTTCTTTACCGCCTTGGATGACAAATTCCTGGGTGTAGGAAGCAAACAGCACCAGGGCGGCCAACCCAGCGGAACCAATGGCATATCCTTTGGTGACGGCCTTGGTGGTGTTGCCCACCGCATCCAGGGGATCTGTGACCGCCCGAACGCTTTCATCCAGTTCAGCCATTTCCGCAATCCCGCCCGCATTGTCGGTGATGGGGCCATAGGCGTCAATGGCAATGACCATGCCGGTCATGGACAGCATGGAAACCGCTGCAATGGCGATGCCGAACAGGCCGGCAAAATAGTAGGCAATGCCGATGGCGGCGCAAATGGTTAACACCGGCGCTGCGGTGGACTGCATGCTCACAGCCAGACCAGCGATGATGTTGGTGGCGTGTCCGGTGGTGGATGCTTCGGCCACCTTTTTCACCATGGCGTATTTGCCGGTGTAAAACTCGGTGATGATAACGATCAATACGGTAAGCACAAGACCCACAAGGGCTGAGTAATAAATATTGATGGCGGGGATTCCCTCAAGGGCGGCTTTGCCCACCAGGGTTTTTTCTGTGACAAAATAAAACGCAACCGCTGCGATGATGGCTGCGCCGAACATCCCTTTATATAAGGCGCCCATAATGTATTCGTTTTTGCCCAGGCGGACAAAGACCGTGGCGATGATGGATGCCAGAATGGAAACAGCGCCCAAAATCAGCGGATATTGAACTGCCATGGCATTGTTGGGGAAAATCAAATGGGCCAGCAGCATGGCCGCTACCAGGGTGACCGCATAGGTTTCAAAAAGGTCTGCGGCCATTCCCGCGCAGTCGCCCACGTTATCGCCCACATTGTCGGCAATGGTCGCCGGGTTGCGGGGGTCGTCTTCCGGAATGCCGGCTTCGACTTTACCCACCAGGTCTGCGCCCACATCCGCGCCTTTGGTGAAAATACCGCCGCCCAACCGTGCGAAAATCGAGATTAAGCTGCCGCCGAACCCCAGAGCCACACAGGCGGTGACATCATGGGTATAGGCATAGAAGCCAGCCAGAGAAGCCAAGGCCAAGCCTGCCACCAGCATGCCGGTGACGGATCCGCCTTTGAATGCAAGGCTTAACCCTGCGGCCAAGCCGTCTTTTGCGGCTTCAGCCACCCGGACATTGGCCAACACAGAAACCCGCATGCCGATGTAGCCGGCCAAAAAAGAGGCAACGGCGCCCACGGCAAAACCAACGGCGGTTTTTGGGTTTAAGCTAAAAAAAATCACTGCGAAAATGACAATTCCCACCATGCTCATGCTTTTGGCTTGGCGTTTCAGATAGGCGATGGCACCTTCCTGAATGGCAGCGGCAATCTGCTGCATTCTGTCCGTGCCAGCGGGTTTGCCTTTGATCACCATGGCCACAACCAGAGAATACAAGATTCCGATGACACCGACCAGTGCGCATGTCAAGGGAATGTTTGAAATAATGGTTTGCATACGTTCTCCTCCCTATGAAAGTGTTTGTGTTAAAGGTTTTTTGTTAAATTGATTCATAGCCTGGGTAATGCCCCGATGAATGATGAATACGGCGGCATCCGCTGCGTTTTGAACGATGCCCTGAACCATTTCATGCTCTGCGGGAAAAAATTTGCCGAGCACATGGTCCGTTACATCGATGTGTTCGCCGGGCCGCCCGATGCCGACTCGGATCCGGGGAAACTCCCCTGTTCCAAAAGCATCCATGATCGATCTGATTCCGTTGTGTCCTCCATGCCCTCCTTTCGCTTTAATCTTTATTTGTCCAAATAATAAGTCAATATCATCATGTATGACCAGGATGCGATCATACGTCATCCCAAAATAGTCAGATAGCCGAAATAGGGGCTCTCCGCTTCGATTCATATAGGCCTGGGGTTTGACCAATATCACATGTTGATCGCCGATGATACCCATGCCCATCAACGCCTCGAATTTTTTTTGGGTGATGGAAATGCGGTTTTCCTCCGCCATCCGATCCATGACCCTGAATCCGATATTATGCCGCGTGGCTGTATATTTTCGGCCCGGATTTCCCAGACCTGCTATCATCCATTGATTCAAAGCCGGCATATTGTATTGTTTGGCCAGGCTTGTAAAAAATTGGCTTATGCTTCTTCTTTGGATTCAGCCGCTTCTTCCCCTTCGCCTTCTGCGGCTTCAGCAGCGGGTTTTTCCTCGGTCATTTTCGGGCTGACCACCGTGACAACGGCGAAATTAACATCATAGGGAATTTCTATGTCGCCTTCCAGCCGAATGTCCTCCACATGAACGGCATCGCCGATATCCAGGTTTGAGATATCTATGACAATATGTTCCGGAATATCGGCTGGAAAACACACGACCTCCAGTTCCCTCCGGATAATCTGCAAAATACCGCCGTTGGCGACGCCTTTGGCGGTTCCTTGGGTCACCACTGGCACCGTGGCGGTGATTTTTTGGTCCATTTTCACTTCATAAAAATCAATATGCAGATATTGGTGGCTCAATGGGTCGGTCTGAACTTCTTTTATCATGACCATTTTTTCAAACGGCTGACCGTTTTCCACCGTCAGATTGAGCAATGCCTGGGCATAACTGACTTTTTTAAACAGATGTTCCACATCGTAATTGCTGACGGACAAGGCCACGCTGTCAATATCCGATCCGTAAAGAATGGCCGGGATCCGTCCTTCCCGGCGCAGGCGACGGCAAGGGCCCTTTCCGCCGGGTTGTCGTGTTTGTGCTTTAATCGTATGAATTTCCAAGTGATCAACCTCCTCATCAATGGGTATTTAAATAAACAAGGATGTGACAGAATCCCCCGTGTGGCTCCGGATAATGGCTTCGCCGATGAGACCGGCAATGGAAAGCACTTTGATCTTGGAACATGACTCGCTGGTTCGGGGGAAAGGAATCGTATCCGTGACAACCAATGTTTTTATGGGTGAATTTTCAATGCGATCAACGGCCTTGCCCGAGAGAACCGGATGGGTGCAACACGCGTGCACTTCGCTGGCGCCGTTGTCCATCAAGGCTTTGGCCGCTTCGGTGAGGGTGCCGGCAGTATCCACCATATCATCTAAAATAATGGCAATTTTATCTTGTACATTGCCGATGACCGCCATGGCTTTGGCCTTATTGGGCGCTTCCCGGCGTTTGTCGATAATGGCCAGACCGTAATGTAAACGCTTGGCAAATGCTCTGGCCCGCTCCACGCCGCCGGCATCGGGCGATACGATGACGGATCCATTGCTGAAATTTTTCTGAATATAATCAATGAGCACCGGCGCGGCAAAGAGGTTGTCAACGGGAATATTAAAAAATCCCTGGATCTGACCTGCGTGAAGATCCATGGTGATAATGCGGTTGGCGCCGGCGGTGGTGAGCAGATCCGCAACCAGTTTCGCGCTGATGGGCACTCTGGGGGCGACTTTTTTATCCTGGCGGGCGTATCCGAAATAAGGGATGACGGCGGTGATGCGTTTGGCGGAAGATCGTTTGAATGCGTCGATCATCAGCAAGAGTTCCACCAGATTGTCATTGACCGGAAAACAAGTGGACTGAATGACAAATACGTCCCTGGACCGGACATTTTCGTCTATTTCTATCTGGATCTCGCCGTCGGAAAACCGCTTGACTGTGGCGCCGCCCAAGGGCCGATTCAAATACCGGCTGATGGCGGTTGCCAGCGGCGGATTCGAGTTCCCTGAAAAAATTAATATACTGTTTTCTTGTGTCATAAGATCCTGTTGATAGTGTCAAATGCCATGTTCTAATTTTTTTAAAACATGTGGCTGGGGCGGGAGGATTCGAACCTCCGGATGCAGGAACCAAAATCCTGTGTCTTTCCGCTTGACGACGCCCCAGTAACGATATAGTTAATTTAAATCAGCCGGTCTTGTTTCAATGTTTGGGTGATAAATGCTTGCCAGTTCGAATGACGGGTCTTGATCCAATCACATGCCTGTCGGGCATGATCCATGTCCTTAAAAAGTCCAAACACACAAGACCCGCTGCCTGTCATCAGCGCGCCCAAAGCGCCGGCTGTCAGCAATGCGTCTTTTGCCCGTTGGATTTCCGGGCAAAGAGCAAATGCCGCCGACTCCAAATCATTTTCCAATAGTCCGGGCGCATACCGCTCCCAGTCCATTTTAAAAATAATATCTGTATTTATTTTTTTGTTTGTTGTCAATGTTAAATTCAAATTTCTGTAAACTTCTGCCGTGGAAACGGGGATTCCGGGATAAATCAATACAATTGGATAGGATTTCAGTCGGTTAAACGGCAATAATATTTCTCCGATCCCCGCGGCCACAGCCGGGCCGCCGAAAATAAAAAAAGGGACATCCGCGCCCAGGGACTTTCCCATTTCACAGAGCCCGTCTTTGGAAAATGGAAATCCATAATGGGCATTTAAGCCCATGAGGGTTGAGGCGGCATTGCTGCTGCCGCCGCCCAGTCCCGCGCCCACTGGGATTGTTTTTTCTATATCAATATGCACTCCCTCGTTAATCCCGCATGCATCCAAAAACAGGCGCGCAGCCCGAAACGCAAGGTTGGTGTCATCCCGGGGCACCTGGGGATGGGCACAGCGGACACGGGTGTTTGCCCGGCCGAATTCCAAGTGCAGAAAATCAAAAAGCCCGATGAAACACATAAGTGAAATCACTGTGTGATATCCATCGGGCCTTTTACCGGTTACTTTCAGATATAGATTGATTTTTGCCGGTGATTGTAGGTCCATTTTTTAAAAACAAGGGGTTATTTGGTCAGTTTGATGACATTAAACCCTTTGTTGGCGCCTTTGACCAGAAATTCCAATGTGTCGCCCGGTTTGACCGCATCCACCGCCTTTTTAAACTCATCCACATTTTTAATAGGTTTATGATTGACTTCCTTGATAATATCCCCCCGCGAAAAACCGGCTTGGGCGGCCTTGCTGTCTGAATCCACATCCATCACAATAACCCCCTCGGTATTTTTCAATTGAAGCTGTTTGGCGATTTCCGGGGTGATATTGCTCACTTTCAGACCCAACGGTCCGGATGCGGGTTCTGATTCCTGACCGCCGGATCCTTGTCCCATAGCCGCTACTTTGGTTTCATCCCGTTTGGCCACGGCGATTTTTTTGGTGATGATATCGCCGTTGCGGTTGATTTTCAGTTCTACTTTTTCGCCGACCGGGACGGCCGCAATCAATCGAGAGAGCTCCCGGCTTGAATTTACAGGCGTTCCATTGACGGAAAGCACGATATCATTGGCTTTAATGCCTGCTTTATCCGCGGGATCATCGGCAAATACTTCAGTGATCAGCACGCCGCCGTCCACTTTATAATAGCTTTTCAGTTCCTCATCCAAGTCTTGAATGGCCACACCCAGCCAGCCCCGGGACACTTCGCCGGTTTTTTTCAATTGGGCCACAATGTCTTTGGCCATATTGATGGGTATGGCAAAACCAATGCCGCCCCCGCCGCCGGCAATGATGGCGGTATTGATGCCCACCACCTCGCCTTTCAAATTAATCAAGGGGCCGCCGCTGTTGCCGGGGTTGATGGAGGCATCGGTCTGGATGAAATCATCGTAGGGACCGGCGCCAATGACCCGGCCTTTGGCGCTGACAATGCCCGCGGTCACCGTGTCTTCCAGGCCAAAGGGATTGCCGATGGCCACCACCCATTGGCCGATTTCCAATGTATCGGAGTCCCCCAGGGTCAGGGTCGGCAAATCCTTGTTGGGCTTGATTTTTAACAGCGCAATATCTGTGGTGGGATCTTTGCCGATGATCTCTGCGTCGAATTCTTTTCCGTCTTTTAACTTGACCTTGATTTTATCGGCATCTGCAATGACATGGTTGTTTGTAATGATATACCCGTCTGAATCAATAATAAACCCGGATCCCAAACTGTTTTGTTTGAATTCTCCGGGGGGGATGTTGAAATGTTTGAAAAATTCTTCAAACGGGTCTTTTTCGTCATCGGGAAATCCAGGGCCGCCAAAAAAATGGCGGAATACCCGGCCCTGGGTTTTAATGGTTTTGACCGTGCTGATGTTCACCACCGCCGGGCTGGTTTGCTTGGCCAGATCCGTAAAGCTTGCGGGGATCATTTGCACAGCGGTGGAATCCGACAGTGCCGCCTGTGAAGGCGCATGCAACGAGAGGATCACGGCAATGGCGGCCAGAGCGCTCAACACAGGAATCCAGATGTTTTTGGGGGATGTTTTCGTGCTCATTTTCTTTACTCCATCTGATAAATTTAAAAAACCATCAACGCAATACTATCATGATTGACAGATGCGCAGAAATGGATCCAAAACCGGCATTCGGCTTTATTTTTCATCCTTTCGTTTTACATATAACAATCTGAGTTCATAAAGGATGTGCGTCATTAAGCGTTTTTCGTCATCCGTCAGATTTCCCCGGGTTTTTTCTTCCAGCATGGCCAGGATATCAATGGTCTGTTTGGTAAGGGGTAGATTGACGGATTTGCCCCCTGAAATGGGATCTGTTTCATAACCCAAATTGACCAGGACTGATGAATTTAATGAGAGCACAAATGTCGTAAAGTCAATTTTCGGCATGTGCACGGGATCTGATGAAGGGGTTGAACCGCTTTTGACTTTTTGTTTTTCATCTGCCATAAAATGAATCCTTTATGCCGTGATTTAAAGCTCAAAGGTTTTCATGGATTTGACTTTGGGCAGGGCCAAAACCGCGTCTATCACATGGTTTGGAATCGGCGTGTCGGTCTTGATGAGAATAATGTTGTGTTCGCCGCCAAGCTCCCGGCCCACCTGCATACCCGATATATTGATCTTGTGTTCGCCCAGCTTGCTTCCAATGCTGCCGATGGCCCCGGGTTGATCCAGGTTATGAATCAGGGCCAGATATCCCTGGGGAATGATTTCAATGCGGAAATCATCAATCCGGACAATGCGCGCATCGGTTTTGCCGAATACGGTGCCGGCCACCGTGCATTGGGATTCTGTGGCCGTGACGGTTGCGCTGATGAGATTTGTGAATTCATCGGATTCCGCGGTGCTGGAAACCGATACAGTAATTCCCATTTCACTGGCTAGAATCGGCGCGTTGACGGGGTTGACGCCATCCTGCACCAGGGGGTCCAGCAGGCCTTTAATAAAAGACGTGGTGACGGGGGTTAAGTCTAATTTTTGGAAATCCCCGATATATTCGATCTGAACGGATTTGATTTGGCCTTTGACAAATTGGGCCTGCATGCAACCCATCCGGTCGGTCAACTGCAAGAAAGGTTTGAGTTTTTCTAAAAGTTTTCCCGAAATGGCGGGCACATTCACCGCATTGACGATGTTGTTGTTTTTAAGAAAATCAATGATTTGGGCGGCAATGGCCTCGGCCACATTGGTCTGGGCTTCATAGGTGGATGCGCCCAAATGAGGGGTGAAGATGACATTATCCAGATTCAGAAGCGGAAAATCCGCTGGCGGCGGTTCGGTGGAAAACACATCCAGGGCTGCGCCTGCGACTTTTCCGGAAATCAAGGCATCATATAAATCTTTTTCATCCACAATCCCTCCGCGCGCGCAATTGATGATCATGACGCCGTTTTTCATCATGTCAAAGGCCTGTTTGTTCACCAAGCCCAGGGTGGTTTTGCCTTTGGGTACGTGAACGGTGATATAATCCGATTCTTTATATAAGGTTTCCAATGACACGCATTCAAATCCTTTTTTTTCAATCACCGAGGACTGCACGATGGGATCATAGACAATCACCCGCATTTTAAGCCCTTTGGCGCGATCGGCCACAATGGAGCCGATCTTTCCAAAACCAATGACCCCCAGGGTTTTATTCATGATTTCCCGGCCCATGAATTTTTTCTTTTCCCATTTGCCTGCTTTCATGGACGCCGTGGCTTGGGGGATGTGCCGGGTCAAGGCCATCATCATGGCAATGGTGTGTTCAGCCGTGGTCACCACATTGCCTCCCGGCGTGTTCATCACCACCACGCCTTTTTTCGTGGCTGCCGGCACATCCACATTATCCAGTCCGATGCCGGCCCTGCCCACTACTTTCAATTTTGTAGCGGCTTCCAGAATATCCGCCGTGACTTTGGTGGCGCTTCGGATGACCAGGGCGTCATATTCACCGATGATTTTTTTAAGTTCTTCAGGGGCCAGTCCGGTTTTCACATCCACATCAATTCCTTTTTCCGCCTGAAACATTTGAATCCCAGTTTCACCCAGATTGTCGCTGATCAATACTTTCATATTTTCCTCTCCAATCAACTGATTTTCGCCAAAATAAATTCCAATCCATTATCCCTAATATTGCTAAAAAATTACAGGAGGTCTGGGTATTCCAAAACCACCTGATTTCTTCCTGAGGTTTTGGCCCGATACAGCGCGGCATCCGCCCGGGCGATCAATTGCTCGATGGATTCCACCGGCTTATACACCGTAATCCCAATGGAAATGGTTATGCCGAAGGATTCCGGAAAACCCGGGAATTTTAATTTCTCCACGGTTTTTTTGACCCGTTGCGCGCATTCTTCCGCTTCTTTGATATCGGTACTGCTCATGACGATGATGAATTCCTCACCGCCATACCGGGCCAAGCAATCGGCCTCCCTTATTTCATGTTTAACGGTCTGAATCAAGTGTTTTAAAATTTCATCCCCCATCAGATGGCCGTATGTGTCATTGGCCCGTTTAAAGTGGTCCAGATCCACCATGGCAATGGAAAAAACATTTTTGCCGCGGTCTGCCAGGGCTTTTTGGCGCTGGAGTTCTTCAAATAAATGCCGCCGGTTATATACTTTGGTGAGATCGTCATGGATGGCCAACTCATTGATGATATTTAAAGCGGATTGAAGTTCTCGATTGGCATGGGAAATTTTTTTGCGCAATCCGCTGATGTACGCGCCCACGATGGAAAACCAGATCAGCACCGCTCCCAGCACCACCCATTGGAGCAACTCGATTTTTAAATTGATATGTTCGGGATGATATTTGCATAGCAGCCAGATGACCAGGGAATAACTGGCCATGGAAAAAAAGGTGTAGGCGATATAGTGGCGCATCCTGAATCGAAATACGCCGAATAATATGGTGACAATATAGGCCAGCAGCATCACCCCCCGAACCACATCCGTAAAATAGATTCCGGTCATGGCGCCTAAAGCAGCTACCATCATCTGCGGCATGGTCATGCTGGGATCTGCCAGGTGTTTGTTGATGCCCGAGCGTAAAATCCCATAAAACACAAGTTGAATACTGATGAAAAACAAGAAAAGAACAATTAACCACGTCATCGGCAGCCGCAAGAAACCGTGGGTATGGCAGTAAAAGAGCAGTCCCATCCACATCAGATAGGAAGCGGCGCCGATTGAAAACCGCCGGATTCTTAAGGCTTGGGCCGGATCATCTTTGGGAAAGAAGGAGAACATTTTCTCGCAGTTTTTATGGGTTCTTTCAAAGTCAATCAGAGGGTTTATCCTTCACATGCTGAATGTTTTTATATTTCATAACCCCCAGAATATCCAAAGACTACCTGTCGAATATGGAAGTGAAATCTTTGCTTGAGTGTTTGAATTTCCTGGTTTGGTATTCAATATTTTTGACTATTGAATCCTTAAAGTTATACCTGCTGTTTCACATTTTCCAGAACGCTTTCCACATGGTTTCGAATTTCTTCCAGACGTTTTTCAGACATGGCCTCAAAGCGAAGCACCAGGGCGGGCTGGGTGTTGGAGGCCCGCACCAGCCCCCAGCCGTCATCAAACTTGATCCGGGCGCCGTCAATATCAATGACATCATGGGTGTTGCGGAAAAGCCGGGTGATTTGCCGGACGATTTCAAACTTTTTATCATCCGGGCAATCCACCCGGATTTCCGGGGTATTATATGTTTTAGGGAGATCAGCCAAAAGTTCAGACAAGCGTTTGTCGGTATTGGAAAGAATCTCAAGCAGCCGGCAGGAGGCATAAATGGCGTCGTCATAGCCCAGATACCGGTCGGCAAAAAACATATGGCCGCTCATTTCGCCGGCCAGCTCGGCTTTTTCAATTTTCATTTTTTCCTTGATCAGGGAATGGCCGGTTTTCCACATGATGGGGTTTCCGCCGTGTTTTTTTATGTCATCATACAGGACCTGGGAGCATTTCACCTCGGAGATGAAAGTGGCCCCCGGCTTGCGGGAAAGAATCTCCCTGGAAAAAATAATCATCAGTTGATCGCCGTAAATGGCCTTGCCCGTTTCATCCACCACGCCGATGCGGTCGCCGTCGCCGTCATAGCCGATGCCAAGGTCCAGTTGGTTGTCCTTGACCAATGCGATGAGATCCGTAAGGTTTTTCATTACCGTGGGATCTGCTTCGTGATTGGGGAACCGGCCGTCCATTTCGCAGTAAATATCAAAAACCTCGCAGGTCAATTGTTTTAACACCGGCACGGCCACGGGGCCGGCTGTTCCGTTTCCTGCATCCACGCCCACTTTTAAGGGCCTTTTGAGGCGGATGGTGTTTAATAGGTATTGGATATAGGCGGGGATGATTTGTTGATGCTGTTTGACTCCCCGGCCGGTGACAAATGCTTTTGTTTCAATTATGTTACGGATTTTCTGAATTTCTTGGCCGTGTACCGAATCCAGATATTTGCAGATTTTAAAACCATTATATTCGGGCGGATTGTGGCTGGCTGTGATCATCACCCCGCCCTGCTGGTTTAGATGATGGATGGAAAAATAAAAAACCGGGGTCGGGCACACGCCGATGTCAATGACATGGCAGCCAGAGGATATCAGGCCTTCCATGATTTTTTCCGCATATGCATTCGATGTCAGCCGGCAATCCCGTCCCACGGTGAGCTCATAGCATCCATGACCCGCGAGATATGCGCCGATCCCTTTGCCGATAAGCCATACATCATCATCAGTCATTTGTTTGCCCGCGATTCCGCGGATATCATATTCCCTGAAAATGTCCGGAATCATGATCGTACTCCTAAAACAATAATTTTGTTGGAATCCAGAATAAATACTGAATGTCGAACAAGGAATATCGAATGGCCAACTTGATTTTATTACATCATCAAAAAAAGTGACTTAAGCATGGGTTTCAAAGTCCCCCCCCCTTTTACGAAAGGGGGGCTTGGTGAATGCCATAGACTTCACTATTCATTATTTCTTGTTCGATATTTTTTATTCAAAGATTTTATACTGACTCCTATCTCTTATATCCTGACTTCTGGGGTCTTGTTTTATTTTTTACCCCTTTATCACCGCCACCGGCCGCAGTCTGGCCACTTTTTTAGAAATCCCAGAGCCATGCACCACATCCACCACCTGGGAAATATCTTTATAGGCGTCGGGCATTTCCTCGGCCAGGGTGGACCGGCTGGCCCATTTGACCAAAATCCCCTTGTCTTCCAGCTCCCGATAAATGGACCGGCCCTTGGCCGCTTTAATGGCCGCTGACCGGCTTAAGACCCGGCCTGCGCCATGGCAGGTGGAACCGAAGGTCTCAGCCATGGAGTTTTCCGTTCCCACCAGCACATAAGATGCGGTTCCCATATCGCCCGGTATCAGAATGGGCTGGCCCACAGGCCGATAATCGTCATTTAATGCAGGATGACCCGGCGGCAAGGCCCGGGTGGCGCCTTTGCGGTGAACACATACCCGCATTTTTTTTCCATTGATGTCATGAATTTCAAATTTGGCAATGTTGTGGCATACATCATAGACCAGCCGCATGGCAAGACTCCGGGGACTGATCTGGAATACTTCCATTAGGGTTTCCCGGGCCAGATGCAGAAGCACCTGGCGGTTGGCCCAGGCAAAATTGGCTGCGCACGCCATGGCCTGGTAATACCGCTGGCCTTGAGAAGAACGGATTTTAGCGCATGCCAGCTGCCGATCCGGCAATTTGAAATCCATAAGATTCGGCTTTTGGGTCATGGACGCCAAAAAATCATCGCACACCTGATGGCCCAGACCCCGGGATCCGGAATGCAGAAGAACGGTTACATGGTCTTTGAAAAGGCCAAAAGCTGAGGCGGTCTGGGGGTCATAGATTTCATCCACAAAGCCGATTTCAAGAAAATGGTTACCGGATCCCAGGGTGCCCAACTGCTTTCTGCCCCGGTCCAGGGCTTTCTGGCTGACTGCTGAGGGATCTGCATCCGCCATACAGCCTTTGTCTTCCGTATGTTCCACATCCCGGTCTTCGCCGAATCCTTTGTTGACCGCCCATGGGCTTCCCTGGCGAAGCACATTTTTTAAATCAGCGTCGCTGAGTTTGATGGTGCCGGTGGATCCCACGCCCGTGGGGATATTGGCAAACAAGGCATTCACCAGTTCTTGAAGTTTTGGGAGGACTTCGGATCCGGTCAAGCCCGTGGCGGCCAGCCGCACGCCGCAGTTGATGTCATATCCCACGCCGCCCGGTGAAATGATCCCCTCGTCGCAGTCAAACCCGGCCACCCCGCCGATGGGAAACCCGTATCCCCAGTGGATGTCGGGCATGGCCAGAGCGGCTTTTAGGATCCCCGGGAGCTGGGCCACGTTGTAGAGCTGTTTGAGGGTTTCTTCCTTTTTAATGGCCTCGATCATGGACGCGCTGGTGTAAATCCGGGCCGGCACGCGCATGGGGCCGTGTTTGGGAATTTCCCAACGGTACTCGTCTATTTGGATTAAATCCATGTCACTGTATCTCTAGTTATTGAGGCAAAAAGGTGATTATTGTGTGATAAGGCAGTTAATTTCCTTCAATCTCGCGCCACAAATCTTCATGATCCCTTCCTTTGCCATTATGAATCTTTAGAGCCGGTTTCCTTGTTTTTGGCCCATTGCCAGAATTTCGACTTGTTGTTCAGCATGTTCAACCATAGTATCTTTTTCCGGGTTGATTTTTCAACCCGGAAAAAGATTTAGACATCAAATATCACCGTCGCTTCCCATCCCCCATCATTTGTCTGATCCACGGACACCCCGTGGTATGTGACAGCTTTGATGTCCTTATTTATATCATATTTATCCGGTGCATAGGAATCATAAACAACATCGGCTGTTATTCGGGTTTCATCCATATCCAGAATCTCAACTTGTTTGAGGAGAAGGACGTCAATGGTCCAGAAACTCAAGAGCTCCCGAAGCCAGTTGATCAGCAGGTCGTGGCGGTCCAGGCCGGTGACGGATATTTTTTTTTTGCGCCGGGGCGTTATTTTTGAAAGATCGGTGATCAGTTCAAACATGGCGGCCGCGGCCTCGGCAAATAGTTCTTTGAGCGTATTTGCCGTCACATGGATCCCGATATCCGCCGTATGGTCAATCAGCGTATAAGGCATCAGCAGTTGCTCCAGATCAGCGCGCCGGTTCGAGCCACATGATAGCCGCCGAGATCCCTGACTCGGAATTTGAATGCGTCGGACGTAATTACGTCAAGAACCAGCTGAATCAGATCAGAATTTATGAAATATTCAGGAATGAGAAGATCATAGGATTCAGTGACCATGGGGATAAAATCCAGTTTCAGCGCCCGGGCGGCTGCATAAATCCCCAGGCCTGCATCTGCGGACCCGCTGGCAACCGCCGCAGCCACGGCCATATGGGTAAATTCTTCATTGGCGTATCCCATGACCGCGTCCGGAGAAATCCCGGCCTGCTTGAGTTTAAAGTCCAAAAGAATACGCGTGCCGGACCCCCGCTGGCGGTTGATGAAAACCACATCTTTGCGGGACAAATCCTGAATTTCCTGAATGTTTTTTGGATTTCCGGGTTTAACCATAAGCCCTTGATCCCGGTCCACCAGATGAATCAGTTTGACGCGGACATCCGGCAGATATTGTTTCACGTAACTGATATTATAAGACCCGTCTATTTCATCCAAAAGGTGGGTCCCTGCCATATGGCACATCCCTTTTTTGACAGCCATTAATCCGCCCATGCTCCCCACATGGCTGGATGACAAGGTGATGCGGCAGTTTTTGATGCGAATCAGATCCGCCAGCACATCCAATGTGTTGTCATGGCTTCCCACGGCCACAACGGTGTTTTGAATCACTTTCAGAGGCCTTAACAGGTGTGCCGTGGCGGCTTGTCCCTCAGAAATTCCCTCCACGTGGCTGGGGATTCGGATAATGCCGTCGGCCTGGGTGATGCTCGTGATGCATCCGGCGGCCCGGGGAAGGGGGGTTGCCACCACGTGATCACGCACCTTTCCGAGCTTGACCCGTAAAAATTCCTCCATGCCCAGTTTGGAGGCGATTTTTCGTGTGGGCATGACCTCGATGGCGGGCGTGTCGGGCTCGGGCTGATTGAGCATGGCAAAAAGCAGGGGTTTGACAAGCTGCTCAAAGGCGATAATAGCCGATACCGGATATCCCGGCATGCCGAACACCGGTATTTGTTGAATTTCACCAGCAATCACCGGTTTCCCGGGCATTATGGTGACCCCGTGGATGATCACCCGGCCCAAGGTTTCAATGACCTTGCGGGCAAAATCTTCTGATCCGGCAGAAGACCCGCCGAGAATAAAAATCATGTCAATGTCGTCATGGGACGCCGCCTCAGCCACGGCCTGGGAAATGGCTTCCACATCATCCGGGATGATGTGATTTCGGATAAACCTTGCGCCGCATGATTCCACCAATTTTCCCAGCATATATGAATTGGATTCCAATACTTGGCCGGGTTTTAATTTCGAAATATCGATTGTCTGATGATCCACAAGTTCCGACCCTGTGGGCTGGATAAATACAACGGGTTTTTTCCAGACATTGACATAAAACACGCCAGCGGTGATCAGCGCGCCGATACAATAGGGCGTGATGAGTTGGTTTCTTGGAAACACAAGCTCTGTGGCGACCATATCTTCACCCACCCGCCGGACATTTTGCCAGGGGAATACCGCTGATTGAATGCGGATATGTTTCTCGTCAACAAGATGGAGATGTTCCATCATGATCACGGCATTGGTTGGGCCGGGCATGGCATGGCCGGTATTGATCCACCACGCATTTTCACCAATAACCAACGTCTTGGGAGAGGATTCATTGGCGCCGTAAGTATCATGGGCATTGACAGCCACCCCATCCATGGCGGCGGCATGAAAATTCGGCGATGAAATGGCCGCTGTCACCGGTTCGGACAAGACCCGGCCCACGGCATCGGTTACTGGAATTTTTTCACTGCCGGTCATCCCGGACAGGCGGAAAGCATTCCGAAGCATTTTCCGCGCCTCTTCCAAAGGCGTCATTTTAAGATAAATGTTTCGATCCTGCATGTGCTGACACATCCAATTCATATTTTGGCAATCCGGGATCCAGGAGCCGCCATCCAGAGCCATTGATGGATTTCGAACAAAAAATAAAAAGAATAGAATTGTTAATTTGGGTATTTGAAATTCTTTTTACTGATTCTGTCGGGTGAATTCTTAAAAATTATACCAACGGAATTACCCAGACCAGCGCCCCTTTGTCAAGCCCTTCGGCGTGAATATCGATTTCCAGCAACCCGTCTGCTTGGTGCATGGTATTGATCAGGCCGGATTTTCCTAAAATCGGTTCGGCAAGGATTTCCTCGCCATCCATAAACAGTCGCACCCGGACAAAATCCACCCGACCCTGGGCGGATGCGATATTGCGGGTCAAACGGGCGGGAATGCGCATTTTTTTTTGAAACATGGGATGCTTTAATCCACAGGCATGTTCAATAAAGGGCCGGACCAGACGGAAAAACACGATCATGGCCGATGTCACATGACCGGGAAGCCCCCAAATAGGTTTTTGGCCGGCTCTGGCCAGAATGGTGGGCTTGCCCGGGCTGATGGAGACCCCATGAATCAAAATGTGGGCATCCGGCAGACCGCTGATGACATCCAAGGTCATGTCGCGGGCGCCCACGGAACTTCCGCCGGATATCAGGATCATGTCGCAGTGTTGCAAGGCCTGGATGCAAGCCGCTTGCAGGGCTTGAAAATCATCGGCTACCAGTCCGAATTGCTTCGGGATCCCGCCGGATTCCAAGACCATGCCCGTTAAGGTATAGGTATTGATGTCTCTGATCTGGGCCGGACCGGGGCGTTGATTTATCGGCACAATTTCATCGCCGGTGGAGATGATTCCGATAACGGGTTTTTTATGGACATTCACCTGTTCATACCCCAAAGCTGCCAAAAGCCCGGTTTCCTGGGGCCGTATCCGTGTACCTGCAAAAATGACGGTTTGGCCGATGCGGATGTCTTCGCCGCGAGAGATCATATGGCTTCCGGGCGCAATGGTCCGGAAGACTTCGAGGGTGGTTGCATCCAGCTCGTTGGCATGCTCTTTCATCACCACAGCATCTGCGCCTTTCGGCATCATGCCGCCGGTGGGAATCCGAAGGGCCTCGCCGGGGCCCACCTCAATCTCCGGGTTTTCTCCCATGGCAATATTTCCTTTGATGAGCAGATAGGCGGGATTGGATTCCGTCGCCCCGAATGTGGATGATGCGCATACGGCATACCCGTCCATAGTGGCGCGGTCAAACCCCGGGATGTCCATGTCTGCGGTGATATTTTCCGCAATCACCCGTCCCGTGGTCTCCAGAATGGATATGGTTTCAATGCCGGTTATGGGGAATTGTGAAACATGTTCAAATACTTTTTCAATGGACGAGACAGTGAAGAATTCTTTCATTTTTAATTTTTCATCAAATATAAATTTACTCCATAAACATTTCCGCATGGATGACCCCTTCCGCCACCCGGGTCACGGGTCCGGTCAGGGTGATGGCAAAGTCTTTCTCAATGTGGATGGCAAGGGTTCCGCCGGGCATGTGGACGGTGATATCCGGGCCGCATAAGCCCAGTTTGTGGGCAACGGCAGCGGCTGCGCAGGAACTGCTGCCCGAGGCCAGGGTGTATCCGGCCCCCCGCTCCCAGATTTCAATCCGGATGGTGGAGCGGTTCATGATTTTTACAAACTGAACATTGGTGCGATGTGGAAACAGAGCATGGGTTTCGATGTGGGGGCCGAATTGCTTGGCCAATTCCGGAGTCGGATCAGGGGTTAAAATTACGCAATGAGGATTGCCGATGGCAGCGGCGCAGAAAATAAATGGATGGCCGTCAATGTCGAGGGTTTCATGGATGACTTCACGGGCCGGGCCGGCTACCGGGATTTCCGTGCTGATAAAACTGACTTTCCCCATGCCGATCCGGACCTGCTTGCCGTTCTCAAGAATGGTTGCGCTGACATCGCCGCCTTTGGTGGAGATGACGAAGGGCGCATCCGTCACCCGTCCTTTATCCCAGAGATACCGGGCGAATATCCTCAACCCGTTTCCGCTTTTTTCCGCTTCAGTGCCGTCCGGGTTAAATATCCGCACGGCTCCTGCGGCATGATCGGTTGCAAGGGGCCCCAGCAGAATGCCATCGCCGCCGATGCCGTAATTCCGGTGGCAGATCCGGACAATTTCGTCGGGTGTTAATGGCGGCACTCCGTCTGCCGGGTCCATGAGGATGTAGTCGTTGCCAAGTCCGTGGTATTTGTAAAATTTGATGCTCATGGCTGTTTTATGGATGATGCGTTACATCGGATCAACGCATTCAGGATGTTTGGCGTTTCGTTTTTTCTCTTTGTCTAAAAATCGGATGGGGCAGGCGGTTCTGTATTTGCAGTAAATTTCAGGGTCCTTACATTTCAGGCATGATTCACATAAATAGACATTGTGTTTCAGGCAGACATAGGAGGTCTCGATATCCGGGTGATGAATGCAGCGGCCCATGGGATTAGAGATATTCATCAAAGGCCACGCCCATGCCGGATTTGGTCACCCGGACAATTTTTCCGGTGATTTTGATGGGCCTGCGGGATTGGGGATGGTTAAAGTTCATGGTAATGGCGTCTCCAGGCGCTAATTTCAGTTCATACGCCCGGGGTGTATCGATAAACACACCGCTTTTGCTGATGTTTTTGGTAAAGGCGTTTATCAGGATGCCCTTGACCGCCAGGTGAATGGGGGTGACGTAATCGTGACGTGTGAACTGTCTGCGGGAAAGCCCTTTGGCTGTTTTGAATTCCCCCAGGAGTTTGCATTTTTCTTCCAAAGACATGTTGGTGATCATTTCAATGACTTGTTTGGTGATGGTCTTTGGGTTGTAATACGTGGAGAAACTGTGTTTTTGGCCGGTCTGTTTGCGGAGCAAAAGATATTTATCATCGTTGCTCATTTTCATGATCGCCGCAATCAGTTCCTTGGTGACATTGGAAATATTAATATTTTCAGAAGGTTGTTTTTTGATAAACTTCATGCACCCTCCCACGGCAGCGAAAAAGCCTTTTCTACCCCCTCTTTTTCAATCCGCTTGCATATCGTATAATATAAATTTTAATCTTTATTCAAGCGATAAAAAAGCCGGAATCCGGAAAATGTTCCCGGCGATTTTTTTAAAGATAGGGTGAAAAAAGCCAGGTGAGGGCATCCCGGGTTTTGATGAGAAAGGAGCGCTGGGCCATATCCGTTAAGGTTATTTCTTTTGAATTTCTGATTTTTTCTTCTATGTGCGCGGAGAGGGTTTTGGCCAATTGGGAATCGTAAATCTCAACGGTTAATTCAAAATTCAAACGCAGACTCCGGGGATCCATATTGGCGGATCCGATTTGGGCGTATTGATCATCCACCACAAACAGCTTGGAGTGGACAAAGGGCGGGGGCTGGAAAAAAATCCGCACACCCCAATAAAGCAGTTCATGCATCAGATGTTGGGCCGCCCATTTGATAAACGGCAGGTTGTTTTTTGACGGAAGCACGATATCGACCTCAACCCCGCGCAGAGCCGCGGTCTGGAGCGCGGACATGAGCTCCACAGAAGGCAGAAAATAAGGTGTCATGATGAGGATGCGTTTTTGGGCCGATGCCACTGCGCCGATGAGGATGGTGGAGAGTTTATGAATATCCTCATTGGGCCCGTCCGTGATGGCCCGGCAGATGGCGGTGCCGTGCTCCACTGGAAGGGATGGCGTCGGCTCGGTGTATTGCCCTGTGCAAAACGCCCAGTCTTCCAGAAAGGTCTGTTCAAGCTGGGTGACGATGGGACCCATCAGACGAAAATGCACATCAATCACCCGGTGGTGGTTTTTCTGATTGGCGGTCAAATGCCGGTCGCTGATATTCATGCCGCCAGTGTAGGCGGTCTGCCCGTCAGCCACCATGATCTTGCGGTGATTTCTCAAGTTGACATGAATGGCCGGCGGAAACAGGGTGGGTTCCAGAAAACGCGCCACCTTGACGCCCCGGCGCTCCAATTTTGTCCCGGCTTTGGTCAGGGAGTGGAGCTCTCCCACGCCGTCGATGATCACCCGCACATCCACGCCGCGGTGGGCGGCCCGTGAAAGCGCGTCGATGAACTGCCAGCCGGATTTGCTGGTGTCAAAAATATAAGACATCAGATACAGCGTTTTTTGCGCGGTTTCAATGGATTTAAGCATTTCTGGATATGCGGCTTCCCCGTTATGCAAAGGTTCGATACGGTTTCCGCCCACCAACGGATGATTGGCCACCCGATCTGAAATACGGGCAATCCTTAAAAACAACGGCGATGAATTCAGATCGGATAGAGCCACTGCCGAGGGGGATGCATACCAGCCATGACCTTTGTAATCCGACAGAAACGGCCCGTGTTTATCTTCTAATTTTTTTGCACGGGTTTGGACCCGGTTGACGCCGAACAAAAAATAAAGAAACGGCCCCACAAACGGAAACATCAGACAGACCGCCACCCATCCCAGGGCGGACGAAGGAGTCCGCTTGTGAAACAGCGCATGCCCGGCGGTCAACACGCCCAGCAGGATGCTTAAGATAATGCTTAACCAATTCAAGAAGCTCATATTTATTAACGGTCAAAAAAAAATATGCTACCGCGCAGTTGCTGACTTGCAATTGCTGAAGCCGGAAAATCCATATGCCGCGGGTGCGGCGGATTTGTTAAAGGCTCTGACCTGATAAGAATATGCAACGCCTGAAGTTAACCCGGTGTGAGTCCATGTTCTGACATTTGCGCCTAAGGTTTTAATAAGTTCCCAGGCATCTCCCGATTGGCAGTCACCGGATTTTCTGTAAATTTCAAAACCTGTTTCATTGCTGCTTTTGTCAATCCATGTCAATGTGATGGTATTTAAAGAAGAACCGGGCATTGCCGATAGGTTTACGGGTCTAAATGGAATGATTGCCGTATTGGACCGCGGCGAGTCGCCGGCTGAATTGTATGAACACACACAATATTGATAAGACGCAGCAGCGAGGTTGTTTTTTGCTGAATCATCGATAAAACCGGTCACATCAGAACCGATGGTGGCGAGCAATTGAAAGGGTTCTGCACCGATTTTTCGATATATCTTAAACCCATTTTCATTGGAGGCGTTGTCTTTCCAATTAAGATTTATTTTGTCCGTTGAAGCGGATACGGCCATGAGATGTGACGGCGCCGGAGGGGTGCCTGAAAGTCCGGTTTTGGCGGTTGCGCAATTGGAATACAATGAAGTTCCAGATGTATTATATGCCCTTACCCTGAACGCATAAGCCGTATTCGGGGATAAGGCTGGGATTGTGTGCGATGTGGTATTCTTAGGTCTTAGCGCAATCTGCTTCCATTGATTTTTCGGACCGCATCCTCCGGTGTTGCGTTCAATCTTAAATCCGGTTTCATTGTTTGAATTGTCCTTCCAGCTCAGAACAATCTGTGTGGACGAGATCGCTTTGGCAAAAAGTTTGCTCGGCGCTTGGAGGACAGGTGCGCCTCCTGATCCGGATAATTTGATATTGCGGTTTGGCGCGGCAGGATCACTTGATTTTATTGAAATAACGGCATTTTTAGTTCCGGCGGAAGCGGGCATAAAATCCACATAGAATGTGCAGGATCCGGTTGCCGGAAGGGTTTGTCCGGCACATCCGCCCGCGATTTGATATTGGGCCGCATCGGCGCCTGAAACATAAATTCCAGTAATAATCAGATCTCCGGTGCCGGTATTTGAAATTGTGAGTTGTTTTCTGACTTTGCTGTTGACAGGAACGCTTCCAAAACTCAAAGAGCCGGGTGAAACTGAGATCCTTGGCAAAGGCGGACTGAATTCGCCGCGCCGGTAAATAACGCCATAGGCGGCGTCTTTCATAAACAGCGCCGGAGAGCCTGTCGGCGTAATGCGGTCTTGGGCAAGCGGTTGCTTCATCAAGGAAAAACCGGTTGCGGTGGCAACATCTTTTCGGGTATAGACAACGGCCCTGTCATCGCCCGTATATCCGGGCACTCCCCATGCGCCGGGAACGGTTCCCACCTCGCCATATGTCATGTGGATCAAATCAACAGCCAGTATCGTAGAATTCCCGGTGGCCTCATCCAGCACGTCAAATGTGATCAGATGGGGGGTCGTGTGGCTGATGGCGGGATATCCGATATCCACACCTGCCAGGGGGCCAAAAAGGGATATGGTCTGTTCATGGATGCGGTCAATGGCATAAATGCTCCATACACCAACCAACGTCCCATCATTAAATTGGATAATATTCAAGGCGTCATAATACAGATATCGGTTGTCTAACGAAAAATCCATGGTGTCTGCATGATCAATGGTATTCATTGCGACACCATCAATGGTGGGCGATACTAGGGCATAGGTTTGTGTCCGGCCGCCGGGCCTTAAATCAACAGTGGTGATGGAATCGGTGGGATCACCCGATTCGTCTAGGACCACAAATGCATAGACCTGCCCGTCGGATGACATGGCGGCGGATTTGAATACGCCCGGCATGTTCAGGCACTCCTCGCATGCGCTTCCGTCCGTGTCGGTGAGAATGAAGCAGGCGTCATTAACGGAATTCACAAAAAAAGCCAAAGATCCGTCGCCGGAAACCGAAGGCCGCGCCTGGGAAACGTCGGAGCAAGAAATCCAGGCGCCTTTCGCGCTGTCGCCAAGCGCTTTTTCCTGACGGGTCAAGAAAAAGCCGCCGTATAAGGGGCTGTAGCTGATAAACATCACCGAGTCCTCATTATTGACGGGCGTGATCGGCGGAGGCTCCGGTGTGTGAGTGTTGTCAAAGATTTCAACCGCGTCAAAAGCTTCGGCGACTTTTTGGGCCTGTGAAGAATCCTGCCCGAAAATCTCCTCGGCAGAAGCAATGCAGGCAAGACGGCAATCCACAAACTGGGAATTGGATACCAGATGAAATTTCTGCGCCCGATAAAAGATCCGTTCGGCATCCTTCAGGCCGATGGCGCCTTGCATGCCCTCGGCCAGCAGATAGAAACAATGCGAAATAATGGTGCAATTGATATGAACGCCGCCATTGTCTGAGGCGGTTACATAGTATTCACTCATCTTGGCCGGATAATAATCGCCGGTTCCAGGCTGGATTTCCTGATGAGAAGGGTCTTTGCTGTTTCTTCCATTGTCGTTTAAAACAGCGCCGTTGATCCAATCTGCTTTTCCGTATGCATATGCCTCCACCATTTCGCCGAAAATATCTGAATATGCCTCGTTGAGGGCTCCGGATTGATTTCGATATATCAGATCGGATTCATAATGCGTGACCCCATGGGTGAATTCATGGGCGACAATATCAATGGATCCAGCATTGGGCGCACCATCTCCAAAAAACATCATGTTTGCGTCGCCTGAAAACATGGCATTATCCAGATTTTTGCTCCAACGCACCACGCCAACGATTGAAATGCCCTTTCCATCAAAGGAGTTGCGGTTATGGCGGGAAAGATAATAATCATATGTTTTAGAAAAACACCAGGCCAAGCTGACCGCATCTGAAAGCCACCCCGCCGTGGGGGTCTGGGAAAAAACCTGTTGTAAATTTAAATTGCCATCTTCAGGGATATCCTTGTTTCCCATGTCGTAAATCATGATGGCCCCGCGGGTTTTATCAAAGGCCGGCGGATCCGATGTGTTGTCATACATTTGCTTGGTGGTGTCTATCATGTAATACCTATTGCCTTCATGCCATACATTGATCTGCTGTTTTTTCCCAAACAGATCCACGCCTGTGCCGGAGATATTTTCATTCATGGCTTGGTTGTAGGCGGTCAGTGTGTTGCCGTTTAAGGCATCGATGACGACCAGCCAGTCCATTTCAACCGACACCTTGATTTCCATCTTCCATGCCAGTCTGGGGATTGTATCGCCGGGCGCATACACGATAAGCTCGGGATCGCCGACAATGGCGTTTTCACCCCGGGGCACCGCGTTGCGCGCTTGTTTGACGGCTGCTTTCTTATCCCAGACCGGCTTGGTGACCATGCGTTGGGGGGTGGCGACATATGCGCCGTTTATCAGATCCACATTGCCGTCGGCGTCCAGGTGAATATTTAATGCGGCCGGCCAGACCGGCAGACCCTGAAAAAACTGGGTATATCGTAAATGGCAACGGCCGATCTCATCTTTTGAATACCGTGACAGGCGGAGTTCATCATCCGGATTTTGAATATGCAAAAAATTGCGTTTGGCATTCATGAATGTTCTGGCGGTTTGTTCATCACGTTCCCGGCCGGGTGCCATGCCTTGAATGGCCCGGCCCAGCACCAGGCCTTTTTGTTGGGCCTCGGGTCTTAATTTGATCTGGCGGGGCGTTCCGGAATTCGGATGAATCCGGATATCCAATTCTTTATATAATTGTTCGCGCAATGGATCTGCTTTGCTTGCATGCGGTGACGATGGGGATTTGGTTTGCGCATAAGAATTGAATTTTTTTGCGTGTATGGCGCTGCGTTTTTCGCGCAAGCGAACGGCGATTTGATTTGCCAGGGCCTCAGACGACGGGTTCGGACTGGCAATTTGGCTGGGCGCCGATGGTGCTTTTGAAAGGTTTTGCATCCCCAATGCATCGAATGTGGCGCTGCCCTGGGCAATCCCATTGCCTGGGGCCAGAATACAGACGATTGATAAAAAGAAAAACACAATTCCAAGGGAGTTTATAGCGTGGTTCAATGGCTGTTTTTTTTTCATCACTTCACCGTTTATGAAATGTGAATGAATTACTGGGCAATATGTTTCTGCTGTTTTAAGGTTGAGCTGTTAAAAGCTGTCGGTAATTTTTTAAGGACATTCCCTGTCATTGCATCAATGAAAAAATCCCATCCTTCCACCGGACTGAGGCTTGCTTTTATGAGATAGGCCAGACACGGGGCCATATCTTCGTCATGGTAAATGATGAGTTCCGACCCACATCCGGGACATTTTGTTTTTTTTAAATTTTCTGCCACAATATGCATGGCCTGATTTTCACTGAGAACCGGATGAACGGTTACATGCAGGGGAGTGGGAATATACCGCCCCTGAATCAGATAAATATGGTTTTGCGGATTGAAATGAAGGTTTATTTCTGCCGCCCACACCGGAATCGCCTTGTATTGTTGTTGAAATTTGATGTGCGTAAAACCAAGATCATCGGTTTGTACGGATGTGACCGCAAGTTCTTGGGGTGGAAAAGCCAGTTGGAACATCCCATGGTAGGCGGCCATGAATGCCAATGCCATGTCGGTATATTGGTTTTTTGATTGCAATGTTTTGAAGCGCTGGTCTTTTTCCAATTCTTCAGAAAGGTTATTTCCTTTCAGCAATAAGATTGTTTGATCCTTAGTGTTTCGTTGGATCAGTGCATCATGAGGCAATTTCATTTCAACATTCATAAAACAGTCAAGGTTTGACGCAGATTTTAAGCCGGCGCATGACATCGAAAAAGCGCTGATTTCAAGCATGCACAGATACCATAGCAGCTGCATCATATAATTGCTCATAAACCGCAGAACATCGCACAAGGCATATTGAATATCGAACAGATTCTCTTGATTCTTCGGTTCGACATTTTAAAGATTTTCGGATCCGTTTCATTCTCCGTAAGTCGCCACCACCGGATCCCTTAATATCAACTCCACGGCTTCGACAGCGGTTCTGGCGGCATCGGGAAAAACTTCTTTAAGGTTGCCGATATGCCGCAGGTTGTCCGCGGTTCTCAAAATCAGCATGGCCAGATCTCCTTCAGCCATTTTGGAAACCTCCAACACCTTTTCCCAGGGCGCTCCCCGGGCCCATAAATACAGGGTGATACAGGGGAGAAAATAGAGGGTGGGGGATGAAAATCCATGGGCCCACATGTCTGCGGCAAAGGGTTTTAACCCCCGGTTTATGGTTTTAAAATGTTTCCAAAGGCTTTTAGACACACGGGATACGTCAATGGCATCGTCATCGGTTTCCCGTTCATTGACAAAAGAGGCCATGATGCCCGCAAGAACCGCTGGATCAGACCGGGGGAATAAATTTTTGCGAAACCCTTCAGCCACCATCAAGGGATGGTCGATTCTAAGCTGGGAGGCCCATTTGCCGTCTTCGCTCAATTCATCATTTTCTGTAACATATTCTTTTTGTTTTAAAAAATCAAGATGCCGGAGAAAATCCGCCCATAAAAGCCGGACGTCCGTGCCGGATTCTTCCCACGTGTTTTGAAATTGTTTCATGCGTTTCATCATAAATGCGGCAAATGACCTGTCCAACAGTTCTTTGACCTGATCCGGTGAATGGGACAGCAGTAAGTTAAGAACCATGGAAAAATTAATCCGGATCTGGCTGACCACATCCGACGGGTCCGAAGCAATGAGTTGGGCGATTAATGGCGTATCCATGAATTTGCCTGGAACGACCAGGGCAAAACCGATGTTGTCCATGCCCCTGCGGCCGGCCCGTCCGGCCATTTGGTGGAATTCCGTGGGGGTCAATGGCAGAAAATCCCGGCCGTTGAATCGGTCGGAATTTAAAATAACAATGGTCCGGGCCGGGAAATTGACGCCGGCTGCCACCGTGGATGTGGCAAACACCGCATCCAGCAAACCTTCGGTCATCAGCGTTTCAATGACCAGTTTCCATGCAGGCAGTTGGCCGCTGTGATGGGCGGCTACGGCGTATTTTTTAAGATACTTCATTTGTTTATGTCCGGCAACATGAGGGGTAAGGGCGAGTAATTCCAGGATCCGGCTGAGCCGAATTTCCCGACGTTCCATGTCTTCTTCCCAGGACTGGTTGGCGCACATGGGCAAGGCGCCGTCGCAATCCGCCCGGGATTTCAGAAAAAAAATGGCCGGCAGGAGTTTGTACTTTCTCAACAGCTCCAGAATCGCGCCCATGGGCGGCAATTGCCGGCCATGGGATAAACGGGGATGTTTTTTGCCATGGATGGTTTTATAGACTTTGGCATGGAGCCTAAAAGTTGATTTGCCGTTTTTTTTCCCTTCCAGCAAGGGATACAAAGTGCCCGAGGGATGGAGGAATATGGGAAATAACGGCACCGGCCGCACTGTCTCCTCAATTACGATGCATTTTCTTCCCCGGATGGATTCCAGCCAGGCTGCGATCTGTCGGGCATTGCCGATGGTGGCGGACAACATGAGCAGCGGAATCCGGGACGGCAGATAGATCATGGTTTCTTCCCAAACCACCCCCCGGTCTGCATCCCCTAAAAAATGCGCCTCATCCAAAATTACAAAGTCCGTATTCAGATCTTCGCCCCGGTGCATGGCGTCATAAAGCTGATTTCTTAAAATCTCCGTGGTTCCCACGATGATGGGGGCATCCGTGTTTTCTTTGCGGTCGCCGGTAAGAATCCCTAAATTTTCAGGTCCGAAAATTTTGGAAAAATCGCTGTATTTGGCGTTGGAGAGGGCTTTCAGAGGCGACGCATACCAGGCTTTTCCCTGACGGCGAAGCACGCGGCGGATGGCCTGCTCGGCAATCCATGTTTTTCCGGATCCGGTCGGTGCGGTTACCAGGCAGTCGGCCCTGCGGATGGCTTTGAGCGCATCCAGTTGGAAGCGATCCGGGGTAAATGTTTTTTTTTCCGGAGTGCCGATGGAGGAAAAAATTCTTTTCAGTTTTGAATCCGCACCGGGCTTCAGGGCTGCCTGATACGGATGTTTTTTAGGTTGAGAGCGTCTATGCGGATATTTTCTTGGAAAGTCAGACATTGGAATTTAGAAAATTCCTCCTCAGTTTATATCAGAAGCCGGAATGAATAATGAATATCCCACAAGCAATAATCAATGAAGAAGAATGTTAAAAATATTCTGACTTCTGGATTCTGGCTACAGCTTTTCGATCATTTCCTTGACAATGGATTTTGCCCGGGAATCCGTATCATAGGGGGATATGCCCTTGACATCAGCCTCCACCAGGATGTTGTCATAGGGGAGGAATCCCAGGAAATCAAATCCCGAAAGATGGGTTTTTAGAAAAGCCTCATCGTTTTCACTCCTGATTTTATTGCCGACCAGAGCGATGGATTTCAACCCGATTTCACCGGCGAGGCGTTTGATGTGATGGGCTGTGTCGATACTTCTCTGGCCGGGTTCCACCACCACCAGAAGTTTATCCACGGACTGGGCCGTGGCCCTGCCCAAGTGCTCGATGCCGGCTTCCATGTCCATGACCACCACTTCGTTTCTGGAAAGAACAATATGGGTGACCAGGGCTTTGAGCATGGTGCTTTCCGGACAGATGCATCCGGCCCCGCCTTTTTTCACGCCGCCCAGCCGCATGAATTTAATGTTTTGAAATTTGGCCGATAAGGAGTCCGGCAGGTCATCGACCTTCGGATTGAGTTTAAAGAGACCGCCGATGGCGCCCGGCCTTGCCTCGGTGCGTTCGTATATGAGATTTTTCATTTCTGAGATGGGAATGATGTTCTTGGCCTCCGGAATGCCGATGGCGGACGCCAGATTGGCATCCGGGTCCGCATCAATGGCCAGCACATGCATGTGGTTGTCGTTTAGGGCGCGGATCAACAGGGCGGAAAATGTGGTTTTGCCCACCCCGCCTTTGCCGCTGACAGCGATTTTCATAACCATACCTCGTCAAATTCTCATAAATTGCGATTGCTTTTGAAATGACAAGTTAATATCATCATGTGTAAAGGTGAGCAAGCCCATAATGCGAGCATAAGCAAATGATACCCAATGCCGTTAAGCTAAACAATGGCGTGCTTAAAAGTTTCCCTTTGTAAAAGGGGGATTTAAAGGGAATTTATATTATTGAACAAAATCCCCCCATCCCCCCTTTGCGAAAGGGGGGCTTAAAGAAATAGCATTGAGAGATAACCTTTAATGTCTTTTTAAAATTGCTTTGAATGTCATCTCAAAAAGAATAACACCTCAAATTGAACCACACCGGCCTGAAATTTTAGCGCCTGCAGGAGGCAAGAATTCATTTCTGGCGGCACTTGCCGCCGGCGCGGACGCCGTATACTGCGGTTTGCAGCGTTTTTCAGCGCGAATGGCCGCTGAAAATTTCACCATCGAAGAGCTGATGCCGCTGGTCGGTCTTGCCCATGACCGGGGTGTAAAAGTCTATGTTGCATTCAATTCCCTGATAACACCCGATGAACTGGAGATTTCCGGAAGGCTTTTGGATCAACTTGCCTCGTGGGTGAAGCCGGATGCCCTGATTATTGCAGATATGGGACTGATTCCGCTTGTCCGGCAGGTTGGATTTCAGAAAGAAATCCATTTGTCCACTTTGGCGAATGTGAGTTTTTCGGCGGCGCTTCAGGCAATCCAGCGATTTCCTGAGATAAAGCGTGTGGTTGTGCCTCGGGAATTGAGTGTGGATGAAATCAAATCCATGGCGGATGCTTGTCCGCCCAGCGTGTCATTGGAAGTTTTTGTTCACGGCGCCTTGTGTTACGGAGTTTCCGGCCGGTGTTATTGGAGTAGTTTTTTAGGCGGCAAAAGCGGGCTGAGGGGCCGATGTGTTCAGCCCTGCCGCAGAATTTATGAACAGCATGGCAGGGCCCGGCGGTTTTTTTCATGCAATGATTTTTGGGTGGATGTGTTGACCAAATTGCTGACACAGATCCCCCGGATAACGGGTTTAAAGATCGAAGGCCGAAAAAAAGGCCCCCATTATGTGTATTATACGGTGTCAGCGTATAAGCTCCTTCGCGATCATTTTGATGATCCCAAAATGAAAAAAACAGCGGTGGCGTTCCTGGAATACGCCCTGGGCCGCAAAGGCACCCGATATAATTTTCTCCCCCAGCGGCCTCAGAATCCCATTGATGTGGACGTTCAGACCGGATCCGGCATGATGGTGGGCCGGGTTAGCGGGCCGGCATCGGCGCCGCATATCCATCCACGGGTGGAACTTCTGCCCCATGATCTGCTGCGCGTCGGATATGAAGGGGAAGTGTTTCATGCCACAGTGCCGGTCCGTCAATATGTGCCGAAACATGGAAAATTGATTTTTAAATTTTCGGCAAAAGCACGGCCCGAAAACGGAACTTTGGTTTTTCTCATCGACCGCCGGGACAGTGAATTGGTGCAAGAGATCCGTCGGCTTGCCAAGCAGATCCAGACATTGCCGCACGGGAATATCCCCGGATCTTCATTTCATGCAAAGCCAAAACACAGCCCATCATTCACCATGCCCGCCATGGACATGATGGTGAGCCGGAAACGTTTGCCGGCAAAATTAGGCCATGGCAACGCAGCAGGAATTTGGATCAGCGAAGATGACCGGGGCGTCCATGTTTTTAACAACACCAGAATTTGGTTCTGGCTGCCGCCGGTGATCTGGCCGTCGGAGGAAAGCCGGTGGAAATCTCTCATTGACCTTGCCCTTGCCAAAGGCTGCACACGGTTTGTTTTAAACCAGCCCTGGCAGAGGGTGTTTTTTTCCACATCTCGGCAACTGAATCTCTGGGCGGGTCCGTTTTGCAATATCGCCAATCCTTCGGCAGTGGAGATGATGAAACGCATGGGGTTTTCGGGTGTGATTGTCAGTCCGGAAATGGGCGAGAAAGACTATGTATCCCTGCCGGGGGCGAGCCCTTTGCCATTAGGAATTGTCATATCCGGGAATTGGCCCGTGTGCGTTTCACGCACCGTGTCAGAACAAATTGAAATGGAAACGCTGTTTTCAAGTCCCAAGGGCGAACAGGCATGGGCGGTCCGTCATGGTCCCAATGTCTGGGTGTATCCCAATTGGGCGCTGGATTTGACCGCACACAAACAAAAACTGCTGCAATGGGGCTATAGAATGTTTGTTTATCTGGAAGAACCTGTGCCCACAAGCGTGCATCTTCACAAAAGACCCGGGCTCTGGAATTGGGAGGCAGGGCTGCTGTAATCCATCAACATGAGAGAGGAATTTGACCTGCCTTGCGCCAGATTATTTTTCTTGATGATATTTTGTAACATTTTAGCTTTTTAAAAATCTAAGCGGCTTTTTTATATTCTACTTCAAATACGAATTCGAGCGGCAGCGCATATTGAGCGTCAATGATGAGATGGTCTCTTTTTCCGGCTTTCCCACAGAAGAGCTGCTGGGCATGAACCCGCTTGATTTGCTGACCGATGAGAGCCGGAAATTGTATCTGGACCGTTTGGACAGGATCCTGTCCGGACAGGCGATCTTCCGAAGTGAGGGATATCAATCCTTATCCAAGGATCACGCCCCCCCTGTGGTGGGGCTTGAATTTGACTATCATTTACAGTGACGGCCGACCGGACAAGGCCAACATCATGATCATCGATATCACCGAAATCAAGGAATCGGAGGGCCGGCTTCTGGAATATCAAGACAAGCTGAAGCGCCTGCCCATCCGGCTTTCCATGGTGGAAGAGGAACAGCGCCGTGATCTTGCCTCGCACCTGCATGAAACCATCGGCCAGGAGCTGTTTGTGATGCAATTGCAGCTCGCCGCGTTTGAAAAAACCATCGATCATCCCGCCGCGCGCCAATCCCTCCAAAAGATCAAGGCCCAGCTGTTAACCGTCATCAAGGAAACAAAGTCCCTCACCTTTGATCTCAGCCCGCCCGTGCTCTATGATTTCGGCCTGAAAGAAGCCGTCCGGACCCTGGGCGCGAACATGACGGCCAAGCACCTGATTCACATAAAAACGGATTTTGAAGGGGACATGGACGCGATTTCCGATGATATCAAGAGCTTTGTCTACCGAAGCGTGAAGGAGTTGATGCACAAAACCGTCAAACACGCCGGGGCACGGCGCATCACCCTGCGCATGACCAACGCCCGGGGCTGGCTGCGCGTGGACTTCCGGGACGACGGCGCCGGGTTCGCGAATGCGGAGGCAGGGCCAGCCAACCATGAAGCCTTCGGCCTTTTTGATATCCGTGAAAAACTGAACCATCTGCACGAACGGTTGACCATTGATTCAGCGCCGGAAAAGGGCACCGCCATATACATAGAGATAATACCCTTGGAGGCTGGGGCCTGACGTATCCATTCTGTCGCCAACGGATTAATAGGGAAACACCTGACCGGTTGCCGTATTAATGGCGAAAAGGTCTGTAACCTGGTCCAAAAAAACATAGACGGGCGCTTTGGACAAATTCGCATTATCCGGCAGAAACAGCTCCCACTGCATCATTTCCAGGGCCGTTGAATTCGCCTTTACGGTTTCCCAAGCGGTTTCACCCTTCATGACGACCTTGGAAAGGTCCGTGACTGAAAACCCATCCGGCACATAACCCACAGGCATGTCCCAGACGGTCCAGTTATAATTTTTTCTGTAATGCACTTCCCAGTATCGATATTGGCCGTTTGCCTGCAAGGCGCAACATATAAAACTAAACATGTCGGTCTCGGAAGGGCTGCTCATGTTCGCGCCGGACGAGTTCATGCCATTGGCCTTGCAAACAACGGCTTTGGGATCAACGGCTTTGATTTTCTGGTCAGCCACGAGGACATGTTTTAAAACAGCGTCTTCATCGTCGCCGGGGATATCGCCGAACAATTCATCAGACCAGACATCGCCGGTGATGGAATCGACAAAAAGCTTTTTCCCACTTTCCAAAACAAATAAAAAAAGTGGATTCGGAAAGTTTGGGTTGATGTCCATATAGAGCTCCCAGGTCCGTAACGGTTCATTTACGCCGGCCATCTTCGCCAAGGACCACGCGGCAGAGACAGTCATCCAGACATCGGTCAGTTCCTGATAGGTAATTCCCATGGGCGGGGCTGGGCGAACGGTTATCCGCCAGTCTCCGCGCGAAAGCGCCATGTCCCAACTTAGCGTTTGCGGCGCGGACGTATCCACGGCGGTGAAATCCCAGACATCGGCGTTGTCGGGATGAGGCATGGCCCTTCCATCGGCGCGTCTGCCGCCTGCCCAGACGATATATGCCTCAGGAGCGGTTTCGGCGATTTTTCCCTGGGCGTTGGATATCAAAACAACGCTGGATTTATCAAAGCCGTCATCGTTGTCGTTGCACGCCGAAACAAGCGCAAGACCAAGCATGGCGGTAAGAAAAAAACAATAGACCGTCAAACGTTTCATCTCCTCCTCCTTCAGAAACAGCGTGATAAAAATATGTTCCACCCCATACGACGAATCTGTAAGCGGACCTGTAAGAGAGATAAAGAAGAGATAAGAAATTGTTTTTTACGATCGGATATATCTCAGAAATCAGCTTGTGTGTCAAGTTTTAACAGGCACTTCATGTTGTGGCGGGTTCAGGAATGGTTTCAGGTGGAGGGGCCGGTTAAGCTGGATGAATCGATGAGGTGCAGAACATACTGGAAATCCGCGTCATTTTCACCGATTTTGGCGGCATCTGTCCTATATGCCGGTTTGCAATTTATTGCGCCCAGGCATCTTCAAATGACGGTTGCGCATATGAATCGTCATATGTCAACTCGTGGACTTGTTCATGTGTTTTGACCGGCGGATCATGGTT
>FWPV01001550.1_pt1 | contig 63115 bp, 52 predicted proteins | sample 2228371 | NCBI WGS metagenome assembly FWPV01 (sample SAMEA103939776, study PRJEB20133) | metagenome
TGCGCTGGAATTTCAACAAGCCTGGGAATCCGGATGAGCGGTTGCGAGGGATAGATTTTAGTGTGACGGGAGACACGGCTTATGTGACGTGTTTTGGTGCCAGCGACTATCCACCGGTGCAAATGTTCGTCAGAACCGCTGAACCGGGAGGTGCTCCGTGTAAATTAGTGCGCGCAGCCGAAATTCCCGTCCCAGAAACAGATCTCAACAATGGCGGCGTTGGCAATATGATCTCCGGCGTTGACCTTGATGGTGACGGTAAAACCGAAATTTACATTGTTAACGACAACTGGAATGACACCCCCACAGAATTGGTTCCGCGAATCTACAAATTGGAAAAAGAGGGCAATGATTGGGTAGTCGTATGGAAAGCCACCCTCAACATTCCGAAACAGAACACATGGCCAGCAATGGTTTTGGCGGATTTAGACAAGGACGGCAAAAAGGAGATTGTTTGGGGACCGGTCAATTTCCTCGAAGCCGGCAATGAGAATCCTGCACGTATCGTCGTTTTTGAAGTAAAGGGTGACGGCAGCGATATATTGGGCGTGCCGGATGGCACTGGCAACTATCTACCCAACGCCCAGTGGACCATAACCAATGAAAATAATGTAAATATTCGTCCGACGCGTTTTGCAGTCGCCGATCCTGATAACGACGGCTGGCCGGAGCTGATCTTTTCCGATAGAGGGGGATCAGGTGGAAAGTATTATTTCGGCGTGGTTTCGGTAAATAATATTCCCGACAATGGCGATGGCTCAGAAACCTGGACATTAGAAATGAGTGGCAAAGATTTCACTCTCTCCCCGAATATCCAAAACAAGTGGGACCTAGCCGTCGTCGATAATCAATTGTTCTTCTTTGACGAAAAGGAGATCAGCAAAGTATGGTGGGATGGCGCTAAATGGAATTATAAAGCCCTAATGCCACTACCTGGTGGAGCCTCATTTGTTTCCGCTCAAGTGGCTGATTTAGACAAAGATGGCACTAAAGAAATAATCGTCGGTGAATATTATTGGGGCGTAGCTGGACTACAAAGAGGTATCGCCCTATTGCAGCAAGATGGTGACTCATTACTTTATACAGATCTCTTCAGAGTCCCCGGTACAACACGAATCTTCGGTAGCGCTTGCGGCGATATCGATCAGGACGGCTATGTGGATTTCATTTTCGGATCCCGCTTAGGTGTACCGGATGCAGCTCTTTATCGCCTCTCCTACAAGGGCGGACCTATCTTCGATTCTGGTTCGTATGAATTCAGCGTCATCGATTCGCTCTATTTTGCCGGTGGATTCACCAACGTCATCAATATCGCCAATATCGACGATGATCCTTATTTGGAGGTCCTGTATACCTCGAGTATTCCATCTGGGACTTTTCCGGTTGCCACACAGCCCATCTTAGTTTTGGATTGTATGACCACCGGTGTGGCGCCGCGGCCTACTGAGAATGTGCCACTCACTTTCCAGTTGAGCCAGAATTATCCCAATCCGTTTAACCCGACAACTACCATCGAATATAGCCTGCAATCGATGGCACAAGTTAGCCTCAAAATTTATAACTTGAGAGGTGAAGAGGTCAAAACCCTTGTAGATGGCTATATGCCCGCTGGCATCCATTCGGTGCGTTGGGATGCAACGGATAATTATGGCCTTAGGGTGAGCAGCGGCGTGTATCTGTACGTGCTCAGAATCGGTAACCAGCAGATTTCAAAACGGATGATGCTGGTAAAATAAAAACATTGGAGGGCGGGCGTTCTTGCCCGCCTGCATCTCTGGTTAGAAAACCCGCAAGTCGGATAGCCTACCTTCTTTAACAATAGTAGCTATTGAGTGAATCGCTGGATGAGCGGGAATGAATAGCCTAATCGGAAGCAAGCCGTATGGGTCAGAATTTTTCACTCTGCGGTCATATAAAAATTCTGAACTCCATAGCGTAGAGCTTCTATGGACTAAACAACCATAAGGCCCAGTTGGGTCTGGAGTTTCATGAACGCTGTCAGGATTTTAAACCCTGGCAGCGTTTTTTTATATGTGGTGTGACTGCAATCATTCAAGCTAAAGTGAATGGGCAAAAACCTGAAAAAAAGTGTCATATCGAAAAGAGCCAGCGAGGAGACATCTTTAATCTCGTCGCACCCGGTCTGCCATGCAACGTCTTCAACCAAATGCTCTGCGTTTTAGGGATGAAGGTAAAGTTACCGACGATATATTTCTTAAAAATAAAAAAATATGGATGGTCTGAATACATTTTCTTACATTTCCAAGATTCTATTGCCCATCTTTTTCATTGCATCTTTTTTGTGGCATGTGTAATTTAATGCAGAAAATATCAGGAGATATAATGGTTCGATCAATTGATCCCTGTTAAAATGAAATGAGCTAATGAATCTTTTGCAAATGGATGGTATTGCGAGATAATACATCTATAACCTATGATTAAGAGTCCCTATGCAACAGATTAAATATTTACTTATCCTCGCCATCATTCTTATAACACGTGTTTTTTCAGAACCCACAGCCAAACAAACCTACATGGTCAGCATGCGCGATGGCATCAAGCTTGCCACAGATGTTTATCGGCCGATGGATCTTGCGCCTCATCCCGTACTGCTTTACCGCACCCGATACAACAAGAACAACAGCGCATTAGCTGGAGTGATTCCGTTGTTGAATTTAAAAGGCTATATTTGCGTGATTCAAGACACTCGCGGCCGATATGCCTCCCAAGGCGTCGATTCGCTCTTCATCACCGACGGTTGGGGCGCGCTGCGTGATGGTTACGACACCATAGAATGGCTGAGCAAACAGTCGTGGTGCAACGGCAAAATCGGCATGCTTGGCGCCTCTGCTGATGGCATTATCACCTATCGCACCGCAGCAGCATTGCATCCGGCGCTCAAATGTGCTGTGGCCATTGTTGCCGCAACCGATCTTTTTCATCAAGTGGTCTACCCTGGTGGGGAGTACCGCAAGGAAATTTGTGAAAATTACCTCACCGAACAAAACGCGGGTTGGCTGATACCTTTTTATTTGCAGAACCCCTATTACAATGAAATCTGGCAGGCCATGAATTGGCACACGCGAAGCGATTCCATTCGCATTCCCATGTTGCATATTGGCGGCTGGTACGATTGTTTTAGCGATGGAACCGTGGCCGCTTTTCAGGCTCTGCATCAACAATCCTATATAGCTCCCCAGCAGCTCCTCATGGGGCCGTGGACGCATGCCACCATTGGCAGTGAGAGTAGTGTGGGCGAGATGCGCTACCCCTCGGCCGGATATGACATCTATACTCATATCATCCAATGGTTCGATTATTGGCTGTTTGGCCGTGATACCGGCATCGGCCACTCGGCAGCGGTGCGTTATTATCTCATGGGAGATCCCGATATGAAGGATGAGGAGGGATGCGTTTGGAAAACAGCCAATACATGGCCACCAGTGGAAATGAGAACCCTCCCTCTGTATCTCTCCCAGGGAGGATTATTAAGAATGCAAACTGGCGAAGATGGTCAAATAAGTTTTTTATATGACCCTGAGCAGCCGGTTCCCACACGGGGCGGTAATAACCTCACCATTGCTGCTGGCCCTTATGATCAAACCGATCTGTTAATCCGCGAGGATGTAGTGACATTTTCCACAGACATTCTCCAGCAACCGTTGCGAGTCGAAGGGGTGGTAAAAGCTCACCTTTTTGTCTCCAGTGATGCGCCGGATACCGATTTTTCTTTCAAACTGATCGATGTCTACCCAGACGGACGTCATATGCTGGTGACCGATGGCATCCAACGAATGCGTTTTCGCAATGGCAGTACCCCTGAAAAAGAAGTATTTTTACAGCCAGGAGAAATTGTGGGTGTTACCATCAGCCTGCCACCAACCGCCATCGTCTTCAACAGCGGTCATCGGTTGATGGTGGCGTTCTCTTCAAGCAACTATAATCGATTCGAAGTCAATCCTAATACCGCATCGGCCGTAAATGACCGATCAGAGCCGCGTAAGGCCATGCAAACCATCCACTATGGTTCGTCTTATGCGAGTCATGTCAGGCTTCCTGTAGTCGCAAGTGGAGCGAGCCACGTGGTAAGCCTGCCGATGCCGAGAGATTTTGCCATTTCAACCGCATATCCTAATCCATTCAATCAAATCACACGGATTGACTATTTTTTGCCGCAGCCGCAATGGGTACAGATTCATATCAGCAATGTATGTGGACAAAGAGTCCGTACATTGTATCAGGGGTTTCAGGCAATAGGACAGCATCAGGCGATCTGGGATGGCGCGGATCAAGGCGGCAGACCAGTGCCAGGAGGCGTCTATTATTTTTCCGTGCAAACGCATATTGGCCAGAAGTGGAGCAAAGTGTGTTTGTTGCGATAATTCTAAAGCCAAGTCTACAAATCTAATATTCGAAAAGATGGCCAGAGGGAATACCTATCCCTTATGGATGTTGCTAAGAGAATTTATTGATCAACCATATCATCAGAACCGAACAGGCATGTATGTTGCAGATTCGCGATCTTTCCTATACGATCGGTGAAAGAGCGTTATTGAAAAATATCCACTGGGTCATCAACCCTGGCGTACGTGTGGCTTTGATCGGAGCAAATGGCGCAGGTAAGACCACCCTGTTGCGCCTGATCGTTGGAGAGCTGGCGCCAGTCTCTGGGGATATCCTCAAGCCTAAAGACTATCGAATCGGTTACTTGCCACAGGAGGAAATATCCATCGATGGCAGCACGGTTCTTTCTGCAGTTTTGGCGGGACAAGGAGAAATGGTGCGCTTGGAACAGCAAATTGCCGATATCCATCGAATGCTGGATGCTGGTGGAAAAGATACGGAAGCGTTGTTGCAGCGATTAGGAAGTTTAGAGAGCCGCTATGATGCCTTGGCCGGCTACACCATGGAAAATCAAGCCAAGGCAATCCTCTCGGGTCTGGGATTTCAAGAACAACAGTTTCATGATGATATCCGTACTCTGAGTGGTGGATGGCGCATGCGCGTCTATCTTGCGCGTATCCTTTTGCAGAAACCGGACTTGTTGCTATTGGACGAACCGACCAACCATCTGGATTTACCATCATTAGAGTGGTTGGAACAATATCTACTTTCTTTCTCGGGCAGCATGGTTTTGGTTTCGCACGATCGTTTCTTCATCGATCGCTTATCGCAGGAGATTTGTGAGCTGGATCGCGGTATACTTTCCCATTATCCAGGCAATTATCATTTCTATGAAGCACAAAAAAAGCTTCGTGAAGAGCAAATGCTGAAGAAATGGGAGGAGATGCGTGCCGAGCGTGAGCGGCAGCAGCGCTTTATCGATCGTTTCCGTTATAAAGCTACCAAGGCGGCGCAGGTGCAGAGTCGTATCAAGCAATTAGAGAAAATGGAGGAAATCGAATTGCCGCCACCGCCGCCGCAGCAATTCTATTTTCAAATTCGTGTGCCAGTCAGCAGTTATCATCACGTGTTGCATATCAAAAAACTATCTTTTCGGTATGGAGAACCTTGGGTATTGCGCGATCTCGATATGGATTTGTACCGTGGACAAAAAGTAGCCTTAGTTGGTATAAACGGTGCAGGTAAGACGACTCTCTGCCGATTGATCTGCGGTGAATTACAGCCAGAACGCGGCACCATACGCCTTGGCGAACGAACCCACATCGGGTTTTACGCGCAACACCAGGTGGAAGCTCTTAATCTCGATGCGACGGTTATCGAGGAGGTATCGACGAGTACGGCGCCAGTGCTGCAACCGAGAATTCGTAACGTCCTGGGCTTATTTCAGATTCGTGGCGATGATGTGTTTAAACCTATTCGAGTATTGTCAGGAGGGGAAAAGGCGCGTGTTTCGCTGGCAAAAATTTTACTATCGCCGGTCAATTTTTTGATTATGGATGAGCCCACCAATCATTTGGATTTAACAGCCAAAGAAGCTTTAGAGGAAGCTCTGAAAGATTATGATGGTACTCTGTTGTTAATTGCCCACGATCGCTATTTCCTGGATAAACTGGTGACGCGCGTCTTTGAACTCAAAGATGGCCAAATTCGCGTGTTCGAAGGTAATTATTCCGAATATCTTGATAGACGCATCCAGGAAGAAACTCTCGCTGCCAAAATCAAGCAGGCGAGCGAGAGGAATAGCTCTAAAGAAGCAGAATCTTTGCGAAAAAAAACAAAAGAGCGAAAACGATTGGAAGCGGAGGTGAGGCAAGCCATCAGTAAGGAGCGACGGCAACTGCAACTGCAAATTGAAGAAGCGGAAAAACGAATGGAGCAGTTGCTGTCGGAAAAAACGGAGATCGAGCGCCGCTTAGGCGATCCGGCCACATATAAAAAGGGCGAATTAGCCGCCCAATTACAAAAGGATTACGCGCGTATTCAATCCGAAATGAATACCTGTATAAAGAATTGGGAAGAAGCGCAATTACGACTGGAGGAGCTGTTGGAGGGATTGCGAGAAACAAATTAAGCCGAACAATGAGGAGCGTAATCCTTTTGTCAGTTGTGACAGGAAACATTTTTTCTTTTTTTCCGTAGATACTTTTGCAAATCTTTTTATGAGATAAAAAGATGTATGAGTTTCTTTTATTTTTCAATTATGAATCTGAACTCTCCTCACTTAGATTATGGGGTGAATAGGAATCCATTCATAAATACAATCAACACAGAATCCGAGAGTTAAACAGTTCTGTTTTTTATATAAAAGCAAAATATTCATCAAAATTGTGTTTCATTATAAAGAATCTCTAAAGGTTAATTAACTTTCAATTATTCAACTATTCATAGGAGGTATGATTCGATGCAAATGAAATCTATTTTCAGAGAGACCAGGGTACTCGTTTTCGCGCTATTTTTCGCTTTGGTCACTTTATCCGCTGCCGACGAAGGCATGTGGACGTTCGATAATCCACCAACCAAGATGCTGAAAGAAAAATATAACTTTACGCCAACCCAAGAATGGCTCGATCATGTCCGACTGTCCAGCATTCGTTTCAATGATGGAGGTTCTGGTTCATTCATTAGCCCGAATGGATTGGTGCTTACAAACCACCATGTGGCCAGGGGACAATTGCAAAAAATGTCCACGGCCGAGAAAGACTATGTGGCCAGCGGATTTTACGCTGCTACCCTTGAGGAAGAAGTGAAATGTCCCGATTTGGAACTGAATGTGCTGGTGAACATGGAGAATGTTACTGATCGCATCATGGCCGTCATGAAAAAAGGCTTGAAAGGTGCAGAATTAATCAGAGCGCGTGAGAAGGAAATTGCCGCTATCGAAAAGGAATACAAAGAGAAAAGCGGACTACAAAGTGATGTGGTCAGCCTCTATCGTGGAGGGGAATATTGGGTGTACCAATATAAACGCTATACCGATATTCGCCTGGTCATGGCTCCAGAAATGCAAGTCGCTTATTTTGGAGGTGATGACGACAATTTTACCTATCCTCGACATGATTTAGATATGGCTTTTTTCCGCGTCTATGAGGATGATAAACCGCTGAAAAGCGAACACTATTTGAAAATCAACACCAAAGGGGCCGAAGACGGTGAGTTGATTTTTGTTTCCGGTCACCCAGGTTCAACCAATCGGCTGAATACTTATGCCCAGCTGGTGAGTCTTCGCGATTATCGTTACCCCTTTCGATTGGAGCTCATCCAGAAACGCCTGGATGTGCTGTATGAATATGCCAAACGCGGGCCGGAGCAACATCGCCGTGCCTTGGGGCAGATCTTTGGATTGGAAAACAGTAAAAAAGCCTTCACCGGTGAATACCAAGGTCTATTGGATTCCAAATTGATGGCCAAAGCAAAGGCGGAAGAAGATGCATTTCGCGCCAAGGTGAAAAGCAATCCGCAATGGAAGAAAGAGTACGGTGGCGCCTGGGATGACATTGCCAAAGTCATCGCCAAACAGGATAAAGAAATTACCACTACTAGTTACCGAGGTTTGGCGCTCAACTCCCGTTTTGCCAGCATAGCCAATACAATTGTCTTTTATGTCGCCGAAGTGGCTAAACCGGATGCTGAGCGGTTGCCCGGTTATCATGATGCCGATCTGGAACGACTCAAGTTTCGCTTGTTTTCACCGGCACCTATTTATAAGGACCTAGATGAAGTCACTTTTGCCGCCATGTTGCAACTGGCAGTCGACAAACTGGGTGCCAATGATGTCCACTTGGCAAAAATCCTCAAAGGACGTACTCCGCAACAAACCGCCAAAGAGATGATTGAAAAAACCGAATTGGATAAAGTTGAAGTACGAAAGCAGCTAATAGAAGGTGGCGCCGAAGCCGTGGCAAAATCAACAGATCCTTTCATTCTCCTGGCACGCGAATTGGAAGCGGATCAACGCAAACAGATCGAAGAAGAACGCAAAGTAAATAGTATCCTGACTCCAGCCAGCGAAAAAATCGCTCAAGCCCGTTTTGCGGTCTATGGTAAGAGCATGAACCCCGATGCCACCTTCACTTTACGGTTATCTTATGGAGCGGTAAAAGGCTATCCGATGAATGGCACCAAGGCACCTTACAAAACCACGCTTTATGGACTGTTTGACCGTTCGCTGGGTTTTGACGGCAAAGGTGCTTGGGCGTTGCCGCAACGATTCTGGGATCGCAAAGACCGACTGGATCTCGCCACACCTGTTAATTTTGTCAGCACGGCCGACATCATTGGTGGTAATTCCGGTTCCCCGGTGATCAACAAAGAAGCGGAATTGGTGGGATTGGTTTTCGATGGCAACATCGAGAGTTTGGTGGGTCGCTTTATATACGACGAAACGGCCAACCGCTGCGTCGCTGTGCATAGTGCCTATATCATCGAGGCCTTGCGTAAACTTTATGACGCAGAAAAATTGGCCGATGAGATAGAGGGCATATTGTAAACGCCATTCACATGTAAGATTTTATAGATCCTTCTCGAACGTTAAAAATCGGATTCCCATGATTGTTGAATTAATCATAACTTTCGAGGAGGATCTTTTTTTTATGCCTTATTTTCATCCATATCATGTGACCAAGTTGTGGAATTAAAGCTTTAGCGACTCTATGAAAACGAGATATTTTCCTTACTAACGAAAAAAAGAAGCTGTTATTTTGATGGCAACTTAAATTTTAACATATAATATTATCAATTAATTACAAAGATATCAATTTAAGAGGTCTCGTCGCTTGCGCTCCTGAACATGAAACGTTAAGTTTTCATGCAATCCCTTACGACTTTTTAAAGGAACCTTAACGAGTAAATTCCTCGTGGTAATTTAACTAAAGGAAAAGCCAATACCTAAACTGAACGATTATCCTAATGTTGCGAAGGTTTTCGACTTTTGCCAGGTGGTCTCTCCAGCGCCAATTGCGCGATTTAGGGAATGAACATTTCCATATCATCTCACTTCGCAATTACCATTTTGTTGGATTTAATGGTCTTGCCGGCCTGTAAGCGATACCAGTATACGCCGGATGCTACCCTGTGGCCGTAATTATCCGAACCCTCCCAGATGATCTCGTGTCTTCCTGCAGCAACCACGGCATCGAGCAACTGGGCTACTCCTTTTCCTTGGAGGTCGAAAATTTCCAGACGAACAGCTTGGGTCTCTGGCAAGTAAAACATGATTGTGGTTGTGGGATTGAAGGGATTAGGGTAGTTCTGATAGAGGTAAGGTTCAGCGGGTGTTTGTAAAATGTTTTCTTCTTTTTGTGCCACATTGGAATCTAAAGGTGCTAACAAGCGGAGATTGCTAAAAATAATTCCCGGTTGAGCACAGTAGACGTTATCGGTTCCTAAGAAGATGTATTTGAAAGGTTCTACCTGACCTTTAAACGGAAGCGTGTAGCATTTAACGCCGTCGAGATAACAGGTGACCGAACTTTTATCCCACATGATTTTAAATTCATAGCTCCTCTGAAGGTCCCAGGTAGCATCTTCCATGATTCTTACCTCATCGCGGCTGTTGATGCCACAGGGAGCAGCCAGCATCTTGAAACCTGCTTTTCCGGGTCCGGTGCTGTAATTGGTGCCGGTACGGATATTGATCCATGACCCCGAGGTATTGAAAATTGCCTTACTGCCATTATCCTGTGAATAAAGATTGATGATTTGCTGTTTTTCTGAAATATTTTGGCTTACAGGGTCAAAATTGCTCAAGTTCACAATTAATGCACCCTCTTCGGCCAGGGGTTTGGGTAGCGCGATCATCAATTGGCTATTTGCTTTAATGGCCTGCCACCCTTTACCGGCGATAAAGAGCCCCTCACGGTTGTGCCATTGGCCGATCATGGCCGTCTCTCGATCGAGGGTACTCTGGTACACGGTTCGCAGATTGGCTTTGCTTTCCACACAAGCCATCGTAAATAACAAAAAATATATGAGGGTTCTCTTCATTGTTGACTCCATAAATAATTTTTAAAAAAATTAGCAATATATGTGCCAAAGATAAATAGAAGATATTATAATTATTGATTGGGAGTAAAGATTAAAGCGATTACATATTTTTAGCGAACATACTCCCCTCATTTGTCGTTTTTGGTAAGTATTAACTCAATAGATACACTGTGGGCAGCGCCATTACAATTACAAAACCGAATATACCCCTTCAAAGTTGTCATCAAATCAATAGTAGAGAGGCAGAAAAAAATCCGCCCCTGCTAATAAGCAGAGCAATTAAGCAAAGGCGGATGGGGCCGTTAGTAAAAATTAGTAGGTAATGGTATAGGTTGATTTTTTCGCTTCATCGATCCAAGCTTGTACTCTCTTGAGGCCAGGCAGGACGCGTACAATTCTTTTCTTGCCCGCAGAGTTAACTTCGGCCAATTTGGCCATCAAATTATCAGCTTTACGCTGTTTGAGTTCTTTTACCGTATCCACACCGGCTTTTTCCAAAAGCTCTGCGTACTGTTTGCCAATGCCTTTGATGCGATAAAGATCGGCCATATTCACCCATTTTAATATTACGGATTCATCGATGCCGGTGGCCGCAGCTATTTCTTTACGACCTTTTGGAGTGGCTCCTTTTTGCAAGAGACCATTGACGGTTTTTATTCCTGCTTTTGCCAGCTTTTTACTATTTGCTGGCCCGATACCTTCGATATCTGCTACTTTGTAATTCATGTTGATTCCCTCCTATTTTATTTTTACTTTAAGATAGCCTTATCTTTGATAAAAGTCAAGATTTAAATTCATTAATTAAATAAAATCAAATAACTTTTCAATAATCTTTGATCTACAAATGATAGTAATAAATTCAAAACTACATCTTGCAGATGAGGAGGTTTATTTCACTGCTGCGCGTAGCAGCGGGCCTGGCGGCCAAAACGTCAATAAAGTCAATTCGCAGGTGACGTTATGGTTTGATGTTGACCATTCACCGAGCTTAACCGCAGAACAGAAAGAGATACTCCACCGAGCGTTACCAACTCGCATTAATAAGAGGGGAATGTTATGGTTGGTTTGCCGACAATATCGAAGCCAAGCAGCCAATCGTCAAGAAGCTTTGGCAAGGTTCGTATTATTGTTGAGGGCGGCCTTGCAGCCTACCAACATAAGAAAAAAGACGAGCATTCCTCCACGAGCGAAGAAAGAGCGACTCGCTGAAAAGCGACGTCATAGTCAGGTTAAACGCCAACGCGCCTGGCGCCGGCTCGTCGATGGAGAGGAATAAAAAAACTGAATAACAGCTGTTATTGCGGTGTAAGTATTTCGCTGATCTTTTCTATTGCCGCGTCGATACGGCGGATATCCTTCAATCTGCCTTTGCGAGGTTTTAGTTTTAAATTTTCAATGTCAGAAAGCAGGGATTGCAGGGTTTTTAAATTGCTGGCATCTGCAGAAAGCGGCTCATCATTGCTTGGTGATAGTCTATCCACACAGGTTAAAATCTTGGCTTCCATATTGGTTTGATATCGCATGACAATATCGCGGAACAGGCTGCGCAGGGCTTTTAATTCGCGAGCGAGTTGCTCCCTGGTCTCTGCCGTTGCCTCGGGAGCATTTTTACGTGAACTTGAAGTTTTTATCATAATAGGTTACCCTATCTTATCAACTCATCCCATACAGATTGAACAGGACATCAAGGGCTACTTTTGCACGAAACGATTTTCCGTAACGGATGTCGAAAAGACTTTTCATAGTAGCGCTTCAATTTTCTTTTGCAGATCCAAGGAAATGGCACGAATCGAGCGGTTTCCGTTTACTACTATGAAATTATATTTTTGTTGCATCTTTTTGAATTCCAATCTCATCTTGCGTTGATATTTCATAAAGCTATCAAAGATATCACGCGAAAGGCGGATATCCATCCCCGACTCCCAGTAATCCAGACTCTGTTTTTTTTGAAAATTACGGTCTACTAAGAATCGAGGCCCGACATCAAGGTAGAATACAACATCGGGTACAAGAGCAATGCTATACAAGGATTCCAGCCACTCGGGGTTCCCACCGCGAATGATATCCCTGGCCATAAGGGTATAGATATAGCGGTCCGCGAGGACAATGAACCCCGCTTTGAGCGCTGGTATCATGATGTTCTCTAACTGGTCGGCGAAATCAGTCGCATAAAATAGTGATAGCGTGATGGGGCTGAGCACATTGCCGTTCATGGCTTCTTCCAATTCGGCGCTTACCAGATTGCTGCGCTTGAGGCCTACATTGACCGTTGCGTAACCATGGCCTTCGAGCCAATCGGTCAATAGGCGAATTTGCGTCGACCTGCCGCTACCATCTGCCCCTTCAATGACGATGAGCTTTCCTGTCAAGTCAGCCGGATTGATATTAGGAAGCCCTTTGCCGTAAAATTTCATATCCTACTTTTCATCCTCCATTTAAAACTGGGTAGATCGATATTTTTTGCTACAATGCTGCGTACTTGTTGTTGTTGTTGATCAACCGGCTGGGTTGCCTCGATGACCGTAAAATCAAATTCGTTGATCATCGCCACATATTCGCTATTGATTTTACCCTGAAACAAGCGGAAACTCTCATAAGGATCCGGCGAGAGATTGAGATCCATGCCCGCCTCATGATATTTCAGCGATGGCCTCCCTTCAAGTATACGATTGATAGCAATTTCTGGTGGTAATTTGAAGAAAAAAGTTATATCCGGCAGAGTAGCAAAGCTATATAGATTTCGTACCCAGAGGGGATCACAACCTCGTACGGCATCCCGAGCAAAAGCGGTGAAAAAATATCGATCAGCTAACACAATATAACCGGCGCATAATAGAGGCCAAATTTGTCGTTCGTAGCGGTCGGCGAAATCGGTGCAATGAATCAGAGAAAAGGTGGTGGGAGTCAATAATTGTAATTTTTTGCCCTTTTTCGTGGCTTTCTTCACCAATACCGATGAGTTCCATTCTGTGAAAAATACTTTGTACCCCTCCAACTCTAACCACCGCTTTAGTAAATAAATTTGAGTTGATTTGCCGGATCCGTCCAATCCTTCTACGGCGATCAATCGGCCAGGAGTGGTATGTTTGCTAATTTTAATCATGAGCAATTTCCCCAAAAAAGATTATGAGGTAATAGCAATAACTATTGGTCAGCAAGTTTTACCTGTTATGGCACTAGGGTTAGTTTATCGTATTTACCCCATTCGATGATATCCGCTTAATGATCTTTTTTATGATTTCGCCTATCGACTCAGCGTTCAATGCTGTAAATTTCGCCTGCATTTAAAGAGAAATATCTTTACTAAATTAAAAAAATCATCATCTAAAGCAAGTTATTTTTTTCAGATAATATGGTGATCCAAAATGGGAGTGGTTCTAATAAGTGCATGTAGGGAAAGATTCACTTGATACTTTAAATTAAAATATGTAAAATAATAGATTAAAATTTCATTCATAAAAATACGTGCTAAGAAAAAGGTTTTTCTAATCTATTCCACCATAAAAAAGGAATACGGATGAAACGTGTAACGAAGGACTGGAAATTCATCGTTGGAATTACTTTAAGTGGCCTATTTATGTATCTGGCTTTTCGTAAGGTGCAATTCAGCCAAATGCTACAAGCCTTACAGCAAGCCAATTATTGGTATTTAATCCCTACTATCTTTATTATTTTTTTGGCGCATTGGCTACGCAGTGTGCGTTGGTATTATTTATTGCGCCCCATTGCCAAGGTGGAGATTACCTATTTATTCCGCGCCTTGGTGATCGGTTATATGTTCAATCTTTTTCTTCCTGCCCATTTGGGTGAATTGGTGCGTGCCTATGTGCTGGGTAGAAGAAAGCCCATCGCTACCAGTGCCATTTTTGCCACTGTCGTTATTGAGAGGATTATTGATGTAATTAGCCTCTTTTTGATCCTGATCTTCGCTGTACTCATTTTCCCTTTCCCGCAATGGGTGCGTACAGGCGGATATTTGACCCTCGCTTTTGTGATGTTGTTATTTGTTTTTCTGTACTTGATGAAAAAATACCCCCATCAATTTGTAAAAATCATCGATCGAACACTCAAAGTAATTGTGCCGCAGTTGGCAGAGAAAACCAAAAAAATTATGCACTCTTTTCTCGAAGGCTTGGTGCCGCTTATCCATCCCTTCCATTATCTCTGGGTGGTGATCACCTCTGTCATCATTTGGGCGTGTTATGGTTATTCTTTTCAATTAATCCTCTACGCGTTTGATTTTGTATCCACTTATCATTTGCCGTGGACGGCATCGCTGGTCTTGTTGGTCATCACTACCTTTGGCGTGTTGGTACCATCCTCCCCGGGATATGTGGGGACATATCACTGGCTCTGCCAGCAGGCATTGGCATTACCGCCTTTTCATGTCCCCCAAAGTCCTGCCTTGACTTTTGCTTTTGTCATGCATGGCATTAATTTCTTTCCCGTTTTGATTGCTGGCTTTATTTGCCTTTGGCTGGAGGGTTTAAGTTTTAAAAGCGTTGAAAGACATGCGCAATCGATAACCCATGAAGAGGCGGGGTGATGTATTGTTTTTGCGCAAGAGGAGCAAATAATTTTTCTTCTTCCCTATCACTCTTAAGATGGTCCCCACTTGATGAGTGTGCTTTCCGCCACAATGTGTGGCATGCCCTAAACAACAAGAATGAAAAATGTTGTTAGGGGAAAAAGATGTTAGGCAAATTAATATTTTCTTAAGCTAAGTAATCCATTAATATTAAAGAAGATACATATTTAATAAAAAAGGACCATTATACCAGCAATTTAGGCATAACCTTTGCAAATGTAAAAGTGAAAAAACAACGTCGACGAGAGTGATCTTCGAGCTTTTACTATGCAAGCGAAGGGAATGGTGTATGAAAAAATCATTGCTGGTAATTGAACAAAATGAAAGTGTTCGAAAATTATTCGATAAAACTTTAGATAGAAACGGCTTTGAAATTTTTATCACTGGTGATTTTCTACAAGGGATAAAAATGCTCAAAGAAGCCACAAATTTTGATGGGGTACTGCTGGATGCTGCATTCATTCAGAATGACCTCTTGAAATCTGTCGCCGAAATTAAATCTTTTGCTGAAGATATCATATTGATATTGATGGGACGATTTTCAGCAAAAGAGATAGTTGAGTGTGTGAAATATGGCGTTGATGGGGTAGTAGAAAAGCCTATTGATAGCATCGAATCCATTTTATCTTATATAGAGACATTATATAACAAGCAAGAAAAAGTAATTACTCCTTCTATTAAAGACAACTCGCCTCGGTCCGCTGATTTCCCTATCATGATCGGTCAAACCAAAGTGATGCAAGATTTGCGTCGCATCATTCAAAAAGTAGCGCCTTTGGACTCTACCGTACTCATTCAGGGAGAAACCGGCACTGGCAAAGAAATTGTAGCTCGTATGATCCATAGCCTCAGTCCACACCGTAATAATAATTTTTTGGCGGTTCACTGCGGTGGTATTCCTGACACTCTATTGGAGAGCACCCTTTTTGGCCACGAAAAAGGATCCTTTACCGGTGCTTATCGGACCCATAAGGGTTACTTTGAGATTGCCGATCGCGGCACGATCTTTCTTGACGAAATTGGGGACACCACCCCCTCCTTTCAGGTGAAGCTATTACGAGTGTTACAGGATAAACAATTTCGCCGCATTGGCGGTACCGACGTTCACACCACCAGTGCGCGCATTATCGCAGCCACTAATCGCGATCTCAGTAAAATGGTGCAACAATCCCTCTTTCGTGAAGACCTGTATTTCCGCTTGAATGTCATAACCATCAGGGTGCCACCGTTACGAGAGCGACCGGAAGATATCGCCCTGCTGATTCGCCATTTTGTGCAGATATATTCTAAAAAACATAACCATCTCGGAGTTTACCTCAAGCCGGAAATCATCGAGATTCTGAAGCGACAGCCTTGGCGAGGCAATGTACGTGAATTGGAGAATGTGATTGAGCGACTGGTTGCTCTTTCGGATTCTGATTGGATCGGGCCTGATGAACTACCAGCCGAATACCTGAAATTACCTGAAGTGGGATTATTTGACAATTTACCGCTCTATTCTTACGCCGAGGCAAAAAATATTTTCGAAAAAGAATATATCATTAAATTATTGATCCAGGCCAATGGCAACATCTCACGGGCAGCCAAAATGGCCAAAATGCCTCGACAAAACCTGCATTTGAAAATAAAAAAGCACAAGATTAAATCAGATACCCTCCGATCTGCTAGATTGCATTTGAGTGAAAGCTCGTTGCCAATAAGCACATAACATGGCCCGAAGCCATCATCAAATGTGGAGCTTTGAAAAAATATGATGGACGCTGGCGACTAACATTCAATCAAAGCTGAGATAAAATCTCTTTCAAAAAAAGTCGGAAATGTTTGCAAGGAGGCATCGTTCCCATGGGATAAAATAGGGGTGTCTATTTCCCAAAGTCAAGGGGAAATGGGGTCTCACTCAACCATGCTGCCGGCCAGCGCCATCTTTTACCATCTGCTGTCTCTATCCCGATGCGGTAGGAATGTTTTCTTAAAGGCCTCACTATAATCGCGGATTGCTTGACATATTTATCATGGGGATCAAAGCTAATCCAAACTTTTGCCCCCACAGGAAGTGTTCTCATTCGATGGAAATGATGCAGTTTTTCCTTGCAGTATCTTTCCCGTGCCTTCTCGTCAAGATTGACTGCGATGCGCGTTAGCAAATTTGACCAATTTTGCTTGCTATGCTTGATAAAATCCATTGGATTTAAAAGCTGGCTGAAGGAAAGCCGGCTACACGAATGACTTTTTGTTTTTTTCAAAATCGGTTTCAGGCTCTGTACCGAAAAACCGCACTCAAGGCTGCGTTGTAAGGCCCATTTGTTCGCAGAATGTTCTCCTTCATGTGGATGAAAGTGCAGATGAAATCGACGATAATGGTGTAATTCATGGGCAAAAAGAAAGGCCAGATGATCCTTCATGGATGTATATCGATGACGCCAATGATAACTGTCCACTTGCTCCAAAGGATAGAGGGTGGGATCGGAAGGTAATGAGAGGCGGATGAGCTTGAACCGCGGCGGTAGATCCGATGGTAGTGGCGGGGTCGGAAAGATTTTCCATTTGCCCCGGCGAGCATAAAAATGGCACGGTGTGAGCCAGTCGTGCACATACGCCGTTCCGCCATGAGAGCGGTTTTTGTGTAGCAGGTATAGTGCCACAACCAGATCGCGTGTATCGGTATCTTGCGCGATGCGTTGCGCTACGGCATAAAGATCTATTTGATCCCGCTGCAATTTAGAGAATGTTTTCTCCGAAGCAAAACAATAAAATTTCATATTTAGTTACTGTGACTTTTTAGATGGATTGTCAGTCGCTTTTTCTGTCAACCAGTAGGCAATCATTTCATATCATTTTAATTTACTTTTTTATCTGGACAAAATAAAGCTTTTTCTCGTTCCTGTGCGGCTAAAGGAGCAGTACCGCTATGTCTTTTTTTTCAAGCATATTTTGAGATCAGAAGTGATTGATGTTTTATCATTTTTGAACCTATCCCTTATGTTTTTTGAATCAAGAAAATGAATCGTTGCCCTTTCAAGACTTAATTTTTACTTAATGCTTGCATTAATGGTCATTGATCATTATATTTTCATTAAATTATTTTTATCTATTCTACTATAGGGTTATGCGTAACGATGGATGGTACAAATTGCTGGGACATAGTAAATTGATTTTATAGAGTGGCCGAAACCGTTATTATTTAACCGAATGGGAGAAACGATGGAAATGAAAAAAACATCTCTGCCAGAAAATGCTTATCGTCCCTTAAAGGAGGGCGAAGTGTATTATCCTGTGGTTCCGGTCGATAAGCCGTTGCCCGAGCTGACGCGCTACTCCTTGTTATGGGGTCTCTTTTATGCCGCGGTTTTTTCGATGGCAGCGGCTTATTTGGGACTCAAAATCGGCCAGGTGTTCGAAGCGGCCATTCCCATTGCCATCTTGGCGGTAGGGGCATCGGCGTTCATGAAGCGCAAAAATGCATTATCAGAGAACGTCATCATTCAATCCATCGGCGCCGCATCGGGATTGATCGTCGCTGGGGCGATTTTCACCATCCCAGCCATTTACATCCTCGAACTGGATGCCAAATTTTATCAGATCTTTTTAGCCTCCCTTTTTGGCGGCTTTTTAGGCATTCTTTTTCTGATACCCTTTCGCAAGTATTTCGTCCAAGAGATGCACGGTCAATTCCCCTTTCCAGAGGCCACGGCAACAACGGAAATATTAGTCGCCGGCGAAGCAGGAGGCGAACAAGCGCGAGTTCTCCTGAGAGCCATGATCATTGGTGGACTCTATGATTTCATCATTGGTACCTTTAAATGGTGGAGCGAAGTGTTCGAAAGCCGTGCGGTGCCTTTTCTGGCCAGTATGGCCGATAAATGGAAGATCGTTTTTCGGCTCAACGTCGGCGCTGCGGTGATGGGCTTGGGTTACATTGTCGGCCTAAAATATGCGGCTATCATCTGCGCTGGATCGTTCGTTTCGTGGTTGGTCTTTGTGCCGGCCATTCACTATTTCGGCCAGCATCTGACGGTCACCGTAGGCAGCACCGCCACCCTGCTCATCCGCGCGATGACCGCGGAGCAAATCTTTTTCACCTATGTGCGTCACATTGGCATCGGCGGCATCGCCTGTGCTGGTATCATCGGCATCATCCGATCCTCCAAAATCATCGGTGGCGCCATGAAGTTGGCCTGGTCGGAAATTGTCGGCGGGAAAAGCGCTGGCGAAAAATCAACGCTGCGCACCGCAAAAGATTTACCCATGGGTTGGATCGTCGGCCTGCTCTTCGTGCTGGCGATATTGATCTTGTTGTTTTTTCAGTTTGGGGTAGTCCATAATTGGTCATACGCTATTACCGGTTTATTGATTGCCTTGGTGATTTCTTTTCTCTTCACCACCGTTTCCGCGCGCGCCATCGCCATTGTCGGTACCAATCCGGTCTCCGGCATGACGCTGATGACGCTCATCCTTTCGTCGCTGATTTTGGTGCGCATCGGCATGAGCGGCGAAATGGGTATGGTGTCGGCGCTGATTATCGGTGGCGTAGTCTGCACGGCGCTCGCCATGGCCGGTGGATTCATCACTGATTTAAAGATCGGCTATTGGCTTGGGACCACCCCAATCAACCAGCAATATTCAAAGATGCTGGGCACGTTGGTGGCGGCTGCGGCTGTCGGCTTTGTCATCATGATCCTGAACAAGACTTATGGCTTTGTCGGCCCGGATGCCCTGGTGGCGCCACAAGCCAACGCCATGGCTGCGGTGATCAAGCCTTTGATGTCCAATTTACCGGCGCCGTGGATGCTCTATGCCATTGGCGCCATCTTTGCTGCGGTATTGCAGATGATCGGCGTGCCGCCGTTGGCATTTGCGCTGGGGATGTATATCCCACTGGAATTGAATACACCGTTACTGGTTGGCGGTATCATCGCCCATTTGGTGTCCACCTCCGCAAAGGACGAAGCTCTTAATAACAAACGTCGTGAAAAAGGCACGCTCATCGCTTCTGGCTTTATTGCCGGTGGTGCCATTATGGGGGTGCTGTCGGCCTTTTTGAAATATTTTGAATTCGAAAAGATATCTTTCATCGCGCCTATCATCACCGACCATTGGGCAGAAAGCCACGGAGGGGAATTGCTGGCATTGGCGTTATTCTTGATTCTTTGTATGTATTTTTATCGTGCAGCGAAAAAAGTGGATTAATCATAATAGAGGAGGGTAAAAATTTTTTCAGGCAGATTGGATTTTCGCCTCTGACGAAGGATGGCTGGTTTTACTCATCCAATAGATCTGGATGATAAGATTTTTTGCGGTAAGGATACGGGAGGGTTTTTCTGTCATCGAAAAAATGACATAGATTCTGTGTTAGGTGACGCGTGAGGTTCGTTCCAATTCCTCTAATGGGTTGGTCTACTAAACTCGGGTGGCGAGGTCACACAGGATCTAGGGATAAGGGAGATGGGTATCTCTCAGGCTTGAGGATGCAAGCCGTTTCATGAAAAAATGCCATAGATCAGACGAGAGAAGTGAGTATTTGCAAACCGGCCAGCAATTTATCATCATCAACAGCGAATGAGATGCGGAAATGGCTGTTGCGTTTTGAAAATTCTTTCCCAGGAATAATCAAAACACCATGTTCTCTGGCGAGGTTAAAAAATCTGCTGGCATCCTCCATCGGCGCTTGAGGGAAAATATAAAAACTGCCCTCTGGTTTCTGAACTTGAAATTTGTGGCGCAATAACTCATAGCAAAGGTCGCGTTTCTTTTGATAATTCAACCGCTGCTTCTCATAGTCGATGGTAAAAGCTTTGAGCGCAGCACGCTGGGCGATGGAATTGGTGCTGGCGTAGGCATATTGCTGCAGTAACGCCATTTTTTCGATGATCTCTGCTGGGCCTGATGTGTATCCCAAGCGCCAACCAGTCATAGCCGCATTTTTCGAAAAACTATTGACCACCAAAGCGGTGCGTGAGATCTGCCCGAGGCTGACGAATTCATCGCTGTAAATGAACGGTTCGTATACCTCATCCGAAATGATTTGAATCTGATATTCTTGGGCCAGCGCCACGATTTTTTCCAGCTCTGCGCGGCGATAGATCATTCCAGTAGGATTATTGGGGCTGTTGAGGATCAGGGCTTTGGTTCTTTTGTTGATGAGCGGTTCTATAAGATCGGCGCGTAGTTGAAAATCGGGATAGGTATCGATGCTCACCGGTTTACCGCCAGCCATAAAAACGATATTACGATAGGCTACGAAATAGGGATCTGGTACCAGTACTTCGTCGCCACGGTCTACCAGTGCCAAGATGGCCAGTAACAATCCGCCTGTGGCACCCGCCGTAATCAGCAAATCCTCGAAATAGATGCCCGCTTGTTCCAAATGTTCCGCAATGACCTGACGCAATTCCGGAATGCCACGCGTAGGGGTGTAGCGATTATGCCCTTCCCTGATGGCGCGCATGCCTTCTTCTTTGAGCGAGTCGGGTATATCAAAATCCGGCTCACCAATAGACAGATTGATATATTCTGGATGGGCGTTGGCTATTTCAAAGACTCTGCGTATCCCGGAAGGTTCGAGGTAGTGGAGCCGTTCGGCAAAACGATGATCCATGATTGCCATTCCTATGGTCCTTACTCTTCCAAATCCGCCAAACTGGTCTCTTCATGAAGCCACTCGAGATAATCCTGCGAAGCCGATACTATCGGCAGGGCGATAATTTCTGGTACTTCATACGAATGATGGGTCTTGATCCATTCTTCGATTTCTGGGTAATACTTTTTTCTGCTTTTCATCAAGACCACCACTTCGTTCTCCTTGGTGATTTCGCCGTTCCAGAGAAACCACGATTGCACACCTGGAATGATATTAGCACAGGCGATCAATCGCGCTTTTAATAATTTTTGCATCAATTCTTCGGCCTCTTCTTTCGAGGCACAGGTGGTTATTATGACGATATAAGATTCCAAGATTAGTATACTCCATTTACGATTATTTATTTCGCCATCGCCGAAAATTATACCTTTAAATCTGATGTGGCATCTGGATTTTTGTTAACGAATGCAACTGATTGATTATAAATTACATTATTCCAATGGGATCACGCGAATTTTTGCTAATTATATTTTTTGGACCTCCCTTTTATAAAGAGAGGGTTTAAGGTCACAGAGCTGACTGATCATATTTAAAATAATAGTATAATAGCAAAATTATTAAAAGTCAAGAAATTATTGTCGGAACCTTGGCGAAAATGCATCGTATGAACATCATAATAGGAACTCCTAAATAAACAACTTGGCATGAAAGCACTCAGAACTGGCATAGTGGTCTCCATTATATTCCATCTGGCCATCCTTATATTTTTTTATTTTTATTACCTGCCCTGGCAGCCATGGTCATCGCCTGCGATCATTATGGAATGGGAGAGGGTCGAATCTATGCCAAAGCCGCCAGTAGCCAGCGGACAAGAGATTAGTAAACCAAAGGCAGAATGGGTTGAAATGAAGCAGACTTTACTGAAAGAGGAGAAAATAGTTATCCCCGCTGCGGAGGATACCCATCGTACTATCAAAGATACAACTCGTATTTTTTACTTTGCTCCTGAGAGTTATAGCAAATTTTGGTTTCGACCGGAGAGTCTTCATGCTTCGCACAGAGATACGCTACAGTCCTTGGCTAAACGTCCTCTGGCTTTGTTGCCTTCAAAAGGTACGGCTATGCGGTTCGATCGCGTCGGAAACGATCTTTATCTACGTAATCATGGTCAGCCACCCTTGCTGCCGTTAGACGCGATCATGGGTGCCTTGGCTAAAGTGCTAACCACAGCAGAAGAGAAGCCCAAAACGATCCACTTGACCTCTGTGCCTTCTCCGGCAGAAATCGCTACGTTAGCTATCATCTATCAATTGGATAAGCCGACGCAATACGAAATCTACGCTGCCATGGACTCGTCTATAAAAATGACCGCCGAGGATGTAGATATCATTTTAGAAGAGTTGACGTTAAAGGGATACCTAACTCGTGAGCTCATTTCACCGCGGGATGAATTCCAGATCATGACCCCCATGGGCACAGTAGGCTTGGAAAAAAATTCTCTCAACCGCCGTAACCGTGTTTATCGTTACCAGCAAATTTTAGAGCGCGACCATTTGATGAATTTTTTACAGGCGCAATGGTACAACGCTAAAAATAGGGGGGAAACGAAAACGGTAGAAAGGATCGAAAGTCTCATTTACTTGCTCATAGCCAGGTGATGCTGAGTGGGATGTGGCATGTTCCGAAGAAATGTTTGGCTGCTCCCCCTAGGCAGCCAAACATTAAAGCCCCCAAAGGTGAGAGTATAGAAAAAATTATTTTAACAACTCAATTGATTTCATTATCTTTTTTAGTCATCCGAATAATTAGTGATATTCGTCACAATTTCAGCTAAAAATAATAAAATTTTATGCTAGAACACGAATGATATTCTCCATCAATATTTACCTAATTTTTTATGGATGTAATGAGGTCGAAATCCTCAGAGAAAAACTCAGCCCCAAGGTTTTCGCAAAAAGTGGAAAAGTTTGAAAAAACACCAAGTTTATCCCGAAAACTGGTACTGGCGAATAAAAGCTTTAAAGCGATTTTTGTCTGATGGCGTAGAAATTTCATAGTTTATTTTTAATGGTTATTTCAATTTGGAGATTCTTGCGCACATCGAACTTGTTGCCGATATTATTCAAAAAATATGCCAGGAAACAAAAACATCCTAAGTCAATGATATTATTACAAATAAGATTATTGAAATGTTCTGGAAATTTAGGTCAAAAGTCGCAAAAATTGCAACAATCGAAGGCAAAAAGATGCAAAATATTCACAAAATGGAAAAGTTTTCCCCTGGTCTGTGTTGAGAATGAAAAGCTGATATTATTACTAAGTTAATTGGTGCGCCAATGGCTAACTTGAAAAAATCGAGAACCTTCGCAAAATTAGGATAATCGCTCAGTTTAGGTGTTATACTATGAATAAATGAATCTTCACCCGCCACCTTTCATAGCCACCCCATAGCGCGATACCACGCCGCCGTCTGTTGAATGCCGATCTGCAAATCTATTTTGGGGCGGAAGCCCAACTCTTTTTTTGCACGCTCGTTGCTGCACACCCAGGCAGGTTGTTTCATCTCAGCCACTTTATCCCAATTGAGCAGGGCGGGTCTTCGTGTAACCTTCGAAGCGGTCACACTGACAGCTGCGACCATGGAGAGCAACCACAGGGGGACATGGATGGTGATGGGTTTTTTCTGGAGCGCTTGCGCCATTATCTGGCCGATGGTGTACCAGTCATACTCGCCATCGCCGCTGATAAAGAAGATCTTGCCCGAAACCATATGGTTGGCAGCGGCCACCAGGCCTTCCACCAGGTCGTCTACATGCACGAGGCTGATGCGCTGAGTTCCTTTGCCCAGTAGCAGCAGGAGCCCTTTTTGCACGCTTTTGAAATAGACCAACACATCGCGGTCGCGGGGGCCATAGACGACGGGCGGCCGGACGATGACGGCAAAGCGTTTTTCGGCATAGCGCAACACCGCTTGTTCGGCCAACTGTTTGGACAAGCCGTACTGCGAGATAGGCTGGGCTGGATCCGACTCGGTCAGTGGGCGATCGGCAGGACTGGGCCCGGCAGCCGCCAGACTGGAGACGAAGACGAATTTAAGGTGCTCGGGACTATACCGTTCGCAGGCGGCCAGCAAATGTTCGGTTGCCTGCAGATTGCCGCGCATGTAACCATCAAGATCACGCGCTTTGGTGACTCCCGCCAGATGAAATACCACGTCAACATCTTTTACCACCGGTTCCACTGAGCCCGCATCCCGCAGATCGGCATACGAAAATTCTACCGGTTGATCTCGTAACCAGGTTAAATCGCTGGTTTTACGTACCAGACATTTTACTTGCCATCCCTCTTGCAACAGTCTCGCCGTCAATGTGCTGCCGATAAAACCATTGCTGCCGGTTACCAGTGCTTTCATGGTTTCCTCTTTATTCAATGAATCTGATTTGCAAACGTTTTCAAAAAACATTGCTAATTTATATTTAAATTAGCGTTTATTTTTATCATTTTCAATTATTTTGTGTTATCATGTTTTTTCATATGGAATTCTGGTTTAACTCGTAAGACCAGAAATTCCCCCTAATAGGTGACTTTAATTAAGGTTAAGATAAAGTTAAATACAGAATCCTAGGCCATCGCTTCGTGTAAATAATTCTCATTTCAACCATAGTTTATGCTTGACATTCATATAGCGATTAATTATATTTTTAGAAAAAAACAAGTGAATTATTTTCATTTTCTAATGGTACCCATTCCCAGTATTTCATAAAGTCAAATCAACGGGAGGAAAAATTGGCAGACCTTTTTGCAAAGTGTAGGACAGGGGTTTCGGTGCGGGCGCGCGAGGCTATAGAACAGGGATGGTATCCTTATTTCAAAGCGATCGATTCCGGAGCTGATACCGAAGTTACCATCAAAGGCAAGAAACTAATCATGATCGGCTCCAACAATTATCTGGGTTTGACTCAGGATCCGCGTGTGAAAAAAGCCGCCATGGATGCGGTGGAGCGATTCGGTTCTGGTTGCACCGGCTCACGTTTCCTCAACGGCACTCTCTCCATCCATGAAGAATTGGAAGAGCGATTGGCCGATTTTATGCAAACCGAAGCGGCATTGATTTTTTCCACTGGTTTTACCACCAATCAAGGGACCATTTCCACGATTGTCGGCAGGAAAGACTTGGTGGTTGGCGATAGCGAAAACCATGCCAGCATCGTAGATGGAACGCGTCTGTCCTTCGGTCGTGCTCTGAAATATCGCCACAACGACATGAACGATTTGGATCGAGTGTTAAAAAACAACGCCAAACCCGAAAATGGCATCCTCATCGTAACCGATGGCGTTTTCAGCATGGGTGGTGATATCGTTGATCTGCCCAATCTGGTAAAAGTGGCGAAAAAATATGGCGCGCGCATCATGGTAGATGATGCCCATTCGATCGGCGTGCTGGGCAAGAATGGCCGCGGTACCGCCGAGCATTTCGGCCTCGATAAAGAAGTCGATATTGTCATGGGTACTTTTAGCAAATCCTTTGCTTCTATCGGCGGTTTTATTGCTGGAAGCGAAGAAGTGGTACATTACATCAAACACATGGCGCGTGCGCTCATTTTTCAGGCCAGCCCGCCGCCGGCCTCTGTAGCTGCTGTCATTGCCGCGCTGGATATCCTCCAGAAAGAACCAGAACGCCGGGAAAGACTCTGGCATAACGTGCGCAAGATGAAAAGCGGATTTGATCAATTGGGTTTCAATACGGGTCATTCCCAGACGCCCATCATCCCCATCATCATCGGCGATGATGAAAAGACCTTTGGTTTTTGGCGACTGTTGTTCGAAAACGGCATCTTTGCCAATCCGGTCATCAGTCCAGCGGTGCCACCTGGCATGTCGCTGATCCGTACCAGTTACATGGCCACGCATACCGATAAGGAACTGGATCATGTGCTGGATGTGTTCGAAAAACTTGGTAAACAATTTGGGATTATTTGATGCACGAAAGCTCTGTGGCGTCTCTGAGGACACAGGAATATTGATAAAAAGAATAGCCGGTTGCACAGCCGGCTTTTCTTTATTTATGGTGATCCAATGGTAGAAGTTGGCTGTATGTTTTTTAATAGCCTTGATGTGTCAATCTAGCCAATACAACATCCGGCCACAATTTTCACAGGTAAATATCTCTTCGTCCTCTCTGCCTCTGACACCGATGGCGGTGGGTTGACGTAGAAAGCATCCCAGACAAATATCGTTTTTGACCGGCACGATGGCACGTTTGAGTTTGGCGCGTAACCGCTCATAGCGGAACAATAGGGGTTTACTGATGCTGGCCGATAATTCTTCGCGGGCTTTTTTCAACTCGCTGTATCCTGTAACCGAGAATCCGAGTTTTTCAACCTCACCTACTTCCTCGATCATCAGATCGATATCCTGCAACGAAACCAATAATTCCAGATCTTTTTTGACCATGTATTAGTCTCCGTTTATGATGGAAATAAATTGGGAAAAATTTTCCACTTTTTGTAACGCTTCTCTATTTTTCTTCTCGTTTAAGATGGTGACCAGCGTGCCGAGAATCGGCAAATAGACATTGCCCTCATCGTTCGGGGGGGCGAGTACCATGAAAAATAGATGAACGGGTTTATGATCGATGGCATCAAAATCCACACCCTGGATAGATTTACCGAAAGCTATTAACACATCGGGGGCAGCCAGAGTGCGACCATGGGGAATGGCTATTCCCTTACCGATGCCGGTGCTTCCAAGCCGTTCCCTTTGGTGCAACATCTCCAGCACAATTTCGCGATTGCGGATGTATTTCGCTTTTACGAATAAATCCAGTAGCTCCTCAATGGCATCCTCTTTGTTAGTGGCGGCAAGAGTTGGATTAAATAAATTTTCTTTGAAAAATTGCGTCAATTCACTCCGTTGCATACCATACCTCCTCGTATTGGTTGCGGCAAGATAAAAAGTCGCAAGAGATAAATTGGGGTCGATCCTCCCCAGATTACGATTCTGCCTGCAATTCGCTGGCAATGATCTCTCGTAACACGGGTAAAACGTAGATTTGCTCGAGATCGAAGGAGCCTAATTCGCGCGCTAAAATAGAGATTTTTTTTTCGGGCGGATCTCCCTTTTGTAATAAGATCGTTTGTCGATCGCCGATGCGACAAAGTCCGCCGACGAAATCGCCTTTTTCATAGCGTACTTCGACTTGAAGGGTTTTTGCCAAAGTCTCCAACGCCATCAATACCTCTTCTTCGGTCATTTTTACAGGACTTTGTGCTGACCCGTATGTTTTAATTTTTCTACGACCCATTTTACTTCTTGGCATTGTGACCGCTGACATATCAATAGCGCATCCTCTGTATCAATCACAATAAAGTCTTTAAGGCCGATGACAGCCACAACACGTCGTTCGGCTTCGATAAAGCAGTTGCTGACATCTTTGATAATCGGATCACCGATAATAACATTGCCGTCTGCATCTTTCTCCGAGAGGTTGTAAACTTCTTCCCAGCTGCCGACATCGCTCCAGCCAAACTGACCCTCTAAGACGATGACGTCGCTGGCGTGTTCCATGATGCCATAATCGATGGACTCGCTATAAATTTGTTTATACACCCGTTCTAGCACTTTGGGATAAGAAGGGGTATCCAATGATTGCCGAATTTCTTTTAAGCCGACAAATAAATCAGGCATTAAATCTTCGATATAGTGAAGGATGGTATCGGCGCGCCAGATGAAAATGCCGCTGTTCCACAAGAATTCGCCGGTCGAAAAAAATTGTTGTGCCACTTCAAAAGTTGGTTTTTCTGCAAATGCTCGTACCCGAAAAGCGCGGATGCCATTTTCCTGTAACGGTTCCCCACGTTGGATGTAACCATATCCTGTTGCCGGATAGGTCGGTTCGATGCCAATGGTCATCAATGCGTTAGGGTGTTTGCGGATTAGAGCGACGGCGTCATCAAGAACTTGGACAAATTTTCCCGCATCGCTGATGAGGTGATCAGCGGGTAAGACAATCATGATGGCATCTGGATCGGCATTTTGCAGATGGATCGCGGCAAGTCCAATACACGGAGCGGTATTTTTCCCAAACGGTTCTAGGATGAGATGGGACGGAGGCAACCAATCAAGTTGCTTTTGCAGTAATGGATATTGGCTCTGGGTGGAAACTACATAGATGCGATCATTAGGTAATAAAAGTTGTAGCCGCTGTCCCACACCTTGGATGAGGGTGCTGCTCCCAAAGAGGTTGAGATATTGTTTTGGCAAATTCTGGCGACTCTTCGGCCAGAATCGACTGCCCACCCCCCCTGACATGATGACGGCGTATGTGTGCTTCATCCCCTCATTCTATTCGAGATGCGGTTCAAGTTTTTTCAACAGCGTTTGTTTGGGTAAAGCTCCAATGATTTGCTCAACTACTTTGCCCTGCTTGAATAATAACAAAGTCGGTATACTGCGGATGCCGTATTGGGTTGCGGTTTGATGGTTCGAATCTACATCCACTTTAACCACCTTGAGGCTATCCCTTTTTTCTGTGGCAATCTCTTCCAAAATCGGTGCAATGGCTCTGCAGGGCCCACACCACACAGCCCAAAAATCCACCAATACTGGTGTTGGGGATTGCAAAACTTCTTTCGCAAACGTCGAATCGGTTACTTGGATCGGCTTTGTCATGTCTACTCCTTTTGTCGATATTTTTCAACCTAAAAATTAATCAGATTTGTGGTTATTTGCAATAAAAAACTTGAAAGATGGGATTTTTCTCACAAAAAATTATGATGTTACAGCAGCAACGGCCATGTTGGCTTGCCCTATTCCCATTTTGTAATTATCAATCCTGTCCTGCGTTGCGGTGTTTCATACCCTGGAAGATACATCCGCAGATGTGTACTCACAATGGTAAAGTGATATTGCAACAAAATATGAATCATATCGAGATGGAGAGCTGGGACCCGAAATAAAAGATAATCAAGTTTAGCCGCTTGGAGCACATCAGTGAGCAGCCAAGGCAGTTGGTGCCCGATAGAGGCTTGCTTTAGGCCGAGAACGAGAATGCGACCCACGGTGTGTTTTTCTCCCATGGACACCGCTCCTGTTTGCAAGATGACGAATGCCATCGGATCACCGCCGAGGTGATAGAGAAAGGTCTCGCCGTAATTTAATAGAGATAAATTCCCTATAACATGAGCCACTTGAATGGTAGAGTCGATCTGGGCGGTCAATTGCTCAATATCCCTTAGGAATTGGCCCCGTTTAGCCTGATCTAAATGGGAGTATGATAACCTATTAAAAGGAGGATCGATGGGGATAGTTTGGGTCTTTGTTTTTTCCAAAGAGGTCTCTTTTTTGGAAGGCTGGGTGCCAATCGAGGATTTTTTCACGAAAATATCTACAGTTAGAGGGCCGATGATAAAACCCAATCGAGTATAAAAATTGATGTTTTTGATGTTTGCTGGATGCGTTTCTAGACCAATATAAAGACAGCCACAGTTTTTTAGAGCTTCCACGGCTTTTCGAAGCATGTGTTTGCCAATACCTCGACCCTGATATGTAGGGGATACTGCCAAAGGCCCAATCCAGCCAAATTTTCCCCAACAATGACCAAATACTGCTGCCACCACCTGATGGCTTTCGGTAGCGACGAAACAGGCCTTTGGGGTATCTTGCAAGTATAAATGCAGAAATTTTTCGCAACACAGCGGCAAGGTTGTCGTCGGTTGGCCTTCTTGCACTTGCACCTGGGAAAATGCGCGCACCAACAGAGCATTGATTCCGCCCAAATCGGCTCCTGTCGTATTTCTGATTTCCAACATTCTCCTCTTTTCTCAAGCTGTGCACAGCTCTATGAATTACATAGAATCTACCCCATAAAGCTCTATTGCCAATCCACAGCGACTGGTGAAAAGTTGACTGAATTTCAAAAGTATTATCGGAATAGCTGAAGAAAAATAAAAGGCGTATTCTTCCTGCGTCTCTATTTTTTTCAAATAACCACGGTTACCATAAAATAATGATAAATCCCGACATCCCCAAGAAGAAAAAAATGCAAGATCATCGAGTATTGCTTGACTGAAAGATGGATATTTATTATCTTTATGATGGACATAAAACTATCTAAAGAAGGGAGAGACTATGTTGACCTATTCCAAACGCACAGACCCTTTTACTGGCGAAGAGTATGTAGAGGTGCCTTTTAAGGGATTAGCCCTGACCGAGCATCCCATGTACAATAAAGGCACCGCGTTTCCCGAAGAGGAACGGTATGCCCTTGATCTGGTGGGTTTGCTACCGGAAGGGGTTTCTAACCTGGAACTTCAAAAGCGGCGGGCCTATGAGAGTTTCCTCTCCAAACAGGATGATCTGGAGAAGTACATTTACATGCTTTCGCTTCAGGATCGTAACGAAACGCTTTATTACGCGCTGATACTGGATCATCTGGAAGAGATGTTACCCATTGTATATACGCCGACGGTGGGCAAGGCGTGTCAGAAATTCAGTCACATCTATCGGCGGCGGCGCGGCTTATTCATTAGTGCCAAGAACATTCAACATATCGACCAAATCCTGCAAAATGCACCGTTTGCCAACGTGTCATTGATTGTCATTACCGACGGCGAGAGAATACTCGGTTTGGGAGATCTCGGCTGTAATGGCATGGGTATTCCTATTGGCAAAATTAGCCTATACGTCGCTGCTGCTGGGTTGCATCCCGCATTTTGTCTGCCCATTCAATTGGACGTCGGTACCAATAACGAAGAGTTATTGGCCGATCCCCTCTACATCGGTTTGCGGATGAAACGGCTTACAGGAGAAGCTTATGACAACATTATTGAGCAATTAGTGACCGGTATACGCCGCCATTTTCCCACCGCCTTGTTGCAGTGGGAGGATTTTGGCAAGGGTAATGCTTTTCGTTTATTAGAAACGTACCGCGAACGCATCTGTTCGTTCAATGACGACATCCAGGGAACGGGGTCGGTGGCCATGGGTGCGCTGTTATCAGCCATGAAAATCAAAAAGGAGAAATTGAGCCAACAGGTTTATGTGATATTCGGTCAGGGTCAAGCGGGGCTCGGCATCGCCCGGCAATTAGTGACCGGTATGGTAAAAGAAGGTATCTCTGAACAGCAAGCTCTGGATCGTATCTTCGGCATCGACAAAGATGGTTTGTTGCTGAAAGGCATGGCGATGAGTAATGAGCAAAAAATGTTCGCCAAAGATCCGGCACAGGTAGCTGAGTGGAAAGTCAAAGACAAGGCGCATATCAATTTATTAGAAACGGTGCAGAATGCCAAAGCCACTGTTTTAGTGGGGGTAACTGGTCAAGCCGGTGCCTTTACCGAGGAAGTATTAGTCGCCATGACGAAAAACACCGAATTGCCAGTGATCATGCCCATGTCCAACCCCAATGCTAAAGCCGAGTGCTCCTTAGAAGCCGCGGTGATAGCCACCAAAGGATGCTGCCTGGTGGCTACGGGCAGTCCCTTTAAGCCGGTGGTCTTTGAAGGCAAAGAGTACCATTCGTCGCAGTGCAATAACCTGTACATTTTCCCAGGTGTTGGCTTGGGTGCTTTGGTAGCTGGTTCCCCGAAGGTGACCGATCGCATGTTCATGGCAGCTTCGGAGGCGCTCAGTAATCTGGTGTCGGCCGAAGACCTTAAGAAACATCGTATGCTGCCGCCGATTGATAAAATCCGTGAGGTCTCCAAATACGTGGCGCTGGCAGTGGCGAAAGAAGCGCGCGATAGCGGTCTGGGGGTGCGTGCCGATGATGAGCGATTGTTGAAGATGATCAGCGGAGCCATGTGGCAGCCAAAATATCTGCCCTATCGATACGTAAAACCAGGGGAATAATCGCGACGGTTAGTAAACAACTGTTGAAAGATACGACCCGCTTCGCTAGTTATGGCTCATAAAGAAGCCACGATAGAGTGAATGATGCAGGTGAGGTGCGAAGGAATAGGGCTGTTCGCACCTCATTTTTTATAGCAAACGAGGATCAACTATTGCAAACAGATCAAGAGAAAATCAACCAGCTGATCAAAGAGGGTCTTTCGATACGTGTTGAAAAAGGGGACCGCATCCTATTTCAATCGGTTGAACCGATGCTAAAGCCGCTGTTGGCCTGTTTACAACACTATGGGGAAGAGATGACGGGGACAACGGTGATCGATAAGATCGTCGGACTAGCGGCAGCATATCTGTGTATTATTGCAAAAGTAAAAAGAGTGTTGACGCCACTAGCCAGCACGCCAGCGCAAAGGGCGTTACAGCAGCACGGCATCGAGTTGGTATCACAACGCCTCGTTGCCCAGATCATGAACCGCGACAACAGTGCCCCTTGTCCCATGGAAAAGCTGGCGATGAATTGTTCATCGCCGGAGGAATTTTTGTTAATACTTCGAGGTGAACGGGATAAACCATCATCTACATAAAAATAGCTGTAGATGCTGCAAAATTAGGTAAATTCTACCATAAAACCTGCTTTATATTTGTTCTTTTGCAACCTATCCAAGAAGTCGAAAGTTACTTTTGGTTTGTAAAAAAGCAATTATGGGTCTTTAAGGTCATTAAAAAGGGTGATATGATTTAACTCAGGGGCGGAGATGACGTCGAAAGAAATAATATACCGGTACTCCTGATGTGATCAAAGCCAGCGATGCCAGAACTCCAATCGTAGAATAGGCCAGAAACGTGCCATAGGCCAAAAATAACTGCGTCAGAATAGCCAGAATGGCCATGAAGCGCCAGGCGGGCGCGTGATAGGATGGTTGATAGTCCTTCTTGCGTCGCAACCAGAAAATGGCGCCATAGACCAGTCCATTCTGCAAAATATAGGAAAGAGTGAAATACCCCAACAGGGATTCGATGCCGCCGAATAGGGTGATGAGAATGGCCAACCCAGATTGAATGAAGATGGAAAAGTCGGGGGTTTGGTATTTAGGATGCAAGTGTGCGAAGGCCTTGAAGAAGAGACCGTCGCGGGCGATGGCGTACTCTAAACGCGGTTGTGCCATGATGCAGCCGTTGAGAGCGCCGACCATAGATATGAATGCTGCCATAGCCAAAAAAGTGCCGGCAAATCCAGCCCAACTGGGCAGATAGGCAAAAGGATTAGCAAAGGTGCCGGATATGGCGGCCAGGGTTGCATGGGGCATGATGGCAGAAGTCGCCAACGAGATGAGTACATAAGCAGCGGTTACGCCGAACACTGAAATCAGCATCGCTCTTGGCAAGGTACGTTGTGGATTCTGCACTTCACCGGCCATGTAGAGCAAATTTGGGAAACCAGCATAGGACCAAACCGTAGCACTCACGCCTGATAACAACATCGTTGCCCACCCGTGCTGCCATTGTGGTAGAGTTTGTGTCAAATGGCCGGAAGAATAATGAAAAAAGCCAATCACGATTAACATCATTAGTGGCGAAAGTTTAGCGACCGTCAACACAATCTGTAAATTCCCGCCCTGACGCACATCGCGATAATGAGGGATGGTCAAAAAGACGATGAGCAAAACCGCCAGACCTCTGGAGATCCACGGATCGCTGAGAAGTGGCCAGAGGCTTGAGAGCGAAGAAATCGCAATGAGGGCGATGATGCTGATGGAAGGTGTATCGCTGGTGAGAAATACCGTCCATACATATAGAAATGCGAGCAAGGGGCTGCCAGCTTTTTTTAGATACAAATATCCGAATCCTTGCTCAGGATAAGCAGTGGCCATTTCACTGAGGATAAAGACCTGCGGTAGCCACAGCAACCCGCCCACGAGCCAGGCAAGTGCTGCCATCAGCGGGCTGCCGGTTTCTCGCGCCACAATCGGCAAGTTGATAAATACACCAGACCCAATGACAGTTCCGACAATGATGGCAATGGAATGGCTGAGGCCTATTTTACGTAAGAGTTCGATGACAATACTCCTATCTTGCCTGACATGCTGGAGCCGCAACCAATGGCCGCGCTTTTAGAGGTTACAAACGGTCGCATATGAAAGGAATTTGCTACTGCCCAGAGACCGTCGAGATGTCCAACTCTGCCACAAAGAGTGGTTAGATGATGGAATTTAGACAAACTTGGACGAGTAAGAAAAAGAAAAAGGAGCCTCCTGATCAATTTGTTAAATTTATCAATTTTTAGTCAAGTGTGCAAATAGTTTCGCATGCATGGCAAGAGAACGCCTTGTTTTCAAAATCTATATTTTATTTAAATTTATATAATCTTGGAAAAAATCCAAATCTTTTCAAGTTTTTCTTGACTTTGACGGCAAAAAATAAGAAATTTGAGAAATTAATTTATGGCATCAATTTTCCCACGCTCTTGAGAGTAAATATGCAAACATGTGTCGGCATGTGAGAAACGTATAGGGTCGTGCTGATCCTTAGATGTGCCTGCGAATGCATCCTATTTGCGAGACGGTATAACCAACAATTCTTTAAAATTTATCATCAATTAAATAATGGAGGCCTTGAATGATTAAAAGGTGGTTTTGGGTCCTGTTCATTCTTACCGGGATGGGTTCGAGTTTTGCAGGCGTTACAGGCAAAGTGGCTGGTAGGATTATAGATACTCAGACGCGGCAAGGCATTCCCGGTGTCAATGTCATGTTGGAGAACACCACGATAGGAGCGATGACCGACGTGAACGGAAATTATGTGATTCTCAATGTGCCCCCGGGCAATTATACGGTTCGTGCTTCCATCGTCGGTTATAAAGCCATGCGCGTGGAAAACGTACGCGTTTCAATTGATCTGACGACGACGGTCAATTTTAATCTGACGCCGACGGTATTGGATATGGAAGAATCGATCACCGTGGTGGCACAGCGACCGATGATCCAAAAAGATGAGGTGGCCACCAAACATTTTGTGTCGAGCGATGAAATCATCCTGCAGCCGGTCGATTCCTTCCAAGAGATCGCCCGTAATCAAGCTGGGGTGGTTGGCGATCACTTTCGCGGTGGTCGGTCGGGTGAAGTGTTGGTGCTCATCGATGGCATTGCGGTGCGCGATCCCTCGGCCGAATATTCCGGCGGCCTGGGAGGCTTTACCTCGGATGTCCCCAAAGAGAGCATCCAGGAAATGGAAGTCTCGCTCGGCGGTTTTTCTGCAGAATATGGCAATGTGCAATCGGGCGTCATCAATCTGGCGATGAAAGAAGGTAGCAAAAAATACAGCGGTCGAGTGCGGATGACTTCGACCGATTTTGGCTCGGACAAGATCAATACACCTTTACTGAAGAATATTTACGAAATGTCGTTATCCGGCCCAGAACCATTGACTTCCACTTTGTTGCCGATGATTGGGGTAAAATTACCCGGCTCGCTCACTTTTTCCCTCTCTGGAGAGCTGACCGATCAAGATCATGGTTACTATCCTAACCAGATGTCCTTGGAAAAAACTTTGCAGAGCAAACTAACCTATCGTATCACCCCCAATCACAAACTGATTCTTGGGGCGCTCAATAATAGGCGGGATTGGGATGAATACTATTTTTGGGCCGCTAAATACGGGCCAACGAAAGAATATCAATTCAACGAATATAAAAGAGTCAAGGGTTCGATTTTAGAACATTTCATCTATGTGACGAATCCCCAAGATTACTATGAGCTCCAGGGTCAGACCCGATACGAGCCCGGTGAATTTGCAGAACAGAAATATGATTCGGTGCGTACTTACTACAGTGGCGGTATGCTGGATTACCTTTGGAATTATCGCAAAAAGAGCGATATGGTTTATGCGATCTGGACGCATGCCCTGAGCCCAAAAACCTATTATGAAGTGCGGCTACAAAATTTTTATACCAATTATCATTATTCCACTGCAGATGTGGATGATCGCGATCGCGACGGCAACACCAAGGAAGACTTGGTTTGGGACCATACCAAACCCGGTCCGCATCCCATCGTCATGGAGCGAGAAAAGAATTTGTGGTGGGTCAGAGGGGATGATCCGGGTTTTCGTACACAGACGTCGTTGACCAATTCGGTGAAAATGGATTTGGTCAGTCAGGTTACCCATAACCATTTATTAAAAGCCGGGGTGGAGTTTTATCACCATCGCACCAAAGTGGAGAACATCAGCTGGAGTTTGGGAAATGTGACCTCACCGCGGAAAGATATTTGGAATCGGGATGCTTATGATTTGGGTGCCTTTATTCAAGATAAACTGGAGTTCCAGGGCATCATTGCTCTCATAGGATTACGCTATGATCTTTTCAACCCCAATGGTTTGGGCGAGGCGGTCATCTTCCCCGCTGATTATAGTCAACCCTACTCCACTTTGGATGAGCAAGGATTCCCGGTTTTTATCAATGGCAAAAAACCTACTGTAAAGCAAAAATTGAGTCCGCGTATTGGCATCTCGCATCCCATCACCGATCGAGACGTGATCCACTACACCTATGGTCATTATTTTCAGCGGCCGGATTTGTATTTCCTCTATCGCAACTATCGTTTCCAGGATTTGACCAAGGTCGGCAATTATATTGGCAATCCAGATCTCCGTCCAGAAAAAACAGTGGCTTATGAGATCGGCCTGGAACATCAATTTACCAACGATTTCAAACTATCCGTCACAGGATATTATAAGGATGTTTCTGATTTAATGAACTGGAACAAATATGTCGGCCGCACGATTCAGAATATTGAATTGAATGTTTTTACCAATGCCGACTATGGTAACATCAAGGGGATGGAACTATCGCTATACAAACGTGTTGGCAGATTTTGGGGTGGTTCGGTCAATTATACCTATTCTGTGGCCAAAGGTCGTAGCTCTAATGCTTATGGCGGTGCGGGTTCTTTTACCGATGCCAAACGTATGAATATATTGGATTTCGATCAGACTCACACGGTCAATGCCAATCTCACTTTCCGAACACCGCGCGATTTCAATATTCGGCCTCTGGCTAATTGGCAGACGAACATCCAGTTTGCCTACGGTAGCGGTTTACCCTATACATCGTTTGGGTCTACAATCGTTAATGACAAACGACTCCCATGGACCTCGACCACCGATCTTAAACTCCTGCGGCAGATAAACATCAGCAAAATCAATCTAGATCTATTCATCGATGTAATCAATGTGTTTGATCGCAAGAATGTCCGGTGGATTGGCAGTTCATTATATTATGAAGTCACCGGTGATCCTTCCATTCTCATGGAGGACATGACGACGGGGACTTTTATCCGCAATAAACAAGTTTATGACTATGGCCGCCAGGTCCGTTTCGGCGTGGCCTTACAATTCTAAAGGAGGTTTGGCATGAATTTTATGCGTCATTTTCTTCTATTACTTCTATTGGGCTGTCTACTGATTGGGGTGACTACTGTCTCGGCTGCTGATAATCCAGCTCGATACAAACTGAGAAAGTCCAATCAGGGAACGCTTGTGACCAGTCCCATTGTCCCCGATAATTGGAAGTATCATACCATCGGCACCATGTGGACACGGGTGACCAATTTTGGTTATATGGGCGACGATGCCTATGAGGGTCGCACGCCTTCCTGTGATTATCCTGGCGGATCCGGCAATTCTTACCTCTATCGCGGCTCCATCTGGCTTACCGCCAAGGTAGATGGCATTCCGCGTAACACCCAGGCCGATGACCACGAATTCGCCCCCCTCGATTCGGTTTGGGTAATCACCGGCCCCGGTTCGCGATCGGAACACGACACCTACACACGGTATTACGATGTCAAGGCGCCGTTGGCAACCGATCACTTTCCTTTAGGATGTGAAGTGGTGGAACGTACCTTTGCCTGGAGCGCCAGCTGGGCGGGTGATTTTGTTATTTATGAATATACTGTTAAAAACGTCGGCATCGATACCAATGACGATGGATATCCCGATACCCCACGCACGTTGGACGAATTTTATTTCACCTTTCGCTTGGATGCCGATGTCTCGAAAATTCCCTCCTGGGCAGCGGAAATGCGTTATACCAATCAGGATGACCATGCCCTTAGTAACTCACATCCATGGGACGATTGGCTAAAGCTGTTCCCACAACTAAAAAATAGACCACATACACTCACCAAAGAGGACATCGACAGCACCATGGTGTTCATGTGGGACGGCGATAATCCCAACTACCCAGCGGAAAATGACCAGCCTGATGATTTTGGCAATCCCGGCGTGGATGGGAAATTGATTTCTCCGGGTTTTATTGGCATCAAAGTATTAAAGACCGAACCTTATCTCCGGCCGCATTCGTTCCATGTATGCCACATTTACAACGATCCCCCCGATGATAAAAAAAGCTATGAATTCATTGCCAAACGAGATTTTGAGTTATTCCCCATGCAGGGAGGAAAACCTTATCCTTACGACTATCGCGGTATCCTCACTTTTGGGCCGATTCCGAAATTTGCCACTGGTGATTCTTTTAAAGTGACCGCTGCTCTTGGTGTTGGCTGTGATCCCGATAGCGGCGGCATCTACAGCCTCATGAAACTGGTGAAAATCATGAAAACCGCCCAGTTTATCGTGGATAATAATTATGATATTTCACCGGAAAAATTTACGCCACCAACACCCATCGTCAGGCTCGAAACCGTCATTGAGAACAACAAGGTGGCAGGGGTGAAGGTCATTTGGAATGATGCAGCTGTATCGCATAAACTGTTTGGAGGCTATAAAGTATGGAAGAGCGCCAGCAAGACCACCACCGGCGAATTCATCTGGAAACCGTTGGGCGCTGGCGTTTATTCCGATTCTTTAGGTAATTGGCCGCCGCCCGCTGGTGATGAACCAGGCACTTTTGCCATCGTCGATCGTGATGTTATCAACGGCTTTGATTATTATTATTCGGTTCAGGCTTTCACGCGTGACGTCACAGAACCCATTCCTCTCGGCGTTATTGAAACCAACATTCTCAGCGCCATGAAGAACATCACACCGGCAACACCGGTGGCTAACACCCTTGACCGTGTCAAAGTAGTTCCTAATCCTTACATTGGTAGCGCTATCTGGAACAACCCTCAGCCCAGCGATATCGCACCATGGCAGCACCGAATACAATTTATCAATCTGCCAGCAGATGCCACTATCAAAATCTTCACCCTTGATGGCGATTTTGTGGATGAAATCAAAGCCGGAACCACAGTGCGCAAAGGGGAAGGGTATACTGGCGAAGCGCCGGCCAGTGTTGCAGAATGGGATTTGATCACGCGCAACAATCAGGAGGCAGCGCCGGGTATGTATATGTATGTCGTCGATTCTCCCTCTTTAGGGAAAAAGATCGGTAAATTCGTTATCATCCAGTGATGTATTTTTGTTCGCAAAAAACGCGAACGAAAATAAAGATAGGAATGTCGTTCATCTTCAAAATGCGGACGAAAAGAAAGAGGAATAAAAATGAAAAAAGCGATTTTTTTAATCATAAGCCTGTTTTTAGCGCTTGTTTGCGGATTGGCCTATAGCCAAGGTTTTGCGCCGGTGGGCACAGCCGCGGCGCAATTCCTCGAAATAGGTGTCGGTGCCCGAGCGACCGGAATGGGTACCGCTTACACGGCTATGACCAAGGATGCTGGCAGTGTGTTCTGGAATCCTGCTGGTCTCACCGAGGTCGAAAACGGCAACTTTTTCAGCTCTTATACCAAATGGCCAGCGGAAATTACCTTGGTAGGCGTCTCTTATGCTTATAATGTTAAATCTATCGGCACATTCGCTGTCAGCGGTGTTTATCTCATGACCGACGATATGGAAGTGACCACCATCTATGAGCCCGAAGGCACTGGAGAAATGTTCAACATCGGCAATTATAGCTTTGGTCTCAGCTATGCCCGGTCGTTGACCGATCGCTTTTCCATCGGTTTTACCGGAAAGATGGTACATGAGAAATATTGGGATTATGGTTATACCAGCTGGGCAGTGGATTTGGGCACACTCTATCGCACTTCCTTTCATGGCTTGCGACTGGGCATGTCCATCCTCCATTTTGGCCCGGACGTGCGCTATAGCGGCACCTTTTTAGATTACAGCGATCCCAAATCGATCGATGCCAATAAGGTGAAAAAATTCAACACTTTTTCGCTGCCGGTCAATTTTCGCTTCGGCGTTGCCATGGATGTGCTCAAAAATGAATCCCATTGTCTGACCACGGCTGCCGATATGGTGCATCCCAATAACAATTCGGAGCAATACAACCTCGGCATTGAGTATGGTTTCCGCAAGTTATTTTTCCTGCGCGGCGGCTATCAACTCAGCGCCGATGAGGGAGGATTGGCCATGGGCGTCGGCGTGCATACGCAGGTGCCCGGCAACCTCGGACTCACTGTTGATTATTCCTATGCCGACCTCGGCATTTTGACTTCGGTGCATCGAGTGACTGTGGCGGTGAGCCATTGATCGGCTGCAATGAATAGGTATCGGTAGTAATATATCACTTATTTTACGCAAAATGATAAAAAATATCGGACACCTGCGAGGTGTCCGATATTGAAATCCGGCTTATCCGGTTCGGGGTGTTGTTGTCGACCGGCTAATGAATAACAGAACAGCGACACTCACAAGAAAAGCAAAATGGAAGGCCTTTTTAAGATTAGTTATTGACGAAGTATTGATATTTTTTCTCAAAGGAGTGAGGTTTAGATCTCGTATACGCTGACCAGTTCAGCTTGAGACGGGCCTCGCTCCTTTTTCTTTTATCGAAATTAAAAAATACTACCTGTTGCCGAATATTTTTCGATAACAGATGCAAGGAAGGCCAGTGCGCGATCCATTCATTTGGCGTTGTTGCATATCATTACAGGTGTTAGTATATGATCCGTCTCTTCGATCGGTTAGGCTCAAAAATAGAACAAATATTTGAGCTTGAGAACACTCACCCGATCGGCGATGTGTAAGCGAGTGGGCAATAATCTCCCTTCGGTATCATATTCCTCGCTGCGATCTTGCACTTCATTGATCGCCAGATAAATCCAGCTCTTGGGTCGAAAATTATAGGAGAAGAGAAATCCAGCAATCATCCGTTCAATGCGAGCGCTGGAGCGGACGTAGACGTTATCCCAATAGAAACGCAGGTTGAGATTATTAATGGGGGTGATGGACACAAAAGGCCGTGCGTTGTAGGTTATGTCCTCGATTTGGTTCTGCGGGTTACCCTCAACATAAACCTTGAAGGAATAGCCAATATTGAGTATATTTACTGGTCGCCAGTTAAATTGATTACCCATCCACGCAAAGAAGGCCAAGTAATTGCGACTGAAATTGTAGGTTTTGCTATAGCCACCGAATAAATGGCTATGCCATTTTGGGGAGATGTTCATCCATGATGACAGATGCAATTCTTTTGAATCGTAGAAAACAGATTGATCTTTGGAACGACCGCCAGTATAATTGATTTCATATCCCCAATTCGATCGAAACTGCATGTTCAAGCCAATTATGCCTATGCGATCCGTATATTCATCCAACCGTTCATAATTAGCTGCTGCGCCGGTGTAGATCATGATCGAATGAATCGCTCCTTTTGCTGAGAACCATCTTGGGCCTCCGAGAGCCACAAATTCGCCCGTGCCCTGCCATGGCACAAAACCTACGTGCTGCACATCGAATTGCTTGCCGATAAATTGGCCGCGTGCAGCAAGAAAATATTTTTCTTTTGGCATCATCAACCCGAAGGAAGCGGCAAAATCTCCCTGATTATTTTTGTAGGAACGAGCCAATTGATAAGAAAGTTGCCAATCGGATCCTCGGAGAGCGCCATCGATGTCCACGACACCGGTACTTAACTCTTTAGAAGTTTTTCCCACATAAAGCAGACCGACGCTGGAATTTTTGAGGATTTGTTTTTTTATGCGGATAGAACTGAAATAAGCTTGCGGTTCGAATTGCTTCTCGCCATTGACCAAATAATCGTGTTGGTCCGTCATCGCTATGAAGCCGCCGTATTCCCACATCCCTATGCGGCCGAATGCCTTGGCGCCGAGCAGCAAAGGGACTTCGCTGCCATCTGGCAATTTTTTGCCGATGCGACGGGAATAAAACAATTCCAATGGCCGGTAGAATCCCGAATCATGCTCGCGGCCGGAGGGTGTGAAGACTTCTCTGCCTTCAGTGAAAAAGGGGCGGCGTTCGTCAAAATAGGACTCATAGCGACTGATGTTAAATTCAAAAGGATCCGCTTCAATCTGGGCGAAATCTGGATTGGCGGTAAATTGGAAAGTAAGTTTTGGAGAAGGATTGTAGAACAGATCGATGCCGGCGTTTGGGCTCAGGTGGTAATGTCGGTCGCCCTCCCATTGAACCTTACTGATGCCAACTGGATAGATTTCCAGATGCAGGCTTTGCATCTGCGGTCGAAAATCAGAGAACAGCAAACGAGCGAATTTGGATATTCGTAGACCTTCATTTTCTGCATAGTGGCACCAGTAGATGTCTTCGGTACTGGCAGGAATCCAGCGATCGAAATCCAATCCCCACTCGCTCAAATTTTCGTCATATTGAATCGATCGATAAGGAATTTTCATTTCGACGATAAATCCCCAATCGTAGATTTTCGCGGCAGAGAACCAAACTCCATCCCAGCTATAATCGCGGTTGCGGCCGTCATCTAACATGCGGCAGTCGGAGCGGACACCTGCGGCGGAGACGGCAAATTTGTAGGCTGTACGCCGGTCGCCAAAGGTGTCGAGCATGATGGAGACGATATCGCCGCCAAAATCGTCCAACTTGCCGGTGTTGGCTTGAATGTTTTTCCGATGGTCGTAGCATATCATCAAACAGTAGAGTGCCTCATCGGTGGTTAAAACCTTCGCACAGGTACGACGGGTGGGGGCCTGGCCATAATAAGGTCGAAATTGCACGAAATCATCGACCGAATCTGCCACCTGCCAGATCGCATCGATCATCCCATCGATGACTATAGGTTGATCGGTTTTTCGAAGCTGTAAAATCTTTTGCTGAGCTGCCAGTGGTGTGAAAAGCATTCCAATCCATAGACTGAGAACCAGAACAAAGACTCTTCGATACATAGACATTCCTAATATCATTTCCTAAATTAAACATGCATTAAATGGTGAATGAACGTGAATTCTGAATTAGCTATGCGTTATGATTACCTTCATTCTCCGCCCAGGCTGTGTAGGGTGTGGCTCCAAAAGACTATTAACACAGAATCCCGAGATAAAATTGATCCACAATTGTAATATGGAAAATTTAGAGCAGAGGGGTGCCCTTTAACTCAATTTAGATGAAAAAAGTTATACGATATAACGGACACAGATTACCTTTTCGATGGTGAATTTACCATAAAGCTATATCAATTACGTAAATCCAGAAAAAGTGTTTCATCAAAATTGGAATGTTATTAGTAAAACGTCAGGATTAATGAAAGAAAACAATAAAAATTCTTGCATTTTTAATTATAAATATTGTATTTTAGCACTATATATTCTGAAATAGAGAAAAAAGAACAAACGATATCGTTATACATATTTTATTCTCATTTTGAGAGTAAGTGACGATTGAGGGAGGAAAGATCACATTCATGACAGTTTGCTCATTGTTGGCTTTAATGGAAGCAGTTGCGCCGATCATAACCAAACAGCTGATGGAAAAGTACTGGACGAAAAATTAGGATGGGGAATATCTTCGGAATTATTTCAAATGTTGTATCAATGAATTATAAAAGGTGAGGCGAACAAAGAAATGAGATCGGATAGAATAAAAAAGGGGATCGATCGCGCCCCCCATCGAAGCTTGCTGAAGGCGGTAGGTTTGACTGACGACGATATGCAAAAACCATTTATCGGCGTGTGTAATTCCTACACCGACCTGATACCAGGACATGTGCATTTACATGAATTCGCACAGGGCGTGAAGCAATCGATTCGCCAGGCCGGGGGGGTGCCGCTGGAATTCAACACCATCGGTGTGGATGACGGCATCGCCATGGGGCATGAGGGCATGTGCTATAGCCTGGCCTCGCGCGAGCTGATCGCCGATTGTGTGGAGACCATGGCGCAGGCGCATTGTTTGGATGCGCTGGTATGCATCCCCAATTGCGACAAGATCATCCCTGGCATGTTGATGGCGGCGGTGCGGTTGAATATCCCTACCATTTTCATCTCCGGCGGGCCGATGCAAGCTGGTCGTAGTACCAAAGGGGAAAAAATTGATTTGATTTCGGTTTTCGAGGGCGTAGGTGCCTTCCAGGCTGGGAACATTACAGAGGGACAATTGAAAGAATTGGAGGATCGCGCCTGTCCTGGCTGCGGCAGTTGCGCTGGTTTGTTCACCGCCAATAGCATGAATTGCTTGATGGAAGCTTTGGGAATGGCCCTGCCGGGCAACGGCACGATTTTGGCCGTTGATCCACGCCGGCAGCAACTGGTGGCGCAAATTGGTCCGCGTATTATGGATTTGTTGCAGCGGGCTATCAAACCACGCGATATTGTAAATGAGAAGAGCATTCATAATGCTTTGGCGCTGGATTTTGCCATGGGCGGCTCCACCAATACGATTTTGCACACCTTGGCCATCGCTCACGAAGCCGGCCTGCGCATCGATTTGGCTGAATTGAACGAACTTTCCGATAGGGTACCCAATCTGTGCCGGGTGTCGCCAGCGGTGCGGCATGTGCATATTGAAGATGTGGATCGCGCCGGCGGCGTCTCGGCCATTCTGGCGGAACTGAGCAAAATTCCCGGTTTGCTGCATACCGAGGCCATAACGGTGACGGGAAAATCGTTGGCTGAAAATATTCAGGGCAAACTGATTTTAGATACCGAAGTGATTCGGCCTTTGGAGAGACCGTTTTCCACTGGCGGCGGGCTGGCCATCTTGTTCGGTAATCTGGCTCCTCAAGGTGCAGTGGTCAAGACCGCAGCTGTAGCCGAACATCTCTGGCGGTTTTCGGGCCCTGCTCGGGTCTTTGATGATCAGGATTCATGCCTGAAAGGCATCGAGGCCGGCGTCATTCAACCGGGTGAGGTGGTGGTCATCCGTTACGAAGGGCCTAAAGGTGGACCCGGTATGCCAGAAATGCTCTCGCCCACCTCTGCCATTGTCGGCCGTGGCTTGGGTGAACAGGTGGCTTTGATCACCGATGGCCGATTCTCCGGCGGCACCCGCGGTGCCTGCATCGGCCATGTCAGTCCCGAAGCAGCAGCCCATGGGCCTATAGCCGCCCTGCGCGATGGCGATATCATCCAAATCGACCTCTACCAAAAGACCCTAAAAGTGCAATTGAGCGATGAGGAAATCGCCCGGAGATTGGCGGAGCTACCGCCATTCCAACCCAAAATAACGCACGGTTGGCTGGGACGTTACAGCCGCATGGTGACCTCGGCTAACACCGGAGCGGTTTTGGCCATGCCATGATTAGTTGGCAGTAGGCAGGGAGCAATTGGCAGTTGGCAGTAACCAATTGGCAGTAGGCAATAGGTAGTTTGCAGTTGGCAGTTGGCAGTAAGCAGTGAGCGGTAGGAAGATAGGGTGGTGGTATTTGATATCTTACAATTTATGGATGGAGTTTGACCCCATGAGGGAGAGTGTGGTTTACGCCACTTTTCAATTAAAGCCATCAGCGAGACCTTAATAGAATACATTCATTTTTTGCGCATTGAGAACAAGCGATGAAGACACCCAAGACCTTGTACGAAAAAATTTGGCAGCAACATGTGGTTCATGCTGAGGCGGATAGTCCGGCATTATTGTACATCGACCTGCATTTGATTCACGAAGTCACTTCACCGCAGGCATTTGCGATGTTGCGCGAGCGCGGTTTGCGGGTGCGTCGGCCGCAGCAGACATTGGCGACGGTGGATCATTCGATCCCAACGACGGATCCTTCACTACCAATTATCGATCCAGAAGCAGCGCGGCAGATAGCACAATTGCAGCAGAATTGCCGAGAATTTGGGATTCCGCTGTGTTCGCCCTACTCCGACCGCCGCGGCATAGTCCATGTAGTTGGTCCAGAGCTTGGATTGACGCAACCAGGCATGACCATCGTATGCGGGGATAGCCATACTGCCACTCACGGCGCTTTTGGTGCGCTGGCGTTTGGCATCGGCAGCAGCGAAGTCGGCCATGTGCTGGCCACGCAGACACTGCTGCAATATCCATCCAAAACCATGTATGTAGAAGTGACCGGCCGCTTGCAAAAAGGGGTGACGGCAAAGGATATCATTCTGGCTCTGATAGCCCGTATCGGAGTTGGCGGCGGTACCGGCTGCGTAATCGAGTATGGTGGCGATACCATCCGCAGCCTGGACATGGAAAGCCGAATGACCATCTGCAATATGAGCATCGAGGCGGGGGCACGATCGGGTATGGTGGCAGCCGATGACGTGACCTTTGAATATCTGGCCGGCCGACCTCATGCGCCCAAGGGGGAAGAGTGGCAGGGGGCACTCGACTATTGGCGAACGTTAACCTCAGACGAAGGCGCGACCTTCGATAGGCGGGTACAGCTGGATGTGAACGAGCTCAAACCCATGATCACCTTCGGCACCACACCAGCCATGGCTATTCCCATAGACGGTGTGATCCCGTCGCCTGATCACCTCACAGATACAGCTGAAAGAACAACGTTGATGAAAGCCTTGAAATACATGGATCTGGTCCCAGGCGAAAAACTACTCGGAAAGAAAATTGATGTGGTGTTCATCGGTAGTTGCACCAATGGCCGGCTGAACGATTTGCGGCTGGCGGCCAGCATCTTCAAGGGTCGAAAGGTTGCAGACCATGTGCGCTGTTTGATCGTTCCTGGATCACAACAGATCAAGCGCCAAGCAGAAGCAGAAGGCCTGGCGGATATTTTCAGAAACGCCGGTGCCGAATGGCGCCAGCCTGGTTGTAGCATGTGCATTGCCATGAACGGCGATGAGATCGCAGCTGGTCAATATGCCGTCAGCACCAGCAATCGCAATTTCGAAGGCAGACAAGGCAAAGGCGGCCGTACCCTGCTGGCCAGTCCGTTGACAGCAGCCGCCTGTGCCGTAGCCGGCATGATCGCTGACGTAAGAACGTTTTTATGATGAGGAAACTATGGAGCCTTTTACAATACTTACCAGCCATTATGTTGTGTTGCCGATCGATAACATCGACACCGACCAAATTATTCCGGCCCAATTTCTGAAGGGTACCGATAAAAAAGGATTAGGTAAGTATCTGTTTTATCACTGGCGATATGATGAAAATGGCCAGATCAGACCTGATTTTATCCTAAACCACCCTAAATCAAAAGGGGCGCAGATTTTGGTGACGGGCGATAATTTCGGTTGCGGCTCCAGCCGCGAACACGCCCCCTGGGCATTGGTGGATTTTGGCTTCCGCGCCGTCGTAAGTACACGCTTTGCCGATATTTTTCGTAACAATGCGCTCAAAAACGGACTTTTGCCGGTGCAAATTGAGGCAGCGGAATTGAAAAAATTATTGACTGGCAGCCCTGTGGGTACCCTAACCATTGACCTGTATCAACAAACCATCAAATTGCCTGATGAACGCCTCGTGCCATTTCCTATCGAGCCTTTCTATAAAACCTGTTTGTTGCAAGGGCTGGACACCCTGGGATATATACTCAAGTTTTCACAAGAGATATCAGAATTCGAACGGCGAAACCCTCCACGGATGGTTACTTCGGTGGAATGATATTTTTAATTTTCAGTGAGATTAAAAAAATAATGAATCATTTGAAAAAATTATTGCTTTTTGTTATTTTTTATTTATATTAATAAAATTATGAGCGATTATTATCAATATAATTGGCAGAGGCCTCAGTTTGCCATGCGAACACTTTGCCAACTGCAGGGTAAAGGGGATAAGGGCACCTTTACGCCTTGGTGGGACAATCGCTCCGTTTGTTTCCTTGCAAACATTCACATTTTATTTCTACTATCTCTAATCCTCATTATTAGCCTCTTGCTCACCATACTGCTATAGAAAGCAGGGCTGTGCAAGAGGTTATCCAAAGCAGATTCTCCAACATCACTTTAACAAAAAATTAACACCTTCTAAGTAGATATACCTTTTGCACAGCCAGGGCTCAGGCTATTAATGAGTTTCCTTACTCGGGATAGGGTCCAGGTTATAGAAGAATGAGGGAATGAAAATAAAAAATCTCATGAGATTGTCAGGGCGTGGGAAACTCATAAAAATGGGGCATGATCAGCAGCGCAGCGACGAGACATAGTGAATTTCCATCACCCTAATTATTTGTTAATTTACAGAAATCTTCATTTCAAAAAATACTGTAGATGTTAAAATGCGATGACAGAGAAAAACCATACCATTCAAAATAATGAGGTAATATGACAGGAGCAGCATTAATTATTCACGCTTTGCAGAAGGAGGGGGTAGGGGCGGTATTTGGTTATCCTGGTGGAGCGGTGCTGGACATTTTCGATCAACTTTATCGGACGAATGTGCCCTTTTATTTAACGCGCCATGAGCAGGGAGCCGCCCACGCAGCAGATGGCTATGCCCGTGTATCCGGTCAAGTAGGCGTTTGTATCGCCACCTCGGGGCCTGGTGCAACCAATCTGGCAACGGGGTTGGCTACCGCTTACATGGATTCGATACCCATGGTGGCGATCACCGGCCAAGTGGGAACACATCTCATCGGCAATGATGCTTTTCAAGAAGTAGATACCATTGGCATCAGTCGCTCGATTACCAAGCACAATTTTTTAGTGCGGGATGTGAACGAATTGGGTCGAGTTTTACGTTCAGCGTTTTATATTGCCCGAACAGGAAGACCTGGCCCCGTTTTGGTAGATATACCCAAAGATGTCCAGCAGGCGGAAACCACTCTGCCCTATCCGGAAGAAGTGGTGATTCCGGGATACAAACCGACCATTAAAGGACACCCGCAACAGTTGCGTAAAGTAGCCACTATCATCGCTCAGGCGCAGCGGCCGGTGATTTTTGCCGGTGGTGGGGTCATTTCCAGTGGTGCTTCTGAAGAGCTTTTAGAGCTGGCCGAAAAAATCCAAGCGCCGGTGACCACTTCTTTAATGGGACTGGGCGCCTTTCCAGAGGTGCATCCGCTTGCTTTGAAAATGCTGGGAATGCACGGCACCGAATACGCCAATTACGCTGTACAAGAGGCTGATGTGCTCATTGCCATTGGGGTGCGGTTTGATGACCGGGTAACGGGCAAGGTGGACAAATTTGCCCCCAAGGCGCAAGTTATCCATATCGACATCGATCCATCCTCCATCCGTAAAAATGTGGAGGTGACGGTACCATTGGTAGGGGATGTCAAACATGTGCTGCAGGACTTGCTCAAAGAGATAAAACCCATGCGGCACGATGATTGGCTGCAAAAGATCGACGAATGGAAGACGAACCATCCATTACGATATCGCCAGAACGATCATATTTCACCAGGGCAGATTATCGAGCAAGTGGCCAATTTGACCAAACATCAGGCGATCATCGCCACGGAGGTGGGGCAGCATCAAATGTGGACGGCGCAGCTCTATAACTTTCTCACACCCCGCAGTTTTTTAACTTCCGGCGGTTTAGGCACCATGGGATATGGTTTCCCAGCGGCCATTGGCGCCCAGGTGGCACAGCCAGATCGCACAGTGGTTCTCATTGCAGGCGACGGCAGCATTCAGATGAATATTCAGGAATTGGCCACTGTCGCCACTTATCATTTGCCCATCAAGATCATCATTGTCAATAACCAATCGCTGGGCATGGTGAGGCAATGGCAGGTGATATTTTATGACCGGCGTTTATCTCATACCTGCTTGCGTCGTCGCTATGATTGCCCACCCCGATGTGAAGGAGTAGGAAACGATTGCCCGCCCTATATCCCTGATTTCTGTAAATTAGCTGAAGCCTACGGTTTGCCGGCTTGGCGTGCTGATCGGCCGGAAGATGTCCGACCGACGCTGCAGAAAGCCCTATCGGTACCGGGGCCCGCTTTGGTGGAATTTATTATCGATGCAGAAGAAAACGTTTTTCCGATGGTCCCGGCAGGAGCGGCCATCGATCAAATGATAAGAGGAATGGCGTAATGAAACACATCATTAATCTCGAAGTTGCTAATACCATTGGAGTGGTGGCGCGTATTACCGGCATGTTTACGGCGCGTGGCTTTAACATCGAGAGCATTTCCGCTGGCCGTGCCAGCATGGAGGACGGAAGCGCCAACGTCACCCTGGTGGTTCGCGGCGACGACTGGGAAATCGAACAAATCACCAAACAACTCAACAAGCTCATCGATGTCATACACGTCAGCGATGTCACTGAAAGTGACTATGTGGGGCGGGAATTGTTATTGATCAAAATCAATTGCCCGCCCGCCAAACGTACCGAGGTGTCGATGATCGCCAACATTTTCCGCGCCAAGGTGGTCGATATCAGTAACCGCTCGATGACCTTTGAATTGACCGGCATCGATGCCAAAATCACGGCTTTTATCGAAACCCTGCGACCTTATGGCATAAAAGAAATAGCCCGTTCCGGTACCATCGCAATGGTGCGCGATTCCCATTACAAAACATAGAGATGCCCTTACAGGGAATGAAGACGCGGATTCTGTGTCGAGGGTTTTTTGGGGGATAACGCATCGTCGATCAGTTAGTTCGTTAAAGATGCTTTAAAATGGTAGCTAACGGAGATTCGGCGCATGACTGGCTTTCGGTGGATTTTCTGAGAAAAACAAGCGATTGTCTTTTCTTGATTCTGCGGGAAGAGTCATCACCAAGTAAAATGTAATTTACCAAAATATTTGGAGGAAGAAATGAAGGTCTATTATGATTCCGATGCTGATTTGAAATGGCTTAAAGGGGTTAAAATTGCTGTGCTGGGATATGGCAGTCAGGGACATGCCCATGCTCTCAATCTTAAGGATAGTGGATTGGATGTACGCGTTGGGCTCCATGCAAATAGTCGTTCGCGACAAAAGGCCGAACAAGACGGGCTACGGGTTTTGTCCGTGTTTGATGCTTGCAAGGAGGCGGATTTGATCATGGTTTTAGTTCCCGATCAGACGCAGGCAGCGCTGTATGAAGCGGAAATAGCTCCCAACCTCAAAACCGGTAAAACCCTGGCTTTTGCGCATGGTTTTAATATTCATTACAACCAAATCGTACCCCCTCCTGATGTGGATGTGATTATGATTGCCCCCAAGGGACCAGGCCACATGTTACGCCGACTTTATGTAGAAGGACAGGGAGTACCCAATCTCATTGCCATCTATCAAGATTATTCCGGCAAAGCCAAAGAGGTGGCGCTGGCTTATTCCAAAGGCATCGGTGGCACGCGCGCAGGAGTATTGCAAACCACCTTTGCCGAAGAGACCGAAACCGATTTATTCGGTGAGCAGGCAGTTCTCTGTGGCGGCGTGAGCGAACTGATACGCATGGGTTTTCAGACGCTGGTAGAGGCCGGCTATGCGCCTGAGATCGCTTATTTCGAATGCCTGCATGAACTGAAACTGATTGTTGATCTGATTAATGAAGGTGGACTGAGCGGTATGTATTATTCGGTGAGCGACACAGCCGAGTACGGTGGGCTGACACGCGGTCCTTTGGTGATCGGAGAAGCCTCTCGCCAGGCGATGCAAAAGATTTTGCAGGATGTGCAAACCGGAGCCTTTGCAACCGAGTGGGTGCTCGAGAACCGCGCCAAGAGTCCGCGTTTTAATGCACTCCGTCGTCAATTGAAGGATTCACAGATAGAACAAGTAGGCAAGCAATTGCGCGGTATGATGAGCTGGTTGAAAAAATAAGAGGCAAATCTCATGCAAACGGAACGAATATATGTTTTTGATACCACCTTGCGCGATGGTGAGCAATCGCCCGGCGCCAGTTTGGGGGTGATGGAAAAACTGGCCATTGCCCATCAACTGGCGCGGCTGAATGTGGATGTGATCGAGGCGGGGTTTCCTGTCTCTTCGGCAGCGCAATTTGAGGGCGTGCAACGCATTGCTGCACAGGTGAAAGGGCCGGTCATCGCCGCCCTGGCACGGTGCATCGACAAAGACATCGACGTGGCCTGGGAAGCCCTGAAGCAGGCCAAAAGACCGCGCATCCACACATTTATCGCCACTTCCAAGATCCATTTGGAGAAGAAATTCCGCAAGAGCGAGGATGAAATTCTTGCTATGGCAGTGGCAGGGGTAAAGCGTGCAAAAAGTTACTGTGAAGATGTAGAGTTTTCCCCTGAGGATTCGGCGCGCACAGGCAAAGAATTTTTATTTCGTATCATCGAGGCTGCCATAGATGCAGGGGCAACGGTCATCAACATCCCCGATACGGTGGGATATGCCATGCCGGAGCCATTTGGTGCACTGATTGCAGAAATCCGCTCCACAGTGCCCAATATCGATAAAGCCATCCTTAGTGTTCATTGCCATAATGATTTGGGGTTGGCCACAGCCAATTCCCTCAGCGCCATTCGCAACGGCGCCCAACAGGTAGAAGTCACCATCAATGGTGTTGGCGAGCGCGCCGGTAATGCCTCACTGGAAGAAGTGGTCATGGCGCTGAAGACACGACAGGATTATTTTCACAAAGACACGGCGGTGAACACAAAGGAAATCTATCAAACCAGCCGCATGGTAAGCAGCATGATGGGCATTCCAGTGCAGCCCAATAAAGCCATCGTCGGCGCTAATGCCTTTGCCCACGAGTCCGGCATCCACCAGGATGCGGTTATCAAAGACGCTGGAACGTATGAGATCATCTCACCGCATCAGATCGGCTTGCAAAGCAATCGCATTGTCCTCGGCCGCCATTCCGGCCGCCATGGGTTGAAGAAAAGATTGGAGGAATTGGGTTACCAGCCATCGGCAAACGAGCTGGAGCGGATTTATGAACGGTTCACCGAGATTGCCGATAAGAAGAAAGAGGTTTTCGATGAGGATCTCATCGCCTTGATGAGCGGCGAATACATGGAGGAGGAAGAGTTATATACACTGGATTATTTTCATATCCTCAGCGGTAATCGCACCGTGCCTACGGCCACCGTTGGACTGAAACATCAAGGGGCGCCGATTCAAGAAGCCGCCGTTGGCGATGGCCCCGTAGATGCGGCCTATAAGGCGATCGATAAAATGGTTGGCTTGCCCGTGGATTTAATCGATTATGATTTGCATAGTGTAACCGGCGGGCAAGATGCGTTGGGGGTAGTGACTCTGCGCATTAAAAATAAGGATCAGATTTACCTTGGCCGAGGGGTCAGTACCGATATCATCGAAGCCAGCATCCGAGCCTATCTGGGTGCGCTCAATCGAATTCTATTGAACAAATAAGAAGAGGAAATACTCTGCAACCATTGGTTTAAGGATCCTATCATGCAAAATGTGTCTGCTGCCAAAACAAAAATAACCATTGCTACCCTGCCAGGCGATGGCATTGGTCAAGAGGTCATCGCCCAAGCTCTGAAAGTTTTACGCGCCTATGCTAACAAAAAGGGTGTGGAGCTTACCTATAACTTTTACGCTGTTGGCGGCGAGGCGCTGGAGAAATTCGACGAGCCTTTACCAGAAGCCACGCTTGCTGGTTGTAAAAACGCCGACGCGGTTTTATTGGGCGCCATCGGCCATCCACGGTGGGATCATCTGCCGGCAGAAAAACGACCCGAGCGTGGTTTGTTGGGTTTGCGCGAAGCATTGGGGCTCTATGCCAACTTGAGGCCGGTAAAATTATATCCAGCATTGACCGATGCTTCCAGCATCAAGGCGGAGATCATCGCCGGTGTGGATATTCTCATCGTGCGCGAGTTGACGGGCGGATTGTATTTTGGCCATCCGCGCGGCATCAATGAAACGCGCACTAAAGCCTATAATACCATGCTGTACCATCGCCATGAAGTGGAACGCATCGCCCGAGTAGCTTTTCGCGCTGCCCAGCAGCGAAGAAAAAAAGTGACTTCGGTGGACAAGGCCAACGTCTTGGAAGTCTCCCGGTTCTGGCGACAAATCGTCAGCGAAATAGCCACCGAATATCCCGACGTCACGCTGGAACATCTGTATGTCGATAATTGCGCCATGCAACTGGTGCGCGACCCCAAGCAGTTCGATGTCATTCTCACCGAAAATATGTTCGGCGACATCCTCAGCGACGAAGCCGCCATGCTCACCGGCTCGCTCGGCATGCTGCCTTCGGCTAGCTTGGGAGATGGCCATGCGCTCTATGAGCCGGTGCACGGTTCTGCGCCCGATATCGCTGGCCAGAATATCGCCAATCCCATTGCCACTATCGCCTCAGTTGCCATGCTGCTGCGGCACTCATTGTCCGATGATGCCGAAGCACGATATCTGGAACAGGCTATCAGCGCTGTGCTGGAAAAGGGATATCGTACGAAGGATATTGCTGCTAATGGCACAAAGATCGTCACAACGGAAGAGATGGGAGAATTGATTGCCCAAGAATATATTAGCAAGCACCCTATTTGAATCCATCGGGATGCTGATATTTAAAGCCAATTCAAGACCTAAGCTTTTGTAGATGATAAAGGTACTCAAAGATAGATAGGATGAGCAAGTTTTTGGTGCTGAGTAAAAGTCTCTAAAAACGTGTCATATCGAGGAGTGCCAGCGATGAGACATCGAAGTCCTATCGTCGCCATATTGATTTTGTTTTTTCAGATACCTTTTAAAAGGAGTTTTCAGAAAAATTAACTTTTCCCATAGAAAAAAGGAAGAATATGAACCATCAGCGCATATTTCTATATGATACGACCCTTCGCGATGGTGCCCAGAGCGAGGGCATCTCGTTCTCTGTGGAAGACAAATTGAACATTGCCTATCGGTTGGATGCTATTGGGTTCGATTATATCGAAGGTGGTTGGCCGGGTTCGAACCCAAAAGACATGCGCTTTTTTGAGATAGCTGCCCAGCAAAGTTGGCAACATGCCAAGATCGCCGCTTTTGGCAGCACTTGTCGGGTGGATGCCCCTGCTCACGAGGATAAAAATTTGTTGGCGCTGTTGCAGGCGAAAACGCCGGTGGTAACCATTTTTGGCAAGACTTGGGATTTGCATGTATTCGAAAGCCTGCGCACCAGTCTGGAAAAGAATCTCGAGTTGATACGTGAGTCCGTGAGATTCCTCAAAGAACATGGCAAAGAAGTGATTTACGACGCCGAGCATTTTTTTGATGGCTATTGTGCCAATGCCGAATATGCACTCGAGACCCTACGAGTCGCGCACTCTGCTGGTGCCGATGCCCTGGTTCTGTGCGACACCAACGGTGGCACCCTTACATCTAAACTGAGGCAGATCGTCCGCGAGGTGCACAGGACGCTGGCTGATGTGCCCTTAGGCATCCACGCCCACAACGACGCGGAATTGGCTACGGCGAATTCTCTGTCTGCGGCGGAAGAGGGAGCGGTGCATGTCCAAGGTACTATCAACGGTTATGGCGAACGCTGTGGCAATGCCAATCTTTGCGCTGTCATTCCGAATTTGACGCTGAAGATGGGTAAACACTTTTCACCCCATTTTCGTTTGCAAGACCTGACCGATCTTTCCCGTTTTGTCAGCGAAACCGCCAATATGCCACATCCGGAAAAAATGGCTTATGTTGGCCACAGCGCCTTTGCACACAAAGGCGGTATCCATGTCAGCGCCATCCTCCGCAACAGCCGCACCTATGAACACATCGACCCATCGCTGGTCGGTAACCGCCAACGCGTATTGGTCTCGGATCAATCGGGAGGCAGCAATATCCTATACAAAGCACAAAATATGGGTCTGGATTTATCGAGCAATAAAGAGGAGGTGCGGCGCATTGTCCAGGAGCTCAAGGAGCTGGAGCATCTGGGCTATCAATTTGAAGGGGCTGAAGGATCTTTCGAGATTTTAGTCAAGAGGACGCTGGGGACCTATCAACCATTTTTCACCCTTTTGAGTGCGCGGGTGTCGGTGGACAAATCGGAGAACGGCACCCTCAACGCCGAGGCGGTGGTCAAAATCAGGGTCGGCGACAAGCTGGAGCATACTGCCGCCGAAGGCCATGGCCCAGTGGATGCCCTGGACAAAGCCCTGCGCAAAGCCTTGATGCCTTTTTATCCGGCTATAGCCGAGATCAAATTGGTGGATTATAAGGTGCGCGTTCTGAACAGCGAAGCAGCTACGGCCGCCAAGGTGCGAGTGCACATCCAATCCAGCGACAGCCACGAAAGCTGGGGAACCGTAGGTGTTTCTGAAAACATCATCGAAGCCAGCTGGCAGGCACTGGTGGATAGCATCAGCTATAAGCTATTGAAGATCGGCAAAAATGGCAACCGATGATTTTCAATTTTTACTATCTGAATCATGCAAACGAAAAATTTTAGGTCACCATGTTAGACAAGCTGAAAATATCTCCCTGGCCAGGTGTCATCAGGTATTATGAATCACGGCTGGATATCGATAAAAAAGTGGCTCCGGTGACGTTATTAGAGGGCAACACCCCCCTCATTTCGGCGCCTCGATTGGCCGCTGCCATGGGCGGCGGATTCGAATTATTTCTCAAATACGAGGGACAGAATCCCACCGGCTCTTTCAAAGACCGCGGCATGACCACTGCCATCACCCAAGCGGTGGCCGATGGCGCCAAAGCGGTGATTTGTGCCAGCACTGGTAATACCGCTGCCTCGGCGGCAGCTTACGCAGCCCGGGCGGGGTTGCGCTGTTATGTGCTCATTCCCGAAGGCAAGATTGCCATCGGAAAATTGGCCGCAGCCCTCATTTATGGGGCCAAGGTGATCGCCCTAAAGGGCTCTTTCGATGATGGCATGCGATTGGTACGCGAAGCAGAGAGGAGCACCTCGCTGGTGGTGGTCAATTCCATCAATCCGGCACGGATGCAGGGCCAAAAAACAGCCGCCTTTGAAATTTGCGACGTATTAGGTTCCGCCCCCGATTGGCACTGCCTGCCAGTGGGCAATGCTGGCAACATCACCGCTTATTGGATGGGGTATAGTGAATATTGGCGCGATGGCGTCATTGATCATCGACCGCAATTATTGGGCGTGCAGGCAGCCGGCGCTGCCCCCATTGTGGAAAATCGCGTCATAGAACAACCGGAGACCATCGCCACCGCCATCCGCATCGGCAACCCGGCGCGTTGGCAGGATGCCACTGCGGCCCTCCACGAATCCAATGGGTTCATCTGTGCTGTGAGCGACCAGCAAATCCTCCACGCCTATCGGCTGATTGCCGAATGTGAGGGCGTGTTTTGTGAACCTTCGTCCGCGGCCAGTGTGGCCGGACTCATGAAAGCCATCCGCGAACAACGATTCGATGTGCGGCGGAAAAAAGTAGTGTGTGTGCTTACCGGTCATGGACTCAAAGATCCCAACATCGCCCTGCAAACCAATTCAGAACCTGTAGCCATCCATCCGACCATGGATAACCTACTGAAGATCATAGAAGAGTGATGTTTTATGCGAGATCCGATCCACATCCGTATTCCCGCCACCAGCGCCAACATCGGCCCTGGTTTTGATTGTGTGGGATTGGCCCTGGATTTGTATAACGAATTCGTCCTCGAAAAACTGCCCAAAAGACAAAAATTAATCGTTATCAATCGGGGGGAAGGGGAGGGGCAATTGCCTGAGGATGCCAGCCACATTACCATTCAGGCGCTGCTGGAAGAATTGCAGCATCTTGGCAACCGGGAGGAGGATATTCTTTTCGGTGGCTGGCGGCTGACCTGTCACAATCAGGTGCCGTGTGCCAGCGGTCTGGGTTCCAGCTCCACGGCGATATTGGCCGGACTGGCGTTTGCCCATGCCCTGCATTTCGGTAGTTGTAATCTCCAGCAAATTTTGGCGCGCGCTGCCCGGCTGGAAGGTCATGCCGATAATGTCACACCAGCCGTTGTCGGTGGCATGGTGGTCACAGCTTTAAAAGAAGGCATGTTATTGGTGCAGCCGATTCCCTGTCCGCCGATGCGAGTGGTTGTTTGCGTGCCCAGGTTTGATTTTCTCACCAGCGAAGCTCGCGCTTTGCTGCCCAGTACCGTGTCGCGACAGGATGCGGTGTTCAACATCGGTCGGGCGTTACTGGTGGTGGAGGCGCTGCGTACCGGAAATGATGATCTGCTGCGTCAGGCCATGGACGATCATCTGCATCAGCCCTATCGGTTGCCGCGGATTCCCGGCGCCAAGGAAGCCGCCGAGGCAGCGCTGCAGCAGGGTGCTGCGGCGGTTTGCATTAGCGGCGCTGGCCCAGGGTTGATGGCTTTTGCCCGCGATGGCCATGAACGCATCGGCGCCGCCATGGCCGAAGCGTTCCGTCGGGCAGATTTAGAATCCAGCATCTGGATTCAGTCGGCTTTCGCCCCAGGCCTCACCATCAAGGGCATACCCACCACACCGGTGATTTGGGCTGGTGATGCACGGTTTGGCATCTTGACGGCGGAGTGAAGGCCCATAGAACATGGATTTATGTAAGATTATTTGCAGCCTCTCCGCACATTCCGCACCTCTTTTGATGGTCCCTACCCCTGGCTGCAAAGGTATCTCTGTTCTCGGCTGTTTTTAAATTCGTTACGCGTGGAGGATCGATGGGGTTTGATTCGTACTTAGATTTTTTATCAAAAACGAGGTATTGGGAGAAACACACATACCTGTTTGTGTGAAAATATTCAAAAACATGTCATGTCGATGAGCGTCAGCGACGAGACATCTTAAAGCACATAGTCGTAATTAATTGAAAATATTAAAAGATTAGCCGTCAAAATCACAGCGATTATTTATCATGCTTTGGGAAAAAATATAGTTACCACACACTCACATCCGCTTCAATCTGCGACTTTCCATCCGCGTGCGACCGTGTTGAGAAAATTCATCTTTTCGCCAATCAATTTTTCCATATCCAGGCCGATGAATTGTTGCGCTTTTGCCTTCGTCGATAGGTTCGGCATGGCGATTGGCTGTTTTACTCCTAATTTGGTGAGTATTTGCGCCAATTCTGTGCGCGCTGCAGAGGCCTGTTCGATCGCATGGCCCAGGATGCGGCTGCATTCTAACGGTGCATGGAAACTGCCGCCATGACTGGCGCCGACAAAATCCCAGCGCCACTGCGCCGAGCGGATGAGCTTCCGCACTGGCTGTAATTGGTCATCGGTGGCGCCGGCGTTCATTGCCGCTCTGGTCTCGAGGTGCGCCTTCACCAATAGCTCCTCAGCCATCTGCGCCAGTTGTCGCACTTTATCCTGACGTTCATAGACATTTTTCATCAGCTCTGCCTCGCTGTTGCGGTGACAAACCTGACAGGATCCTGAAATATTGCTCAACGGGCTGGAAATTTTGTGATTGGTAAATTTCACGCCGCCTTCGCTGCGATAGGGCATGTGACAATCGGCGCAGGCCAGGCCTCGCTGGAAATGGATGCCCGCCTGAAACAGTTCCCAGTCTGGGTGTTGCGCCTTGAGCATAGGGGTTTTGCTCAAGGCATGCGTCCAGTCGACATGCTCATTGGCATCATAGTAGGATTCGATCTCTTCGACGCTGATGCCTTGGTCCCAGGGAAAAGTCAGATAAGTTTCTGTTTTCCCTTTGAAATAGTATTCCACATGGCATTGAGCGCAAACCTGAGAGCGCATCTCCTGGTGCGTGGTTTTGAAAATGGATTTCCCCTGTCGCTGATACGCTTCGACCAGAGCCGGCCGGGTGATGCGGAGGTTCATGGTTTTTGGATCGTGGCAATCTTGGCAACCTATTGGATTCTGAATTTCGGCGCCGAGATCTTGCCATTTGGCTCGATAAAAAGCTGCTGTACCCATTCGATTCATCAGGCGGGGCACATCGGTGCTCTTACACGTCCAGCAAGTAGCAGGTTGCGGCACACCGGTTCGTAACGTCTGTTGGATGTCTTTTACAGAATGGTAATGTCCCCGCGATTGCTTATAATCGCGCGAAAAGGCGTAACCGGCCCACAGAACCACCAGTTGCGGATAGCGTTCCAGCATATCCATGGTTTTTGAGCCGCCATACCGACTGGAAAAGGTGGTATCCAGTGTGGCTCGATAGCTTTCGAATTGACGGGGGTAATTTTCGCCCCATACTTCGTTGTGCGGTTCCCAATCGGCGATGGGCCGCACCGGCTGCAGAAGCTGATAGGATTCACTGCGCCGCTCGATGATGGAGGCGAGGAAGAGTCCAGCAAAAAAGACGAGTAGGAGAACCAGGCTGAACAGAATCCAGTACCTTTTAGGGAATTGTGCCAACTGGTCGATGATTTTCTTCATGGATGTATCCTTGCTGTGGTTATTGTTGAGTTTTTGTATGTACAAAGCCATCGCTGTTAAAAGTCGTATGGTGCTTTTTTATTTCCGGCAGGGCTGGGGTTAATCGTGGCACGCGTGCCAGCGGAAAGGAAGCCAGACTATTGACGCGGCCGTGGGGTGTTTCGAGATGACAATCCCAGCACTTTTTAAAGGCACCGGTAACGGGCGCCGGCGAGGTAAACATCATTGGTGTCATTTGTATCAACGCGGTTCGATCTACTAGAGATCGATGGCAGCGAATGCAGTTTTCTTGCACCACCCGCATGCCAGCAGATTTTATCCGGATCACTTGCGGTTCCAAACGCAGGGTGAAGATGGTGGCATGACGCAAGCCATCGCTGGCTTTGAAAAGATAATGGCGAAGAAAATGGTCATGCGGTACATGGCAATCGTTGCAATGCGCTACACGAACGTGACTGCTTCGTTGCCAAGAGGCATATTGGGGGCCCATCACATGGCAATTGATGCAGGCTCTCGGATCGTCCGAGAGATAAGAAGTGGCACGCGCGAGATAGAAAATCAAAGCAACCATGGCGGTGAGAATGGCCAAGAGGAGAAATATCGAAATATCTACGAAGGAAAAGGACTTTTGGGGTCTATTAATTTTTCTTAAACGACCATTCATTAGTGATCAACATTAGTGAATAACCCTATGGTTCTATTCCAATGATTATTAAAGGTACCGATGGGACCCCTCTGCCCTGACGAAGAACATTATACAATTCCCCTTCATAATATGCTACACCGGAGCTCATCTGCATCTGCAATTTTTTCATTGGTAATATTTCGATGCCAACATCAATAAAATCGCCAATATAAAAAGCCAAATGTTTAACGAATAAATCATAGGCCACGAATGAATACTTACCGAATTGTACTTCCACTGCAATTCGATCTTTAACAAAATCGGTTTGATTATAGCTATAAATCGGAATTTCACCGTTTAGTTCAATTTCTCTTTTCTGTTCATCAGGCGGAAGAGTCAGTGTACGTCTTATTAATTTTTGATCTTTAGTAACCCAGTAACTTACTCGACTTTCTTCCCATGATTTTTCTCTGAGCAATTTTTTAAATTGTCTATTCATTTCGATAGGACTATATAAAAGCTTATCTTTTGTTCTTTTTTCTTTTGATTTTTTTGTTTTACATGATTCTGCATCAATCTCGTCAATTACTTGTTTCAATTCTTCCCATAGCCATTTTTTATGAACAAAAAGGAACTCGAGACCATTGAGATGAGAATATACTTCGATAATTTTCATTTTTCACCATAGGATTCATTATTTTTATCAAATAATTTCAATTGCTCAGACTCGTGTCTCATAGACCATGGAGATTTTGTAAGTCTATTTCCGGCCAAAAAGGGATCGTAAATTGGTTTTGTCATTGGTCTTGTACGTAGTGTCCCGCTTATTTCCTGTTGAATTCTCTCGAGGGCAATTTTTATATATTTTTTCTCGATTTCTGCACCTGCTCCTTTTCTTCCGTGTCGAATAGCAGCAATGATAGTTGTTCCCACACCTAAAAATGGATCAAGAACCCAATCGCCTTCTTGTGTCATTGATAGTACCAGCCTCTCAATTAATTCCACTGGGAATTGACAGGGATGAATGGTTTTTTCAACATGATTGCTTTTTACATTAGGTATAATCCAGATATCCCCTGGATTTTTCCCAAGAGGGTTACATGAAAATTGTCCAGCTTTCGGGCCCTTGTAATATTTTTTCCCAGGATATTTCTGAGGTATTCTAACTGGGTCTAGATTAAAAAAATAATTGTCCGTTTTAGTGTACCAGCAAATTGTCTCATATCGACCGGAAAATCTTTTACTACAATGCAATCCATGTTCGAAATGCCAAATAATTCGATTTCTCATTTTTAAATTCAATTGTTGAAAAACTGGATATAAAATTGTATCTAAAGGAATGATATAGCCATTTTCAACATAATTGCCTACCTGCCAACAGAGATTTCCCGTGGTTTTTAATATTCTTGTGCATTCACGGATTACTTCCGCTTGTTGGTTAATATATTGATCAAGTTTTAATTTACGTTCGTATTCTTTTCCGATATTATACGGTGGAGAAGTGACTACTAATTGGATTGATTCATCGGGAATTTGTCTGAGAAAATTTAAACAATCACCCGGAAATACAATGATCTTTTCATCGATTGAAAAATTATCTGCTATTTTGATTTGTTCAAACATATATGTCGTATATAAATATTTTTTATTAAAAATATGATTTTACATCAAAATTACAAGTATTTTCTTTAATGGCTGTTTTTGGACATTGTCAAGTAATTCTGTTGAAATTTAGCTTTAAAATTGAAAGAGGTTTCTCCTGAGAATAAAAGTTTTTCATGTTGTGCTGGAAAG
>FWPV01001551.1_pt1 | contig 63096 bp, 52 predicted proteins | sample 2228371 | NCBI WGS metagenome assembly FWPV01 (sample SAMEA103939776, study PRJEB20133) | metagenome
CGACATAAAGAAAGGACGTAAGGTAGTCGGACTGAATTTTAAAATCATTACTCCTGAATTTGAGGAAGTTTCAGACATGAAGAAGAACCAGGTAACTACCCTACTACGTGAGCAGCTTCGCTTCAAATTGGAGGATATGGCGCAACTAGAGTCTATCTTCCATGGACGCACGGACTACGGCATGCTATTGGGCAAGATATTTGAACTCATTCACTACATAAATGAGAATAAAGACAGTATCGCACATCCCAAGAAATACGTGATTGCTTCACTGATCAAGCAGTTTGGACAATAGATTTTGGTTCTGATTTTGTCGCAATAAACGGGGTCTGTCCTCTATTTATGTCGTAATAGGTTCGAGATTTTGGGGAAATATTCTGAATGCAGAGTTCTGATTCTGTCGTAATGGAGGCACTAAAGGGGTAAGAAATGATGAATTAATGGTGAAAAATGAGGGATTTTCTATGATTTTATAGTTCTGATTGCGTCGCAATAGAGATATTAAAGCTCTGATTTGGTCGTGATCATAGTTCTGATTTTGCCACAGTATCCTTCTGATTTAGTCGCATTAATGTTCTGATTATGTCGTAGTAAATCGGCTGTAATCCTTACTGGTACTATATTTGACGCTACCTACAATCTATACAATTGATTAACAATAAAGAAATCAAAGGAAGTTTTTAGTTGAAATGTGTGGAATGTTTTGAAGAAATCAGGTCAATTTGGCAGAAAAGAGAGAAGAAAAGAGAAAAAAATCATCAAAAACAATTTGATTTTTCCGGCGCAGCTTAAAATAGTTCTGATTTTGTCGCATTATGGCTTTTATCCTGAAATATGTATATTCTGGTTTTGTCGTATTACATCATAAGTATATGATTATTAATAACTTATACTAAAGTATGCATTTCTGCATTTTCCCCTATTGTGAAGATCCTACGGCACCATTCATCCAGTATAGCGGCTGAGATCGCCATAAATGCGGCTATTCTTTGATTCCTGGGCTTTAAAGGTATCAGTGAAGGGAAACGTAAGGAAAGGGGTAATTAAAGAGGCTCTATGAGGCTTATTTTGAATATCTTTTTTTTGTAGTTCAAATGCGACAAAATCAGAACTTCAGCAATTATACATCTTCGGTCGTATGTTTTGCAGATCTGCAGCTGGATCTTTGCGCTGGCCAAGACAGATATGGTCGACTATTTCTCCTGAGGCCTACAGCTCGATCAGCAGGCACCGGTTAAATCTGGTCGAACAATTTACCATAACAGAAACCCGGATAGACCTTTCTTATTCACCTGAATGTCTTTGTTCTGGTATTCAACGATCTGCTGTTTCAACAATTTACTGTACTGAGATGTCATGAAATCAATAAATGGTTCTATACTCTCTTTTTCCCTCGATGTATTCAGGGCGTTGATATAATCAACTATATCTTCCTGGTAAACAATTCCTAAAGGTAAATTGAATCGATGCTGAATATAATTCATCAATAATCGAGAGGTTCGACCATTGCCATCATAAAAAGGATGAATAGATACTAAATTATAATGCGACGAAAAACTAAGTTGTAATTGTTGCTCAATTGTTGTAATACCGGATATATTATTTTGAAGATCTGCAACAAAAATTTTCATGAGCAATTGAACTTTATCATACCCGGGAAAATACTTTCCTCCAGCACTTACATTTCCTTTTCTATACTCCCCTTTTGTGCCATCAACTGAACCCAATGGCGTGTTGTATACAGAGCCAGTATTCTTCATCACAAGACTATTAATCTTCTGAATAAAGTTTTCTGTGATCGCTGAATGAGTCTCAGCTGCAAGCAAACAAAATTGCAATGCAGCATAGTGATCTTTGGCCATCAAAGAATGCTCCAGTGGTTTGCCTTTCGGTGTAATACCTTCTTCGATCAACATCCTCGTTTCTGTTTGTGAAAGTGTAGATCCTTCAATAACCGTGGAGTGATGTGTAATGGCAATAGCATTGAAATTATCATGACCAATTACATCATGAAGTCCCAGATCGTTGTATTCCTGGATCAGGGGTAATATGTCTTTCAAAGCTTTCATTGCCTGTTCAAAGATACGAAACCGCCTGACTTAGCATAGTCGACTAATTTAGCCCGGGCCTAGCGCCGTTGCCGGCAGTGGCGATGATTTCTGGTCGACTGATTTTCCTCCGGCCAGCTGATGGATCTGCCTGGTCCGCCAGATTTTAGTCGTACAAATAAAATAGCCGCCCGGAGGCGGCTACCCCTATAAAAACCCGCTCACATTGATACACCGAGCGATTACTCGCTTGCCATCGGCGTACCATCCGCTTGCATCTTTAGGATCACTTCATCTTTCTTAAGCAGGATATCATGAACTTTCAACCCAAAAGGATTCCATTCACTAAAGGGAGTATTATCGAGTGTTAACTGGAATATTTGTGATTTACGAATGCGTCCATATTGGTTGATACGATCATTGGTCATAAACACGTCAGCGATATAAGGACTATGGGCTTGTATGACCCTTACACTATCAACAACAACGGTAAACTGTGCATTCTCCGCAGCTGCTGTTTCATAAAGTTTATTGTTCACCAAAGCCTTGATAAAATCTTGTGCCGGTGTGCCCGTTTCTGCCAGGTTGAATGCTGTTGTAACAGTGGTATCAAAGGTGTACTTGTTTCCCTCCAGGAGAAGTTTTACATAGCTAGCAGAGAAATACCATATCTTATCCTCTACACGCTCTACCCTTTTCACACCATAGGTGCCGTCAAAGACGTAGATCCTATCCTTATTCGAACTAATGATCATAAAGCCGCCCAGGATCATCAAGATTAACACAACCAATAAGGCAATGATCATGAGCCTAAATGTCCGGATCTGCTCCTTGGCCAGCTTTTCAACGTTGGTCATGGTTTCTAATTTGAATTGCTCCATGAGAGTTATTTAAATACTTTTTGAATAATTTTATTGATGGATTGGGATGTTGCGTTACCACTGCCTGCCATATTTCTACCCGCTGATGACCCAGCATTCAACATACCAGATCCAATCTTATTTCCTACCCCTTTTGCTCCTTTTGCAGCTGCATTTTTTGTAACTCCTGATAAAATTGCCATGCCACCACCGGTGAGCGCTGTAGCCTTACCCACAGTCGTTGAGAAGAATCCCCCGGACTGCGAACCACTAATCAGCATATCGCTGATCATAGGCGTCATAGCGATCATGAAGATCATAACCACAAGTGCTAGGATTGCTGTAAAGGAAACCAGATTGGATATATCGAGCGTTCCTGCTTTTGCCAATACATCAACCCCCTGTAACTGTCCGAGAATATTAGCGAAGCCAATAGCTTGGGCAATCAATTTTAGAACACCAACAATCATTGGCCATAGGCACAAACTGAGTAGGTATTTAAGGTATTGAGTTACTCCCTGAGTGAAGCCTGGCAAGAATGACATTGTAAGAACAAGAGGAAAGAATACTACGAGTAACTGAACCAGGAAATCTGCAAAAACTGTTGTAAAGAAGCATGCCAATTCATAGAGCATCAAGAGCAACTCTAATATCCAGTAATAAAGACTACTTACAATCTTCTGGCTGCTACGTTCTACAGATGCACCAATCGTACTCATCCAGCCACTCGCATTCTTCTTATAATTATCATCGATAGCTTTAGTTACGGTTTCTCTGTAAGATGTAAGCATCTTATCTACATTCTCATTATCATCCGTCATTGTAATAACATTTGCTGCTGCACTCTTAACGCCTAACAATATACCCGTAGCCTGAGCCGTGAAAACCTTACTGAAGACAATTAATGCCAGTACTGCAAACATTTTGCCCCAAAACCATCTGTCTGACTCTTTTCCTTCACCCTTCATAATACCAAAGATTTGCATGAAGGCTACAACAATAAACGCAATAACCATTAAACCTTGAGCGAAGCCAAACACTCGACCTTTTACAGAACTATTAGCACCACCAGAAACCTGACCAGAGATCTCCTTAGAAAACTCGGCTAGCCAATTACTGAATTTTGAAACTGCTGATTCTTCAACAGCTTGAGCATGAACCAACGATGGTAATAATAATACCATCAAACTAAAAGACGTAAAAGCGGCTATTCTCACGAATTGTTTTTTCATGGTTCTTATAGTTTTCAAATTTTGACAATTCGTTATCCAGCATATTCAGGATGGCATTTGCTTCCTGTAATTCCCGGTAACATTTATCCAACATATCATCGTTGGTTTTTAAATTCTCCAGGATCTTCTGTGGATCAGGCTTTTCATTCTTTTTGCCGAATCCAAATAAGTCTCCCAGCTTGCTAAATCCGCCACTGGCAATGATTTCACCAATATCCGCTCCCGAACCGATGATATCCATTGCCGAACCACCTTCATTGAGAATATCCATCAATTTTTCGCCAATGCGGATGCCATCTGTAATCAGGTTTACGTAGTCCCGCGAAGAATTAACGTGCTTATCACTCAACCACATAGCTTCATTAAAGAAAGCAATGAAATTGCGCTCAGATGCATATTCTGACATCGATCGCACATTTCGATACTTTTGATTAACACGATTGGTAAATTCAGCTGTCTTGCGGATCTCATCACCAACCTCAATCCACCTAGTGGATGATTTAAAAGTGTTCATGATGCTGCTGATTTGACCAGAGATCCTGGAAACCCAACCAAGTGTTTCTCCTACATCTGTTTGTGGGATTGCTTTTGCCGATGCTAACCAACAACAGCAAAGCAGTAAGATTAATTTTTTCATACGAGTTGTAGTTTTTTGTTTTCCTGCTCATCAAGCAGGTTTTTAATAGCGATATTGATATTATCCGCTTTATTACGGTATTCGTTTAACTTATTATTATCGTCCGGACTAGAAGTGTATAACCAATACTGATGCGGCGCTACGTCTATTCTCATCACTGCTCCAACACCATCAAACTCCATGTAGATCTCTTTAAATTTATCATCAATCGAAAAAAGTAAATCACGATTATAATCACTCATATTCAATTTCGCCTGTAACTCACGTCTGTTGTCCTCTTGACCAACTGCAATTTGTTTTTTAAGGAATTTCATGGATGATGATTTGATCACCATTTCACCAATCTCCTTATTGTCTGCTATATCAGATACACTCTGCGTGATAATGATCAGTGTTCCCTTATGCTTTCTAAAAGTCCTTACACAATAGTCAATAAACCCAGAGGTATTGCCATATTCACCGCTAAGAAGCATCCAACACTCATCGAGTACAAATACAAGCGACTTATCTCCCCTTTTGTGCTTGTCCTGAATCAATCTTCTAACAACCAGGGCTGACAGTATGAAGTATGTTATCGTAAATAGGATCTTATCATTCTTGATATTTTCCAATTCAAAAATGACAAATCGATTCTGTAACATGCTAGTTGTATCAGAGGCGTTTTCATCGAACAGGTAACCATAACGCCCTGAAGTGCCATCGTCTCTTTTCTTACAGAATTGACCCATCACTAACTTGAATCCTGCTTTATCAATATCAAGATCCTGAAACTCTTTGTCTTTCTCCAGTCCATTGATAGCGTGTGTATAGAATGCATCGTAATTTGGTGAGAGATTCTTTTGATTACAATAATGCATGTAATTACGAATCAGTTTGCTCAGAGTTTGGCTTGTAACATTATCCAGGCTTCGGTTTTTATCACCTCCAGCCCAACAGGTAAAAAATAATGCAATCAAAAAATCTTCGTCAAGTTCATCTTCAAATTGCCAGATACCATCCTTTTTACTCAGTACTGAAAACGGATTTAATTTCAATGGATTTTCCTTGGTGCATTCCATGTTAATACCCCGATGATACTCTGCCAGTTTCTTATAAGAATATCCCAGATCACTGACGATCACATGGTGACCGGCCATGATAAAATTGTCCAATAAATAGTTAACGGTAAATGATTTACCGGTTCCGGAAGCACCGAAAATCAGGATGGTTTTGTTTGTAGTGTTGGCGTTTATAATATTGATAAACAATAGGTTGCCGCTTAACCTTTCCTTAAATGGAACACCCTGGTACGAGATATTTCTGTTTACTGAATCATTCATCGGAAAAGCTGCAGCCATGGCCGCAGGAAGAATACATCGATCCACCATCGGAATAGATCCTGCTGCAGCCGGTAAATAACTCATGAAGTGCGCCAAGTTCTGTCGGATGTTCTCACATACATCCATTCCCTGAGCACGCATCGAGAATATCACATTATCAACTTCCTCTTTCATGACGTGGCTCTGGTAACTGTCACCAATGAATACGACACCAAAATGGAAACTCACCAAGTTCAAAGCTGCATATTCATCAATTACCTGGTTAATTCCTTCCGCAGATTCTTTGTTGTAAACTTCTTTATCATTGAGTGTAACACCTCTCCTATTGTCTTTAAGGAATGCTTTCAAATAATCATCATCATGCTTATATATGCATGTACAAACGATTTTCGGAAGATGACCACCATAATATAATTCATTCATGAATGAACCGGGCAGGTGGTTATACTCCACATATTCTCCATACGCAGAAATATCATTTGGTAATCCATCTTTATAGAGATTGATAGTGCGTATGATTTTATCTCCAACATGAAGCAAATCATTTGTTTCGTAATAATCCTTTTCTGATAATCCTTTTTGATTAATGAATCCGAGTGACAAATAATCCTCGAATATTAATTTATTAATGGAGTTAGCTTTTAATTCAATAACACCGATACTAATATCTGTGAATACTTTCGCCATACCCTTAGCCACGGAATTGAAATTATCCAAGCTTTTTGCAGAAAAGGTTTCACCTTCTAGGATACTATAATTTGATTCCTTGGGTTTTAATACCTGGTTAAGGAATGTTGCGTTTCTGCTCTCAGATTTTTTTGTTAATATCAAAAATGATCTTGAATGCAAAGGGGACTCTACATTGAAATGTCTTACCAATGCAATCGTATTATCATCCTGTAATGGTAGTTTATCACCATCAACATTTAAGGGCTGAGGACTAATGAAATCAAGGCGTTGAACGATATAACCACCCTGTAATCTTCCTATATAATCGCCCAGTGAAGCTACAAGACCTTCATAATATGCGGGTGGACGAGAGTGTAGTAATGGTAATTTCAACTCAAAAATCCTTGATATATCTCCGTTACGAGATACAAGGATGTTTTTTTCTTCATCATACGCTAAATATGGCAGTATCTGATCCAGGTGAACACCCCGGATCGGTTCAGAAGATTCTTTTTTCCCCTTTTGTGTTTTTTTCTTGAAGAACATATCCTACCCCCTTTTGCGGTGGGCAGAAATATTGATTGTGTTTATAGCTAATTTTTTTCTACGACCATGGTAATTATTAACCATAGTCCTTTGTGGTGCCAGTAGTGTTAAGTAGATATCTTTAAACCTCACTACTCGGTGATATTTAAATACTTTCTGGTAATATTTTAATGCTATAACTGGCCATCCAATACAAAGGATGGTAAATACAATCAGTAGTTCCGCGCTTGCGTTTACTTTGAAAAGAATGATGGTAATGACAGCCAATAAAATTTCGGCTAGTAAAATAAAAATGGACGCAAAGATATTCAGCCGGTAAAACGTTGTACCGTCTCTACGAATGACAGCATAGATCCTTGCGTCCATAATCTTTTAAATTTACTTTATCCAGTAAAGCCTACTTTAATAAGGTATGGAACACCTAGCCACCAGATTAGTTGAGCAAATCCTATATACATAAGTGTCATTAAATGGCCTTTGCGTTCTCCGTCACCCTGACCCTGGCCTCCAGCCTCAGAGGACATCAAACCTTTAATAGGTTTCAAAAGTGAAATAATTGTAACAATCACAACGGCAATACTCGCCATATTGTAAAGGCTTTGATAGAGTGGATCTATCTCTGAATTACTTCCTGCTGTCTTAGCTTTTGAGGCAGATAAGTTGGGCTGTGCCCATGAGGTAATTGAAAGTAAAACCATTACAAGAAATGCAAATAACAGTTTTGTCTTTTGGCTGATTCGCGCGATACCTGGCACTACCAGACATACGGCTCCGCTCAGCTGCGGGTTCATTTTGATTTTCATTTATTTGGTTTATTATAGAGATTAAGAACTCACGTAAAGGATGATGTTTGCACACCTGGCGTATCCTTTCGCCCCTTAAATATATAACTTTATTTCAATCGAATGTAAATGTTTAAACTGTCAGAAAAATAACTCATCCCTGCTGGGGCTACTTGATTCATTGTTGATTTTGGGATCTGTAATACGTCATATGCCTTTGATGATCCCTCCGGAATGAACTGAGTAATTTGTCCAGTGCCCCACGTGCTTAGTATTAATCCCTTGAACTGATCCAATGCTAATTGCTGCTCTTTGCTTAACCCTTTTAATGAAGCCTCACGATATCTATAGTTGTCACTGATATAGAAATACCAAACAAGAGATAATACAGTAATACTTAATACCAAAACGGACAACCAAAGATTTTTTCCAAGACCATACAAAAAAGCCTGTCCTTTCGAAGCCATTTGGTACACGGGTCTATCTTGTTTTTTTATTTCATGAACTACCTCATCGCGAATGGCATCTACCATTACAACAAATGTTTTGTCCATTTTAACTCCGTACTTGGAATGCAAATCAGCAATACGCTGTTCAAGAGATTTTTCGCTCATGATTAAATTTTAGCCAGTTCGTTATTCATTTTCAACTTCGCTGTGAATGATAAATTCTCTACGCCTAATCCTTTCTCGATATTAGAAAGAATATTTTTTCCTGTTTCATTTGAAATGTCAAAATCGCCGAAACGCTTTACAGAATTGACTTTTTCACCAGATGCTTTTGCAAATTGATTTAGTTCATCCAATAAATGTTCGAAGTTGTAAAACATTGCTTCATTAGCCATAATGTTAACTTCAAAATGATCTCCAAGCAGATCTACTAACTTTTTAAGGTAATCAGTGCAACTTCCAAAAGCTGTACCACCGGCAACAATAATGTTAAATACAAATTTTACATTCAAGTGTTCTTCAAATGCTTTTAAATCAGTTGGTAACAAATCCTTTGTGATCAACTCAGTAAATTGTTGTGATTCAGGTGCTCCAAAATCTAAGTAATAATTATCATAATCAAGATCCTTCACCATCTGTTCCATGATGCTTAATAATTTGTCACGAACAATTTTACCACGAGCATCAAGCAAAGAAATTTCTGCTATTCTTAATGGTTTTCTGTTCTCTAGGAATTTTAAATTCCTAATCGTTGACTTTGTTGAAGCATCGGCATCGGCGAATAATGATCTTTCATTGTTCTGCTCTTTGTAAGCCTGCAATACGGTAAGGAATGATTTACCTGTACCTCCTTTTTCCTGGAGATTGAAAATAAATGTCTTCATTTCTTGTTTTTTTGGTTTTGGTTCTGATGAATGGGTTTGATTTGAATTTTCCGTGGTTTGATGTTCCTCGATCAAAACATCTGTATCAGATGAATCGACCTGACTGGGAGTTTTGTGTGATTCCCTTTTTTGATTTTTTGGGTTCATATTATCTAATTTTTATAGGCAATTACATTAATTTAATAGCACTACCTTCTTTTCTAAAGGCTTCTTTGCTAAACTGAAATTCTGTCTTTTTGTCTGATTTCTTTATTCGATCCTTTTTGCCGCTGTTGCCGGTTGATCCCTTTTTCCAACGCAAAAGGAATGCGCGAAAACTTCGCACTTTAGAACGAATGAGTTTCTTTTCTTCTTCATTCAACTGGTAAAATTGTTCCAAGTGACGATATAGAACCATTGGTGAAGAATTAGCGGCTATTTCACTAAACTCTGGGTCTACCAATATGGCTCCATACTTTCCATACTCTTTCTCATTATTCCTAAAACAGTCCAGAAAAGCTTCTTTATTCATGGTTAAGAGTTTTATCTATTCGCTTTTTCTTATAAACGCAATATTATAAATTTTATTGTCAGATTACTTCCAAATATAGCTTATTTATTTCCCTTTTGTGCCTTTCCTCTATTTTCTTTGTCATTTTATAGTTAAATCATTGTCATTTTATAATTATAGCTATAATAAGGATATATAATGACAATAAATGGAAACTATATAACTACATTATGACTATAAATGTAAATTCATTTCTTCGATCTTTACAAAAAAAAATTAAAAAAATTGTGATTCTACGGCTTCTAAGCCTAAATTTGAGTAATTTGTAGGAAACAGCAAGCGGTGTTTTGGTGTTACCAAAACTTATTTTTCTGTCGAAAAATCCGCTTGCTCCGTCACAAGTTCCGTGAGGGTTTGAAAACGCCTTAAGCATCACCCAATGGCTAGACCACAGAAGACAGACAAGGAAAAGAAAAAATTGAGAACCTCAGTCTGTATGACCGAGGAAGAAAAAAATACGTTGGTCCATAAAGCTAAATCGGCCGGAATGGAACTCAGCCCCTATCTTGTTGCCTGTGGGCTATCTAAAGCCATAAAAGCTCCCATCACTTACTTTGATCGCCAAGGAATAGGACAGTTGGCTAAGGTTGGAAATAATATCAATCAGATCGCAAAAGCTGTCAATATGGCAAATCTTGATCGAAAATTATTCGATGAGGCACTCCAACAAGTTGAAGCCTTACAGGAATTGTTATACGAAATCAGTCGTCAGAAATGATCTCTAAAATTTCCATAGGATCTGGTATCGGAGGCTGTCTCGATTATCTTCTTCAGGAAAATAAACAGCCTGTTGTACTGGTTACTCAGGGCATGAGTGAGACGAAGAAAAAAGCCAAAGCTGATTTTAGAGCTTGGGCATCTGTAAACACCAAGTTATCAAAAAATGTGTTGCATATTCCCCTATCCTTCTCTCCTAATGACAAACAAAAATTAATTGCTGATCCCCAGTTAAAAGAAAATATAATTTCTCGCTACGTTGAGTTGATGTCTAAGCAAGGTTATGGACTTAACAAAACACAATACATAGCAATCGAACATCATGATACGAAGCATCCTCACATACATTTAGTATTTAATAGAATTGATCAAGACGGTAAAACTATCAAAGATGGTTTCATTGCTATCAATTCAAAAAAAGTTTGTAAACAAATTACAAAAGAGTTCAACCTCACTGTAGCAGAGAGTAAAACGAAAGTAATCAACAAAGATTTGCAACACGGAAAAGAAAAAATGAAAACAGAAATTTATGAAACACTTTTTGATCTTAAGTTAAAAAATAAATATGTATCGTTAAATGATATAGAACAAAAACTATCAGAAAAAAATATCGAATTGCAACTGATCATCGATGATAGCGGAATTGTATACGGCTCATACTATACACAAAAAGTCGGCGAGAAATCAATTAAAATAAAAACTTCGTCTATAGACAAAGAGTTAACCCTTAAAAGGCTTGTAGAATCCCACCGCTTACATCTTATTCGTGAAAGTTTACAAGAAGAATATAAACAGCGAAGAGAAATTACAAACGTGATACACGACCTTGATCATTCATTCGTTAAATATGCAAGGGACGAATCAAGAATGCAAGATGATCTAGCCACGATTATGTCTCTCGGGATATTTAAAGAGACTAAACCAAGGATTAGCAATAGAAGTAATTTTGCTACTGCTTTCGAGTTAAACAATAAGCGCCGGGCAGTTAAATCTGTAGTCGCCTCTTCCCTACTCCAGGCTTTTGATAAGGCAGATAGTTTCGAAGATCTTCAAGCTAGGTTGAACAAGCAAAACATAAAGACCATAGCGTTGAGAAGAGAGAAAAAATTATTGGTTAGTTCCGGAGATATGCATTTTTTGTCAACTGACTTACATCCTGATTTGAGCTATGATTATTTACATCTAAAATTCCAGAATAATAAGCAAGATGCTCTCTCCTATTTAATGTCTCATTTTGATCAGCTTAAAGACCGAGTTAAATCACTCGATGAATTAACACGATTGTTGCCAAAAGATATTGTAGTTGATATTAGAAAAGTAGCTGTTGAAAACGGTGAAATTAAAGAGCAATTAACTTTTGTGGTCCTGGGGGAACAAATTAAAAGAAACCAACTCAATAAACCCGTAAACAATTGGCTGAATGAACTTGCCTTTGGTCCGGGAAAACAGTCAAAGCCAGAAGATCCTGGAATGTATTTAAAAGCCGTTATCATGGACGCTATCCAGCAATCCGTTTCCCAGGAAGGATTAAAAGAAATTTTGAAATCAAAAGGAATAGAGAGTATTTTTAAATATGATACTCAGGACAACCTGGTAGGTGTACGATTTAACCATGACGGTCAATCTTTCAAAGGATCAGATCTCGGGTTAAGCGCCAAATCGATCACGAAAAAACTACCGGCTAAAACTGATGATCAGTCAAACAACCCGGGTTTAAAGCTCTAAGCTTTGCCCAAAAATGAAAATAAAATGAAAACCAGCTCTACACAATCCTGGCAGCTTGCCAGCTTTACGATTGACTTCATAATTCTGTTATTGTTAACCTTAGAAAACCCTTTGGCTTACGAGTTCTACGAAAAGCATCTTACGCTTTTTACGAAAATTCCTTTAAGAGTTCAGTATGGTATCGGGCTTCTTTGGATGCTCGGATCTGCAGCCTTCACCATCATTCCGATTTTAGTGTATAAGATGAAGTTCTATAAAAAAGAAGAACTAAAATCCAGGCTTCTTAAAATGACAGGATTCCTGTTGATCTCCTGGGCATCCTATACGGGTCATTTCATCTTTGACAATCCACCGGTTATCGATTTGCTTGTTCTACTATCGTTTATTGCAAGTTTTCTTTTTGCCCTTGGTCAATTTGCAAAACTCTTCAGAATTGATTTGAAATTAAGTGATGAAGAATTGACCGACAAAATGAGTTTGATAAAAGCTAACTCAAGTCTTATAGAATCTGAATTTTCTTTCAACTTTAAAACGAATCAGGGTTATGTTAATTTGATGAATCCTTTCAGAGGAATATTTGTCGTAGGCACAGCCGGTGCCGGTAAAACATATACACTGATCGAGCCGATCATTGACCAAGCATTCCGTAAAGGGTTTACTTCTTTTATTTATGATTTTAAATTCCCCGGGCTTGCTCAATATACCTGGAACTCTTATCAATTAAATTGTAAAGATTCTAAATTAAAAAAGCCATCATTTTTTGTTATCTATTTTAAAGATATTCGCTACAGTCACAGATGTAATCCATTGCATCCTTCAATTCTTGTAGAAAAGGCGTTTGCGTTACAGGCCACCAAAACGATTCTCTTTAACATCAATCCGGACTGGGCAAAAAAACAAGGTGAATTCTTCTCTTCCAGTGCCATAGCGATTTGTCAAGCTGCTATGTGGTTTTTAAGACAAGAGGCTGTAAGACAGAATAAGAATTATTCTACACTGCCTCACATTATTGAATTTGTGTCATTTCCAAACAGTAATATGTTGGTTGACGTACTACTTGATGAGCTGGATGTGCAAACTATTATGACGCCAATAAAAGATGCTATTAATAAGGGAGCCAACGAGCAGCTCGCCGGCCAGTTAGGATCTCTTCAAATTGGTTTGTCCAGCATCGTTGATAATAAAGTCTATTACGTTATGTCCGGTCATGACTTTAGCCTCGATATTAATAACCCCGATGATCCCAAAGTTTTGGTCTTGGGTAATGATGATGCCCTTAAACAGGCCTATGCTCCGGCTTTATCCTTATACGCATCCACTGTCGCTAATACCATCAACCAAAAGGGTAGAAGACAGTGCTTATACGCTCTTGATGAATACCCAACTATGTACATTTTGAATTTGGAAAACCTGCCTAATACTGGTAGGAGCAATAAAATTAGTACCCTAGTTGGATTACAGAACTTTTACCAATCTGAACAAGTCTATGGTAAAGAAGTTAGTCAAGTTATTAATTCATCATTCGCCAATATTATGATGGGACAGACGAACGATGAAAAAACAGCTCAATTTGCTCAAAATGTCTTAGGACAATATACACATCGGAAAAAAGATATGTCTATTCAATTTGAAAGTGATGGAGGAAGCCACTCTTTGCGCGAAGAAAAACGTAAAGTCATAGAAGTAAATGATATGATGGAACTCGATGCAGGTGTTTTTGTTGGAAAAGTTGCAGATGCCGGTGGGGAAGGGAAGGAAAAGAAATTTTTCGCAAAATTCGAAACAAACAAACAACCACATCATGAAAAACTACCAATGATGAACAAAGATCTAGCGGATAAGTCGGACGAGCAGATCGAAGAAATCCTTTATAAAAACACTGCACAAATCAAAAGTGAAATCTATGAGCTTATTGCATCTAGGTATTTCAGAATCAAAGTTTATCTCAGATTAACCAATAATCAACAGGTAAATGATTATCTCAATAAAAGTATCTTGAAATATTACTTTGAAAACCGACAGTTTACTGATCTTAGTTTAAACGAGATGGGACAGTTCGATAAAACTAAAAAAGAAGTCTTCAACCATATTACACAGGATATTGTTAAAGAATGTGTTCAATTCTATCAAATAACAGAGGCAAGAGGAGGGAAGGCAATCTCCGGGAAATTGACGGTAGAAGAATACACCATTCGTTGGCAGTTAGATCCAATGAGAACTATGGAAGATGGAAATGTTGAAGAAAACCCCAAATCACCCATCAATCTGATTGCAAAATATTTTGAAGCTCTACAACTAGTAAACGAACATGAACGAACAGTAGAAGAGATGTCGATAGAACAATCTGATTTAGTGCTAGATTATGACCAAGAAATTGAGGTAGCCAATCCAGAAGATGAAAAATCCATCGAATTGTTCAACTCCTACATTTCAGAGCTGAGTGCAATGAGTAGAGAGAACATGGAACTACACAGAATAATTGAGGATTTTATGATCAAACATGAAGATGATCTTTCTTTAATTGAAGATTATTGTAAAACTGTCAGTCAGGGCTCCAATGATAATATCTACGATTATATCTATGACTTTATTTCCTTTAATGCCGTTCAGGATGTGATCAATCTTCATAATGAATACAGAGAGTTTTATTCCTATTTATCTGATCAGGAATATAAAGAGAAAGTTTTGCAGCTGGTAGGTGATCCAGGAGACAGTGAACTTGAGAACGTCGACCTGAAAAAAGTACCCGATATACTATCATTAGGAAACACAGTTGTAAATGGAATCAGAAAGAAATTACAGCTTTCTGTAAACGCCTAATTTATTGCTTATTTGTTGCTATATTATAGTCATAATATTGTCGAAATGCCTATTTGTAAACGTAAATGATTGATAATCAGTTATTTCATTTTTAATTATCCTTTAAATGACTATAATTAAGCTATAAAACAACTACAATTCAACAATATTCTTGTTAATTGACACCGGGATTTTCTTGGTGTTTTTTATTTGTACGCCATCCGTTTTTTGGAAATATCAATTTTACCGACTAACTTCACAGTTATATAATATAAACCATATTCATGCGCTCAACTTACCCAATATCCAAAACTGATCAGATTATAGAAGACTTAGCAGCTGATCAATACCAATTTTCTAACCTTACTATCGACTCTCTTTCCAGGTATTTGAAAAGTCCAATAAATGGTGAATCGCTTATCAAATTGAATCTGTTATTCTCGAATAAATCTGAAGGAGTATTGGCTTTTCAAAAAAACAATGAAGAAATTTCAATCATTATGAATGCTCATAATGCTGAAACAGGAATCAGTTTTAAACACGATCCTAAACACTTTCCAAATACTCCTGATTTCACACAACTGACTAACTATCTAATTGGAAAAGCCGTCCTATTGAATAGGACGAATAAGGAAGGAGTATTGGGAGAATATTTTATTCAAGCTATTCCTGATCAGTATGATCGAAAAAAAATTAAACATTTAAAGTTGCACCCTCAACAGACTTACCTCATGGTAAGCAACAACTATCTCAAAATGCAACCGGGTTCTGAAAACTTTAAAATAGGAGGGAGGTCCATTTCTGAACTGCAGTATGCAGATCTCAAAAGAGGTAATTCAGTTATTGTTCATAATCCTTGGTTTTTTGTTGCTAAGCAAAATCAAAACGATAAGGTTGAAAAAATTAATCTATACGGTCAATATGCTTATGATATCGACTTGTTTAAAAGATCATACAAACGTATTGAAGGAATTAAACCAGCTATAGAGCCGGAATTTTTGGCAAGGAACATTACACAATTTGTAGATCATATCAGTAAAATGATAGGAGAGAAGGATTTTGAAGATAAGCTGCTTCTAGGAATGGAGAACGCTTATACAGCCAAAAAAGGCGACTGGAACTATTTGTTTAATCATATTCTTTTTGCAGCCAATAGTTCTTATGTGAAAAATGCTAATCATCCTAAAGAATACATTTATCCATTTCAACAACGTGGATATGAAATTACCACTAGCCTTACAGAAAAGAGTATCCATTTACATCCCCAAGGGTTATCTCATGACTCTCTGGTCACTATTGAAATAACAGATCCTGTTAAAGTTTTAGATAGCCTACTCAAATCGCAGCAGCTTTCAGAAACGGTATATGACTTATCCATTGAACATCTTTCTAACAACAAGAATGAAGGATTAAAATTATAAGTATGAAAACGCTTGATTTTGCTCAATTAAAAGAAATGGTATCAGTTATCGATGTTGCTAAACATTTAGGGTATTCTGATAGAACACAGTGGGCGAGAAGCAAGCGTTCTGTAAGAAATCCATGCTATGAGTCTCCAAATGGTGATAAGATCATTATTACCAACCCGACTGATTATTCAAGACAGGTATATCGTAACCCTTATGATTCCTCTGATTATGGCGATGTGATAAGTTTTGTTGGAAAAAGGCTCAAATTAGATGCTAAAGGCATAACAGAATACCTTACTAATTTCAATAAAAATGTTCCTGTTATAAAGCAGCAGGAACAGAAAAAAATAGACATCAATTCAAAAGAATTTCAATCACATTATTTTAAATTATCTGTCTTATCGGGTGCTAATCATCATTATTTACTTCGTAGAAAATTAAGTGATGAAACTTTGTATTCACCTGCCTTTAAAGATGTATTTAAAGATGTGCAAATTCCGATTTTCGCAGAAGGTAAATTTGTGAAACATAGTGATCGGCGATATATTGGTGTAACATACCATACTGATATCTATTCTCCTGTATCAGGAATTGATTATAGAAATTCAGAAGTTAAAAAATTTGGGATCACTTCACAAAAGAGTGTCAGCATTGGTTTTTCCAATATCCCAGCAGTAATTAAAAATATTAAAATCGCTGAAAGCCCAATAGATGCAGCAAGTCATTATCAGCTTAACCCAGAAAATAATGAAACGCTATACATTTTCACCGGTGGCAATTTATCTCTCGGTCAACTAATGGCTATTGATAAGGTAATTAATTCACAACCAAATGAAGTACACACAACATTGTTATTTGATAAAGACGTTGCCGGTGCTATTTATGATCTCAATTTTTTATGTCACAGACTTGAAAACCCTTTAACAAATTCAGTGTCTATTGAAGAGTTACAATTATTTGACAAAGAACAAACTATTTTCCCAGAAATCAGTGTACAACAGAGTTTACAATCCGTTAGTTTATCAATTAATATAAACACTTTATCTCCTGATCAAGTGAAACGAATCTTTAATTGTGAAAAAGCATTTAACCTTTCATGCGTTGCAAAAGAAAATATGCTTATGATTAGTGCAGATAAAAATTATGAAGAAGTTTCAAAACTTGTAGAATTAACAAAACATGTATTTCCTATTCTAAGTTCAATTACAATTGAGAAAACACCGATTGGAAAAGATTGGAATAATTATCTCAATAAAGATCAAGAAGAGTCAAAATCGATTGTTTTTGATGCTCCAGCTGTTTCTGATGCCAACCCACTTTATGATCGTGAGTATACTTCGGATTTCATGGAAGCTTTGGAAGAAGGTCTATTTCCAGAAAATAAAAACAATAAACCGAAAAGTAAAGAGTCGCCACTGGTTGGATATCAATTCGAGGAAGAGAATAATGTTTATGAAATCTATGCAATTAGGCCTGATGGTAAAGTATATTTTCATGAACTAAATGATAATACAAAAGAGTATAACATTCATATTGATCAATTCTTTCAACAATTAAGGAATAAAGAAATTCTCCCGTCTCAATTTAATACAGTTGAGAAACGTAATTACGCAATCAATTACATGAATGAATTTTATCCTGAAAAATTACCAACAGAAAATTTAAACAATAACCAGGCCGCCAAGCCTGAAATCCTTTCACAAAATAAAATGAACCACATGTCAACACAAAACGCTGGCGAGCAAAATACGCAGAAAACTCCCGCTGAAAAACTTCAGGGCACAATGAAACTCCTTGGACTTAAAGATGTTTGGGAAATTATTAAACCTGCATTTGAATCATGGGCTAACGATCCCAACGAAGAAGGACGTAAGTCTTTCAAAGTTGAAAATCTTACGTTTCGTCGTACCGGTTTTAAAGACGATGCAAAAGGAATTTCGACAGATATGTTAGCTAATGTTGAACTTAATTTCAACAAAAAAAATGGTACCGTTTATTTCAACAGCTTTACTCCTGAGCTGATGAACTCGATCATAGTAAAAATAAAAGAACCCCAATCCATCAAACACACATTTGATGTGTTTTTAAAAAAAGAAGACGCGCATAGTAATCTGACCCTTAAAGCGGCACTTAATCTTCTGGATGGTCGTAGTGTTCACATTATTGATAACAATTGGATCAAGTACGACCAGGCATCCAAAAAAATTGCTGAGTTCAAATTTGATCTAGAAAGAGCCATTAAGGAAAATAAAAAAATGGATTTTTCATCAACTAAGCCAGAACACATGGATTCTGCACTGACTTCACTTTTAAAAGGTGATTTTGCAATGATTGGTTGCACTATTGACGATAAGCCTGTAACCATCTTTTTGACAGCTGATGCTCAGTATAAAAAAATTGAATCCAATGATTCAAACCTATACAAGCACCTCAATCAAGAAGAGAGAAAAGCAAGAGACGAAAAGTTGAACCTAAAGCAAGATGAGGTCCAGGGGAAAAGCATGCACCCCTGATCGCCAGACTTCAACCTGTGCTTAAAACGGCTACCCCTTATGGGGTAGCTTTCTTTTCATATTACTTGCTTAACCTCTTCTTTTTTTAATTGATGTGAAGTTATGAACCCCAAAAAACAAAAATCTTCTTCCAACCAACTATCCTTATTCGACTTTTTTTCAAACCAACAAACGAAATTAAACAATGAAAACACTTCAAGCAACAACACAGGAAAAATTCCTCATCAATCTGAACAGCCAGACTCTGGAAACATCGGAGATGGAGGGAATAACAGCGACAATATTCAACAGTCTATCGACATTACAACCCCATCGTCTGGACAGCATGAGATCGGAAGGGATACTCGAGAACTTTCTCAACCATCACACACAAGCATATCACAACAGCATGAGTCTGCGATTCCAGCATTTGTCTCAGGTAGAGAAAATGACTCAACACGCCCAAATACAGACGGAAGTACTTCAGGAAATACTATCCAACGCTCAAATCGTTTAAAAAACTTTTCTTATTCGTATGATCCGGGACTTAATGATTCTCTTAAATCCTTTAGCAAATCTCAGGCATATACACGAAATATTGAGGCTCTAAAAGCCCTTGCCAAAATCAATTCAGGAGAACCATTAAACAAAGAAATCCAGGAAATAATTGCTGCTTATCGTGGCTTTGGCGGACTTAAAGAGATCCTCTTAGACCCCAATGACCAGAACCAAGAAATATGGAATGGCATACCCGCCATAACCAAAGCTCGTGTGACTGAAATACACGATTTATTAAAAATTCTGACAAATGGCGATCAGGAGTACGCCGAAAAATACCTAGATGGGCTTAAAAGATCGATTTTAAGCGCACATTTTACTCCTGATGCTATTTCCTCTGCCATTTATGAAATTATCGTAAAGACGGGCTTTAAAGGAGGCAAAATCCTCGATCCGGCATCTGGTACCGGAAGATTCATTTCGATAGCACCCAAAGAGATAGCCGACAACTCTAGCTTTACAGCCATTGAAATTGATCCCATAAATGGGATGTTGCTGCAAAAAATTCTCCCGGGAGCTAATGTTCAAATTCAACCCTTTGAAAGAAGCATACTGCCACAGGATTATTATGACCTGATAATAACCAATGTTCCCTTTTCAAAAATTCCGATCTACGATCCAACACTTACCCGGTATCAGGATAAACGATTTGAAAAAGCCGCTTCCAATCTTCATAATTTCTTTATTGCAAAATCTATTCTCTTAGCCAAACCCGGCAGCTTACTCGCTTTTGTTACAAGCCGATTTACTCTTGATTCATATGAGAATAAAGAAATCAGACAAATACTCGGTGACTATTGTAACGTAGTTACAGCTTTACGCCTACCTGAATCGGCTTTCATTACAGAAGCGGGTACAGAAGTAGTTACCGATATACTTATTCTCCAAAAAAGAGATAAGCCTATCATGTTCAACCAGGATAATCCATTGCTCAATGTTTATGACTATGAGTTTACAGATCAAAACAACACAACTAGTACTGCTTTTATCAATGAATACTTTTTAAAAAATCCTGATCATGTACTAGGCAAACACGCTTTTTCGAGCGGAATGTTTATAGAAAATAATTATACCGTTGTTGCCGATACCAATGATCTTGATGTGCTCCATCAACAAATTGTTTCAATTGGTACAGCCTCCATAACAGAACCATTATATCAGTCAAATACATTGGCTCTAACAGAAAAGCAAGAAGAAGATCTTCGGCCAACTTTTGCGGTTTCTCAATTTGATTCTATTGGAAACCTCGTACAATTTCCTGATGGATACGTTGGTCGAATCTCACCTGATCAGTTTATTCTAAATGGAGAGGATGGCACAACAAAAATTTTACGGTATGTAGATCCTGTTACGATTCGCAAAGAGGATGCACGTAAGATTGGATTACTTATTAAAATCAGACAAGGGCTTAAACAGGTTATCTACTATGAATCCAACGGATATAACGATACTACAATCGACCCTATTCGAAACCGCTTAAGAAATGATTACAATCAGTTTATAAAAGTTTTTGGAAGGATTCAATCACCGGCTAATGCAAAACTCTTAAAGCTCGATGCAGCCGATACTTACCTGATATCCAGTATTGAAAAAGTTGATCCAATAACCAAACAAATTGCCCCTGCTGATATACTCTATCAAAGAACTATTACTCCATCTGCAGAGGCGCTTACAACTGTAGATAATCTTGAAGATGCTATAACACTATCCCTTAATCAGTACGGTTCTCTTAAAATTGAATATATCGCTGAGCTTTTGAACTCTTCTGTAGAGGAATTAATAAGTACTCAACAATCTGAGAATGCGCTCATATTCTTAACGCCCGAAGGTTTTTATGAAACAAGAGATCAGTATTTATCAGGAAACGTTGTAGAAAAACTTTTAACTGCCATCACCTATGCTCAGGAGGATTCGCGCTTCCAAATACACGTAAAAGCATTAAAGTCAGTACAGCCAAAACCTATTGCAGCACAGGATATTTATTCACCCATTCATGCACGCTGGATTCCTAAAGACCACATTATTTCATTCCTTTCTTTTCTTTCTCAATCCGACAGCGGAAGAATAGGTGTTTCCTACTCAAAAAGTGGAGATGAATATCAAATCAATTTCTTTCCGAATAACGAATATGTATCTATATATCAGACTAAGCACAGATCACCAACATGGATCATTGAACACGTGTTGAATGGTGTTGAACCAATCGTTAAAGTCCAACAGAAAGATGTTGTTTTCATCGATCAGGAAGATACGCTACTTGCCAAACAACACTATCGAAAAATTCAAGGACTTTGGGATGATTATAAATACCAAGATTACAATAGACGAATAGAACTTGAAAAGATATACAATAGCCGGTTCAATAGTACTGTTTTACGTGATTTTACAGGATCCGGACAAAAAATGATTTTCCCGGGGCTTATTGGATTTGTGCCAATGCCTCACCAGAAGGACTGTGTATTCAGAATGCTTCAAAGTAGGGGAGGACTTGGCGATCATATTGTTGGTGCGGGTAAAGCCCAACCATTATTTTCCAAGATTCTTACTCCTGCTGGATGGAAAAAATTGGGTGATATTCAAATTAATGATGAAGTAATTACTATCGATGGAAAACCTACGAAAGTAATTGGAGTCTATCCACAAGGGAAAAAAGAAATATTTGAGATAACGTTTAGTGATGGTTCTAAAACCCATTGCTGTGATGAACATCTTTGGCTTACTCAAAACTATGCTGAGCGGTGCTATCAGGGAATGAATAAAAAGAATAAAGATTGGGATTGTGCTAAACCGAAAGTAAGATCCACAAAAGAAATTATGGAATCTCTTGTTGCGCCCCATCTTAATGCAAAAAACCATTCAATACCATTAATCTCGAATCCAGTAGAGTTTATAAAAAAACCCGTACCAATTGACCCTTATCTCTGTGGTGTCTTAATCGGTGATGCTTCTTTGAAACATGTACCAACATTATCTTGTAATGATACTTTTATCATTGAAAAGATTTCTAAAGTACTTCCGGAAAATGTAAAAATACATAAACTCAAAACAGATCGTTGTGATACTTACACTTTCCCAATGATTAATAAAAAAGCAAAGAAAAATGGTTTGAAGAATAATTTATTGGCAAGAAAAGTAAGTAGTTTAGGAATCAATCAACTATCAGACAAAAAAAGAGTACCTGAAATTTACCTATATAATGATCCTGAAATTAGAATTGCCATTTTAAGAGGTTTAATGGATACCGATGGTTATGTAAGTAAGAGAGGAACATCTTGTGAATTTACTTCCATATCGAAAGGATTAGCTGATGATGTGGTCTTTTTGGTTCAATCCTTAGGAGGTGTCGCAAAATTACGAACAAAGAAAGCTGGTTATAAAAAAAACGGTATAAGATTTTTAACGAGTAATTGCTATACAGTAACTCTTTGCTTACCGCCGAATATTAACCCCTTTTTATTGCCAAGAAAAGCGACTTTAGTTAAGCCGAAAACGAAATATATTCCTAAGCGATATATTGTTACTGTAGACTCAATTGGTTTTCATGAAGCACAATGTATAGCAGTTCAACATGAATCTCATTTATATATTACTGATGAATTTATTGTTACTCATAATACATTAGTCCAAGTAATAACAGCAAATGAACTTCGAAGATTAAAACTGGCTAACAAGCCAATGATTATTGGCATAAAAGCGCAGGTTCCGGATCTTTACGCTGCCTATAAGAAAGCTTATCCCTTCGCTAAAGTTCTATTTCCCACAGAGAAAGATTTTGAAGCGAAAAACAGAAAAAAACTTCTGTCATCGATTGCAACAAATGATTGGGATTGTATCATTCTCACACATGACCAATTTGCAAAAATTCCACAAAACGCAAAAGCCGTTGAAAAAATATACAAGGATTTTCTTGAACAGTTATCGGACGAAATATATTCAACCTCAGATCGACAGGATAAAAAACGTCTTGAAGCTAGGAAATATAAGTATGAACAAAAGATGGCAAAGCTCGCAGATATTTCAAAAGACAAGGATATTCTTGATTTTTCTCAGCTGGGCGTTGACTTTTTAATGGTTGATGAATCACATCAATTTAAAAATCTGGAATTTACTTCACGCCTTCGTAATGTTCATGGTTTGGGTAACCAGGAAGGATCAAAGAGAGCATTTAACTTACTGATGGCTATTCGACACCTACAGGATCTCCACCAGGGCGACTACGGTGTTGCTTTTTTCTCGGGAACTCCTATCAGCAATTCTATTTCTGAACTGTATTTAGTTCAAAAATATCTTACTCCTTCAAAGCTTAAAGAAAAGGGCATAGATTCTTTTGATCAATGGGCTTCCATCTTCGCCTCGATTTACTCAGACCTCGAGTTTTACCTAGGACAATATAAGGTGGTTAATCGAATTCGTGAATTTAAAAATTTACCGGAACTAATAACCATGTACCGCGAATTTGCTGATGTTCGCAATGATACAAACTTGGTTATTGATAAACCGAAAGGAAAACATACCCTGGTTAAAATACAACCTTCCAGCCAACAGCTGAAGTATATTGAAATGCTGTTTCACTACGTACAATCAAAAGGACATGATTACCGTCATGAACTCGGACTTACGGCAGGGTATGATTCAAAAACCGGAAAAAACAATTCTGCACAATTACTTGCCATTAACATGGCAAAAAAATTAAGCCTTGATCCTCGACTGATCAGCCCGGCTCTTGACAGCGGCACTAAAATAGGAGAGGTGGCCACGAATGTTTTTGATATCTATCAGAAGACAGCTCATTTTAATGGAACGCAGTTGATCTTTTGTGACATGAGTACGCCTAAATCAAATAATGCACTAGACAACCTCTTTGATTTATTCGAGGGCGATCAACCACAAGAAATTGGCATACGATCTATCACAGACAATGAACGTAATAATATATTCGGACAGGATTATTATGACATTAGCCCCAAACCACAATTAGCAGCCGTTAAAAAACGTTTAATAGAAACACTCGATATAACTGAATCGCAGTTTAACCTCTGCGTTCAATTTGCCAATGAAAATAGTTCTGGTTTTGTCGCTTATGAAGCTATTAAAACAGAACTTATCCGCAGAGGTATACCAGCTGATCAAATAGCGTTTATTCACGATTATAATTCAAGAACTCAACGCGAACAGCTATACGCAAAAATCAATGATGGCCAAATCAGAATCACCCTTGGTTCTACTCCAAAACTTGGCGTAGGTACCAATGTGCAGTATAGGTTGATTGCTCTGCATCATGTAGATATCAACTGGAGACCTTCAGATCTAGGTCAACGTAATGGAAGAGCAGAACGTCAAGGTAACTGGGCTGCAAAGTTTCACTACGATAATTTGGTTGACATTTTCTATTACGCCACGGAAAGAACTTTTGATTCCTATATGTATAACCTTAATGGAATAAAAACAAGATTTATAGAACAGGTAAAAACAGATAAGGTTACAATACGTGAAGTAAAAGACATTAACGAGGAAATTGATTTATCTGCCATGGGCGCCGAGTTGTCCGGAAATCCTTTGGTCAAAGAAAAAGCTACTCTTGATCGAAGAGTCACCGAGCTGACTGCTTTAAAAAAATCTTATTTATCCCAGAAATTCAACGCAGAAGAATCTATAAGGAGAACACAAAAGAGTTTAGAGTATGCTCAAAACTCAATTGAAAAATACGAGCGCCTTATTAAACATCTAGAAGGTCTCCCAAAAGACCCTGAATCAGGATCTCCTATTATCCCTTTTGTAATCAATGAAAGCATCTATACGAAACCAGGAGAAGCAGGCAAAGCTCTATTGAATTTTCATTCACAACTCTACCGAAATGCTTTTGAAAAAGGGCAGGGTAGAGGATTTTCATCCATATCGAGCGATTTTGTTCAAATTGGCGAGGTTGCCGGTTATCGAATTATGTCTAGGATAGATAGTATTATCAATATTGAATATTTTATTCAAGACCCGAAAACCGATCAAAAAATTGGTCCTATAAAAACGCTTTCTTCTTCAGAAGCTGGAGCAGCTATTTCTATTCGCAATACAATTAATGGCGGTAATGATTTTCTTATTCAAGTTCAAGAGGCAATTAATACACATTCCCAAACCATAAAAAATGCCTCTTCTTTACTTGATCAACACTTCGACCATGATGAAGAATTGACCACTGCTAAGGCTCGACTATTCGAAATCAATAAAATCATCCATGATGAACTAAGTAAGAAAAAAGAAAATTCAGTGGAAGAAGAAACTGTCGTTTATACGACGGCAGCTGTAAGAGTTTAACAAATATTGTTGGTTTGGTTTTTGTCTAAGGGATAGCTTTTGCTGTCCCTTTTTTCTTCCCAGATCCTATCGCTAAACCGCATCCAATGGGCTTCATAAGCCCAGCTTCAGCGGATTTTGCTTTCCCAGCCTTCCTGGCATCTACGCCCCTTATCGAAAGGGGCGTAGATGCTATTTCTTATCAATGAATAGCAACAAAGTTCGGTGCCTGTAAGCCGGCGGGTATCACAACACGATGCTACGCTTCGCCCACCTTCGACACGGCACAAGAGACTACGGCATAAACACAAGTCCTTAACTCAGCTCCACACATTTATTCCGTTTCCTCTTGGCGCTTTGTCGATCACAACACCGGGACATGGTTATTATTCATTTATTAAATCATTTAAACCATTACAATGAAAAGTAAAATCACACCCGCTCAGACATCTTTTTACACTCATGTAGCCCTCGACAAAATCAATGTTTCTCCTCATAATGATGGGAGAGGAGACTATATAGATCCTATTGGTCTCAAGGAATTAGCTGAATCCATCAAAGCGCATGGTGTTATTCAAGCTGTTTTACTTCGTCCCGTTGGAGATAAGTTTGAATTAGTTGTTGGCGAAAGACGCTTTAGGGCTTCAAAAATTGCCGGCCGAAAAGAAATTAAAGCGGAAATACGCGAGCTATCTGACGAAGAGGTCCTTTCAATACAAATAATTGAAAACTTCCAACGAGAACAACCCCATGCGATGGTTGAAGCTTTGGCTTTCGCAAAAATGCTTTCATTCAAAACAAAACCTTTATCTGTTGATGAAATCGGTGCTAAAATTGGTAAATCGCCTTCCTACGTGTACCAACGTATTAAGTTAACCAATTTAATAGAAAGTCTGAGACCTTTATTTATCGCAAATAAGTTTACACACACTGAGGCCTTACGACTTGCCAGATTAGATCACGAATCTCAAACAAACTTCTATAACAACTACTGCGAAGATTGGCAGGATGAAGACTGGGAAATTTACGGGTTCGATCATAAAATCCACCTTTATCAACTATCGCTGGAAGACGCACCCTTCAATATCAAGGACGCTAAACTCGATCGCGCAGCCGGCGCTTGTACTAAATGTCCTAATAACACAGCTGTTACAACTTCTCTATTTCCTGATGATTCAAAAGACGCTCGATGCACGAACCAATCCTGTTATCAAAACAAGTGTAAGATAGCTTCCAAGATGTTACTTTCTACTGCCATTAATTTAAATTCTGATTTGCCTATAGCTATAACTGACGATCAAGCATTCTTTGATGTTTTTTCAGCAAATGACACACTACTTACTGATAAAAAAGTCCTTATTGCCGTCAAAGACTATTTTAATTCTGTAAGTCATCCGGAACTTCCTATACAAGATGATTTTAACTTTTATGATGACGAAGAAGAAAATAAAGCTGAATTTGATGAAGCTATGGCTGAATACAAAGAAGCCGTTGAACAACTTGAATCGGATATTGCCTCTGGTAAATTTATCAAAGCTATCAGTGGTGATACGGATTCTATCGGTTCGATTATTTTTCTCCAAATGCAACCTGATCCGGAGCATAAATCACAATACAACTACAATTCCGAAGGTTCCAATTTCCGAGCAAAAGATTACCAAGATGCACTAAAAGCAAAATCTCTTACTCCCGAAATTATCGAAGCTGAAAAACGTCGTATTCTTGCCCGAGAAGAACGTAATAAGGAAATTGATCACCAAAAACTACAAGATCGATTTGTAGAAGCTTTTGTCTCGTCGGTTTGTTTCAAAAATCCACAACATCCGGTTGGTGGTGCCGATCGAATGGCCATGATCTTTATTCTATTCAATTCAATCGGCTATTGGAAAAGCCGGGATTTCAGAAAACTTATTACAAGAGATGTAGATGATTCAGATACTTTCGACATAATCCAATTCGCAAAATCTGCCAATGATCAGGAATTATCTCTTCTTATCCGTCATGCGTTAATGAATATTTCTGAGGTTAAAACACACGGAAGCGATGCTGCTATGGTGTTGAAACTAGTTGTTGAACTGACGCCCGGCATGAACGCTCAGGATCTTATTGCTCAACAACAAGAAATTGCTGACGATCGCTGGAAGAAAACGCAGACTAAACTTTCAGTTCTCGATAAACAAACCTCGAAATTCGAAAAATCTGTGGCTTTATAAATATTACTCAGGCAGGGGAAACCCTGCCATTTTTTTCCCTTAATTTATTATTTATGAAAAACAAATTGTGGCAAAAAACCATTCATCAGAAAATCTCGCTTGTAATTATGGAGAATAACCCTCATCAAGAAATTCTTTCTCCGCTTTTCTTCGCCAAATCTAAGTCGCAGTTAACTAGGTCATACAGAGTCTTACTTCGAAACCATTTGCGCAATCATTTATTCACAGGTGAAATGAAACAGGAAATTACGCAGTCAATTATAGCAACCTATTTGCAATTGCTTCCTCAGTTGATTTAATGCTTAACTTGGACAGGGGAATTTCCCTTGTCCTCTTTTTTTGATAAGACTTTTATTTTTAATCTATTCGACTATTTCGGCTGGTAATCTTGTTCTGCAGTTCCTGTTCAGTTCATTTTCATTCGAATGAATCTCCCTTTGGTCCTCCGGAAGCGTAGCTTCCTATTTTACAAATAGTCGACTGCTTGTTGCTTATTAGCCGCTTTTCTTGTAACTTTATGGTATTCTTTTTTCTCAAGAAGAATAGCTCTTTTCACTTTAATTTATAATGAACCATGCCATCTAATCGCAAGCTTTCCGTGAGCGCCAACTCCTCGAAGCAAAAAAAATTTAAACCTACTTTTAAAGAGGTTTATATCAAACAATCTGTATTATCAGATAAGGATAAACAAGCCATTTGTTTTTTAATGGAACATTTCGGTGAATGGGCTTCTACTAAAACTGTCCTCCGTGCTGTTCACAAACTAATTGATTTGCTCCCTAAATACAAAAGTCTACAAGAACATAATATTTCCTTGGATCGACAGCTTTCTGATTCAACATCTAAACTTGAAACAATCAAACGTAACCTTGATAATATTAAAACTCTGCGCAAATCTATTGAACATGAAAAGGAATTAATCTTTAAATCCTTAAACTTTAAATACTGAGACCAATAAATCTTTCTATTTAACATAAGATAAATTATATTCATATTTAAAATATTGTAAATCAATCACTTATGAATGAACCCTTTAATGACGATTCTTTACTTTCGCGTTTTCCTAAAGAAGTCAAGATCGTAGAAGATACTTTTTCTCTTTATATGATCACTGACGAGTTCGTTTTTTTTCTTAATCTCATGGAATCCGATGATAACGGATGTACTAGAATGTATGATCATAACATGAACCTTGTTTCAAATAATTATTTTGCAACTAATGAAATTGCTGTACTGATTCACGAAAACCATGATGCGATTCGATGGGTTTCTGATGTGGCTAAATATAATATGCAACAGGAAGGCGTTTGGCCTCAACAAAATGGGATGTCCTTATAACTTCCTTTAAATCAACTCTTTATACGCTATCTTATTTTTTCTTTTTTCCTCAATTTGGTTTTCATTGCATTTTTTTTACCTTTATTATACAAAAGCCCCCGACCGACTGCGAATCGATCAGGGGGGGCGCTTAAATGAAAATATCAAATAAGTGCTTCAGTTTTGCGATCAAACTTAGAATTGAACTAAGACGCTTCAGGATAACTTCTAACCTGGGGCGTTTTTTGTTTTTGCCTTTCATTGGCTTCCTGTAATGGTTTTGTCCACTACATCAACTTTATACAGATTATTAAACCTGTAGCAAGAACAAGACAACTTTGATCAGTTTTGTCACTACCGCCGTAGCTCCAATGAACTATTTTCTATTTTGCAAATTTACTGATAGTTCTTGCAAGAGTAGTGTAGAAATTTTATAAGTGATACCGTATTTTCCGCATTTATTTTTAGGGCGACTACATCCTGCTTTTCGTTGCAATTCCTCGCTACGCTCCGGGATTTTCACTGCAATCATGGTCGCACTTCGTCGACTATTTTTTTCTTTCTCTTCAAGGTTAATGCACGCAAAGTTAAAATTCTTTGCTTCGGGCGACCAAACCGCGGCGCTTAAACACAACTCCTTACACAGACCCCTTCATTTATGCCGCTTCATGTTTGGTCTTACTCGCAAAAATTTTTTTTCAATCAGCATTATTAACCTTTAAATGTTTTCTACATGACAAACAAATTCTCCCTTCCCAAATTGAGTCTTATCGTTAACAATCCTTATCCTCATAACAAACGAATTTCCATTCGAACCAATACTGATGCTGTTGAAATATTTAAAGAGATATGGGAACCCGGCACTATTGAATTATACGAATCCGTTTATGTTCTCTTTCTTAATAAGTCGATGAGGGTTCTCGGTTATATTAGACAATCTTACGGCTCTATAGACGGTTGCGTTTTTGATCCTCGCTTGATTCTTGCAACTGCACTGCTTAGTGCATCTACTGGAATTATCGTAGCTCACAACCACCCCTCCGGTAATACACAGCCCTCAATGAGTGATGAAACAATTACTCGAAAACTTAAAGAGGCTTGCGCTGTCATGTCTATTAATTTTCTTGACCACATCATTATTACTGCAGATTCCTACTTTTCTTTTAAAGATGAGGGCCTTACATAGCCCTTTTTTCCTACGCCCCTCCCACCCGTTTTCAATGGTGCTACTAGCGTAGCGACATTTTACCCTTACCCTTTTATATACATTGGCACAAAGGGGAAGTAACGAGATTTCGACTTTATATTCGTTCCTTGTTACTGCTTTTAAACTGAATTTTATTTTAAAATATTTACTAAAAATTCTTTTTCAAATTTTGGCTGTAACGTAGTATTGACGTATATTGTAGCGTATTCGTATTCCTTAATTATTCAAGTGAGGCACACTCAAAACAGCAGTAAAATCTTATGGCTACTTTATCATTCCCAAACGGCTTTGAATCTTGGCACGAATCTCATTTTGAAATTATTGATATTATCCTACGCTCCCTCGATAACGAAGGATCTCACCCCCATGAGGTCAAATGCGAACAGGGAGTCGGTGGGCTTTACCAACTCGCTTATAACATGACTGATCAGTTTGAACAACTACACATCGGACGTATCTGGGATGGGGAGTTCTTTGATGAAGTTGAAAAATTCGCTGACGCTTATTTTCAAAAACATCAAGTCTAAACAGTCGAACAGTTTCAGTCGCCACCCACATGAGCAGCTGCAGCTTGATCTGCTTTTGTTCGACCATTTTTCACCCGCAGCCGGCTGATTCATCCAGATCCTGGTTTACTTCAGTCTTATTATTTCATAATCTTAAATTAAGTCTCGATGCCGAAATACTCTCCTGAGAAACTTGTTGCACTTAGACGACTCAGAGCAGCAAGACGTATGCACAGACGTTTCCCACTAATGGCTTTCCTTTTCATGAAAGAAAAATATCTGGACTATTCCTATAGTGACTTCATAGAGGATATTACACCGAAACGAAAACGCTATTACAAATCTTATCGGTATATAAAAAAATGCCCTTTTCGAAAATATGGACGATTTACCGCAATGGATAATCTCATCCAACAATACCGTCAAACAGGTGATCCAGCCTTATTGCTAAAGGCTGAAAAGATCCGTAAAGTAATGACCAAACCTTACCGCATCCTCGTTTCCATAAAAGGACAATCCACAGAGTTCTATCTTTCCGAGCTCATCCCTTATCATATTGTACAGGATCTATCCCTTGCCATCAAAAAGACTAACACAATGGAAGCGGCTGAACAACTCATTAATGACATTCGTTCACGTTATAATAGCTATGGCGCCTAATATTTTCTTACCTTTAATTATCTCAACAAAAAAAGTGAGGCACACTCAAAACAGCAGAATCTATCTATGAAATCATTATCTATTTCCTCCAAACATTGGAGAAGCTTTGATCTCGAAGTACAAATCAAATTCCTCATTACTCAGTTCAAAAAAGCCAATCTGCTGCTAACAGCGTTGCCCTCTCCGGAACTGATTGTTACCTTGCGGAGCCTTAATTGTGCAACTCTTGAAGTGCTAGAAATACTTCCATTCGGTACCGTTTACCGCATCAAACCAACAGGTCAGACATATCTTGTTCATGATAATGGACAGACTTCTTTTTTTAATTCCTATCAGGACTACATTACACAACAAACTGATCAGCAAAGGAATGGTGCCATCATCTTGGAATCCAAAGACCCGGTTTATACTATCGATTTTAAAGGTTATATCCCACACATCACTAGACATAAATCACCAAGATTCACGGGTTCAATTATCAAACAACCCATTTGCATCGATACCCAGCCTGAATGGAATATCGATATCGCTGATATCAACTGGCTCGATGGTCCGCAGAATCTTTCTGCAGATGCTTATGCATCACTCATGAAGAAAACTGTATTGTTTATTCTTGGAAATACCAATCTTCTCGATGAGCAGATAGATTAATCCTCCAATCGATCTAAGTATGATGATAACGCATCTATGATCCTTTCAAGGGCATAGGCATTGCTTCCTGTGCCCTCTATTAGTTTCCAATTCGGTCGCCGATGCTTCAAACCACGACCACGAAATAAGGGGCGATTGTTCTGTAATACAATCGAACGATTACGACCTCTAACACGTATCCGCTCGATCTGATCTGATCGATAAATAACTTCTGCCATCAATCGGTAATAGCGTTTGTCAACATACACACTGAATGCCCATATTTCCATGCCCTTAATGGAAATTTTTGCCCGAGTTCCGGACTCTTTCCGGACACTAAAATATTTAGTATTTTCATTTATCCGTAATTTTAACCCCAATAATACTCCCTATGTGCTATTACAACGGAATCCGGGTATCAAAAGCCGAGTACATCCGACTCAAGCAAATCGAGAAGGAACTTAAGCATTTAAAATCTCTCAGACCACTTGCCAATGGGTTTGACTACTCCGATTGGCCAATCATTAAACCTTCGCAAAATGGTCAGGATTTTACCGTACAAGACGCTCATTGGGAGTTCATACCGGCTTGGATAAAAAACGGATCAGAACTGGCTATTTCTCGTAAGAAATTCTCAACCCTTAACGCAACATCAGAAAAACTTCTGGAGAGTAAAATGTATCGAAATGCAGCCCTTAATCGCAGGTGCCTTGTACTCTCCTCGGGTTTTTTTGAATGGCGTCATTACAAGCCAGAAAACACAAAAAAAGATATAGCCTTTCCTTATTACATTGATCTTCCCGCACACCCTGTTTTCTTCATGGCTGGTATCTGGCAACCATGGACTGATCAGGACACCGGCGAAACCTTTGATACCTTCGCAATTGTCACCACCAATGCCAATGACCTGATGGAGCAGGTGCACAATACAAAAAAAAGAATGCCTACCATCTTAACGGAAAATCTCGCTTGGCAATGGATACAACCCGGACTCTCAGAAGAGAAAATACAATCAATTGCATCTCATCAATTTGATTCCGAGGAAATGACCGCTCACTCCATCAGTAAGGATTTTCGTGAACAATTTAAAATCAATCACAAAGACCCTATCCTGGAATTTGAATACGAAGAGTTACCGCCTTTGCTGTAAAAAGAAAAGCCGATCAATGATCGGCTAATAATTTCTTTGCCAGAGGGAAACTTGAACTCGTTACCGAGCCTCGCTCTGTTACCTGCTCTTATCAAGCTAATCGTTTCAACGCCAATTAGTCAGACAAGTTACTGTCTTTTCATTTAGCTCTACGACTGTGATCAATAGGTACTACCGATTATAAAATGCAAAAGGGAAACATCAACCACTTAGGGCGCCGCTCTAAACGTCCGGTAATGTAATTACCCCCGTTCCATTGCTTAACAAAGATAGTACTACTTCCGAAGATAAAGACCAAGCAAAAATAAAATCTCTGTTAGTCGACTGATTTCCCACCGGCCAGCTGCTGCAGTTGATGGCGCCGGTGATTTTCGGTCGTACATATTTCCCGGTCTCGGGATCCGCAGTGCCAGGATCTTCACTTTTTTAGTCAAACGTCCACTATTGTGAATCCAGTAGCATCCATTGTGAATTCGGGACAAAAAAAAGGCTGCGACGAATCGCAGCCTACCCCTTGTGAAACAAAAACCCGAACAATCATTAAACTATTTCTTATCAAAAACAAACGATACTTTAAAATCAGATCCTAATGTCAAAGCCGCATCAAATGGCTTATTCGTCTTACTGCTCATAAACCCCTTTATTACACCCGTTTTTCGCTTTTCAATCAGTGTTCGGATCTGCGTATCTGTCAAATTCTTCGAAGCAACGATTCTCCAGATCGTAAAATCACAGCCCGACTTATACGCTGAGCATCCAGCAGCCTTATCCCTGATCACGACCTGCCCCTCCTTACACTTAGGACACTGTATTCCAGTAGATCCAGGTTGCATTGCATCGATCCGCATCGATCCAGACTCTAGTAGGATCTCTTTCGTTAATTCTCTCGTATAGATACTTATCTCATTCATAAATATTCCAGACAAATATTTCTCTCTGCGGATATCTTCTAACTTCTTTTCCCATTCCCCCGTTAATACCGGTTTACTAATATTCTTATCCTTAACCAGGTTATATACCTCCAATCCCTTTTGTGTAGGAATGATACTTTTTTTCTGATGATCTATATATCCAATTCCAAACAATTTTCCGATCACAGCTGCCCTCGTTGCCGGTGTTCCAAGTCCGCAGTCCTTCATGGCCGCTCTTAACTCTTCATCATCAATTTCCCTTCCAGCTGTTTCCATTGCTTTTAATAACGTTCCTTCTGTATATAAAGGCTGTGGTTTCGTTTTCTTTCCTTCAGTGAACACTTCCTTTATCGGTAATTCTTCTCCTACACTGAGTGCCGGTATGGAATGACTTTCCTCTGTTTCTTCTTCGTTTTCAAAATCCCAAACAGATCTCCAACCAGAATACACAATCTGTACGCCCCGGGACATAAATTGATAATCTACTTTTGGATCTACTTTTACTTCAAACACCGCTGTTGTAACTGTTTTTTTACACACTTCTCCAAATGCTTCAAGCATACGGCCAATAACTAGATCATACACAGTTTTTTCATTCCCTGATAATTTTCCCGACTTATTCTCGGTAGGTAAAATCGCATGATGGTCCGTTACCTTTCCATCATTCACCGATCGCTTATTCAATTTCTTATTACTAAGAACTAATGCAGCTTTTGTGAAAGGTTCATAAGAAGATGCATTACTGATCAATCCCGGAACGGTTTCAAAAACATCCTCACCAATATATCTACTTCCAGTACGTGGATAGGTAATCAATTTCTTCTCATAAAGATCCTGGGCAATACGCAGAGTCTCTTCTGCTGATAAACCATAAAGCTTATTCGCATCCTGCTGTAATGCACCTAAATCATATAACAATGGAGGCTGCTCCTGCTGATCCTCTTTTTCAATATCAATCAGCTGTACAATTTTACCTCTTACTCTTCCCTCTAGTGCCTGTGCTTCAGGAAGATTATTGAAGTGGTGAACCTTGCCACCTTTAATCGCTAAAGCACCAAAGGGAATACCCTTCTCTATACCAATCTTTACTAAGTAATAAGGAACCGACTTAAACGACGTATAAGCAAGATATCTTTCACAGATCATGGCCAGGGTCGGTGTCTGTACCCTGCCAAGTGATAACAGCCCTTTATTACCACAGGACAGCGTTAATGCCTGAGTCGCATTGATACCTACCAACCAATCAGCTTCAGCCCTACATCTTGCAGAATGATACAACGCTTCAAAATCATTACCTGGCTTTAATGCTTTAAAACCCTCCCTGATTGCCCTCTCTGTCAGAGATGAGATCCATAACCGCGTAAAAGGTTTGCTACATTCCAAGTATTCATAAATAAAGCGAAAAATCAATTCCCCTTCCCTTCCCGCATCGGTGGCCACAACAATGCTTTCTACACTATCTAGTAACTGCTTAATAAGTTTTAACTGCTTCTCAGCGCCTTCATCTTCTGTATATCCATTCTTTCCCTTTACTTGCTTAACAGCCAATGAAAATGATTCAGGCAGTATAGGCAGGTTATCTTTTGACCAAGAAGTGAAAATATACTTTTCAGGTACTGCCAATTGCACTAAGTGTCCGAATGCCCAGGTTACCAAATAATCATTTCCCTCAAGGTATCCACTACGTAGCGTATCTGCTCCCAAGATCTTTGCTATTTCACGACCAACAGATGGCTTTTCTGCAATGACTAATTTCATGTAACGAGTTTTAATTTTATTCGACTATTTTTTGGAGCTGCAGGAAGAACCTGGCGCTGGCCAAGAGCAATAAAGTCGACTGTTTTTTGTGTTTCCCGAGGCTGCAGCTGTGTGCACCGGTGATTATTGGTCGAATGCTAATAACAATAATTGTAGAAATAACTAATCCGGTGTGGCGTAGATTTAGGAACCTGCGAATCCGCAGCCCATATCAGCGTACTCAAAGTAGTATTCGCCTGTGAAGCAGATCTGCCTAATGCTGTATTGATCATACTGATCGTTAATGTTCCTGATGCCGGCAACCTACTACCAGGTGCAATATAAATTGATCCCGATCCACCACTAGTACCGCAAGCGTTCTGTGCAACGGCATAATAAGTTCCACTTGTTGTTGTGGATGTGGATGTTCCTGATGAATAGTATCCACCATTTAAGTACCATAAAATATTTCCTGATCCACTAGCACTAAGTGTTGCACTTTGACTAGGACATATCTTATAACTGTTTGTGGAAATAGACGGTGCACCGGGAACCGTTAACTCAACAACCGATGCACCAATACTACTCGATGATGTACCACAAGTGTTTTGCTCTGTTACCGTATACGTACCGCCACTATTAGCAGAGAAACTATTCCCAGAGCCCGATACAGGACTTCCATCCCGATACCATTGATACGATCCAGATCCTCCTGATGCCGTTAAAGATTGACTGCCACTCGGACATATTTCTGAATATGCCGGAGATATACTAGGCGTATTGGGTGTATTTAATCTTGATATCACAAAATCTTTTGTATCTGAAAATGATCCGGATGTAACTCTAATTCTTATATAGTGACCAACAGTTAAAGTCATTGATTGGTTGAAAGTTATATTACTTGAAGCGATTGTTCCGTTTTGCACTATCGGATTCAAGTCAGGATCGGAAGAAGGTCCTACTCTTACGATATAAGATTGTGGAAACCCTGTAGAACTATAACTATAAAAGGTTACATTGCCCGTCCCATAATCAGTGTCACATACATAAGCCACATGACCCGAGATACTCACCTGTCCATTCGCACGAACCGCAACAAATAGAATTAACAAACAAAGTATCGATTTAATTTTCATGCTCTTTCGACTTTAATTTTTGGATAATACAACACTTTTTTTCCCCTCTAGTGCTTTCAAGCTTTTCTCCAAATCAGTTACTCTCTTCAGTAATATCTCTATCATTTTCTCATTAGCTTCAATCTTATCCATTTGCTCTTTTTGAGCTTCTATCAAGACAGCTACTAATTTCTCATACTGTACAATTTTGTATTTAGTTGTATCTGACTCACCTAATGGTGATTGAAATGGTAGTTTTGTTTCACTTACAACCTCCGGTAAAACCTTCTCTACATCTTGAGCTTTAACACCGATATCATGTTTACCATCCTTCTTCCAATCAAAATAATAACCACTTAGTCTACGCACTATATCGGACGCACCTGTGATGCGTTTCATGTTTTTCTTAAGCCTGATATCAGAGGGAACCGAAGAAAAACCAACAATATCGCCAGACACATCTAGTTGTCCCGCGATTGCCGAAGATCCCGAAGCATATAATCCTTTACCATTTAAGTACATTGCATAAGTTGAGCTCGTAGCACTTCCATTAATTCCCATGCAACCATTACTGCGATTAAAGTATGTGTACCAACCATAGGATGCGTTGTACTCACCTCCATTACCAGATCCATCATACATAGCAGAATTTACTCCTGCATAGCCCATATATAAGCCCGTATAACCATTGCGATATCCATCTATACGAAATACACCATAAGTTGAACTGGTAGGATAAAAATATGGTACAGCACTAAAGCCGGTTGCGCCGGGATAGTATGTTCCAAAATCTCCTTGAACAGCAAGCCATGTTTTCTGCTGATAATAACTGTTGCCCTCTTTTCCCAAATAATCAGAAGCGGCATATCCACCCAATGCTCCTGAATTAGCTGAATATCTCACACCCATATCTGAAGGCTCGACCCAACCACTTCCTGAATATGCTCCGTTATTATAGACTAATCTTCCGAGATATGAATAGTATACATACATAGCAGAGGCTTCTCTATATGCCGCAGCTCCTGAATAAGCTCCATTGTCATATACATATCTACCATAGGTAGCATTTGTGGCATTAGTAGCATTGGTTGCACTATTTGCTGTGTTAGCACTATTAGCATAATTCACACTGAAATTCGATGGGTTCCAAACGTAATGATTGATTCCATCATTCGATCCCCATAACCATGTTGGTTGACCACTCTGCCCTGACCAATAAAAGTTCATATCAGAACCATCGGATCTACGGGGATATGCTCGTCCATTTGTAGTGATCCAAGATCCATAGTTACCCAGATCATTGGTGAACTGTGAAAGTGATACAGGTCGACCACTAACATTTGACCAGCTAACAGCTCCCGCGGTGTTCGCATAGTTCACTGACTGTGAACTAATGTTTCCTGAATGGATCAACTCTCTCCAAGTATTCCAACTGCCGGCATCACCATTACGTGTCCTGTATCCTATATTATTTCCACCACTATGGTATGCTGCAGAAAATTGTAAACCATATCCACCGGCATCAAAGTGTGCTAACGGGCCAGAATATGGCGCGTTATTCGCATAACTAAAACCTGATTTGCTGCCTCCTATCGTATTAGCATCATATCCCGGTGAACTAACCCAACCATCATACCACTTATTATAACCTACATCATTACTTAACTGACTAAGAACAGTCGGTATAGTTGGTCGATTACTCAAATCATTATAATTGCCCGTAGTGGCCACTGTATGAAATGACGGCTTGCCTGTAATATTGCTCCAGGTTAATGCTGCGTTCGTTATATATCCTGGATCATTTGTCAACTGACTGAGCGCAGTTGGTATTGTAGGTCGATTATTTAAATCATTGTAATTTCCTGAAGTAGCCACAGCATGAAATGACGGCTTGCCTGTAATATTACTCCACGTAAGAGAGGTATTGGTAATAAAGCCTACATCATTGGTAAGCTGACTTATTAAAGTTGGGATACTCGGCTTATTGATCAGATCATTATAATCTCCACTGAGTGCAACTGCAGCAAATGTCGGCTTACCGACAATCTTAGACCAGAGAAGATCTCCAATTCCTGCAACTGTTTCCCAAACTCCATTCTGGCGAATATAAAAACGCTGATCACCATTATTATAAACTGCCATACCATCAACAGGCGCTACTATAGCAGGAAGAGAAGCCACCCGATTAAACAAGAACGCCTTATCTGTTCCTGCAAGTTCCAATGCAACACTGGTATTGTTAATCAATGTTGCGTTACCAATTACCATACCTGAAACAGACACAATTTTCTTATCATTCATATTCAGGTCTTTCTCCGCTTTATGCGTTCCTAAATTATCGCCGGTACGTGATTGAGCCTTGACGCCAATCCCGAACAACACAACAACCATGACCATTATATATCTTTTCATAACTACTTTCTTATGAATGTTACATTCAGTTTCTTTCCATCGATAGCAACAGGTGCAAAAGATGGATCTTGCGGATTGCGGATATCAGACATCACAACCTTAATCGTGTTATCTGCAGTAGCTATTGCGCTCATGATGTTCAGTCCGGTAAAAGAACTCTGATCATCACTCAAGAAGTTTACAACTACCCCATCATCTTTTTTAACACCACTGATCGTAAGTGTTACAGTTACCATAACATTATCCTCTGTAAATGATGCACTCGTTCCAACGGGCACATCAATCAGCAGTTTGTTAATTGATCCGGCGATCAGTCCTGACTTTTTTATTGCACCGGTTGCATCTTGTACTAGAATTACATCATTAACATCACTAGAGAGTGTTAACCCGCTTAAGATCGTGGCTCCCGTAATAGTAGCGTTATTGAGTTTTGTATTTCCGACAAAATCTTTATCACCGCCAATCCTTTGCGCTACAGCAGTTAACACACCAGGATAATTCTCGTCTGCTGGTTGAAGCGTAATAGTAATATCTCCTTTATTGGAGGATAATACTAATCCATTTGCATTGGGAGTTGTTCCAACCGAAGCAGCAGATAGACTTACAACGATGTCACCCATCGTTCCAAACGTTACCCACACTCCGTTCTGACGAACGTAAAATTTATTATCCTGATTGTTGTAGACGGCCATACCGTCAACGGGCGTAACTACTGCAGCAAGTGTGGCTACCCGATTAAAAAGAATGGCTTTGTCATTTCCGGCAAGTTCAAGCGATACACTCGCATTACCGAGTGTAGCAGATCCGATGGCAATCCCGTCCACATTAAGGATCTTCTTTTGATTCATGTTCAGATCTTTGTCGGCTTTATGTGTACCTAGGTTATCACCTATCTTAACCTGTGCACTGCCGGCAGTCACCATGGTAGCCATTAAGATGGCCACCAGGAAGGATTTGATGAAAATTGGCGTTTTCATGGTCTGGTTCATTTTATTTAGATTTATTATTTAACGATTAGAATTGAAAATTTTTTTCTACTTAACACAGCCGGCTGGTCTTGTAAATTGCTCAGCCTGATAGTAACCTCACCCGTATTTGCGACAAAAGCAGAATACACGTTGAAACCTATATTATCATCTACACTTGTCACAAATACAGGATCTCCTACCTCCACCTCAGGTATCATTACTTTTGTTGTTACTAATGATGTTGCAGGAATAATGGTATCACCCGTTACGGTAGCATAGAGTGTTACCACTTTTAAAACCCCACTTACGAGCCTTGTATTCTTTACCTCTGTCCACGCCACCTGCCCGGAAGAATCAGTCGTTAAGAGACTTCCTGATTTGCCTCCTTTAAAACCGATAGTAGCATCATTCGTTCCGAGAACCGCATTATTCATAGAATTACCTCCGTTGACCGTCAATAAACCCGTGGTATTAATCGCTGAGCTCGTAATATTTGCTTGATTTGAATTTCCGGAATACAATGCATATGGGACGCTCCATAACTGCGTTGTACCGATATCGGTATAGTTGAGTGATGGATCAAACCATTTAATGCTTATACTCGATGGAATAACAGTTTTCAAATTCAAATAGTACAAATCCTTGCCCCATTCAACTGCATATAAACTCATCTCTCCGCTTATACGAGTACCCTGGCCAATAATAATCGAGAAGATACCATCATCATTGGTTCTTACCTGATGCACTTCTTCATATGAAACCCTCCCGGTAGGTAGCGATCGAATGATCCGACACTTAACGTAAGCATCTGTCGACTTTGCAAGTACACCATTGTTATCCTTGATAATGGATTGAAACGGGAAACCCGCTGGCGCTTGGCTCATTCCCGTTATACATACGAATAACGACAGAATCAGAACTTTTAATTTAGTTTCCATTGAGTTTGATAATTTTTATGGTTTTGATTTCACCTTGAAACTGAACTTTTGCATAATAATATCCAGCAGCTTGATTACGGAGATCTATTTTTAAACCTGATCTTAGATCCGCAATTACAATATCCCTAGCTTGAATAACTTGCCCAAGAACATTGATCACCTGTAATGTTCCTTTTAAAAAATTGTAGGTATCAAAGCAACCACTAGTCCTGATATAAGTAAAATCCCTGGTTGGGTTTGGATATCCTATCAATTCACATGAATTAAACTTACCTATGATCTCCGGACACACAGGCGTAAACTTTCCTAGTACTTTCGTTTTCTTTTTTATTAGACCTAGACCACTCTCAAGCTGAAGACATTTCCCACTATTGAAGAAGGTATAGTTAATATGTGACGGTGCCCCATCCGTAATTGAACCAATGCTTCCCATAACATACGGAGCTTGCATCTGTGCTTTTGTGGTTATTACTGCGAATAACATTAACCCGGAAACGATCCATTTACTTAATAACATGATATGTGATTTTAGGTGCAGTAGAATCATCCAAACGTTGTTTAACAAAAAGATCTTTATTGATATAAATGATTTTATACTCCGTTACCAATGTATCATTTCCCTTAAAGTGTGTTTCTCTTAACACCCCTGATATCGGCAGTATCCACCATCCCCAGCTGCTATCACTATCTTTAAATCTTCTAGGATTATCCCAATAGTATATTCTAACAATACCACTATCCCTATTCTCCCAAGATTTATTTGTCCACTCGGTTAATAGTTGCTCAACATCATCTATCCACAGCAAATTCTTCTGGCAAGAGAAAAATATGAACATTGATACGATGACTATTACTATCTTGTTCTTTCTCATAACGGCATTCGTTTTTCAAATTCTTTCATTTCCATAGTGAACGTAAATCCCTTTCCCTTATCGCCTTTACCTTTGAAAGTAAACACTAACTTGCCACCGGCTGTGATCTCAATGTTCTCACCAATAGCAATAAAATCTACCTTCTCATATCTCTTTAAAAGGTTGTACGCCGTCTCTTCGTGAATGATCGTGAGCTTGCTATCAGAGTTGCTTTCCACTTTATTGATCGAGAACTCATCGAGTTGGAAATCGCTCATACTGTAGTTTGCAATCTTGAACATGAAATAAGTCAGCTCACGACTTTTATAGAATTTTTGTAAGTAAATGCGCACACCGCCACTGATATCTCCGAGTGTTATATTTTGGTTCTTACTCCGCATCGCTGTAAACAACTTATCTCTTGGATTCATCAGCTTTGAAGCATTCTTCTCTAAGTAAGATCTGCTATCATCATCTTCCTCACCTTCTCCATTAGCCAGATTAATAAAGTGTTTATCGATATCGCTCATATTACCTTGATGCTTACCTTCCTGATTGTTAACTATCTTATTCGCATCATTGTTCTTTACCGTATTATTTTTCCCTGTTGTACGAATCGTTTTTCCATCATCATTAAATGATCCTCTTCCAAGGTTATAGGAATAATATGTTCTCGATGGATCTTCATCATATTTCACGAGGTACTGAACGGTAGTATCGCTGAATACTGTAAGAATGATCTTACCGGTGAAAGCTTTCACAGCTTTTAACTTTACAATATTGGCTGTTGAATCCATGACCATGAAATACAGATCCTTTGTCCTGGCTTGCTGTATATTGGAACTGGCAGATCCTGATATGTCCAATTGCCTAATGGCAGCATCACCTTTAAACTCTATAAGCGTTGTTACTCCAGTACCTACACGAATGGTATCAAAGAATTGAGAGAACGACAATAGGGGTAATATCAAAAACACTATAATTATTTGCTTCTTCATGGTCTAATAATTTGATTTGATGATCACTTTCTTTCCTCCATCAATCGATACGCTCACCCTTCCTGATCCACCCATTACAGCTCTTACCATTCCACCAGTAACTTGACCGGTAGCGTTACTCAGTAATTGAGCTGCTGCGTTCTTTGTTTGGTTTAATCCTTGACTTGCATTGCGTTTTAAATCAGCGTTGCTGATTGCCATGCCTTCAGCGCCGTCATCATCGTAAATCTTCCAATTGATACGGATAATGCGACCACCAATATTGATGGAACGAACTGTAACATTCATGCGTTGATCCATTAGATCAGCAAAACCGGTGATTGTGGTTCCGGCAGGAACAGTGATCCCCTGACCGATATAAGCAGCTTTGGTTGTTCTAAGACTGATCGTTCCGCTACTAGCAACTGTTACACGCTCAGGAACGATGGCAGGTATGTTAATTTCCACTTCCTCAAATCTTTCTTTACCCGTATAATTTTTTGTTTCAGTATTAGTCTGTCTGCTGTTGTTACGTTCTTGAGTTGTTTTTGGCTTAAAGAAGACAGTATTAAAATCGTCAACATCATTACCAATGCTTGCAACTGCATCATTGTAGTCCTTTTCAATTTTTTCAGCCTCGCTTTCTTTTGCAGGTTTAGAAACTTTTACAGTAGAAGTACTAGTCTGTCTGGAGGGCTTGGGGCGGTCGCTTGCAGAACCGCTCCCACGGCCTACTCCAGTGGTTCGCCTGGGGGGCGCGGCGACCTCTGTATACATAACCTCTTCTTTATTTGATTTACGTGATCTTTCTGCTACAGCTATACTATCTCTTAACCGAACTTCACGCATACTGTCCTCTTTCTCCCTCCTTACTCTTGTGTATGCTTTGTCAAGGCTATCAGCCAAGTATTTCTTTCGATCATCGGTAGATGTGATCGCATCGATCTGTTGACCCATGCTACCCGTCGTAGATCCTGGTCCTCCGGTGGCAGATACGGTCGATAGTTTCTCCCAACCGTTTGCGTTATTGGATGATTTACTATTAACTGCCGTAGTATTATCAGGAACTTTTTTATCCTCGGCTAAAACATCTTCTTTCAGCTTACAGCCGAAAAGAAGAGAAACAAATGTTATAATGTATAAAGATTTCATGATTTGAATTTTATCGATATTTAAATGACACAGAAGGTCTTGCTTCTATCCTGCTCTCGCAGTCAGTTGAACATACCCATGCAGGTCCAACCCTAAAAGCACCTTCGAGTTCATTGATAGCTTTTTCACACACGGTGCAGTGTGCATCATCGCCTATCTCTTCCGGGTCGGTAATCTCTACGAACTCTGCAGCATAGTCCTGATCATCCTCTCTCATATACTCATCGAGAGAATCTTTGAAATGCTCAAGGTTGCGTAACACTTCTTCGCGGTTCTCTGATTTTCTCATGACTCACTTTTTATTGGTTTCTCGCCTCTTCTGTTCAGATCATTTTTTTTCTCTTTAATCTTTCCTGCGCTACGTTTAATGGCACTAAGCAAGAAGAATAAAACTGCTGCAAACACAGCAATAAATAGTGCTATACGCCACCATGGCACTTGACCAATTTTTGATAGCAGTCGAGTAAACATCCCATAGGTGGCGGCCAGGATGAATACAACTGTTACGATGATGCGGATCTTGTTCATTTTTATTTCGGGTTTTTATTTCAAATTTTTAAAAGAGGCCGGGGTAGAAACCCCAGCCGTAATCCTATGCCAATGTTTAAACTCTTTGTTGTTTTTTAAATTATTACGACGTTGTTTCACCTGTCGATTATCCTTTTTTATTTCTTTGTTCATTGCTTTAGTCACCCATCACTTACACCCGGTACCGATCCTTACTTCATAGTTTTGCGGTTGTACTCACCTTGCAATTACCCATCACTTACACCCTGTGGTGCTAACATTCTTTTGGTTCTTGATTTTATTTGTTTCTTTTTTGGATAATTTTCAGGTGTAATCGCTTCATCGCTTACTTTCTGAGTAGACTTTTTAGTTCTACTTTTCTTTTCGGCTCCACGACTGTACTCGGTTAACACATCCGAGGCAGCCATACCGGCTGCGAGTATATTCTTTGCTGCATTTAAATCACGATCATGATCTGTTCCGCAAGCGTTACATTTCCATTTTGTTTTTGACCCAAGTTTCTCATTCTTCACTCCGCAATGACTACAGTTTTTACTACTCGGCTCCCAACGGCTTACTACTACTACTTTCCTTCCCTTTTGTGCTGCCTTATATTCGATCTGTGTTCGCAGCATAGCAAGTCCACTATTAACAATTACACGGTTTAATCCCTGTTTTGCTTTTACATTTTTTCCAGGATCTTCAATAGTTCCTTTTGCTGTTCGGCTCATATTCTTTACCGCCAGATCCTCGATACAAATAGTATCATACTCATTGGTCAGACTGCATGAAATCTCATGCAACATATTCGCCCTGATAAAGGCTTCTTTCTCTTTTAACCTAGCGAGTCTGATCCGGCATTTCTCCTGGCGTTTACTACGCTGTTGTTTATCACGTTTACGGTGTTCAGTCTTACGACTTAGGTGTCTCTGAACCCGGCGTATACGTGCTTGAATCTTCTCCAGTAACTCTTTCATGCCCTCACTCTTTCCGGATTTAATTACCTGACCAATGTTCACTCTGTCTTCACAGTCCGTATCATGAATGGTAACCAGATTTCGCACTCCCATATCTACTCCCACTGATTTACCAGTTGTTGGTAATTGATGGGTAGTATCACCCATTTCTACAATCGCAGAAGCATAAAACTTTCCAGATCCGGATCTACTTACTGTTATTCTTTTTACAACCCCATCCAATTTGCGATGTATCGAACCTTTTACAAGACCTACTTTTGGTAGATCAATGTGTTTATCATCCGGAATAAAACTGTTCTGTAGGAATGTGCAGCTCTGCTTATCGTAACGACTTTTAAATTTTGGGAATCCCTTTTTTGTTTTAAAGAAGGCTTTATAAGCCAGATCAAGGCAGGTCATTTCATAGTTCAGGGTCTGTGCTGCAAATTCTTTTAACCATTCATTCTCCTTCTTAGCTTCCTGTAGCTGTTTAACCAGGTCATATTCACTTACGCTTACTCCGTGCGCTCTGTAGGCATATATCTTTACTTCCAGTGCGATATTGTACACATAGCGACACGCAGCAAAGTATCGCAGGAAGAGTGCTTCCTGTTCCTTTGTCGGGTATAGACGATATTTTACTGCTTTTAGCATGGTTTGTTATTGGTTATTACCGAAGTGAATCCTGATACCGAAAGAAATCGAGTAATTATATTTACCAAGCGTTTCATTAAATAAAACCTTTTGCTCTCCTGCAATAAAAAAACCAAGTGTAGGATCGTAGAAATACTCACCCAATAACTGTCCGTTAACGCCGTAATTCATACGCTTACCCAGATCGAGATTCTTATATACCGATGATTCTTTTTCCAGTTGAATAACTCCACCCAAACCGGCCAGTACATTGATTTTCTTCTTTGAAGTCATGTAAGTATTCCCTACGAGATAATACCTGCCGGTAACACTCAATGAAAAACTACTATAACGGATATCCTTATACTTAGAAAGTTCAGCACCTACTTCAGTAACAAAGGAAGATTTAGGAGCATTGGAATATTCCAAACCGATCTTTAACTGATCACCAGGAGTACCCGTTCTACCATAACTAAAATTCCAACTATGATAAGGTTCGCCAATTTGTGCCTGGCTATTTATACCCATGAATGACAACAATGCTATGAGTAAAATGTATTTCATATAATCGTTTTTACAATTTTTGAATCTTCAATTTTGTCAAGCATATCGATCACGTTTTCTCTCTCTCCTTTATCAAAATCCATCACCAATACACCTGCTACACTGCGGATATTGATGCTGCTTTTATCTAGCGTTGCAAACGTGGTACTTTGTGCTGCGTGAAGGCGCAGCTGCTTACGAATCGCTGATATGGTTTGAGGTTTATTCATAAGAATTATTTTTTTCCGAATTGAAATTGAAATTGAAGAGCAAACGTGTTGCGTAGTGGCGAAAAAGAAGCGGTCTTGCCAACGGGCTGCAGGTAAGCCAGGTTAACCGTATAATCGCTTTCTTGGTATCCCCAGTTAATACCTGCTCCAACTGCTAAGTAGGTTCTGCCTCCCACTGCCGGATTCTCATATGCATAACCCGCACGAACGCTAAAGCGTTTTTCAAACATTGCTTCACCATACAGTGTATAGCGCAGTTGCTTGATATTCTCACCCATTCCTCCCGGTGCATCTGTCCAGGTGCTGAATATGTTACTAATGACACTACGGTTAGGATCTTTACCTGCAATGATGGCTCCTGAACTATCACGTAATGGAAGTGCAGGTACAAGCGGTTTGTCAAATTGCAATCCTGCTAACCATGCAAAGGGTTGCATCGAATATTTATCATCATCATAATAACCGTCAGCAAATGTTGCTCCGATGCTTAAATTCATCGGTTGGTATAAATTTCCATTGAGTTTGCTTCCAATGTTTTGTAGTGCAGCTCCGATCCTTATCTTCTGGTACACATCACTTAGAAAAATACTTTGGAGGTATCCGATATCAAAGCCCATGGCGGGGCCACCACTGATCGTATTATTACTGTTAAGATCGGTTAACCTTGACTGCTGGAGATAGCGTAAAGAAGCACCCAGGTATCCGTTATTGGCAACTTGCAAACCATAGCTTGCAGTGAATGAGAACTCAGACTGTTTAATACTTGTAATATCTGCACCATACTCATTGCGTAGGGTTATACTCCCATTGGTGAAATAATTTAATGCAAACCCAAGCGTATGTTTATCGCTTGCCAGGAATGCATATTTAAACCCCATTTTTTTTGCATCCTTGCTAATGCTTGGAAAATTCATAAACTCTATGGCAACATTATGCTGTGTTACCAATAGAGCAAGTCGAGCGGGGTTCCCGCTTACTGCACTGATATCTGCATCCATAGCAGTTGTAGCACCTGCAAATCCTGCTGCCCTAGCTTCTGATGGCAGTTGTAGACTCGGGAAACTGGTTGCCGCTGTTCCTATAGTTTGCGCAGTGGTACGACAAATGCAGAACATTGACACAATTAATATGATGTAGATTTTTCTCATAATACTGTGACTGTTTTAATGGATTGCATAGATTTTGCACCGAGATCATCGGTTACTACAACACCAACAGTATGATCTCCGGTATAGAATGTTGTTTTGATCTTAGGGGTTAATAGTGTAGTCGGTATTCCGTCGATATAAAATGTATAGCTAACTATTCGACTCATTTCACTTGTCGACATCGATGCATCGATGCTATACTGAGCCTTACCGGATGAATAATCAGTTGGAGAAATGATAAATGCTGCTACCGGTGGGGTGTTGGCGACTACTCTTACCGGAATTGTTTTGGTGTTTGTTTTATCCAATCGATCAATTACTGTAATGGACAGCGGGAACTCCCCTAGTTGCTTTGCTGCTACATATACTACGCTCGCCTGATTGAGAGGTATGGCTTTGGTCATCTTTACACTATCATAGAACACTTCTAAATTTCCTGTGCTGTCAATAGCGATGACGTGCATACCACGAGCCATACTATCCTTAACGGTTATACGCAAGAATCCTGCGCCTTGGTAATGGTTCATATAATCCCTTTCACGGATCTTCAAGCTATCGCGATCCGTAATGATCACCGGTGGTTGATTCACTCGCTGAAGAGACTCATATTTATCTGAACATCCTGTTATTGCTAAGATTAAACAGAGACTATTTACGATATACTTTATCCTCATAGTGGAAGGTTTTTGAAATGATTTTAATGTTATAGACAACCCCTGAATACAATCGATCACTTGGTAACTTGATGACTTGATCGCCACCGGGCAGAATAATCTGCTGAGAATAAATCAATCGACCAGACATATCGTTGACATAATACATAGCTTTTTCATCCGGTCCTCTTAACGAATATTTTAATCTCAGATCCGATGTAAAAGGAATCGGGAATGCAGCCATTGAATAGTTGCGTTCCACTGCTATACTATCTCTATATCTGGCTGTTGGATCGCCGACAACATACACATGACCATTGAATGTATTTGCACATCCAAATGTGTTGGTGATGTTCACTTTCAGAGGCATATAACCACTGTTGCGTGTGTTATAAAAATGTTCTATAGGATTAAGTTTCGTGGTAGCACTTAACTGATCACCGAATAACCAATTGTATTTCTTACCGATAGTATCTGTTGTTGCAAACTTTAGTTTGAGGATCTGCCCACTCTTCACAGTGTCATCCGGACTAATTTCTATCAGTCCAAAAGGTCTTGGTACAACAGTTGTCCAAACAGTATCATAGCCGATACATCCTTTATCCATACTCTGTATATAGTATGGCACTTTGCGGATCTCGTATTGGTCATTATATAGTGCTTCATTTACTTTTTCTACGCCTGTTTTAGCTTCATTGCGTATACCTTGAACCACAGGTCTTGACCAAGCGAAACTGGCAGTCCGTACAGCACTTTCCGGTATATAGTTTAATGTCGCTGAATCACATACCTGAGCTGTTAATGATGTAATGATTCTAGGCGTTGGATTCACGGTAACTTGAAGTGTGTCGCTGTGATCACAACCACCTGCAAGAGTCATCGTAATAATGTATTTAACTTTCACGGGCAGAGCAGTAGTATTATTTAAATACTCATTGATTACTCCCGTATTACCTGTGGCAGCAGCATTGCGTATACCTGGTACCTGCGGACGAACCCAACGAATGCTAAGACCTGTTTTAAATTTAACCGATGGTTTAACGGTGTAACTAAAGAGAGCCATATCACACACATCATTTACCGTTTTTAACCTTGGTGCTTTCTGACCCATGCTTACATGAGCCAGAAACATAACTATGAGAATAGATGTTAACTTTTTCATGCAACAAAAATTTTAGATAAAGAAATAATAGAAGGTGACGCAGGGAACCATCTACCCGCTTCTTTCAATGTTGATCGCCATGGGGTGTAGCGCATAGTTAACATGGGCGTAGGTCGAACAACCACAAGAACCTCTTGAGTATAAGAACAACCATTGGCCGTAATCGTAATCGTATAAGTTACCGTAATATCATCATCCGAATTATTCACCAACACTTCACTGATATTTCCTGTACCTGTTGAAGCGGGATTGGCAATACCCGAAATAGCTGCTCTACTCCAACTAAATGTTGCTCCTGCCACTTTGCTTAGCGGGATATACACGAAACCTGTTGAATCGCAAATTGCTGGAGGTGTCAGTGTTGTTGAAAGCTTTGGTGTTGGATTGACCCGGATCGTGAAATTCATTTCTTTTCCTATGCAATTGTTTGCACTCGGAATAACATATACGCTGTCATAGATTGGCATAATGGTATCATTGATCGCCCTGAATGCTGCTATATTCCCAGACCCTGTCGCAGGAACACCAATTGCGGGTAATGTATTTCTCCAACTGTACGTCGTTGACAAAACAGGTCCATTGAATACAATGGCGCTATTCATTGCATCATTACAAACAGTGATATTACTCTGCTGATTAACTACCGGCGTTGGGTTCACCCTAATCGTAAAAATCCCCGTTAATCCAATACAATTATTTGCTGCAGGTGTAACTCGTATGGTTGATGTTATAGGAATGATGCTATCATTTTTTCCTGAGAAAGCATTAATATCACCTGTTCCGGAAGCTGCTAGACCGATATAGGTTTCATTATTTGTCCATGTATAGGTTGTGCCGATTACAGATCCTTTGAACTCTACCTTTTGCGTCAATTCTTTATTACATACGATCTGATTATTTACTGATTCAACATTTGGCGTTGGATTCACTTTGATCGTAAATCCTGATGGTATCCCTATACAACCATTCGCGCTCGGAACGATTCGAATATTGGCAGTAACAGGAGTAATGCCAATGTTTATAGCCATGAATTGGCTGATGTTGCCTGTACCTGCTGCCACAAGACCTATGCTAGTCAGATCATTGGTCCAGTCAAATGTTGAACCCGCAACAGGTCCTGTAAAATATACAGGTGTTGTATTCTCTCCATTGCATAGCACTTGATTAGTTTGAGCCGTCACCGTTGGTGTTGGATTCACACGAACGCTAAATGTTGTCACCGGTCCAACACAACTGTTGGCTGTTGGTGTTACGCTAATGGTTGCAATAACAGGAACGTTCGTGCTATTCGTAGCCATGAAACTGGTTATATTACCCGTTCCATTTGCGGCCAGTCCGATACTCGTAGTAGTGTTTGTCCAGGAGAAAGTTGTACCAACAACAGGTCCTGTGAAGTTGATATTTCCTGTATGCTCACGGTTGCACAATACCAGATTTGTAACTGCATTAGTCGTTGGTGTTGGATTCACTCGGATCGTGAAGCTGATCATAGATCCTATACAGGTATTGGCTGTTGGTACAACCTGAATTGTTGCTGTAACAGGGGATGATCCAAGGTTGGTTGCACTAAAGGGAGTAATGTCGCCTAGTCCTGTAACACCTAAACCTATACTCGGTGTATTGTTACTCCAGGTGTAGGTAGTTCCACTCACAAGTCCTGTCAGAGATACAAGTGTTGTCGATGCATTATTACACAACACTTGGTTTGTTACCGGATTAACATTAGGTGTTGGATTGACAGTAATCTTGAACACGGTTCCTGATCCATTTACTCCCCCATTGAAATTTGTAGATGACGTAATTGAAAATGAACCAATCCAAACAAGACTAGCAGTGATGCCATTTAATGATGAACCACTTCCTTCGGGAGCGGTGAGAGTTATGATTGCACCACTGCTCTGTGCTGTATATCCGTGTGCGCCAGTACCTGCATTGATTTGACCTACGACAGCAGTTGCTATTTGTGTAGTGGTAAGATCTGTTGATAGTTTGGTATACTCAGCTATGATCGTTCCACCTACAAGTACACGGTGAATGCTTCCATTCTCACCTACAAACGATACTGTCATATTTCCTGTTACCGCTCTGGTCTCCGGAGTAGATGTAACAGTACATCCGTTCGCTGATGCTGTAACTGATACTGTGGCCACTACAGGAGAAGCACTGCTATTTAATGCCCTGAAACTTGCTATGTTTCCTGATCCTGATGCAGCAAGTCCAATTGATGGAGTTGTATTATTCCAGGTATACACTGTCCCTGCAACAGACCCTGTGAAACTTACAGCATTCGTGAAACTATTATTACACAATACCTGGTTGGCAATTGGATTAATGGTTGGTGTTGGATTCACTCGAATGGTGAATGTTCTGACTGGTCCTGCACAACCATTAGCCGTTGGTGTAACACGAATGGTTGCAGTAACAGGACTATTAGAACTGTTGGTGGCTTGGAACGATGCAATGTTTCCTGTTCCGATGGATGACAGACCAATAGATACTACGTCATTCGTCCAGTTAAAGAGTGTTCCACTCACCGGACTGGTCATATTAACCTGCGTGGTGAAATCATTGTTACAAACAACTTGGTTCGTGAGTGCCGTCATATTGGGAATCGGATTTACCCTTATTCCGAACACTGCTCCCCTACCATCGATACCACCGGCAAATGAACTGTTCGCAGTTATTGTTACAACACCTTCCCATGTCAATGATGCAGGTGTTCCATTAACGCTGCTACCACTTCCAGCGGGAGCAATCAAGCTGATCACATCACCACTGCTCGCTGCACTATAACCATGCGATTGTGTGCCTCCATTCACTAAGCTTACAAGCATTTCAGCAACATCCGTTGTAGTTACTGCAGATGCATCTTTATTATATACCGCAAGTGTTGTAGTACCCGCTCTGAGCGTGTATTTGTTTCCATTGCTTCCTACACCCGCAACAGGTAAATTACTAGCAATAGCTTTTGTTTCCGGTTGAGAAACCATCGTACAACCATTAGCACTAGCTGTAACCGTTATGATCCCTTCAACAGGTGTATTTCCTGTGTTGATGGTGGCGAAGCTGCTGATCACTGATCCCATTCCAGATGCAGGTAGACCAATGGTCGCAATAGTATTCGTCCATGTGAACTGAGTACCGATCACGGTTCCACTGAAGTTAATAGTGTTGGTGAGTTCACCGGCGCAGCGTACCTGACTAGACACAGCTGATACATTTGGTGTCGGACTTACACGAATCGTGAAGCTTGTAGATGATCCCGGACATCCTGCTGCAGTAGTTGAAACACTAATTGTTGCAGTTACGGGTGAGTTTCCTGTGTTGCTAGCCGTGAACGAAGAGATATTACCCGTTCCTGATGCACTAAGACCAATTGAAGGTGTATTATTCGTCCAATTAAATTGTGTACCCGGTACTGATCCGGAGAATGTAATAACACTACTAGCATCATTATGACACAGTACCTGATTGGTCACAGTGTTTACATCCGGTGTTGGTTTTACCGTAATAGTAGCAACAGAACTATACAGCTGTGGACAGGTTCCGCTCTTGATCACAGCTCGGTACAATGTAGTTACTGTGATGTTGAGGTAAATCTGTTGTGTGGTCGTATTGGCTAGTGTATTCCAACTGCCACCACCGTTTTCAGAGTATTCCCATCTTAATATACTTCCAATATGACCAGTAAGATTTAAAGTTCCATTATTACTGCCTGAACAAACCGATGCATCTGCGCTTACAGTTCCACCTACTGTGTTGGCACTTACAGTAACTACTATACTCGCTACCTCAACAATGGTTGACGCATTTCTTGCAACAAAAACGGTATAAGTTCCTGAAACACCAACATTAATAGTTTGTGTTGATGCACCTGTACTCCAATAATAACTATCTCCTGCTGTAGCTGATAATGTTGCAGTAGATCCATTACAAAAGTCTGTTCCGAGTGTTGAGTTAATAGAAGTTGCTCCTGTATTGGGAGTTGAGTTAACGGCATATTGTGCATTGTTTTCGCAACCATTTGCGTCTGTTCCGGTAACTATGTAAGTTGCCGTAGAAGACATTGGTTTACTGATCACTGGAGTATTCTCTCCTGTTGACCAAGAATAACTAGTTCCACCAGTGGCAGTAAACACAGCGCTCGATGCATTTACGGTTGCGGTTACACCAATCGTTGGCAAAGCCCATACTGTAATAAGTTTTGAAACTGTTGATATACAATTGTAAATGTTTACATACGTATATGTTATAGTTACTGTTCCTGCGTTAACACCCGTAACAAGTCCTGCACTATTGATCGTTGCAATTGTTACATCACTGCTACTCCATGAACCACCAGACTGACCATTTGTAAGTGTTATAGTTTTGTCCTTACAAACGCCATTTAAACCACCGATAGAAGGAAGAACTGTGCGGGGTCTTACAATAATTGATTTACTTACTGTTGTTGTTCCGCATACATTGGTTACAGAATAGTTTATTGTAGTTGTTCCAACAGCCATTCCTGTGACAACACCACTTGCGTCTACACTTGCTATTGATGCGTCATCACTAGTCCATGATCCTCCGGGTGTTGTATTCGTGAAAGTTGTAGTTGATCCATTACATACTTCATTAGCTCCAGATATGGAGTTAACTACTGGCTTATTGAGTGTAGTGATGACAACTACATTGCTATTCGCTGAATTGGGTGCCGTTCCACAGGCATTCGATGTTCCAGGACTGTATACATAATAACTTCCTGCTGCACTAACTGTAATACTATTACTTGTTGCTCCTGTACTCCATACATATGTTCCGCTTCCTCCGCTTGCAGTAAGTATTGTAGATGCACCATCACAAAGTAAAATGGGTCCTACGGGTGATGCAGATGGGGTGCTTGGTGGTGTGGGTGTTATTCCTGTAGTAACTGTTACCACATTACTTGCCGGTGATGCTCCGCAGGTGTTGGACTCGGTAACAGAATAGCTTCCAGCAGATCCAACCACAAGAGTGCTTCCTGTTGCTGTGGTATTCCAAGTATAGGTTCCTCCTGTTCCATTTGCTGTTAATGTTGCAGTAGCACCATTACAAAGTAGAAGTGGTCCTGCGGGTGTTACGTTTGGTGCTGCCGGCTTATTGAGTGTTGTTACTGTAAAGGGATCACTAGCAGGTGAGGTACCACAGGTGTTCGACTCGACAACGGTATAGTTTCCGGCGATGGTGACTGATATACTTATTCCTGTTTGTCCTGTGGCAATGCCATTTCTATACCATGTGAATGTGTTGGATGCATCACCTACTGCAGTAAGTGTTCCACTAGCACCATCGCATAATGGCATTGCTGGTGGGGTTATCGATGGTTTTGTTGGTGTTGATTTTACTGTAATCGTCGAAGCACCACTTAATGAAGAGGTGCCGCAATAGTTTGTTTCTGATACTGTATAGCTTCCGGCAGCAGTAGCGGTATAGGTGTTGCCTACACCGGTTACTGGACTGCCATCATGATACCATTGAAATGTACCAGACCCCCCGGATGCTGTTAATACGCGGCTTCCGCTGCCGCAGATTTCAGCACTAAGGGGAGAAATAGTTGGGGGGTCGGGTGTGTCAAAGCGACTAACTGTAAAACTTTTTATGTCTGAAAATGATCCTGAAGAAACACTAATATATACTCTTTGTCCAACTGTGAGGTTAGTCGACTGTGAAAAAGTAAAGTTGCTGTTACTAACGGTTCCAGAGAATATAACCGGATTGAGAAGTGGGTCGGGGTCGTTCCCTATTCTTACAGTATAGTTTTGCGGCTGCCCAGTAAAGGCATTACTGTAGAAAGTAACGTTACCTGTTCCGTTATCGGCATTACAAACATATGCGACGTGACCGCTTATGTTAACTTGCGCTGTTGCATTAACAACTACCATGAGCATGAGTATGCCCAGGAGGGTCCATTTTATTTTCATCTTTTTATTTGTTTAAAGCCGTTGGCGCGGCTGTTAACAATTACTATTCGAATGAGAACACTGTTCTCTCCATCTTTGATCCGTCTTTGAATGTTATCCTGAATGTATAATCGTTATTACCAGTTGTTGTCGCTTTGCTTCCTCCAGCAGTTCCCACTACAGGGAAGATGAGATACCATTTATTTCCGAGTGTGTAAATAGTAGGGGTCTTCTTATCAAAAGCCGACGCAGATGTACTATGAGCAAAGTCCCAAACGTCATAGATCTTATTTAACAATCGGGGTTGAGTGATATCACCTGAACGGTTACCAAATGCCACAAAATGAACATTGCTAATTACTTCTTGTGGTGATTTACCTGCAAGATCCTGGCTATTAAGTTCGATGGCAACGGGAATGGTGTCAACAATTTTATATTGTTCAAAATTAAACTCGCCCGGAATGCCTGTTGAATAAAATCCAATCCTGCTTATTTGTTTTTCGGTGTTGAAATAATTATTCATCGCGACACCTGTAATCCTTGGTAATCTTAAATCCTGGAGGATTGTGGTTCCTGCAGGTAATTTAATACCTGCATCAACAATCTTTTTTATGAACATTGAGTCAAATCCGCCAGTTACTCTTGCTTGATAAACGATCTTGAATGTATCGGTACCGATATATGGATTCCCGAAATGTTTACTTGTTGGGTCATAGTATCTCCATGGCAACACTTTCATTGATCCAGGAACCGAAGCTGCAATGCTCAGGGTAACTTTAGATGCCAGTGTTGGCTGTGGTGTACTAGAGATCACGGCGCTCTTTGGTCCTTCTCCCGCTGCGTTAACAGCTGCTACCTGGTAGTAATAGGTTGTACCATTGGTAAGTCCGGTTCGTTTGAATGAATTGGTGGTTGCTGTTCCAACCTGAGTAAGACTGGTTGAGCTGGTGCCGGCATATACAGCGTAGCTAGTTACATTATCACTACTGGGGTTAGTAGACCAAGTCAGAGAGTCTGCTTGATCCATTGGTGTTACACTTACAGCAGTAACCTGGTTGGGTACTTTTTTAGGTTCGGGTTTACTTGAGTTTTTGCTGCAAGCTGCGAGCGCAACGATCAGGGCAATGGCGATCATGATCTTATTCATAACAATCGGTTTACGGGTTTTGAAATCACTAAAGGGGGTAACAGCTTTGGAGGGGTTGGGTATCAAGGCATTATGTGTATTGGACACATTAAATATTTTAGCGATCAATTGCCTTAATTTTTGTCGAAATTTAATTACATTTGACATGGTTCATTTTATTTTCATCGGGGGGTGACCGTTGGCGCGGTTGACCCCCCACTTTTTTAATAACCCCTTCACTGTTGGCGCAGCTTGGAGCTATTCGATTAGTTTTGAATATACCATCGGTAATAACAGATCGTTTTCATCCAATGGATGCTTTTCTCATGTGTATGTTTGTTTGTGTAATGTGAGTCTACTGCGGGGAGATGTTATTGATTAGAATATCAATGTAGTGGAATGGGGTTACTACATTTGAAAGATGCAATTATGCATTCTTACGGATATTCGGATCTCTCTTTCCGTTCGTTATTTGTTCTCACTTCTTTTTGCTGCGGTAATGGGGTTAAGCATTTTCTTGCAGCGGTAAATAGTTAACAATTAGGGGGAATTGTTACTCAATATTAGATCGATTTTTTTTTCTGACCAAATTTCCTGTAAATTATTTTAGTCGTAAATAAGTAAGAATTAGTCATTTATAATAAAATGAATTTTCACTCTTTTACCGATATATTTGGTAATCATCAATATTTTAAATCTATTCCGTCAAAGAACTAATCTCATTGTAAAGATATAAAAAAAAATCAGAAAAACAAATTTCTGACTGATTTTTTTTAATAAAGTATATCTTTATGCCGAGAAAAAGAATTAATAAAAAAATGGCGCAAGTAAAGGTTAAGAAATTTCAGTACATCGCAGCTCGTGTTATTCAAGTGAGGAAGAGTTTGGGTCTAACACAAGCGCTTGTGTCAGAGAAGTTAGGCGTCACATCGGTCTCAGTATATCAGGCAGAGAGACATCATAGCTCGCTTTTATTGGATATTATTATTTTATTCGCCAATAGTTATGGGATCAACCCTGCATGGATATTGGTTGAGGATAACAGCAGGGTTTCGCAAGTAATTGATCGTAAGGCACCGGGTCAGCCTATGACAGAGATTGTACCGGTAGAAGCAGATAACCTAGATAGTGCACAGCTTGCAACCAGGATCAGACGTGATATTTTGAAATTAAAAGAAGTAGCGGCCAGTGAAGCTATCGCCAAAGCAAAGAAGAAGAAAGCTAAGTAGCTGCACTTCTCAATCTTTTGTAGAATAATTACTGGACTCTTTTTCGCTGAATTTTTGCTGGCTTCCTAAATTCCTCAAATTCCGGAAGCAATGTTTCGTCGATTTCTTCAATTAATTTGCTTGGGACTTTTAACTCCTCTGCATATTCTTTCCAGTTCGCAACAACCTCTGCTATCTGATCAATTATTACGCCTCCTTTTTTTATATCCATTGATTTGGATACAGTAAGAAGATCTTGCCTAGTAATGCGTTCTACTTTCCCGTTAATTGTTAGTGAGTGGTGGCTTACCCAGGGGCTATTTGGACGGTATGCGTGGCAAATGTCATAGGCGGGTGAAAGTCTCCAATTACCATCCTGATCCATTAGGAAAGCGATGTTTTTTGTATGATCATCGCAATTCCTTGCCAATACATTAAAGACCATTCTTTTGAACAACTGTTCCTGCTGTGTGTAAGGAAGATTCAGCATTCGCATGGTTTCAAAAACCTGCTCGTAACCGTAATATCCTAAATCGTTAAAATCGAAATGCCTCATGGCACAAAGGCTTTGCATATGTATCTTTTTGTTATCGATACGATCAAATCTTTTTGTCATGAAATGTGCTCTCCCATTTTCTTCCAATAATCTACAGGTATTCATTTCAATACCTGCATCAATAGCCATTTTATAGTATGCCATTTCAACCCTTCCAAACCCATTTGTAACACCAATCTGACCGTCAATGATACCATCAAATTTTATCAGGTAATGTTCAAATCCCTCCGGAGCATTCGCTTGTCCAGTTCTCACCTCTTTGGTTTTCGGATTATATGCAATAACCGCTTTTGCCCTAGCTCCACCGGCAGAAGTCCCGACTTTTAAAACTTCTAATATGCTATGCTTGTCCTTTTCGGAAATTTTAGCTGCAGCAGATTGTTTCGTATCAAGTATTTGTTTAGTAATTCTGATTAATTCATTTAATTCAATACTCGTAGCCTCGTCATCTGATGGATTAATGGTTGGTTGAAATTCCAGTGCACCCATAGCCCTATTACCTAGAAAGCAAAGCTTCTCCACAGGGTTTATCGTATTGGGAGGTCGTCCATTTCTAGACATCCAGGAGTTTATTAGAGCATTACCAAACTTGTCTGGTAATGAATCCGCTAATAGCCCGGGAAGACCATTAAATGTATCATTCTTTGATAATACAGGAAATGAATGAACTGAGGTCCTTGCTTTAGTAGACATCACAAAAGGGGAAAGGTCAAGACCAAGGCGAAGAAACGAAGGGGTATACTCGAATGTCGCTAAATTTCGGCGTTCTTCCCAAATGACTGCGCCTACCGTATAACCCCATAAATGAACCGTTGCATTCGTTACCATGATTATCTTTTTTTACTGGCTCTCACCGGTGTTTTTACTTGCTGTTTTATGAAAGCAATTGGACTAATATTTTTCACAGGAAAAAATTGTTCGAATAATTCTAATTGATCTAATGCGCGAAGAAGTCTAACAAGCGTTTCAATATTTCCCTTCTCTCCTCTTTCCATGTAATGAATCGTAGAACGGTTTACACCTGCAGCTTTAGCAAGATCCTCTTGCGTCATATTCCTATTTATCCGTGTTTGCCTAATGAACTCACCCACCATCCTGATGATGCCCGCGTTATTCATGGCATAGATATTATTGTTGTCACTATTCATCATTATAGGTGTTTTGATGATTTAATGTCGCATATCGACAACAAAGATACAAAGTTGTATTATGAAAAAAATAAAGATTTTCTAAATTTTTTACAATAATACTGTTACGTGTTTCCGAGCGTAAGGCACCGGGTCAGCCTATGACAGAGATTGTACCTGTAGAAGCAGATAACCTGGATAGTGCACAGCTTGCAACCAGAATTAGGAGAGATATTTTGAAATTAAAAGAGGTAGCGGCCAGTGAGGCCCTTTCAAAAGCAAAGAAGAAGAAAGCTAAGTAGTTCGAGGATCTTCCAATCTCCCCCAGTTTAACATTACACAGGGTATCCTTCAGCGATCAGGTCTAATTGTTTTTCTATTACTTGTAACCCTTCAGGAGTAGACAAAAGTGATGATAAATTAGTATCATTTCCGAAAGATGAACGTAACCATTTTTCAAATTGAATAGAATTACCAAGTATAGATTCAGCTTTTGTTTGCAGTGCTTTCAGCCTATTAATATGGTCTTTACTTAGTTGTTGGCATGATTGATTGCTGCTGTATTCAAAACCAGTATTGGCATTAAACGTAATCATATTACTTCAATTTCATTTTTTCAGAAAGAAATATAGAAAACCGAACATTGCAGCTAATTGACCAACCCAGAATAGAAACATCCATTTTATCGTGTCTGATTTTGCTTCGGCTATTTCAGCTTTAACAAAATCCTTCGTAGCAATATCTTTTGTGCTCACTGTAACCTCTTCATCGACTTTCTCAGCAATAAAGTTAGTCAGACTTTCAGCAGTTTCCTTCCCTAACTTTTGAGTCAGTAGCGTATATAATTGTGTAATTGTAACTGATGCCATGATTATCTAAATTATTAATTTCCTTCCAATTCTAATTCTTTCATTTTCATCTGTGCATAGTAAGGATGATCAGGATTCACTATTAGCTTTTGCTTTGTAGGATCAATTAACACATCCATATCCTGTAGTGGTATAGAGCCAAGAATTGGTTCATGATCACCAGGTAATACCATTGCTCTACAAGTGCTCCTTCTGTTCTTGAATCTCACTTCAACAGATCCTACAACATCACACTCAACTAATGATCCCTTTCCTGTTTGTGCTTTCCTTTTTTCCATAACAGGAAACTGCATTAGCTGCTGTATCTCTTCGTTGATGGCCAGCATATAACTACCTGTATCCACCAATACCGTAATAGGCATTCTTTTGACTTCTTCATCTCCGATAATATGCCTTCGGGCAAATGCCAGATCATCGGCATTGATAATCTCTATTTCAGCGTATACAAGACCCATAACTGATGTTTCTCAAACAAATTTACTGTTTTTTTAAATTATTGCAATAATATTGTTACGTGTTACGTTATTGGTAACAGTAAACTAATTCCATGAAGAAAAAACAACCCTCACCGGTACATCCCGGAACTTGGCTCAAAGAGCATTACATGATCCCGCTCGATATCACCGTTACAGAGCTGGCTGCTAACCTAGGCGTTAGCCGTAAGAATCTCTCTATCCTGGTAAATGGTCACATGGGTGTAAGCCCGGAGATGGCCATGCGCCTGGCCAAAGCTTTTAATACCACAGCTGAGTTCTGGCTCAATATGCAAGTAGCTTATGAGTTGTATAGAACACAGCCGCAATCTGCGTTTAAGAGTATTAAAGCCTACCCTACAGGTCGCAATAAGGTAATGACAAAAGAGACAACCAATACCCTCTAACCCAAACTCTTTGTTATGGCAAAAACAACCAAGAAAATAGTAAAGCAAACCCGAAAGCGGGGTGAGGAAATCGTCCTGCCGGGTAATAAATACATCTATCAGTCCAACCGGATCACCAACGGTCGGTTCCCTCAGTTCAATACCTATCACATTAAGATCTTCGTATGTTTGCTCAATCAGCTTCAGGAAGCAATTCATGCGAATATGGAAGGTAAGAACTGGACTCAGCTGGGGCTATTTGAAGAAGTGGACAACGACAGATTGAGAATTGGCATCCCCCTTTCTGAGATTGCATCTCCACAGAACTACAAAGAGGTTATTGGCTCTTTTCAGGAACTGCGCAAAATCGATTATAACATTCAGTCTCCGACACAGAAAGGATACATCCTTTATACTGGATTGATTGAGAGCTTTGAAGCGCCTGTGAAAGAAAGCGGTAAAAGTGTGATCTATGTAAACATTGTAAAGTCAGTTGCTAGAGATCTTATTGAGGTTGAACGCCGGGACGGCCACCCAATGCTTTTCACAAAGTATATCTATGAGGTTGTCATGCGCAGCTCATCGAAGTATACATGGAAGATCTACACATTGATCGCATCCTGGCGATCCAAGGGCGGCTTTAAAATTACACTGGAGCGTTTCCGTGAGCTATTAGGGCTCGAACCAGATGAATATCCAAATTATGCAGATCTCAAACGCCGTGTGATCCTTCCGGCACAGAAAGAACTTGACCATAAAGCAGACTGTTGGTTTGAGTGTAGCCAGGGTGAGTTTGAAGAAAAGAAAGGACGTAAGGTAGTCGGACTGAATTTTAAAATCATTACTCCTGAATTTGAGGAAGTTTCAGACATGAAGAAGAACCAGGTAAC
>FWPV01001552.1_pt1 | contig 63092 bp, 65 predicted proteins | sample 2228371 | NCBI WGS metagenome assembly FWPV01 (sample SAMEA103939776, study PRJEB20133) | metagenome
TTATGGCTAAGGTTGTTTTGGCGTTTTTGTGTAATTTTACTTGCATACGTTCTCTATTATATCATAGAACGTAGCGTTAGTCAACAATAAAATAATAAGTAATAAGAGAGTCAGCGCAACTTCTCATATCCGCAAACGTTATGTGTAATTTTTCTCGGGACTAGATAAAATAATGAAAAGCATAAATTTTATTAACTTAAACATCCTAAAAATTTGATTATGGATACAGTAAAAAAGATTTTGCAATCAGACAAAAAGCCAAAAGAAAAAGTTTCTCTTTTAGCAACGAAAGTAAAAAAAGACAAAAAGCTGTTAGATGAACTCGTAGAATATTTTGAAGCAGGTTCAGTTGCAGACAAAGGCAACTGTATTGAAGTTATGGAATATGTTTCTCAAGATAGGCCTGAATTGATTATTACTTATATTGATTTTATTATTAAAAATCTTGATTATAATGCTCCAAAATTAAAATGGGAAACAGCAAGAGTTATTGGTAGTCTTGCTTCAAAATATCCAGATAAAGTAGAAAAATCTACCAAGAAACTTTTTCTTAACACAAAGGATAAAGGCACAGTTGTTAGATGGAGTGCCGCTTTCGCATTAACAGAGATTGCAAAATCTAATATGAAACTAAAAAAAGAGCTTGTTAATAGATTTAATCAAATTGTTAAAGAAGAAAGTAATAATGGCGTAAAAAACGTATATCTGAAAGCACTGAAAATATTAGATTAAAATTTACACTTCTTGCTCCACTTCGTTTCGTTTGGGGAATATAACAGCGGATAAGCAGTTCGCTTGTCGCACTTCGTTCACAAAAAAACTGCTCGCACCTTTGAAATTTTCAATTTAGCGGCTCGGAAATTCGCTAAATGCCTGCCTCATCTGACATCTGAAGTCAGACTTGCTCTTTTTGAAAAAAAAGAGACTCTTGTTTTTTTTAGCAAGATTGCCTATAAATAGATATATACCAAAAAATGTTATTAAAATTTCGTAAGGAGGTATTATGGAAGAGAAAAATAAAAAAGCTGCTTTTTCCGCCACTAAATATGCTTGGATTATAGGCGCATTAATTCTTATTATTGCAGCTTGGTTTGGTTTAAAGACAATGCTGTCCTCTTTGGGAGAATACAAAATTACCTTAGTAGATGCTCCAAAGGAAATTGAGGAGGGCAATATCGCTACTTTTACTTGGAGAATCGATGGGCCTCCTACGACTATTCACCATACTGTCGTTTATTATGGGCTTGAATCAAATCCAGGTGAATTGGATACAAAAGTAAAACCAGCAGATACAAAATATACGGATTTTGTCAAAGATTTTGCCAGCGGTGATTATGGCATCCCGCTTCAGTTTATCGGTAACGGCAGAATAGACAAACAAGGTACATATTATTTCCGTGTCTATGCCACGATTAAGGATAAAAATTATTGGACCGATGAATACTCATTAGTAGTAAAGCCTCTTGGTTATAAAGTCTCAATGATCAGCGCACCAAAAGAGGCAAGCGCCGGCAGCACAATCAGTTTTACTTGGAGAGTAAGCGGACCTTCTACCACCATTAATCAAACCAGCGTCCATCTGGGAAAAATATCAGTGCCGGGTACTTTGGGACCAGAGGTTAAACCCAAAGACACAAAATATTCCGAGATGATAGATCAGTTTGCCGATGGCGAATATAAAATTCCCCTCCAGTTTGTAGGGAATATAAAATTGTCCTCGCCGGGCACTTACTATTATCGCGCCCATGCTCTTATTGAGGGGCAGAATTACTGGACAGACGAGAGCAGTTTGGAAGTAAAATAAAGATTGGAAAATTCTTCCAGCTCGTTAATGTTGCCAAAAGCTATCCGGTCAACAATTTTATCTTTTATCTTTATAGTGCTGGCAGGAAATACGCTTAGCTCGCCAAAACGTTTACTGATACTGTCTAGCGCCTGAGTAAGTGAACGCTTTTTTTCTTCCTGCGGAATTAGGTTTAGTTGATTTAAGCAGTTTTTCTCCAGATTAAAACAGGCAATAGAAATAATTCTTACCGGTTTTTTGACAGCGGTAAAAAGAATTTTGACCGCCTCCTTGTATAGGTCTTGCGAGGCGTACATTATTTTGGGGTACGTTTTTCCACATCTGTAATAGCTAAAATCGCTGTACACAAGGCAAAGACAGATGCCTCTGGCGCCGTAGCCGTTTCTTCTTAATCTTCTGCCCATTTTTTCTACCAGGCAGCAAAGTATTTTAGCTAAAATTATCTTGTCGCTACTAAATTTATTCAATGCATAAGAATTGCCAAAACTTTTTCTTTTATGCTCCACCTGATCAACTTCAACTCCCCTCAGTCTTAAATACCAATAATAACCAAGGATGGAGTTAAAGAGACTTTTTAGTTTTTGCGCTGAAGATTGATACATATCTAGAGCAGTAAAGATATTGCCGCCATTTAGTTTCATCATAGTGTTTATCTTGATGCCGCATAGATTTTCTACTCTAAGCCAGTGATAAATTTTTTTAAAATTTAGATAATTAATCTCATCCAATCCATCGGGTTTATGCAGATTTGAAGCGGTTTTAGCCAAAAATCTGCTGGGAGCAATGCCAACAGAGACGGTCAGCCAGTCGCCGATTTGATTTTTTATTTTAACCTTTATTTCTTTAGCTATACTCCAGATATTTTTTTCTTGTAAAACAGGTGTTTTATCAAAATCGAGCGCCATTTCATCAATAGATTTGATTGTGATTTTAGGGGTGTATTTTTGGAAAAGAGTCAGAAGTTTTCTATTTACAAACCGATATTTCCAAGGATCAGGCGGCAGAACAATAAGAGAAGGGTAAAGTTTTTTTCCTTCTTTTACTCTCATTCCTACTTTTACTCCTATTTTTTTTGCTTCAATCGAGGAGGCGATAATACAACCGTTATCGCTGGTATAGGCAGCTACAGCTACTGGTTTACCCCGAATTAAAGGATTGGCTTGTTGTTCGATAGTGGCAAAGCAGGAGTTGAGGTCGATATGCATAATGGTAGAAGAAGATGGGTTAAAATAGTCACGATCAACACTAAACATAGATAGATTTGAATTTATTTATGATTTTGATATTTGAGCCTCGAATTTTATTAATCCGCTTCTCCGTCTGCTATTTCTTCAAGCAGCCAGTGCAGACTTTCACTGTTGAGAGAAAGCCTGAAAAACAGATTGCCATCTGTTACCGAAAAAATATGAAAAAGCAGTTTGCCTACTCTATAGACGTGGTGTAAACCGACTTTTTTAACCTTGTAGAGTCTTTCCCGCCAAATAAAACAGGCAGGATAAGCTATTTTTGTTTTGCTTTTGAAGATCAATTGTACCGAGACAGACTCGTTTATTTTTTGTATCATATCCGAAATATAACCGAATAATTCTTTTATACACAGACAGCAAAAAAGTGTCAACTCCTACAAATAAAGTCAAAATAGATCAGAAAAACTTTAGAGAACGATTTCATCGAGACAATTTTTAAACTCTATTATTAATTTATATGTTTGAAAATAATGTTTGGGGTTAAAAAGGATGGATTTGAATAAGTATATTTTGATATATAAACAGTACCTTGACAGTGAAACTAAATTATTTTATAAAGTCTATGCTTCAATTTTTCTGCCCTCATAATAAAAGGTAGTTGACTGCCAACAGAGACAACCTGAATCAAAGGTTGTCATTTTTTTATGAGAAAAATATTTTTGATGTTTATATTAATATTTTTAATTTCACTTATTCCAACAGAATATATTGCCAAAGCCACCGTGCCGATCGGCAATTATCTGGAGTTAATCGGCGGATATCTTCAAGCTTCTACCACTACGACAGTTTCTCCTGCTGCTTTTACATTTGAAGCTTGGATAAATCCGGATAATGTTTCTGGCATCCAAAACATTGTCTCTATCGGTGATAAAGAAACCAGCAGTCTTCATTATGAAGTAAGCATCAATGGAGGCTCACTTTCCTTAAATTATCGTTACCAGCCTTTTTCTCAGAAAGTAATCACAGCGGGCAACTTAGAAAAAGGGATTTGGTCCCACATTGCAGTAACAATTTCTTCCTCTTCTACCAAGCTTTATATCAATGGTACCGAGATTTTTTCTCATCTTGGCGCCAGCAATCTGCTGCCGATTGGGAAAAATATAGTAGTTGGCGCTTCTTATCTTGAACCTAAACTCTCGGGCAATCTTTTCAAAGGGAAAATTGATGAAGTGAGAATTTCCGATGTTGCCAGAGATATAGCCAGTCTGTGGGCGGCTAATGCCTACCAGACGCTTTTACCAGCTGACAGCAACACTATTCTTTTATGGCATTTGGATGAGTCAAGAGGCCAGGTAGTTGCCGGTGATAGTTCTGGGAACAATATTACTGCTTTTCTGATCGGAGGAGATAAAAAAATCCATTTTTTTGGTGTTTTGCCTACTCCTACCTCTTTTCTTTTACCGACTTTAAGATGGGATAGATTGGTACTGCCCACTATCTCTTTTCCAAATAGAGGTGCTAATCCTACACCAACCTCTATATTCCCCAGTGTAGTACTGTCACCGACCCCACTATATTTGCCTCATCTTACTCGGCCAGTATACCCGAGATAAGTTTAAATATCCTATATTAAATTGGTTCTTGCCAAAGAAAAAAAGTATTTACTATTATAGAGATGTAATAAATACACCACCGTAAAGTGGTGGATTGATTCTGTTTTTAAAAGAGCAATTATAATTGGATATCAAAAATATTATTATCTTGTATTTAACTTTGTATTCACATGCCCAAAAATCAGGTAGTGAGAAATAACTTTACAGCCCTTGGCGTTTTTTCCTTGAATGAAAAAGTATATCTTTTCTACAGTCTTCGGCAAAAAAGAAACACTTTTTTTCAAATAGACACAAGTTTAGATGGATTTAATTTTAAAAAACTTGCTGTTTCTCCTGAGATTATTGACAGAGGAAGAAAAATAAGCACCGAAAAACTGCAGGATTTTAGGATTAGTAAGGTGAAGGCTGGATATTTTCTTACCTATAAAAAGAAAGAAGCCGGTAAATATTATCTCTACGGATGTTTATCGGATAATCTTATTTCTTGGAAAAAAGTAAATAAGCTTCTGCCAATACAGGAAACTGCGGTAGTCGTCTCTGATTACTTTTATCAAAACAAATACGTGATGTATTACGGCGATAGCAGTATTGCAGTGGCTTATTCCAAAGATTTAAAAACTTGGCAAAAGGAAAAAGGATTTTTGCTAGATCCAGAAAAAAACTTTTTTGGCAGCTCTCCGCTTAAAATCGCCAGCGTGTTAGTTATTGATGAAGGCATATTGCTTTTTTACTTTGTCCATACAGGCGGAAAAAGTTATGACCGCTATTATTTAAAAAGTGCTCTTTTTGACAAAAATAATCCCGCTAGACTAATTCAAAAAACAAAGGTACCGCTTTGGGAGTCAACTGAACAATGGGAAAAAAAGCGTGTTATTCCTTTGGGCATTGTGGAGCTGGCAGAAAAACTGGTTTCCTATTGGAGATTTGAGAAGGGAGGTATTTTCGCTGTTACTCATCCTTTTTTTGAAAGGAGACTGTTTGAAAAAAAGAAGAGAAAATCTTCACCGCTTTTCCTAAAAAAATTCAAAGAAAATCCTATTATCAAACCTATTGCCCATCATTTCTGGGAATCAAAAGCCACATTTAATCCTGCCGCAGTATATGAAGATGGCAAAGTGCATATTGTTTATCGGGCTATAGGCGATAGTGATGTGTCTGTTTTGGGATATGCAACTAGTAGAGATGGAGTAAATATAGACTCAAGACATAAAGAACCGATCTATGTCCCAAGCGAACCTTTTGAGACTGGTGTTTCTCACCCCCAAAAACCTACCCTGTCTCCTTATGCATCTGGAGGAGGTTGTTATGGCGGTTGCGAAGATCCAAGAATTACCAAAGTAGGTGATAAATTCTATATGACCTATGTGGCTTATGATGGTAAAAATCCTCCTCGGGTCGCGCTGACCTCGATTTGGTCAGATGATTTCCTTAATCACCGCTGGAACTGGGAAAAACCAGTGCTTATCTCTCCTCCAGGTGTAGTGGATAAAAATGCGTGTATTTTTCCAGAAAAAATTAATGGGAAATACGTCATCTACCATCGGATATACCCCAACATTTTAATTGATTATGTTGATAGTCTGGATTTTGACGGTCTTACATTTTTAAAAGGAGAATATATTATTCATCCTAAGAAAACATCTTGGGATAGTCGTAAAATTGGCGCTGGACCTCCGCCGTTAAAAACAGAACACGGATGGCTTTTGATTTACCATGCGATTGGGGAGCAAGATCCGGGAAAATACAAGATAGGAGCAATGCTGTTGGATTTAAACGACCCAACCAGAGTCCTGTATCGCACCACAGCGCCAATTTTAGAGCCGTCTGATTGGTATGAGAATGAAGGCCATAAATCAGGTGTAGCATATCCCTGCGGTGCGGTGATAAAAGAGAAAAAATTGCTGGTTTATTATGGAGGAGCAGATACTGTAGTATGTGTGGCTTTTGCCGATATTAATAATTTTTTGACTCAACTGATAACCTCTGAAACAGCTCAGCTGACTCCACTAAATGCCCAGATGATTTCTCAATGATATGATAAAGATTAGTCGTTTTGAGGGTAATCCGATTCTTAAACCCAATTTGGAAAATAATTGGGAGAAAGAAGCTGTGTTTAACGGTTGTCCTATTGAAGATGACGGCAAAATTCATCTTCTTTACAGGGCAATGTCTTCAAGTCAAAATATTGCCGGAGTCAATTTGGAACTGTCTACAATTGGCTGTGCTACTTCTTTTGACAAAGTTCATTTTGAAAATCGCCGGCAGCTGATTGTGCCAGAATATGATTGGGAAAAATTTGGCTGTGAGGATCCTAGAGTTACCAAGATGGATGGCAAATATTATATTTTCTATACCGCTTTGTCTGATTTCCCTCCTTCTCCATCAGGAATTAAGCTTGGAGTGGCCATCACAAAGGATTTTCAAAAAATCGAAGAAAAGCATCAGGTTACTTATTTTAATTCCAAAGCAATGGCGCTTTTTCCCGAAAGGGTGAATGGAAAAATGGTAGCGATTTTGACCGTTCATACCGACATGCCTCCCTCATCTATCGCTATTGCCCTTTTTGATAATCAAAGTCAAATGTGGGACAAAAATTTTTGGGACGAATGGTATGCTTCTCTTGAAGATCAATCGATTCATTTATTGAGATCTTTAAACGACCATATCGAAATTGGCGCTCCACCGGTGAAAACCGAGGAGGGCTGGTTGTTGATTTATTGTTATATCAGAAATTATCGTTCTCACAATCGAACTTTTGGAATAGAAGCTGCGCTTCTTGATCTAAACAATCCATACAGAGTGCTAAGTACGACAGATGAACCTCTTTTTGTGCCGGAGCGAGATTATGAACTTTACGGCAAAGTGCCCAATGTGATTTTCCCCTCTGGTGTTTTGGTGTCAAACGAAGAAGTAGGGATTTATTATGGCGCTTCTGACACCAGTTGTTGTCTGGCAACCTGTAGCCTCAAAGATTTAGTTGGCGAACTGCGCATTCGGGAAAGACATCAGACAGAATTCGGCGATTATAAGAATATTACAGCTATTTTTGAAGAAAATCCAATTATTTCACCGATTCCAGAACATCATTGGGAAGCGAAATATACTTTTAATCCTGCCGCTATTTATTTAAAGGGCAGAGTACATATTCTCTACCGGGCAATGGGTAAAGATGACACTTCTGTTTTGGGGTATGCTTCGACTATGGATGGATTTCATATAGATGAAAGATTGGAAGATCCGGTTTATGTCCCCAGGGAAAGTTTTGAGAAAAAGCTTGTCCCTGGTTTTTCTGGTTGTGAAGATCCAAGACTTACCAGAATTGGCAATAGAATTTATATGTGTTATACCGCCTATGATGGAAAAAATCCAACCCGAGTAGCTTTTACTTCAATTTCTGTTAAAGATTTTGTCAATAAAGTTTGGAGCTGGAAAAAACCGGTACTTATTTCTCCGCCAGGGGTAGACGATAAAAACTGCTGTGTATTGCCTGAAAAGATAAACGGCAAATATGTTTTTCTTCACCGAATCGCTCCTTCGATTTGGATTGATTTCGTTGACAATCTAGAATTTGGCAAAGATAAATATCTTGGGGGCAAGGTGCTTTTCCGACCTAGAGCAGGCAGATGGGATAGTGAGAAAATCGGCATCGGTCCTCCGCCAATTAAAACAGAAGATGGTTGGCTTCTTATTTATCACTCACTTTGCTGGGAGGATCGAAAATACCGACTGGGAGCGGCACTTTTGGCCTTAGATGATCCATCAAAGCTTATTAGCCGGCTGGATTATCCAATTCTTGAACCAATAGAGGAAAGCACTAACAAAGGTTATCGCTATGGCACAGTATTTGCTTGTGGTGCGGTGGTTTTTCAGGATCAGATTTTTGTTTACTATGGAGGGGCAGATCAATATGTTTGTGTAGCTACGGTTGATTTGCCAAATCTATTGAATCTTTTGAAAAAAAATAAACAATAAAAAAATGCCTTATATTACTTCTCACCAGAGGGAAAAACTTGATCCTCTAATCGAAAAAATAGCAGATCAAGTTGTTATTCAAGCTAAAAAGATTGGCCATGAGGCTGCTTTTGCCGGACTTTTGAATTACTGTTGCACCAGTTTAGCATTAAAGATTATCGAAAAACAGTTTGGTCAGATACGCTATTGGTTAATTGCCATAACTGTTGGCACATTTAAAACAATCGCCGATGAATTTTACCGAAGAATTGGTATTCCTTATGAAAACAAGAAGATAAAAAAAGAGGGCGATCTAAAGCTTTACCATCAGTTTACTGCTCAGATCGAAAAAATATAGAGCTGTAAAATCTTTTTCATTTTTGGCTTTGCTTATTACTTTCTGCTTACCCGCAAAAATTTATTTTATCAAAGAATCTATTTTTTTTGATCTGATTTGTATCCTTTGGTTTTTAATTAATGCCTTGTCTAACTTAAGCATCTGTTTATAAATTTCCGGGTGAAGAAAATCGTATTATTTTTTCGAGAGGTAAACTTTGGTTTTTAAGCATTTTCTAAGGATAGGGTGGTAAATATATATTATGAAAGGAGGTGAAGCAGATGAAAAACAAGATACTTATCACTTTCGCGGTAATATTTTTAGGTGCGGGACTGCTTGCCGTAACAAAAGTTTCTGCAAAAAATAGTTCAAACGGCCGAAATTCAATGCAGTCTATAGTGCAGAAAATAGCAGATAGATTTGGACTGAAAAAAGAAGATGTTCAGGCTGTTTTTGATCAGGAGAGGCAGGATCGTCAAGCGGAGAAAGAAGCTAGATATATGTCTTATTTAGATCAATTGGTAAAAGATGGAAAAATAACAGAAGAACAAAAACAGCTGATTATTCAAAAACACAAAGAAATAGAAGCCAACAGGATAACAGAGAGAAAGACGCTGGAAGATTGGGCTAGTAAAAACGGAATCGATATCAGATATCTGATGGGCGGATTCGGCGGTCATCTCAGATGGTGGGGGAAAGGGAGATTTATAGATAAATCTAAATAATCATAAGATAAAAAGAAATAATTTAGTTTATCAAAGAACTCTGCTTTTTTTGTTGAAGTATTGGAAGACGTTTAAGGAGATATCGGCTATTTTTTCATTTGCTTGTGCGGGTGAATCGGTTTCTGATAAAACAGCAATAATATAGTCTCCATTTGGAGTAAAGACGATACCAGCATCGTGGCTAAGGTTGCCAAGCTCGCCTGTTTTATGTGCAATGACAGTATCTTTTGGCAGGTATTTTGGCAGTTTGCTGTTTAGCATTTGTTTTTTAAAAATAATCAGCATTTTGTTTGTGCTTTCTTGGCTGACCAGCTTTCCTTGATATAATTTTTCGAAAAATAGAGCTACATCAGAAGCAGTAGTTTTTGGCGGTATGCCAAGAGCTGACTCCTTCAAGCCATTATTTTGCAGAAAAGCTGTCACATTGGACAGTCTTAATTTTTCAGATAAAAGAAGAGCGGCATAATTGTGAGAAATAGTGATCATTTTCTCCATGGCATCTTTGACAGTCATAGAGATAACTCCTTCTGTTAGTTCGGCTGATTCTGAAGAAATAAGAAATTTTTTATTCAACACTGGAATTTCTTGACTTAAAATTTGTTCTTCTTTCAAAACTCCCTTTTCTATCTGGTTAAAAGCTGTGGCTAACACCCAGATTTTGTAAAGACTGGCTGATTCAAATGACTTGTGTTCATTTAAGTAATAACTTTCACCAGTATTTAAATTTTTTATGGCAATACCGAAGGTTCCTTTTGTATTTATCAGGTCTTTATCTAAAATCTCACTAAGACTGGCAGTAGGGTTTTTCTGCGGGGTAGCAGTACTGCTAATAATTATTTTGGTATTGGTGATTTCTTTAGGTTTTTCCTCGACAGGTTTATTAGGTTTATTTAGAAATATTAATATCGCCAATCCAATAAGACTTACTAATATTAAAATAAAAAATAACTTTCTCATATAGACTATGGTTGGAATTTTTAAATTATATTATTACTATTTTGATCGGATTACTTATTCAATTGTATTTTATTATTCTTAATAATCTGAAATGCTTCCATAATGTCTCATTATTTTATATGCTGTATATATAAAAAGAAAGGAGGTGGTAATAAATGCAGGATGAACCAATAAATCAGCCAACTGATGTTGGTGGCGGTACTTCTCCTCCAGTTCCTACTGTGCCAGCAACAGGGGAAGGACAAACAGGGGTGCCACAACCACCCCCACCAGCAGCTCCTCCTCCGCCAGTAGTTCCTACCGGAGAAGTAAACACGCCAGACACATCTTCACAGTAATAAGTGGGGGCAAGACGATATGTGTATTTTTTAAAGTAAATTTCAATAGACGATATATTTAATTTCTATAGTTTTTTTCCTCAATTTCTTTTTCTGCCATCTTGATTCTATTAGCATACGGATTGCCACGATAAAACAGAAATTGCAATAGTTTATTTCTATTTTCTGTATAGCTTTTTCCATAAAAGCCTCTGAATTTATTTGTCGCCGAAATCATCCCTGTTGGATCAGTCATTTTCTTTAGCGAAAAATAATCAGCTTGATATTCATGCATTCTTCCGATACGAATCATGATAACTCCAAAAACAATGCCCAGCATTACTGCGGTAAACATTGATGGCAGAAAGATAAAATTATTAATAATAAAAAGCCCTATAAAAAAAAGCACCAGTCCAATTATCAGCTCTTTTATTCCATGTCCGAGTTTATAATGTCCTGCTTCATGCAAAACTACATATTCCAACTCCTTCGGAGAAAATGTTTCATAGAGATTTCTGGATAAAATCAGTTGGGGATGAGAGGGAATTCCGATCATCATTCCAAAAGGACAAACTGACTGAGAAATTTTAATAGATTTAATTGCGACACCTGTTTTGTTAAGTATCAGTTGCTGAAGTTGTTTATTCTCAATACTACTAATTGGAGGTCTCTTTTTTCCCAAGCTTGATAAGAAAAGATTTATTGGTACCCAAAGAGGGATATAGAGAAAAATCAGGGTAAAAAGAAGACAGCTTATTATCATAGGAGCTTTTTACTATTTTGTTATCATTAGCAAATTTTATCTTCGTCACAAAAAAGGACGAAAAAAAGTATAAATGCGTTTATCCTACCATTTTGGCAATCCAGTCTCCCAGGTAATGGGTGATAAATACAACTAGCAGGGCTATTATTACATGTTCCAAGACAACATTTTTTTGGTTGTTTTTTTCTGCTTTAGCGATAAAATAACTAAAAAGAGACAGGATAAACATTCCCCAGATGACGCTGATAATTACTGCTTGAAAAAGTTCCAAAAAGATTACCGGAACAATAAATGTCAAAGCAAAAAGAAATTTAGAGACAAAGGTAGCTATGGTGGATTCCCAGATTTCAGCAGTAGTATGTTTGTTTTCCGACTCTTGTGAAATATGCATACCCAAAGCGTCTGAAAAAGCGTCAGCTATAGCGATTGTCAGGATGCCGCCAATTACCGCTACTTTAGAGTTGGTACCAGATTCTAATCCCACCATCAATCCCAGAGTGGTGATTATACCAGATGTCAGGCCAAAACTGAGTCCTGTTTTTAGAGAATGCCTGAGAGATATTTTCAAATTAGTCAAATTAAAAAACAGACCAAAAAGTCTGAAACGATAAATATACTTTACTCTTAGTAAATTTTGCGGTTGTCTGCCTAATCCTTAGGGAAGGAAATGTTTGACCGTATAGGCAACGATAAACATCGCCGCTACAAAGATGAAGACCACTCCAACTTGAATAATTGGACTTTTAAAAGGATCTTTATTTCCTTTTGCCATAATTTTATCCATTTTAAATATTTATAAAATATGTCTTCATCTTTAGCATAAGAAGATAAAAAAATTTTGTCAAGAATCCCCTTGAATTTTTCTAATTATCTTTTATAATTTTTTTTATTCCTCAAATATCTAGAGTGTGGTGGCTATGGTATCAGTGACAAATATTTCAAAATCATTTGGTCAAACAGTTGCTGTTGATGGTTTATCTTTTACTATTAAAAAAGGTGAGATCGTCGGATTACTCGGTCCAAACGGAGCGGGTAAAACAACTACCATGCGTCTGATTGCCGGATTTTTATCTCCAGATAAGGGTTCGATTCTTATCAATTCGATCTCTGTTTTTGATAAGCCAACTCTAGCCCAAACTCAAATCGGTTATCTGCCGGAAAATAATCCTTTATATAAAAATATGTTGGTTGCGGAACTGCTTAATTTTTCTGCAGATCTCAAAAGAATTCCGCTTGATAAGAAAAAGGAAGCACTGGATTTTGCTGTTAAAAGCGCCAATATAAGCTCTGTCTATTACCATCCGATTTCAGAGTTATCCAAAGGCTTTAAGCAAAGAGTGGGGATTGCTGTTTGTCTTTTGCACAAACCAAATGTTTTAATTATGGATGAACCGACAGAGGGGCTTGATCCTAATCAGAGGGCAGAGATTAGAAGTCTAATTAAGAAACTATCCCAAAACCATACCATTATTATAAGTACTCATGTAATGCAAGAGGTTGAGGCGGTTTGTAACCGGATGATTATTATCAACAAAGGCAGACTGGTAGCAGATGGGACTCCGGCTCAGTTAAGTCGGCTTTCTGGTAAAGGAAGTCAAATTGTTATTGATCTGGAAGGAAAAGATATAGAAAAGAATCTGTATAAGATAAAGGGAATAGAAAAAATAAATCTTAGAAAAATAAAAGGAAACAGAATGACTGTTTATTTACAAATTGACAAAAAAATACAGATTCAGCCGGAGATATCAAAACTTGCAGCCAGACACGGCTGGATTATCTGGAAACTAGTTGAGGAAAAAAGAGAATTGGAAGATATTTTCCTTGCTTTGACAAAATAGCTAGCTAGATAGAAAGGAAATAGATTATGATTCGTTGGCAACTGATCGTCGCTATAATAAAAAAAGAATTAAAAGATTATTTTGACAACCCATCAGCCTATATTGCTTTGATAGTTTTTGTTCTTTTATGGCAATTTTTCTTTTTTAGAGGCGTATTTTTAGTAGGAGAGGCTTCTTTGCGGATCCTTTATGACTATCTTCCTTGGTTGCTGATCTTTTTTGCTCCATCTGTGACTATGTCGGCTTTTTCTAGCGAACAGGACGAAGGGACACTGGAGCTTGTTTTAACTCATCCGGTAAAACAAACAGAGGTTTTAGTGGGAAAATTTTGCAGTAGTTTTCTCTTTGTTGCTATCGCTCTTTCTTTTGTTTTTCCAATTGCTCTATCGATAAACTTGTTTGGCGCTCTTGACTTTGGACAGATAATCGCCCAATACCTTTCCAGTCTATTTTTAGCAGCCAGTCTTATTTCTCTTGGATTGTATATTTCTTCACTTTTAACCAGTCAAGTGGCAGTGCTTTTGACAAGCGCTGCAATCTCTTTTTTTCTTATTGTGGCCGGTACTGAATTTATTACCGTTAACCTGCCTCTTTTTCTAGTGCCGATTTTTGAAAATTTATCACTTTTGAGTCATGTTACTTCTATGTCTAGAGGAGTAATAGATCTTCGTGACGTTTGGTATTTCGTCTCTTTTATAATAATTTTTCTATCTCTTTCTTATCTTCAGCTTTTAAAATTTAAATACGGCAACCGACGTGATTATTACCGCAGTTATCAAGTGGCCATTAGTCTTTTTATTGGCATCGCTGTTTTAACCAATATAATAAGCAGCAGAATCCCAGGAAGGATTGATTTAACAAGAGGTAGTATTTACAGTTTATCTTCTCAAACAAAAAAAACCATCGGACAGCTGACTGATATCGTCAATATTACTTTTTATGCTTCCAGCAGGTTGCTTAGTCAACTAACGCCGATTGTCCGAGAAGTAAAAGATGTACTACGAGATTACGCCATTTCTTCAAAAGGTAATATCCAGATAGTTAGCAAAGACCCATCAGGAGATAGTAAAGTAGCGCAAGAGGCTGTCTCGATGGGAGTAAAAGAAGTTCAATTTAATGTGGTCGGTCAAGAAGAATTCCAGCTAAAAACCGGCTTTATTGGTTTAGTGATCTCTTATGGAGGCAATTATGAAGTAATTCCTTTTATTGAAAATACTTCAGATTTAGAATATCAGCTTACGAGTTTGATCAGCAAACTCACTATTAAAGAGAAAAAAACAATCACCTTTTTAAAAGGAGATGGAGAAAAAGATATCAATAGCGATTATCAGCTATTTAATAAAGAACTTAGCAAGCAGTTTGAGACAAAAAGCATTATGATAGATGAGAACAGTTCCAGTATTTCCGCTTCTAGTTCAGCTGTCTTGGTGGTGGCTGGTCCTACACAAGAGGTAAAAGAAAATACTAAAAAGGCGATAAAAAGTTTTATTGATGAGGGAGGAAGCGTTCTCTTTCTTTTAGATGCTTATCTAGTGAACCCCCAAATACTAAATGTAACTGTCAATAAAGGTAACTTAGCAGATTTAATCAAAGAATATGGTGTAAATCTAAATGAGGAGATGGTTTATGACTTGAGAGCTAATGAAACAATCAGACTTGGTAGTCAGGGCGGATTTGGTTTTTATTTGCCATATCCTTTCTGGCTTAGAGCTCAAGCAGATGAAGCTTCACCGATTACCAGTAAAATAGAAAGTATTGTTATCCCATGGTCGGGCAGCTTGACTCTCGATGAGGAAAAAGTAAAACAAGGCGGTTTTCAGACCGTTAAATTACTAAAGACATCCAAATATGCCGGGGTAAAAACAGGAAATATCATTATTTCTCCAGATAAAGCTGATTTTTCTAAAGAAAATTTAAAGGAATATTTACTAGCTGTTTTCTTATCTTTACCTAAGAATAGTCAAGAAAAACCTAGCGGGAAAATGGTGGTAGTGGCTGATTCAGATTTTCTTACAGATCAATTTGTCAGTAGTTCTCCTGAGAATTTAGCTTTTGGTATTTCTGCGATAAGTTTATTATCTTCAGCAGAATCATTGGCTGATATACGAATTAAACAAACCGCAGTTAAAAAACTGCTTTTTCACAGTTATTTAGAACCAACACTAATTAAATACACTAATATGGCGTTAGCATTTATTCTTCCAGCCGCCTTTGGTTTGTTTAGATTTTATAAGCGCCGAAGTCTTAGAAATCAGTTATATAAATTTAAACAAGATGAATAAAAGAACTATTAAAATTTTAGCTTTTGTTTTTTTACTTCTATTTATTATTGCAGGCTATCCTTTTTGGCAGTCAAAAATAAAATTAGGAAAAAAAGAAAAAAAGTATGAGGAGATCAATTTTGTTCAATTTAATAAGGACAATACTGATAAAGTGATCATCAAAAGTAAATCCGAAGAAGTGCAATTGGTCAAAAAGGAAAACCAATGGAATGTTAATGATTATCCAGCCAGTCAGCAGCAAATTGAGAGCTTTTTTAACTCGCTGGCAAATGCAGAGATAGAAACTTTAGCTTCAAAAAATCCAGATAATCAGGCAAGTTTTGATATTTCAGCTGATAATGGTGTGATGCTCACTCTAACTGGTAGATTTGGGGAGGCAATATATCTTATTGGAAAAACCGGTCCAGACTATAATTCTTTTTATGCCAGTTTAAAAGATTCGAATAATATTTATTTGGTAAAAGGAGATCTGAAACAAAAGCTGATTACTACTTCCTCCCGCTGGCGGGATAAAACAGTTGTCAATATTTCCCAAGAAAAAATAGCCAAGATAGAAGTCTCAGGAAAAAGTCAGTTTTCAATTAGCAAAAATAAAGAGGGAAAATGGGAGATAGATAAAGCTGGTGTTAAAAAAATTTTAGAAGATGATAAATCGACAAATATCTTATCCAGATTTTCTCCTTTAGATGCCGATAGTTTTTTGACAGATAATGAGGCTAAAGAATTTAATTTAGCCAGAGAAAAAACTACTGTAAAAATTTTTGACAGTGAGAGTAAAATACTTGCTGAATTAATCCTAATTGAAAAAAATTCTGACTGGTGGGTAGGGCTTCCCAATAAAGAAGAAAAATATCTAATTTACTCCTACAGATTAGGTCCGCTTTTCGATCCCGAAAAAGAAAAAAATTAACCAAGTATTTTGGCAAATATTATCGCGTTTAGAAAAGTGATAATCACATTAGAGACAAACCAGTATCCTAAAAGCCCTAAAGGCAGATTGATAAGCAGATACATCGGCAGATAGGATAAAACCAGCATCAGTCCAATAACAATATCGGTAAATGAAATCACTTTTTGCCAGAATTTTTTAGGCAAAATTTCTTTTATGAAATCATAAAAAGCAGCCAAAGCAATACCGGTTATTAAAGTAATTGATAGCGAAACTAGAAAAAAGCTCATTGGCGGAGGACGTGTCGCTGGCATCATGATTGTGCTCCAAACGCCAAAATATTCTGGCATCTGGTAGTAATTTATAGTCAGAGCTATCTCAATTTGCCTGATAATATTGGCAATAATTAAGTAAATAAAAGCAGCTACAAACACTTTGCCCCACTTAATTTTTTTTGTCCAATAGAACATATTTTTTCACCTCCTTCTAATAGAGATTTGATCTAATCTTATTTTAGATAATCTGTTAAATAGATCAATATATCTAATCCCTCAAGGCTATATCAAAAATCAATAAAATATCTTTTGAAGGAAAATACTTATCTTAAAGGAAAGTGATAAGTATCATATTGAAATTATCAGGATTAAGTCATTACAGTTTTAATTAACAGAAATATAATCTAATTTATTAAGAAACCTTGACAATAACAAATACTTATGAGAGCTTATTTAAGTAAGGGGTGGAAATCATGCCGGAGACTTCTTCTGAAACAACCAGGAAATATCCTCTTTTTCGACGCAATCTCAAACTGGAAGAATTATATGAAAAGTATAAGCAGAGATATAATCAAAGACTTGTTCAAACACAATATTCTCCCAAAGACTTATTGTGGATTGTGGCGGTTTTTCTTATGCTTTTGTCTATTCCTTTTACTCTAAATCAAGTTCAAAAAAGACAGCAAATAACAAGTAGTGCAGCTAACCAAACGGTGGTAAATATTGGGCTAGAGGCGGAAAAGGGAACTTTAACAGGCAAAATTACTCAAGCTGAAGACTTAGTTGCTTCGGAGGGAAAGTATGTTCAGTTTGCGCCAATAGGGACAATAATTGACCTAATATCCTGTCCATCTCTGCCGCAAAATACAGGCAAAATAGATTTTCAGATAGTTTTGCCTGTCTCGGGTGATTATTATTTTTGGAGTCGGATTATGACTTCGGATATCAATAATAACTCATTTTATTTGCAGGTAGACAATCAGTGTGGATTGATCGTTGGAGATATTAATTTACCGAAGAATATTTGGGTATGGGTAAATTCAGAAAACGGCTCAGCCCAGAATCGCATCAAATTAAGCCTATCTGCAGGCAGTCATAAAATATCTTTAATCGGCAGAGAAGCAAGCGTGAAGGTAGACCGGATAATTCTTACCAATCAAAAAGATTGCATCCCTACGCTTAAGGGAATAAATTGCGCTCAGAAAAATAACAACTAATTTTTTTCCTCAAAAACCTGGGCTTCAAAAACATAAAGAGAGGTATCAGAATCTTTGTAACAATCTTTAGGTAAACCAGCTTTTTGGATGCAAAGCTGAGTTAAAAATTCTTCTTTACTCCAGTTGGTTTCGGAAGCAACTTGAGGCAGAAAAGTACCAGATTTGTGCCCTTTTTGTACTACTACTCCGTGTTTTCCTAAAATAATTTCTTTATAATTGTTAATTTTTCTTTTGGGTTTCAGAACAGAAATTTCAATGGTAATATCTTTTAATTCATCTTTAGTGACCATAGGAAAGCGACTGTCTTTGGTAGCTGCGGCAATAGCCATTTGCTGAATAACTTGGTAAAGGGGGATTTTTGGTTCAAATTCACCAATGCAGCCACGCAGCTTGTGGTTTTTTCTTAAAGTAACAAAAGCTCCTAATGGCGTTTGGAGCAATCGATTGTGGCTGGTAATAGAAATAATCTGATTAGTATCATAGTATTTTTCTAATGTTTTTCTGGCGATAGTTAAAGCCTCTTTTTGCGCCTCTTCATCAAGAGTTAAACTTTGATCTTTTTTTTGATCACTGATAGCTCCGATTGCTGCATACCCCACCACTTTCTGTTTTTCTCCAGAGATATCGCCGGAGTTTTCATATTTTAATAGTTGGAAGTTTTTTATTGATAAAATTTGTGCCACCTTTAATGCTATGTCTATGGCTTTTTGTCCGCAGGCGCATGTATCAAGTGCGGATAAATTTAGCTGTTCAATTTTTTTAACAGTTTCATCAAAAATCTTCCTTTGTCCTGTAAGAATGGCATCTATTATTTCCCGGTCCACTTTCTTGGCAGTTTCCCAGCTCGGATAATGAGATAGATCAGAACTAACCAGTAGAACTGTTTGGTCGTCAAGTTGCTGGCTGATTTTTTCTGCTAAAGCATCAATTAGATCTTCAGATGGCTGACTTACTAAGATAGGGACAATTTTAAAGTCAGCAAGTACTTTTTGTAAAAAAATCAGCTCGATCTCTAGCGAATGTTCATTTTTATGCACCTCTAAATCACTAATGATATTTTTTTTCTCATCAATAATAAGACTAGAAAGTTGGCTATCAATCAACACTTTTCCCAAAGGGGTCTGCCAGGCGCCATTATCATATACCGCTGCGTGAGTAAATAATTTTTGATGGCTGACACCGATAAGAATTACTTTTGAGATTTGCTGTTTTTCTAATTGTTTGAAAATCCAGGCTGCCGTTCTTCCGGAATAGTCTATGCCGGCATGAGGGGCGATGAATATTTTCCAAATACCCTTGATTTCTTTTTTTTCCGCTTGAGATAAAAAAAACTCTAATTTCGCATTTAGCTCATCTTTATCCTGAGGATAAAAAATACCAGCTACTGCCGGATTTCTTACTATTTCAATTGTAGGCGAATTTATTGGATTTACACTCATTTCTTTTTTGTTATTGTCACTTTTTATTTTTATCATTAATATAGCAAGAGGTGAAAGAATAATAAAGATTAAAAAGGAAACAAAGAAGACATTATTTTTAATTGTCATTTCGACTTGATTATATAAAATGAGAGAAAAAATTCAAATTTGAGATAAAATTATTTGATATAAATGAAAGACAATCATTATATATTTGAAAAAGGAGAAGTTTTTCTTTGGCCGCTTTTTTTTATTTTGTTGGGTTTTATCTCAATCATAAGCCAGACTACAATTTTACGGGAAATTACCACGCTTTTTTATGGCAATGAAATTTTTTATTGTTTAGGATTGGGCATTTGGCTTTTTTTTACCGGTATTGGAAGTCTGTTGGCCAAAAAGATCATATTTTTTAGGAAAAAAAAATTCCTCTGGTTTATTTTGTTAATATTATTTCTCGCTCTTCCTATAGTGATTGCTTGGTTGCGCATGGTAGTTGTTTACTTTATTCCCTATGGGCGGTTGCCAAATCTATTTTTATCTTTAGTGCTGATAATAGTCACTTTATCACTTTATTGTTTTCCAATTGGATTAGTTTTTAGTTTGGCGGCTTGGTCTTGGAAAAAAAGAAATAAGGCTACTGTTGTTAATAACGCTTATTTTTGGGAGACAATCGGCTTTGTTTTTGGGGGAATAGTTTTTAGTTATTTTTTAGCTACCACTAGTTTTCCTTTGACCAACAGAGTTAATTTATTTACTCTTTCTCTTAGATATCGTCCTCTTAAACAGGTTTTTAATTCTAAACATAATCAAATAATAGTAACACAAGAAGATAAACAAAAAAATATTATCATCGGTGGTCAATACACTTTTAGTACCAGTGAAAGTTTTGAAACGAAACATCTGATCAGTTTGATTATGCCTCATTTAAAAAAAAGAAATAAGGCAATTGTAGTTGGCAACCCAAATATTGCCCAAGAGCTAAAATATAATGATTTTGATCAGATACAATTTATAGAAATTGATGAAAAATTAGTTGCACTGGAAAAGGAAATATATTCTACCGGCATCAATTTTATTATTCAGGATCCGAGGATTTATTTTAATAAAATAAAAGAAAAATACGACTTAATTATCTATTCTGTAGGCAGTCCTTCTACACTGTTTACAAATCGTTATTATACTTTGGAGAGTTTTGTTCAAATAAAGAATTGTCTTGAAGAGGACGGGATATTTGTGTTGACTTTTTCTTTTCCAGTAGATTATCAAAGTGAGGAAGCTCTTTATTCCGGCGCTTCTATTTTTCACACTTTAAATCAAGTTTTTGCCGACATTTTACTTTTTTCTCCTGAGGAAAGACTGGTTTTTTTATCAGGCAAGAAAGAATTAATTGTTAGTCAGAAAAATGTCGACACAGTTTCTAGCAGTTATTTTCGCTATCAGATGGAAAATCTTCAAAAGGATGAAATTCTGCAAAAATTCAAAAAAACAACAACAAAAATAAATTCAGACTTCGAACCGATTACTTATTTTTACCAACAGCTTTATTGGCAGACAATATTTAATTTTCGAATACCGATAATTATGCTTCAATCAGCCAAAATATTGCCTATGATATTATTTTTCTTCCTGATCATTTTCTTGATGAAAACAAGAAAAAGAATTCGTTTTGGCCTCTTAGCTTTATCCAGCAGTTTTATTCTAATGAGTTTGGAAACAATTTTTATTTTTCTTTTTCAAACAAAAATCGGCTACCTCTACAGTCAGATCAGTTTTATTTATAGTCTAGTGTTACTAGGGATGACTATCGGTGTAATTTTGGAAAGGAAAATTCGAAACTTTATTCTTGGCTTAAATAGCGGTTTTTCTTCTTTTTTATTTATAATTTTAATTTTATTTTTAACTAAGGAAATAAATATTTCAAACAAGCTCTTTTTTTGGTGTAGTCTGGGGTTGATATCAGGATTAGTGGCGGGGTTGATATTTGCTTTAATTAATAGATTGTATTTAATCAAAGAAAAAGATATCGGATATATTTATGCTTTCGATCTCTTTGGAGCAAGTTTAGGAGCACTGCTTACTAGTACTTTTTTACTGCCAATACTGGGGATTACCGGACTCAATTTATTATTGATTGGAATAATAATAGTTTGTTTTTTTAGTTTAAATTCTATGGTTCGAATTTGAATTTTAAAATTTATTATTGCCAAACACCGGGAATGGTGCTTGGACACAGGGTTGATTTGCCGTCTTTATTAATAAAATTTTTTTCCAGAAAAAATCCTTGTCTGGTTATCAAAACTTGATTATTGTCCGGACAATAAGTGCTGCTGCCTTCCTTATCTTCGATATTGCCGGTATAAACAAATTTTACCCCAGTTGAAAGACACACATTGCGTGCTTTTTTAATTGATTCTTCAGCTGTTGGGGGAAGATTTAATAGTTTATATTGGGGCCAAAATCTTGTAAAGTGCACAGGAACATTTTCTCCGACATTTTCTTTTATCCATTGACACATTTTTTTTATTTCTTCAAGATCATCTGTATAACCTGGGACTACCAAATGAATCAGTTCAAGCCAAGTACGACTCTCATGGATCGTTTTTATAGTTTCCAACACTGGTTCAAGCTGGCCGCGGATTAGGTCCTGATAAATTTGGGTATTAAAAGATTTTAAATCGATTCGCGCCGCATCTAAATAAGGCAAAAGATTTTTAAGCGGTTCAGGGTTAATATAACCGCTAGAAACAAGAACAGTGCGAAGTTTATTTTCTTTGGCTAATTTGGCAATATCATACATATATTCATACCAGACAGTTGGTTCATTATAGGTAAAGGCAATAACTTGAGAATTGCTTTTTATCGCCTGATCGACTACTTCATTTGCACTTAGAGGAATAAAATTTACTTCTTCAGGTAGTCTGTGAGCTATATCCCAATTTTGACAATATTGACAATCTAAATTACAACCTGCTGTAGCAAGTGAGTAGGTTCTGGCTCCCGGCAAAAAATGAAAGAATGGTTTTTTTTCAATCGGATCAATATTAATGGCAACCGGTTTTCCATAAACCAGACTATAAAGTTTACCGCCGATATTTTGCCTTACATTGCAAAGGCCTCTTTGGGAATTGCTTAAAATACAGTTATTAGGACAAAGCTGACAACGAACTTTTCCATCAGCGATTTTAGTATAGTAGCTTGCTTCTTTCAGATTATTGATCGCTGGATTTTTTTTAACAATTATTGCTTTTCCTACCGCAAAGATAGAGAGCAAAACTCCTAATAAAAAGATAAATAGACCAAGATTTTTCTTATCCATTTTAGGACAGTAATTAAGATTTATTATATGCTGGTTAGATTTTGGATGATAAAATATAAACCTATTACTACTCCGCTAATTTGGGCGAGTTTGGCAATTTTTTGATATTTTGACAAAAAACCAAAGCAGGCTGCAGGAATAATATAAGTGGTAGTGCCTAAAAAAAACATTAAAAAGTAGATTAGAGAGTAAATAACATTTTTTAAATTAAATATGTATGTTAAAGAAGCTAGAAACGGCGGACAGATATTTACTCCTGTTAAAAAGCCCAAAAGAATCGGCCAACGAATCTTTTGATAGGGAAGATGGGAACAATATTTGGCATTCATTATGCCAACAGAAAAAATGATAAGTAAAATACCCAGCCAGATGTTCGTCAAAGCCACTAGGCAGTGGATAAACTGATTTTTGATAATTATCCCCAGAGTTCCAAAGATCAGACCGAAAAAAAGATAGCCGGTTACTCTACCGAGAGAAAATTCCAATACCAGAAAAAAGCTAGTTTTACCGCTTCTCTTTTGGGAAAGAAGGATTGGCAGAAAAACAGGCAGGCATAATCCCAGACAAAAGACGCCTACCGATAGACCCGCTAAATATCCAGCCGCAATTTTGGTGCTTAGATCCATAGTTTTAAAGGCCAATTTAGGATGATTTCTTATACTTTATTTTATCATTTGAGACCGAAATAAATCATTCCAGACTGAGTTCCAACTCTTATTTATTCAAAAACTTAGGTTTTTTAAACCAAGAATTGACAAATAAGAGTGACTGTGAAATTCTAATTATAATAAAGTAATTTATGCCAGATAATAGCTACAGCGAAGAGTCAGATCATTCAAGAAAATATCCTCTTTTTCGACGCAATCTCAAATTGGAAGAACTTTACCGTAAATATCAACGCAAATACAATTCAATGGTGATCCAGAGAAAATATTCGAGAAATGATCTGCTTTGGGTCATAGCAGTTTTTTTACTTATCTTATCAATTCCATTTATTGTCAATAAAATGCTGGAGAGGCAAAATTTGATTAGTAAAGCAAAATTATCTTCTCAAGCTATTTCTTTTGAAGCTGAACATGGGCATCTTTCTGGAAACGCTATTATAGATTCAAGCACTACTGCTTCGGGAGGAAAGTTTGTCCGATTTGGACCAAAAGGAATAATTATTGATCTAGCCACTTGTCCTTCTTTACCTACCAACACAGGTTGGGTAACTTTTGAAATCAATGTGCCTCAAACCAATGATTATTATTTCTGGAGTCGGATTATGGCCTTAGATGAGACAAATAACTCATTCTATCTACAAATTGATAATCAATGCGGCATAGTTATTGGAGATGTGCCATTGCCAAATGATTCTTGGGAGTGGGTTAATTATAGAGATGGAGATAAACAAATTATAGTAAAATTAAATCTGACGGCCGGAAGTCATAACATATCATTAATTAGTAGAGAAGCAAATTTAAAAGTTGATCGAATAATTTTGACTACTAATACCAATTGCACCCCGATTCTTAAAGGTGACAACTGTCTCTTGTAGCTATATAAAGAATGTCTCTTTTTTAAGCAAGATATTGTTTGATTTTCTTTATTATCTCTTCCAAAGAAGTATTTGTTTTTATTAGATAGTCTTTCACCCCTGTAGGGTAGGCAGCGTAATCTAAATTCGTTAAGATTATCGTCGGAATATTCTTTTTTAATCTACTGGTAAGATGAGAGTAAAAATCTACACCCCCCATTTTTGGCATAACAAGATCAAGGAGGATTAAATCAATTTCTTCTCTAGCTACGATTTCAAGAGCTTGTTGTCCATCTATAGCCTCAAAAACAGAGAAGCCCTCTCCTTCGAGCTTTTTTCTCAATACCTTACGATATTGTTGTTCGTCTTCGACCAGAAGAATTTTTTTCATCGGTCAAGCAAGGCAAAAAATATTTTATTTTAACAGTTCAGCGATTTTATTTACTACTACTTCAATAGGAGTATGTGCTTTGACAAAATACCAAATAGCTCCAGATTTAATAGCTTTGACTGCTTGATCTTCTATATTAGTGGCTACAATTATTGGTATTTTTTTAGTAGTTTTTTCTGATTTTAATTTATCCAAAACTACAAAACCATCCATTCCTCCCGGCAGCATAATATCCAAGATAATAAGATGTGGAAGTGTTGATTTTGCTTGATTTATTCCTTCTTCACCGGAAAAAGCCTGAATAACTTGAAATCCTTCATTTGTTAATTTAGTATGATAAATTGTCTGTAGTTGTTGATCGTCTTCGATAATAAGAATCTTTTTCATATTATTTTAAATATGATGTAACTTTGCTCACAGCTGTTTTTTATAAATATTAGCATAAGAACGATCGTCCTCGGCAATCAAGATATAAGCTTTCTTTTTAATCTGTTGAGACATTTTAATTTTTTATTTTTTTAGTTAATATTGATTTTGGCTTAAGAGGCAGAGTAAAAGTAAATCTTGTTCCTTTGTTTGCTTTACTTTTAAACCAAATTTTTCCGCCCCAGGCCTCTACATATGATTTTACTATAAAAAGACCCAGACCCGTGCCATCATTTTCTGTTCGGACTGCGTTATCCGCCCTGAAGTATTTTGAAAATATTTTATTTTGTTCTTTTTTAGGAATACCAATGCCTGTATCTGTTACACTTATTTGGATAATGCTATCAAATTTTTTTACTTCGACGATCACTCTCCCTTTTGGTTTATTGTATTTAATTGCATTTGAAAAGAGATTGTGCATCACTTGTTGCAGACGTTTAGGATCAATAAATATTTTAGGTATAGGTTTTTTACCAAAATGCAGTTCTCCAATAATTGATTTTTTTTGCGCTTCAATTTGAATTTCTGCTGCAACAGATCTGATAAGCTTGACAATATCTGTCAATTGAGGCTCGTCAAACACTCGGTTTTGCTCGATTCTGGAAACACTAAGAAAATCATTAACCAAAGCAATCATTCTTAAATTGCTTTCATAAATTTGCTTTACAATTTCTCTGACTGATTGATTTAATTTCCCGAATTCTTCTTCAAGCAACATTTCGATATTCCATCTCATACTGCCTAAAGGGGTTCGCAGCTGATGTGAAGCGATCGAAAGAAATTCCGTTTTTTTCCTATCTAACTCCTTAATTTCCGTAATATCTTCTTCAACACCAATGAAAAAATTAAGCTTATCATTTTGGATAATTGGTGAAATTGTAAGGATTGAGTCATAAATCTGGCCATTTTTTCTTTTATTTTTTATTTCTCCGTGAAAGGCTTTTTTTTCAATTTTTATTGTTTGCCAAAGTTGTTGATAGAATTTTTTATTCATCTGTTTTCCCCATAATGCCGGTGTTTTTCCTTTCATTTCCGGAAAAGAATAGCCGGTCATTTTTTCTGCCGCTGGATTAGCGTAAATAATTTTTCCTTCAATATCAGTGATGATGATATGATTAAACGCATTCTCGACTGCGAGTTGGAAAAGATAGGTATTACAGCGTAAGTTTTCTTTTAATTTAGATCTGTCCATAAATATATTTGAGGCTGTGATAGTTTCATTATAGCAGTTTGCTTCTTTGCCACAAATAATTATCTTATTTAGATATTGATGATCAATTAAAATGATTGTTTAGCTAATTAGAGGTTATAAGAAAGGATCTATTTGCGACTTGATTTTTTTACGGTTTTTCTTTTATTTCTCATATTGTTTTGTTGTCTTTTTAAAGATTTTGCTTGCAGATTGGCAAGATGATCTCTTTTCTTTTTAATTTCTTCTTCTACTGCTTTTTGACATTTTGGATCAGGACAGACAGTCAGAGTATATTTCACCAGTGATGTACCGATATATTCACTCCAAGTTTTGGCTACCACCCGCATTTTTCCGCAACGAATACAGCTAGTATTATTGAGTTTCTTCACAAAAATATTATAAAAACAGCAATAAAACAGTGAATTTAAATTTTAATATCTTCTACCTCTACTGCCGCCAAATCGATCTCTTCTACCGCTTCTGTTGCGTTGGCCGCTTCTTCCTTCAGTATAAGTAGGTTTGGGAAGAGCTTCTTTGACTACAATATTTCTTCCATCCAAATTATAGCCGTTTAATTTTTCGATAGCATTTTTAGCTTCTTCCTCGTTGCTCATTTCTACAAAACCAAAACCTCGGCTATTGCCTGAATATCTATCTTTGATAATGTTGACTGACAGTACCTGGCCGCACTGGGCAAATAGTTGTCCCAAAGTATCATCAGAAACTGAGAAAGGCAGACTGCCTACAAAAAGATTCTTTGCCATGATCAAGCTCCTTTGTTGGAAAAATTAATAAACAATATAAATCTGTCTAAATTAGAAGTAGTTTAAAAGAAGCGAAAAGATACAAAAGATATAAAATAGGGTATCTTTTTCCGGATCTTTAAAAAGATAATCTTCTTTAAACAGATTTATTGGTTAAATCTGTTAAAGACGATTATATCACAATATTTAATAAAAGAAAATAAAGGCTTTTAGCTTTTTTTCTTATCAAGCCTGTCAAGACGCAATATTTTTATTCCATAATATACCACTAATGCGATAATAAGAAAATCTATCGTCGTGCTAACAAAATTTCCCCACATGATTTTTGCTGGACCTATTTTAATAGATGCTTCCTTCAACCCTCCGGTAGCTCCTAATATTACTCCTAGAATCGGATTGATAATATCTGTCACAAAAGAGGCAACTACTTTGGATACTGCTCCTCCCAAAATAAAACCAACCGCCAGTCCTATTACACCTTGTTCTCTGATAAAATTAACAAAACCTTGAAATTTCATCATTTCTCACCCCCTTTTTTTTAGTTTAGGTGCCAAATTATAGGTTTTAGTCCCATTGTTTGCTATTTTATTATTTAGTTCAATAACCTCTACTGACTTTAGGACTAAATCCTCATGTTTGGTGATTTCGTCTAAAGCTAGATTTAAACTTTAAGAAACTAATATTAGCATTTAAGAATTGTTATTTATCAAAGTTTGGTCACTATTTTTTTACCAAAGACCTTTTTGATGATTATTTTATCATTAGAATATTTTTTATTGGAGTAAGGAGAGATAGCCAGACCCGCTAGCGCTTTATTTTTAAACAATAAATCTGAAAAATAGCTGAAGATCAAACCTTCAAAACGCAATTATTTCTCAGCTCCTCCGCTGTTTGTTGCTTGGCGAAAAGCTGGATTTAACTGGATATTTTGCGCTGTGACAGTTCCATCGGAATTATCCGTGCCGAAAATTCCAATTTTTTCTCCAATTTTTAAGTCACTTTTTACCGCTTCACTAGTTTTGCTAATTGAAGTTGTATCAGAAAATAATACTATTTTAAAACTGCCATCCGGCATTTTTACTGTAATGGTTTTGTCATCCATATTTAATATTTCTCCTACTATTGGTCTGCCTCCCATTCTAATTCTTCCTTGTTGATTAGAAGCAGCCGAGCCTTGATTTCTGAAGCGTGGTGCGGAAATCAGAGCTTGTTGATTTTGCTGGTATTTCATACCCGCGTAGAAACTTAGCCCTCCAATACAAATAATAATAACCAGCGTTATTAAGATATTATTTTTCATTACTTTTTTCACCTCCTTATTTTTTTATTAATTTCTGTTATGTAAATGTGTCGTGTTTTAGATAATCATTTTATTCGTATCTTAATGCTTCAATTGGTTGCAGATTTGCCGCGCGTTTAGCTGGGTACCAGCCGAATATAATTCCTATCGCCGCCGATACAAAAAAAGCAAGAACAATAGAGTAAGGTGCAATAATAAAAGGGGAATTGGTAAGATTGGAAATAAGATATGAGGCAAAAATTCCGACAATTACGCCGATTAACCCTCCGCTAAAAGTTAAAATGATTGATTCGGTCAAAAACTGAGTAATAATTACTTTTTTCTTAGCTCCGAGAGCTTTACGAAGACCAATTTCTCTGGTTCTTTCGGTGACTGTAACGAGCATAATGTTCATGATGCCTATTCCTCCAACTAAAAGCGAGATTGCCGCGATTCCCGATAAAAGAGCGGTGAAAGTAGCAGTAGTTGATGAGACGGTATTGAGAATATCCTGTTGAGACATAATGGAAAAGTCAGCCTGAGAAGGATCTTTTAAGTTATGACGCGCAAGAAGCAGATAACCAACTTCATTTTGAGCATCAATCATCACATCAGCGCTTATTGCTTCCAAAGCTATAGAAGATAAATAATTGACACCAAATATCTGTTTTTGAAAAGTGCTAAGAGGAATATAAATAATATCGTCCTGATTCATAAAACCAGTTCCTCCTTTCGAGACAGTTACACCAACAACAGTCATTGTTTGGCCTTTGATTCTGATAGTTTGACCAATTGGATTAACTTCATCGCCAAAAAGGTCTGTCACTACTTGAGGACCAAGAACAGCTACTTTGGTCATACTATCGACATCATTTTGGTTAATAAAGCTTCCCAAGCTGATTGCTATTTTATGCACTTGTGCATAGATGGGGGTGACACCAATAATTTCGGTATTAGTATTATTCGCGCCGGCCGTTACTTGAGCTCTTTGTTCAGATTCAGGTGAAACGTATTTTACGGTAGTGATTTGTTCAGAAGTAGCGATTGCTTTGGCGTCTTCTAGGGTGAGAGAAGTTCTGCTTCCAGCCGCACCTCTTATGCCGCCTTGATTTATTGCTCCAGGACGAACAGTAAGCAGGTTTGATCCCAATGATTCAATCTGGGAAGTGACTGCCTTTTGGGTAGCTTGACCAAGCGAGATAAGAGCAATGACACTTCCTATACCAATAACGATACCTAAAACAGCCAGACCTGTTCTGGTTTTATTTAAAGTTAAGGTGCCTAAACTTTCTAAAAATAATTCAAGATAATCCATAAAACGATATTTAGTGTTTTATTCTTTTTGTTTATGATTGTTTTCGTCTTTTAGGATTTTTCCATCTTTAATATGAATAATCCTTTTAGCGTATTTGGCGATATCACTTTCGTGAGTAATCATAATAATAGTATGTCCTTGCTGGTTTAACTTTTGGAAAATAGTCATTATTTCTTTTGCTTGGACAGAAGCGAGATTACCAGTTGGTTCGTCAGCTAAAAGAATTGCCGGTTTCATAACTAAAGCTCGGGCAATAGCCACACGTTGTTGTTGACCGCCGGAAAGTTGATTTGAAGTATGGTGCATCCGATCACTTAAGCCGACCAGCTGTAAATATTTTTTCGCCCTCCTTATTCTTTCTTCTTTATTTACTCCGGCATAGATCATCGGCAAGATAACATTTTTTAAAGCGGTTGTTCTAGGAAGAAGATTATATGCCTGAAAGACAAAGCCAATTTTATAATTTCTAATTTCAGCCAGCTGATCATCGTTTAACAGCTCGATATTTTCTCCAGCGAGAAGATATTTTCCTTCAGTTGGTTTATCTAAAGCTCCTAAGATATGCATTAGAGTTGATTTGCCGCTGCCTGAAGGGCCCATGATAGCCACAAATTCACCTTTAAATATCTGAATTGAGATTTTCTGCAAAGCTATGGTTTCTAAAGAATCAGTTTTATAGATCTTTGAAAGATTAATTGTCTGAATTATCGGTTTTGTATCCATGATCTATTTTTTTACTGATTCCTTATATAAACAAAATTATTTCTATCTTCTAAAAACTCCTCCGCCAAAACCTCCAAACGGAGATTGGTTTCGTCCGCTTCTTTGAAGAGGTGTTTGCTGGGTGGAAGAAATATTAGTAATTATGGTATCTCCTTCAGATAGGCCGGAAATCACCTCAACTTGCGTAGGTGTTGAGAGGCCTATCTCGATATTAATCTGTTCTATTTTGCCATTTTTTAGCATTTTGACAAATGGCTCTTCATCTTGAGTTTGGACAGCGCTTGAGGGAATCAGAAGCACATTATTTTTTATTTGAGTAATTATATTGGCCGAAGCAGTCATATTTGAGTAAATTTCCGGTACCTCGCTATCAAGTTTTATCATAGCTGAATAAGTGGTAACCCCAGAACTGATCGAGCCAATAGTATCAATACTGACAACCTTTCCTGTAAATGTTTTATTGGGAAAAGCATCAAAAATAAGACTAGCTTTGTTGCCTATTTTTACTTTTGGTGTGTCAATTTGGGAAAGATTTACCTGAATTACAGGCGGAGCTTTGGTTTGAATGCTGGCAATTTTTTGCGAGGTGGCAGTTCCAGATGTATTTGATTGAGCTGTTAGAACGGAACCAATTTGCAAAGAAAGACCTGTTACAGTGCCAGAAATTGGAGCATAGATAGTTGAAGATGTTTGTTGATATGAGAGCCATGCAGAGTTAAGAGCTGTTTGTGCTTGAGCAACGACATTTTCCTGGTGCTTATATTTTGCTTCTGCCGCAAGCCAGTCATCACTAGTGCTAATAAACTGAGGCCACTGTCTGGTATCCGTTTTAGGGGATCCGTCCGGATTTTGATAAGTAGCGCTTTGGGCAGCGTCCATATAATTTTTCCATTTTGTCATCATCTCCGACCTTAGGGTATAATAAGCAATTTTTGCTGTTTCCAAAGAGTTTTTGGCATTTTGATAATTTGCCCATGCTTGAGCAGATCTTTGTTTTCCGATTAAATCCAAATCAATCTGGGCAATTTTATCTCCTGTTTTTACTTGTTGGCCATTTTCCACAAACACTTTGCTGACAACACCCGAGGCTTGTGTTTCAACTAAAGCGCTATTTGCTTGCAATACTTGTCCTGATGCGCTAACTATTATTGTTAAGGTTCCTTTCTCGGCTTTTGCTGTTTGATATTGTGACTGATTGGTTTTTTTAGATAAGAATTTTAGGTGGGAAAGATAACCCAGTAAAAGAATAATAATTATAGTTAAGATTTTTATATATATTGATCTAGATAAAAACCAGTCTCTAAGAAGATTAATTCTGCTGAAAAAAGATTTATTTTTTTTCATAAACAAAGAAAAAGACTATACGGTTAAACTGAAAATTAGCTGAAAAGATCATTGCCTTGCATGAGCAGTTTGTTTTAGCGGCAGATAGAGCGTAAAGACGCTTCCTTTATTTAGTCTGCTTCTAACTTTTATCGATCCGTGATGAAGTTCTACAATTTTCTTGGCAATAGAAAGACCAAGTCCATATCCAGAGGCATTAATTTTAGAGCGGGCGCTGTCGGCTCTATAAAATCGATCAAAGATATGGGGGAGATTTTTTCGGTCAATACCAATTCCTTGATCCTTGATAGTGATAATCACTTCATCCTTGGTTTTTGAAGAGATTATAGTTACCTTAGTATTATTCTTACTATATTTAATTGCGTTATCAAGCAGGATAATCAGAAGTTCGGTGAGACTCTGTTTATTGCCAAAAAACTGGCAGTTTATTATTTTTTTACGAAGGGTAATATTTTTCTTATCTGCTAACGGCAATATTTTCTTAAGAGCCAAATTAAATATTTCAATTAAATTTAGTTTTTCAAATTTAAGACCATTATTTTTTTTCTGGTATTGAGCTAACTCCATCAACTGATCGGAAAGTTGCTGCAGGTTTATTACTTCTTCTAAATTACTTTTGAGAAGAGCCTTTGTTTTTTGCAGTGTCAATTTCTTATCTCGCAGATTGACTTCAATTTCTGATCTCAATGAAGTAAGAGGGGTGCGAAATTCATGAGAGGCATCTGTTATAAATCGGTTTTGCTCATCAACCATTTCTTTTAGAGGCAAGAGTGTTTTTCCCGACAAAAAATAGGCAGCGCCGCCAGAAACAATAAGGATTCCAAGATTTACCAAAAGAAGAATAAAAGCCAGTCGGTTGCGCGTCTCTTTTATCATTTCCGGGTCGAGGTTGGTCATTCTGCGAGGAAAAAAAGTGGCAGGCAGCTTTTTCTGTTCGCGTTCTATCCTTAGTTTATGTAAATGCTCAAACCGCCTCAGTTCATTATTTATTCCTGCAAAAATAACCAAGCTAAACAAGACGCTGATCAGCATAATAATGCCTACATACCAGACAGTTAATTTTATTCGCGCCGATTGAAACATGCTATTTTTTTTCTGAAATTTTATATCCAAAACCTCGTATAGTGTGGATCAGACAAGGACGATTTTTAAACGGCAGATCAATTTTTTTTCTTAAATATCCAACATACACTTCTACGGTGTTTGGCAGTATATTTGCTTCGTAATTCCAGACGTGATTGATTATTTGGTCTTTGGTCAAAATTCTGTCTGGATGACGCATGAAATACTCTAAAAGTGAAAATTCTTTATTTGTTAACTGGATTGGTTTTTTTCCTCTTTTTACTTCATAAGTTAGAGTATTTAGAGACAGATCAGCTATTGAAAGAATAGAACCTAAGCTTTTTTTGGGACGTCTAATCAAGGCTTTAATTCTAGCCAATAGCTCTTCAAAGGCAAATGGTTTAACCAGATAATCATCGGCTCCGGCATTTAATCCTTCTACTTTATCGTTAATTTGACCCTTGGCGGTAAGAAGCAGTATCGGCGTATGAATATTTTCTTGCCTCAATTTTTTACAGATCTCTAAACCGTCAATTCCTGGTAGCAACCGATCCAGTATTATCAGATCATAGTCTTCAGAAGAAGCTAAGTCATATCCATCACTGCCAGTGTAAACTACATCCACTGTATATAATTCCTGTTCCAGTCCTTTCTTGATCGAGTTGGCAATTTTGTGTTCATCTTCGATGATCAATATTTTCATGACAGTTAATATTATACAGTCAAGCTGAAGAATAACTGAAATAATTATTGATATTTATTATCTTCTATTTATTAATAAATAGCTGCTAGATAATAATAAGCAGGAAAACAATATTTTTAGATATTTGGTTTTTTAAAAAAAAGAGGCTAATGAAGCTTCGGCAGGAGAGCGGAAAAAAACTGATAATTATTAAGCTTGTTAATAAAATTATTTTAGTTTTCCCACTATTTTATATTTGCTTAGCTGTGATTTGACATGTTTGGAGTAAAAAGCAGAAGTTAATTCCTTTCCTGCCAGATGAGAGTAATGATTGCCATTAGCAAAAACTGTGGTTAGATCATAGACATTACCATCAACTGCGACGTAAGCTGGTCTGCCGTCTTTACCGTCATATTTAGATAATTCTTGAAGAGTAAATATTTTTTCCGATGACATATCATTACTTTCAGTCTGTGAGAAATTTTGATTTAACTCCTGTTTGTTTCCAGATGAATAAATATTTTTAATCTGGTTTGACTGGTAGAAAAATTCAAAATAGAAAAAAGACAAAAAAAAGATGAGGTAGAAAGAAAATAACAAAAACATCGAAAATTTATTCCACATTCGCCGGCGTATTAGAGAAAGGCGGATAGCTAAACAAGTATGGATGGAAAAGGAAGTGATAGCAATTAGAGGAAGGATATTTTCATGTAATAACAAAGAGAAATTACGATCAATAATTCCTTTGGTCATGCCATAACCGCTGAGAAAGTAAAGAAAGATAGAAACAAAAAGAATCCAGGCCGCTGTTCTATCGATTTTAATTAGCCACCAGGTAAGATTTTTTTTCATATTAATTATATTTATTATAACCTATATGCATTCTTGTTGGAAATAATAGACACGTTAAAGATATATAGCTATAATTTATAAATATGAATATTCATTTTGAACCAAATGAAGAAAAAAATTTTTTGGAAAAATATACCGTTAATTTAACTCAGAAAGCTAAAGAAGGAAAACTTGATCCGGTTATCGGCCGCGACGAACAGATTAGGAGGGTGATTCAGATTTTGTCCCGGCGCACCAAAAATAATCCTGTCCTGCTGGGCGATCCCGGTGTGGGTAAAACCGCAATAGTGGAAGGTTTAGCCCAGAGAATAGTCGCTGGTGATGTGCCAGAGAACATTAAAAACAGAGAGATTCTTGCTTTTGACTTAGCTGCCATATTGGCAGGTTCAGCTTTCCGAGGAGAGTTTGAGAAAAGACTGAAAAAACTTCTCCAAGAAATAGAAAAGAATGAGGATAAATATATTCTTTTTATTGATGAGCTTCATACTTTAGTTAGAGCCGGAGCAGCAGAAGGAGCGGTTGATGCCGGAAATATGCTTAAACCAGCCTTAGCCAAAGGAACCTTGCGGGCAATTGGAGCTACGACTGTTCATGAATACCGTTTGTATATCGAGAAAGATGCAGCGCTTGAAAGACGTTTTCAACCGGTCTATCTTGACGAGCCCACTATCGAGGATACCGTAGCGATCTTAAGAGGTATAAAAGAGAAGTACGAACTTCATCATGGAATTAAAATCTCTGATGATGCACTGATTTCTGCAGCCACACTATCAGTTCGTTATCTTCCTGATAGATTCTTGCCAGACAAAGCTATAGATTTAATCGACGAAGCCGCTTCAGCCGCCAAAATAGAAATAGACTCAATGCCTTTTAAGCTTGATAGGATAAAGCGTAAAATTACTCAAGCAGAAATAGAACTTGCCGCGCTAAAAAAAGAAAAAGGTTTAGAAGACAGGAAGGAAAAATTAAAAAAAGAGATTAAAGTCTGGCAAGATGAATTAGACAAACTTAATTATAAATGGCAAGAAGAAAAGAAAATAATTAAACTTTTGTCCAGATATAGAATTGATTTAGACAAAGCCAAGGCTCAACTTGAAAAAGCCGAAAGAGAGGTAATGCTTGAAAAAGCAGCAGAGTTGAAATACGGAAAAATACCTGAACTGGAAAAGAAGATTCGCCTCTTGGAACAACAATGGCAGAAAATTCCAGCCGAGGAGAGATTGCTTCGCGAGCAGGTATCTTCAGATGATATTGCTCAGGTTGTATCTAAGTGGACCGGTATTCCTTTAACAAGACTATTGATGTCTGAATCGGAAAAATATGCCAGATTGGAGACAGAGTTGAAAAAAAGAGTTGCTGGACAAGATCATGCATTAGAAAAACTTGCCCGAGCGATAAAAAGATCACGTGTTGGTTTGGGAGATATCAATCGTCCTATTGGCTCTTTTCTATTTTTAGGTCCAACTGGTGTAGGAAAAACAGAAACTGCAAAAGCTCTTTCCAGTATCCTTTTTAACGACGAAAAAGCAGTTATACGTTTCGATCTTACCGAATATCAAGAGGCTCATTCAATCGCCCGTTTGATTGGTGCCCCACCAGGTTATGTGGGTTTTGAAGAAGGCGGTCAGCTGACTGAAGCAGTAAGGCGCAGACCATATTCGGTAGTGCTCTTCGACGAACTGGAGAAAGCACATCCGCAGATTTTTAATATCTTTTTGCAAATATTAGATGAAGGTCGTTTAACTGATGGACGGGGCCGGACTGTTAACTTTAAAAATACTGTTATTATCTTTACTTCCAACTTAGGAAGCGAAATATTTGTCGAGAATAAATCTTTCGAGAGTCAGGAGAAAGATGTGTTGGAGTTGATTCAGCGATTTTTCAAACCTGAATTTATCAACCGTTTAGACTCAATAATTGTTTATCATCCAATATCAAAGGAAATTATGAGAAAAATTGTAGATTTTGAGATTGAAAAGTTAAAAGAAAGACTTAAAGTGCAGAATTTAAATTTAGTTATAGATTCAAATGCAAAAGAATATCTTTCAACTGCTGGTTTCAGTCAGGAATTTGGAGCAAGGCCGCTAAAAAGAATAATAAATGAAAAGATAGTTGATGAGATAGCTTTACTATTGTTGGAAAAGAAAATAGGTTTGCCGACAGATGTAGCGGTAAAAGAAAAAAATGGCAGACTTCTGATAAACATAATAGACAAAAAACTTTCTTGACAAATTAGCACTCTTTATGCTAGACTGCTAATAAAACAAGAAAGGAGGTGAGTATTTATGTCTATTGTCAGATTCAACCCTTTTTCTCCTTGGATTTCCGACAGATTTTTGTCTATTTTTGATGAAGAAGATAATTGGCCGCAAGTGCGTGTGACGGAGGGACTTGATGTCTATGAGACAGATAAAGACGTAGTGGTAAAAGCAGCTGTTCCGGGCATTCCCGCTGAAAAAGTTGATGTTACTTTTGAAGATGGGGTGTTAAGAATCAAAGCAAAAGTTGAGGAGAGCAAGGAAGAAAAGGAGAAAAAAAAGGTTGTTTATCGTCAGCAGAGAATGAGTTATTTCGACTATACTACCACTTTGCCAAGAGCGGTTGATGGAAATAAGATTTCCGCAGAGGTTTGTGATGGGGTAGTGACAATAAAAGCTCCGATTGCTGAAACAGCAAAACCCAAAAAGATTTCCGTTAAAACAAAATCAAAATAAAAAAATAATAATTGATTAATCCCCGTCTTTTTGGCGGGGATTTTTTTGTTTTTTAAAAATCGTAATAGAGATTGAAATAAATGAAAATCTGAAAAAATTGGCAGCTATTTTTCTTTTTATTAATGAATAATCCAAAGGATACAAAAAGCCGTTATCAGAAAGATTGTTCTTTTCAAGAAGTTTGTTTTATTTCTTGTTTTAATTCTGAATATGAGATAATATATTTATAATTAATGATTGATAAATTATTAAGAAAAAGTAGGCATGAGAGCAATTGTGGTTAATTTGGTTAGATATATTTCCTTAAGGGTAAATCTGGCTATATATATTTTAGCGTTTGCAATTCCTTTTATAATAGAAAAGCCTCAGCTTCTTACAGGAACGATAGTAAACTCTCTGATTTATACGGCTTCAGAAAAACTGGATAGAAAGTCTTTATATCCGGTACTTTTTCTTCCCAGTTTGAGCGTACTTTTACATGGAGTATTGTTTGGGCGGCTAACAATTTTTTTGCTATATTTTATTCCTTTTATCTGGTTGGGCAATTATTTGCAAGTTTCTATTTTTTCTATAAATGTTCGTCAAAAATATTTATTCAGAGTGTTTTTTTCCGCTTCGGTGAAGTGCTGTTTTTTATATTTTACCGCTTATTTATATCACCAGTTAAACATTGTGCCAAAAATGTTTGTCACTTCAATGGGCTTGATACAATTTATCACTGCCAGCCTCGGAGGATTGTTATCCTATTTCATTATTAAGACTCTAGAAAGAAAGATTAATGAACGAAGTTAAAACACTTATTGAGCTCCTCAATAAAAAAGAAAAATTGGTTGCCATGCTAGCTCCTTCTTTTCCGATCGTTTTTTCCTATCCGTCGATAATTACCATGCTTAAAAAATTAGGCTTTTCTTATATGGTAGAAGTGGCTGTTGGCGCCAAGAAAACAAATGAGCAACTTATTAAACTCTTGAAAGAAAATCCCAACGCCCGCTTTATTACTAGCCCCTGTCCGACAGTAGTGCGCATGATTAGGAAACAGATGCCATATTATGACAAATATCTTTCACATGGTGTTGATTCTCCAATGGTGGCCACGGCCAAGATAGTTATTGAAAAATATCCCGGCTACAGACCTGTTTTTATTGGACCATGCATTGTTAAAAAACTTGAGGCATTAGAAGATGTACCAAAATTGAATATACTCGTACTTACATACACGGAATTAAAGCAGGTTCTGAAACATTTTAATATTTCAGAGGAAGCAAACCCTGAAGATAAATTTGATATTTCGGAAACAGGTTTGACAAGGACCTACGCCCTTGACGGAGGATTATCCCACAGCAGTGGATTGATCAGTCAAATGCAGAAAGGCGAGATAAAAATCGTTTCCGGCACTCAAAACAACATACAAGCAATAAAAGAATTTGATAAAAATCCAAATATTAGACTTCTTGATATACTAAATTGTCCCGGAGGCTGTATCGGAGGACCGGGAATTGAAAGTGATTTAACTACCGAGGAGAGAAAAGCAAAGATATTGGAATTTTTTCAGACCAACTCTTCTTAAAAGACTTTTGATCTTTTTTTACTATAGATTTATTAATAACTTTATCAAGTTTAAATTGGCATCAACCAAACATCAGCAGTTCTGGTTTGAAAATAAGAAGAATGCCAATAATAAGCATAATTATACCTCCAATTAAATGAGAAAATTTTGAATACTTGCTTTGAATGCCGCTAGCTTGTAAAGCTAACATAGCTGTGATAAAAACGATCAGATCATCCAGCATGAAAATGAATATGTAAAAAACAAGATATAAATAATATTGCCAGGTTGGAAGTTTTGACATAGTAAGAACTTTTGTATAGATAGCTGGAAGTCCCGCTGAACAGACAAGTTCTACCAGATTGACAGCAAAAGCTAAAAGCACTATGCCAAATAAGGCAACGATAAATTGTTTATTCTGGGTAATTCTTTTAATTTTTTCAAAAATTTTCCTTCTTTTTTCATCTCCAGCCACCTTGCAGCCTCCGCTTTTATTGGTGATATATTCTTTGATATTCAATCCACCTGATCCTAAAGCAACAAAACCGATCGCTATTCTTATCCAGGTGATAAATCCCAAAAATAAAAATATATTCAGCCAAGCAGAAAGGAAAAGAAAATAGACTAGAGCTGAAGCGAATATAAATGAGAAGCCTAAAATAAACATTTTTAGACGGTTATGCATCCCCAAAAGAAGAGAAATAAGAAAAAGAAGCACCCACATAGCGCAAGGATTAAATCCGTCAAGAAGAGCGACTAAAAAAGTAAAAGCCGGAAGTGATAGATTTTTAGTGGGAATCTGCCCTAAAATAGGAACATGCAAATTTTCAGGAATGACAGAAGACGAATCTGGGGACACTTTATCAGATCTCTGGGCAAGATTAATAATCACATCAACACATCCTTCACGGATGGCGCAACTGACTTTTTCCTCAATCTCTTTACCGGTGGTTTCATCGTTATAATATCCAGCGATATAATCTTTTCCTATCAGCGTAAAAGGGACACCTGAAACATCGGCATTTAATTCACGGCCTACTTTCTGAAGCAATAAAGCATTTTCTCTATTTGTGGTAACCTCGTAATCTATTATATTAAGATTTGGATATTTATCAGCCAGTTTTTGCAAAAAAACTTTTTCTTTGGCGCAGTGAGGACAGCCGTTTGCCCAGAAGAAATAAACATTTACCTTGTCGTTTTGAGCCGCGATTGATTTAGTCAGCAGAAAAGATAAGAATAGGGTAACTAGTAGAGCGAAAAATAATTTAATCAATTTCATTATTTATCCTTATTGTCTAAAATAGCCTTTAGCAAAACATCTTTCTTTATTTCTCCATTTAACCGGAGAAATTCTTTGTTGTTTTTATCAAGAAAAATAAAGACCGGTAAAACTCCACTGTCAATATTGTATTTTTCAACGATCTCTTTATCTTTGTCAAAATCGAAATACTCTGTCTTAAGCCATGGATTTTCTTTTTCAATCTCTGCCCATCTGGGGCGCATAACAAGACATCCATTGCACCAGACCGCGCCGATTTTTAGTACTTTCATAGGATTCTCCTTTCTTTAAATTTTTCTAACTTTATTCATGACCAAATAGTTTTACAAAATACATAATTAGAATACCGATAATAAAAATGCTAAAAGAAAATAATGATTTTTTGAGATTGGTCTCTTTTCTTATCTCAGGCATTAAATCTGAAGAGGCAATATAGATAAATCCGCCAGCAGCAAAAGGCAGAAGATAAAAGCTGACACTTTCTCGCTGAAGTGAGAGAAAATAACCAAAGATTCCGCCTAAAATTGCTGTTAAGGCAACCAGAAAATTAGCCACAAGTGCTTTCTGTTTTTCAAATCCGGCATATAGAAGCACACCAAAATCCCCAATTTCCTGCGGAATTTCATGCAGCGCTACCGCAAAAGTAGTGGCAAGACCAAGTTTAATATCTGTTATATAAGTACCTGCAATAATTAATCCATCAATAAAATTATGGATGCTGTCGCCGATTAGATTCATATATCCGAAGGTGTGTATGTCGCATTTATTTCTTTTATGGCAATGTCTCCAGTGAAGGATCTTTTCTATAATAAAGAAAAGAATAAAGGAAGTAAGAACTGATGTGTAAAGATCTGAACTGGATAGATTTTCTGAAGCCTCAGGAAGCAGATGGATAAATGCTCCACCCATCAGCGCTCCGGCAGAAAGAGAAACAAGTAGAAATAATATTTTTTCCAATTGTTTCTCGTTTATTACAAGTGTAAAAAATCCGACTAGTCCGCCAAGACTGACAATAAAAGTTGAAATAATAATATAAAAGAGTATTTCCATATTTATCCTTTGTTTGTAATAAATATTGATGCAATAAATGTAGTTATCGGCACCGCCAGAATAAGACCGATACTTCCCACAAGTGTTCTTACAATTTCCTCCGCCACTGGTTCAAAATTGACAATCTGGTAGAAAGGTTTGGGATTATTGATAAATAATAACATAAGAGGAAGAGACGCACCAGCATAGACCAATATTAGCGTATTTACCATGGATGCTATATGATCTTGTCCTACATTCATGGCAGCCTTGAATAGTTTTTCCTGTTTAAGTAAAGGATTGGCTTTTTTAAGCTGAAATACCACTGCTGATTGGGAGATAGTGATATCATCAAGCACTCCCAAAACCCCAATTATTATTCCAGCTAGAAGCAGTCCCTTCATATTCATTACTCCCTGTCTGGCCACCTGTAAAAAGCCTGCTTCTTCCGAGGCAAACCCTGTCAGTTTAGCTGCTTCCACATAGATTCTGGCCAAAAATCCGGTAATTACAAGAGAGATTAAAGTACCAACCACAGCTATGGTAGTTTTTTTATTAAACCCGTGTGAAAGATAAAAGGTAATGGGGATAATAAATAATGAACCGATGATTGCGGTATTTATCGGATCTGCCCCCTGTAAGATAGAAGGAAGAATATACTTAAAGATAACCAGAAAAGACAAGCCCATTCCAAAAAGAGAACTCATTCCCCGTAATTTTCCAATGATAATTGTCAGTATGGCAAAAATTATAAATAACCAAAGAAGTGATTTGTGCCGGACATAATCAGTAATATAGAATACATCTTCATTTTCAAAACCTTTGGTATAGGTGATGACTACTTCTTCGTCTGGCTGGTATTTTTGTTGATTAACATTAGCAATATCGCCAACTTCAATAATAATATTTTTATTTTTGAGAGATCCTTGTGTAACTAGAATTTCCAGTTTTTGATAAAGAGTAGGTTTTTGTTCTTCGATTTCAATAGTTTTTTCTTCGATTATTTTGGTTACTTTTCCAATTAATATTTCCTCATAAGGAGTAATTTCTTGGGCGTTGACGAGGCTTTTTACCAACAATAAATATAAAACAGAAACAATAAATATTTTTTTAATCATATTTTTCTATTCTTATTGCTTTTCCTTTTATTATAGCTTCTGATATTTTTTTATATGCGTTATTCAGAATCCTGCCAAATGTTGGTTGTGAAATATTCATCTTTTTGGCGGCTTCAATTTGTTTCAATCCGTCGATATCGTGAAGTTTTATTGCTTCAATTTCGTCGGGTAATAAGCTAACCTCTTCAAGCATTCTTAACGGAATTCCTTGTGGTTTATAATAAAAAACATTCGGTTTGAATTTTAGACATCTGGGTAATTTTGGTCTTGGCATATAAATTAAGTATAATATAGTTAAATCCCTACCTTATCCTTGGATGCGAATTTCGACAAGGTAGGGATTTAGACTTACTCTTATTTTTGTAATGTTATAAGTTGTTTATCTATATCTTCTAATTCTTGCTGAAGAGCTTTTTTGTAATTTTTAATTTGTTCAATTTTTTCTTCCTTTGTTTGCGGATCATTCCAGCCAAAAAATTGTCTTAAGCTCTTGATAGGACCTATTCCTCTTCTCCAGCCAAACCAACGACAAAATCCCCAACCTCTCCTTCCGCCAAAAAATCCTCCTCCATAACCGCATGGCCCAAAACCTCTGCCTGTCATAGGACCTTGTCCTTGCGGACCTGTTTGATCAAATGCTGGCATATTTATTTCACCCCCTTTCTAAATATATTATGAATATATATTCATTATACTCCACTTTGAAGATTTGTCAAGAGAAGAGGATAAGTCGCCATCAAAATATGTATAGACTCAAGGCCATAATGGCCATACCAGAGATGATCCCAAGAATCGATTGATGACTCTCACAACTTTTAAAACAGACCGGAAGAAGTTCGTCGAAGCTGATATAAACCATAATACCTGCAATAAAAGCCATTAAAAAAGAAAGAAGTGAAGCAGTAAGAAAAGGAGCAAAAATAATAAACGCAACTATTGCTCCGAAAGGTTCAGTCATACCGGAGAGAAATGAATACATTACGGCCTTGTTTTTATTTCTTGTCGCAAAAAAAATCGGTACAGCCACAGCTATGCCTTCCGGAATATTATGAATGGCGATAGCAAAAAATAAAGCCACTCCAAGTCTGATATTTTCAAACGAGCTCATAAAAACTGCTATTCCTTCTGGAAAGTTATGGACGGCAATTGCAAAAGCAGTAGTAATACCAGCAGTCAAAATCATCCTATTTTCTTTATCTAAATTATTATAGCCTTCGGTTATTTCATGAGGAATGATGAAATCAATAATCATTACAAAAATTATGCCTCCAAAGAAAGCCAGATTGGTAGAAGTGACGCCAATTTCTTTAATAGATAAAGGAATAAGTTCAAGAAAAGAAATATATACCATTACTCCGGCATACAATCCTAAAGAAAAAGCCAAATAACTTTTATTGAATTTTTTAAAATATAAAGAAAGAAACGCGCCAATGGTAGTTGAACAGCCGGCAAAAAGAGAGAGAAGAAATGGAATTAGTAAATTTGTTGACAGCATGATACAGAGATCATACCTCAATTAAGCCTAAAATTGAATATTTAAAAAAGCAAGAAATTTAAATAAAGAAAAAAAACCAAAAAAAATAAAAAAATAGTAAAACTCTATATTAAATAAATTTTCAATAGTGAAGTATAATAGAAGCGTGATGAGGCTCACATAAATCCCAATATATTGGGATGATAGCTTCTACTTTAAACAAGTAGAAGTTTTTTTATACTTATGTTTGATAAACAAAAGATAATTAAATATTTAGAAGATAAACATTTGTCTGACGGCGGATATTTTTTTGCGAAAGTAGAACCTTCAAGCGGGTTTGATACCTATTTGGCGGTAAAAACACTGCGGATATTGGGAGAAAGACGGGAAAATCGGACTAAGAAAATCGTTTCTTTTTGGGATCATCAGGAAAAAAACGGAAATATCAATAACATTAACGACCTGTTTTTATTTTATGGAACATTCGAAGAGCTGGGTTTAACTCGGCTCTTATCTGTACGCCATAAAAAAATAATGCAAAGAATTGTTAAAGGCCTTTTGTTTAAAAAAGGCAAACTCCGATTGCTTCAGAAGAAATTCGGTTTATCTGATCCTTCAATAGCCACTTTATATACAGATTTAATCGAGGGAGAGCTAAAAGAACTTTGGTATTTTACCTATTTGGCTTCAAAGTTTGATTTTTCAATAAATAAAAATAGAATTGCTGATTTCTTCTTATCTTTCGAAAATGAAGATGGGGGATTTGGAAAATTAAGAGACTCTCAACTATCTACCACTTTTCAAGCTTTAAATATTTTTTCTTTAATTAATTATCCTCTCAATAATTTGCCAAATATCAAAGACTATTTAAATCACCAGTTTTTGTTTGCCAACTATATCGAAGAATTATATTGGCTAGTGGAATCTCTGTCGATTATTAAAATGCCTTTGCCTCCTAAAGATTATTTGGCACTTTTTTTATCTGACTGTTTTCGTAGTAATGGAGGTTTCTCTCGATCGAGAAACATAGGTATTTCTACAATTGAATATACTTTTTACGGGGTGTCGATATTAGATAAATTAGGGGTTTTAAAATGAATGCTTTTTTTATTTCCTTTGGGATAGGAATATTTTTCAGTCTTCTTTCGGCATTGATAGCATTTTTAATTACTTATAATGAATATTCCCATCACTTCAGAGAAAAAAGCAAAGTAGTGAAGTTTTCGCTGGAGGCGGCAATCTTTACATTTCTTGCCTTCATTCTTATTTCAATTGTTTCGGGATTATTGATTGGCCGGTTGGTAAGATAGACTTTTTTTGATAAAAAAAGATATTGATTAAGATGGGGCCGAAGTGACCTTTTTTTTGTTTGCAAGAAAAAAGACTGAAGCGGTTAAGGCACAAGCCGAACCAAAGATAAATGTTGCTTCGGGTCTAATAGCCGACCATAAAAATCCGCCAATTATGGAGGCCAAAAGAGTACAAATACTTATTACTGTTTGCATGACCCCATAAGCTGTCGCTGCCTCTTTTTTATCAATGAAAGATCCTGCCAGAGCTTTGGAGACACCGTCTGTGGCAGCAATATACAATCCGTAAATAGCAAATAACAGCCAGACAATCGAATGAATTTTATTTATAGCAAAAGCAAGGTAGATAGATGAATAAATGATAAGTCCTGCAAGAAAAACTTTTTTAGCTCCGATTTTGTCTGATATCCGGCCGGCAGGAATCGAGAAAACAGCATAAGTAAGATTATACAAAGAATATGCCAGCAAAAGAGCAGTCATACTTAAGCCTAAACTTTTAGCTCTTAAAATCAAAAAAGTATCAGAACTGTTGCCCAAAGAAAAAAGAGCCAAAACTATTAAAAACCGTTTAAATTGTCCTGAAGCATTTTTAAGAGAAAGAGAAAAAGATATTTTTATAGCGGTATGCTTTTTTTTGCATTCTTTGACAAAAATTAGCAATAGAAGGCTGATAAAAGCTGGTATTACAGCAAGATAAAGAATATATCTGATATCTTCTGTTAAAAGTTGAATGAGAAGTAAAGCAATTAAAGGTCCAACTACCGCTCCAGTCGTATCAAGGCTTCGGTGAACACCGAAAATAAAACCTCTGTTGTCATCCTTTGTTGACTCAAGCAGCATAGCATCTCTTGCGCCTGTTCTTAAGCCTTTACCAAATTTATCAATCAGTCGACCAATAAAAGCTATTGGCCAACAATAAGCTGAAGCGATTATCAGTTTTGAAAAAGCAGATGAAAGATATCCAGAAAAGACAAAAGGTCGTCTTTTTCCAGTTTTATCAGAGTAGAAGCCAAAAACAGTTTTTAGAAGTGATGATAATCCTTCAGCTGTTCCTTCAATAATACCTAAAATATATACAGGAGCACCAAGGGTTTGAGTTAAAAAAATGGGCATGATGGGGTATATCATTTCTGATGAGGTATCGTTGAACAAACTTATTAAACCAAGAAGAATTACAGAGGCTGGGATTTTCTTTTTAAACATATATCAACAAAAAATCCGCAAAGATTAATGCTTGAGATTAATAATCCCTTTTAATTTTGATAAAGAGTCATTGAAAAAAGCCTCTTGTTTTTGTATTGCTTTTGATAGATCTGCTTCTTTTTTTATATTTTTATGTTGCTGATATAATCCCTTCTGCATAGCTATTTTAATACCTTGTATTGTTTCTTCCAATACCTCATCCAAATTGTTCTTAAACATGTTGATACTTTCAAGAACTCTTTGGTGAAAATCGTATCTGCTTCTGCCGCAATGTTTGTCGAATTCCTGTATAACTTCGTCTCTCATTTTTTTATATAGCAATTTATTAGAGAGAAATTTTGGCAGTCTGGTAATCACAGGCTTATAAAGATCCAAATCAACTTGATATTCATCAAAGGAAAACCTGAAATCATATTTTTCAAAAAGTCTGATATCTTTATCCAATTTATTGACTTTAATATTAAAAAGATCTGCTGACAAGCTGACCGCTTGGCTGATAAATTCGTTTGTTTGAGAAGAAAACCTATCCAGTAGCAATATTAGAGATTTATGTAATTTAGCTTCTTCTTCTTTTCTCCAATCAGTAAATATCTTTTTAATTGATTTTTCCAAAAAAATGTTAAATGCTTCTGAAAGCTGCTTCCCGCTGTCTTCTTTTCTTGATTGAAAAAAGTTATCAAAATCAGAAAGAAATAGAGGGAGCTTTTTTTCTTTCAATATTTCAATATCTTCAATCAATTCTTGATTGACAATCTTTTCCATTTGTCCTTGAAGAATGTATTCGCTATCCTCTTTTTCCTGTTGAATACGGCTAATTTCTTTGTCAAATTGGGACATTTTTTCCTTTAGAGTGGCTACCGGCATAGAGAGGGATTGTTTTTCTATTTGGAGAGCGAATTTGAGTTCTTCAATTATCGACAGCATTTTCCTTGTAAGAGATTCGAGAAAAATTTTACCCTTATTTTCTATTAGAAAATTGATAAGTTTGTCTTCAAAATTAGCAAGTAGGCTTTCCTCGAGCTTTTTTTTGTTTCTTGTTTGTTTTCCTTCTAAACCTTTTTTTGCGGAGAGTTGAAAAAAAAGTAAAGCAGAAGTGCCGACAGCTTCAGAGATGACTTTTTTGGTGAATTCCAAAGATTCTCGTCTTTCAGATTCAGAGATTTGGTCAATTTTATTTTGGACAAATATGATTTTGCCTAAATAATCTTTAACAGAATTAAGAAACTGCAGTTCCGATTCGCTTATCGGCGGATCTGCGGTAAAGACAAATATACCAGCATCGGCTTTGGGAACAAATTCATAAGAAACATCAGTGTTGTGTTTGTATACTGATCCAACGCCTGGGGTATCAATTATTTGTATCCCGATTTTCAAAAATTTTGAGGGATATCCAATAATTACTTTGGTAACTTTTTTAATGTTTTTTGGATTTTTCACTTCAGTAACATAATCTTCTATTTGGGATAGTGAGATTTCTTTTTTATGACCATCTGAAAAACTAACCACCGCTTTTTCTTTTTCGGAATATTTTAAAATAGTAATAATAGATGTTAGAGGTACAATTGCGGTTGGTAACAGGTTTTCTCCGATTAAAGCATTGATCAGTGTCGTTTTGCCACGTTTGAACTGACCCAACACCACTAGCTGGAATTCATTCTGATCGAACTTTTCCTGTAAAAGAGACAGCCTTTTGTTTAAAAGGTTATTTTGTTTTACCAAAGGCAACTTTTTTGTTTCAAAAATAATATTTCTTAAGATATCAGCCTGATTTGTCATAATAAGAAAAAAGCCTCCACCTTATTCAAGTAGAAGCTATCACTCACACAATATTTGATAGAGATTAAGCGAGCTTCATCGCCTAACTAATTATTTTATATTTTACTTTATTCTATTCAAATCGCAAATATCTTGTATCCGTTTCATACATATTAGACCTTTTCAAATAATCAACGACACATGCCATAGGAATTTTGTTTGCTAAAGTATTATGCGGTCTTTGAGTGTTATAGAATAAAACATAATCAATCAGAAGTATAATATAAAATATAATATAGCTATTATATATGTATAAAAGTCTATCAAAAAAAATTAAGAATTTAATTCATACTATAAAAGCAGATCCTTATAGAGCACTAATATTTATAGCTATTCTGTATCCTTTTTTCCTTTTCCTAAATAATATAATAAGTGGAAGTATACCTTTTTGGTATGATCCAGCAAGAGATTTCCTCCTTGCGCTTGATAATCAAAAAGCCTACTCTTATTGGTCCACCAAGTGGCATTCCGGGAGTCTTTTATGGTCCCTACTGGATATGGATGATAAGTTTTGGTTTGATCATCTCCAAAGATCCCAGATTCGTAGCGATTTTAATTAGTCTTTTGCCTTATTTTACCGTTTTCCCGTTTATCCTATTTAAATTCTCAAACATATATAGTAAGAAAATCTCAATGCTTTTATGGTTACTGTTTATATTTTCGTTTCAAACATATACCACATTTATGTGGAATCCTCACCTAGCTCCTCTATTTTTCTTGATCCTGATGTATCTTCTGATTACTCTTCCTTCTGAAGACATAAATATCAAATATTTAATAAAAATACTTGTTGCTGGAATAATTAGTGGTTTACTTTTAAACTTTCATATTTCTTTTGGACTTGGTGTTTTTCTTGCCAGTGTAGTCTATATATTTATCACCTCATTTTTTAGAGTAATAAAGAGTAAAAATAATTTATTCCGTCGACTTCTTTATCGCATATTGGCACTACTATTATTTATTTGTGGATTCTTTACCACCTTGATACCATATGCTGTTTTTGAGTTTAGACACGATTTTCTTCAATCCCGGGCTCTAGCCAAAACTATTACAGATGCGTATCTATATAATTCCGCCTCAGTTGGTCAGACTGGTCTTAAACCGCTAGAAATCATTTCACAGTTATTTATCGAAAGAACTTCACAACTACTATCTATTAAATCTGAATATATTCTTCCAATATATTTTATTATTCTTGGTATCATCATTTACTATTATATTAATAAAAGAATATCCTTCTCAAAATATGAAAAGAATCTTATAATTTATTCAATAGTAACTTTTATTACTTTACTTTTGCTCTTTATATCTTCAAAAAATCCAGTTTGGCAATATCACTTTATTGGTGTCGAGATAATCGTATTGTTGTTATTAGGTATAGCACTTAATAAGTGGGAAAGACTCAGAAAGTCAATTTCATTGTGGGTAATTGTTTTTATAATATCAAGCTTTCTACCTATATTGTCACCTTTTAAAACAAACTCTTTATCTACCTCTTCCTTTGCTAACAAAAAATTTATTGCAGATAAAATCTTTCAGGACTCTGATTGTCACCCATTTTCTGTCTTTGCATATTCGCCGGCTATATATGCCTATGATTTTGACTATCTGTTTAAATGGTTAGGGGAAGACGTCTATCATAGAATCCCAGAACAAGACATCACAAAAGCAGATTTTGTATACCTAATCATTCCAAAAACATCAGAGACGATCAAAGATGATTTTATAAATTATAAAACTCCAGAAAAATCCTTTACTACAAAGGATACCTGGCCAATACCAGATGGTACTATAATAATCAAAAGAGAGCCTATTAATATCCATCGTAGTCTGTAATATTCAAAGAGCTTTAATGATCATTACTTTAATTTTACTCTTTATTCCTAAATTTGTCCGGAAAGTGATATAGTCTTGAGATAAATATTCTCTATCTTTATCGCTGTGAAAAATTAAAAGCAATATTTATTTTTTTTGTTATAATCTCTTTTATTGTTTTCAAAACCGAACTAAAATTATGTCGTCTTAAAAAATAAAGCGACTATTTAGTATTTAGTTGGAAATATTATCTTTAATAACAACCAACTGCAGGAATTTGCCTGCAAATTTGAGATAAGTTAAGTCACTGCCCCAGAGTTGTTTTGAGTTTTAGGATGCATTCTTCTGTTTTTAGATCTTTTAAAGATTTTTATATCGCTTATCTGTTTCAGAAGAAGATTTGGTCAGATATCTCTTCGGATACCAAAATCTTGGAAGATGAAGATTAAATTAAGGCAGAATCATTAGAATCTTCTTCTTGTTTATCTTAAATTCCAAAGCCAACCTAAGATGTCCGTAAGCCGGATGGAATAGAAAGATTTTCATTTCAAAAGATTTGTCTTTTAGATTTTGTTAGAGAGTATTATCGGTTCTTAAAATACCATTTCTTTAACACACCTGCCAGGAAGAAATAAAAGACAATCAGCAAAAACAGGAAAAGATAAAAAGCAAGCGGAGGTTTTACGAAAGAAAAGAAACTATTCAGTGGATAAATAAAGGGTATAATCAAGGCAAAACAAACAACTGATAAAATATTAATTACAAAAATATCTCTCATTGGACTGGTATAAAAGGGGATTTTTCTGGTACGGAGACTAAATATTATTAGCGACTGGCTTACAAGAGACTCAATAAACCAAGCAGTCTGAAATAGCGGGATAGAAGCTTTGAATAAAAAAAGCATGGTAAAGTATGTAAGATAGTCAAAGATGGAACTTAGCGGACCAAATACCAGCATAAACTTTTTTATATCATTTATATCCCATTTTTTCGGTTTTTGGATAAATTCTTCATCTACTTTATCTATTGCTAAAGAAAGCTGGGAGATATCATAAAGAAGGTTATTTAGTAATATTTGTTTAGGAAGCATCGGAAGAAAAGGAAGAAAAAGAGAGGCTCCTGCTACCGAAAACATATTGCCAAAGTTGGAGCTTGTACCCATCAGGATATATTTGTGAATATTGGAAAAAGTTTTTCTTCCCTCATATACGCCGCTACCTAACACCCGCATGCTTTTAGTCAGAAGAATAATATCAGCTGTTTCTTTTGCTACATCAACTGCATTATCGACCGATATCCCGATATCAGCTGTTTTTAAAGCTGGAGCATCATTTATTCCGTCACCTAAATAACCAACCACATTTCCTTTTCTTTTAAGAGCAAGAATAATCCTGTTTTTCTGATCTGGGGTAAGTCTTGAGAAAATAACTGCTCTGTTGGCCAAAAGTACTAGTCCGTCATCATCGAGATGGTCAATATTATCTCCGGTCACAATTTGATCATCTTTAACTTCAAGATTTATCTCGTCGCATATTTTTTTGGTAACATATTCGTTATCACCTGTCAGAATTTTGAGAGCTATTCCTTTGTTTCTTAACGCTTCCAAACCTTCTTTTGCAGTGGGTTTGGGCGGATCAAGGAAAGCCGTTATCCCCAAAAAAACCAAATCCTTCTCGTCATTTTCCGTATAGACATCTCTTTTGTCTATATTTTTATAGGCAATAACCAATACTCTGAAACCTTCTTGGCTTAGTTTCTTTACTCTGCCTATAATTTTTAGTTTATCTTCAATCAATAATTTTTTGTTTTTTTCTCCTAGATTATAAGCAATACATTTTTCTGTGATGCTTATCGCTTCACCTTTAGTGATTAGAAGGCAAGATGAGTCTTTACTTACTATTACTGACAGTCTCTTTCTGACAAAATCAAAGGGCACTTCATCAACTTTTTCATACCCTTTGATATTTACCTCCTTATGGGCAAGAATGGCATCATCAAGAGGACTTTTAAGGCCAGTCTGATAGAAGCTGTTTAAGTAGGCAAATAATAGCACATTTTCATCTTCTTTTTCAGTGATATTTTCATATCTTTCCAGTTTTATCTTATCTAAAGTCAAGGTACCTGTTTTATCTGTACACAGTACATCCATGCTGCCAAAGTTTTGAATAGATGATAAATCTTTTACAATTACGCCATATTTGGACATTCTCAGTGCGCCTCTAGAAAGATTTATAGCTATTATCATCGGCAGCATTTCAGGAGTGAGTCCAACAGCCAAGGCAAGAGCAAAAAGAAGCGACTGGAAAATGTCCTTTCTAAAATATACATGAAAGAAAAAAACAAATATGACTAAGATAAAAGTCATCCTCAGAATCAAAAGACTAAACTGATGAAGTCCTTTTTCAAATTCTGTCGTCGGTCTTGATTTAGCTAGATGGGCAGATATTTTTCCAAACTCGGTTGCTTGGCCTGTTTTGACAACAACAGCTATTGCTGATCCTGAAATTACAGTTGTGCCTGTAAAAACGCAATTTGTCAATTCCGGCAAATTCATCTTATTCCGATCAAGAATTGTGCTCTCTTTCTCAACAGGAAGGGATTCTCCTGTTAGGGTGGATTGGTTGACAAAGAGGTATTTTGCCTCAATTATTCTGCAGTCAGCCGGAACAATATCGCCGGCGGAAAGATGTATAATGTCGCCAACAACCAGTTGGGAAGTGGGTATTTCTTTTTTCTGACCGTCTCGAATAACAGTTGAGGTGACGGATACTTGTTTTTTTAGCTTTTCCGCCGCTTCTTCCGAGCGGTATCTTTGTACAAAGTCAATAAATACGCTGATAAAAATCATAGTAATAATCACCAAAGCATCTAGTTTCTCACCTAAAAAGATTGATATCGTACTGGCGGCTATTAAGATTAAGATCAGAGGATTGATAAATCTAGAAAGGAACAAAGCAAAAAGTGATCTTTTTTTCTTTTTCGCCAATTCATTATAGCCATATTTTTCTAGTCTGACTTCTGCTTCTACGAAAGACAATCCATCAAGCGAAGTTTTTAATTTAGAAAGCAGTTCTTGAATAGATAAAGACCAGTATTGAAAATTATTATTGTTTGTTTCTTTTTTAGTTTGATTTTGGAAAATATTATTCATAAAAATTAGTGTAAATTAGAAGATAATTAAATAATAACCTTTTATTTTTAACGTTGGCAATATTTTCTCTTTTATAGAAAGATGTAATAAAATTTCAAATATGAGAATCGGTTACCCCTGTATCAATACATCTTTAAACTGCACAGCCAATTCCACTTTCAGACTGATTAATTATTCAGAAAAGAAACTTTTTGATACAGTGGAAAAAAATTTGGATTGTTTGATGAGAATACTTCGTTGGAATAAAAGACATGGATTGCTGTTTTTTCGGATTGGCTCTCAATTGATTCCTTTTGCCTCACATCCTATTTGTAAAGCCAATTGGCAAAATAAATTCAAAAAGCATTTCAAGATGATAGGAGATTATGTATTGAAAAATAAAATAAGATTATCGATGCATCCAGATCAGTTTGTCCTGATAAATTCTTTAAAGCAAAGCGTCTTATCAAGCAGCTTGCGTGAGCTTGAATACCATTGCCAAGTGTTGGATTTGATGGGGTTGCCTCGTGAGGCAAAAATTCAGATTCATGTAGGAGGTATTTATCAAGAAAAGATTGAAGCGATAAAAAGATTTATCGCGAATTATCAGCGGTTAGATGTCAAGGTGAAAAAAAGACTGTCGATAGAAAACGATCACCGACTTTTTTCCCTGAATGATTGTTTATATATAAATAAGTTTATTAAAATACCTGTCATTTTTGATGTCTTTCACCATGAATGTCTAAACAACGGCGAATCTCTGCGGGAAGCTCTTTTGGCTGTGAAAAAAACCTGGAAGAAAAAGGATGGATTGCCAATCCTTGATTACAGTAACCAAGCTTTAAATGCTCCAATCGGTAGTCACAGTAAACATATCAATATAGAAAAATTTAGAGTATTTTTACAGCAAGTTAAAGGATTTAATTTCGATTTAATGCTGGAAATAAAAGACAAAGAAAAAAGCGCATTGATAGCAAGAAAAATGCAAGGAGATATTATATAATAAGTTAATGAATGAAACATACGATTGGTATCAGACATTAATCAAACCTTCATGGGCTCCTCCATCTTGGCTTTTCGGACCGGTGTGGTCTGTTTTGTATATTATTATTACAATCAGTTTCGGTGCAGTATTTTATAAGGTATATACCAGACAGATTCCTCGCTCAGTTATTTTACCTTTTTTGCTGAATTTAGTTTTTAATCTTTCTTTTACTCCGCTTCAATTCGGATTAAAAAGCAACCTTTTGGCTTTGGCAGATATTTTATTAGTATTAACTACTCTTATTTGGTCGATAATTAAGATTTGGTCTTACGCCAGATGGATTGCAATTGTCAATGGTCCATATCTTTTATGGGTTTCATTTGCTACAGTACTGCAGGCAACAATTACTTATTTAAATAGATAAATATGTTTGTCAAACTCTATCTTATAGCTCTTCCGCTATTTTTAGCTATTGATATTTTTTGGCTGGGAATTATCGCTAAAAATTTTTATGCAAAACAAATTGGATTCTTGATGAAAACAGAAATTAATTGGCTGTCAGCAATCGTTTTCTATCTATTATTTCTAGTCGGATTAGTAGTTTTTGTTATTTCTCCAGCAGTTTCAGAGAGATCTATTTTCAAAGCTTTGTCTTTAGGATTGCTTTTTGGTTTGGTTACTTATGCAACCTATGACCTTACCAATCTGGCAACAATTAAAAACTGGCCTCTTTTAGTGACTTTGGTTGATTTGATTTGGGGCATGATTTTGTCAGTCCTTGTTTCCATAATCAGTGTGATAATTGCCAATAAACTCGGTTTATGAGCGAATATCTTCTGCTAATTTTCATCCTGTTTTGCTATATGAATCTGTGGTTTATCATTTCCTTATATTTTCACCGAAACGACGTCGCTGATATCGCTTGGGGAATAGGATTTATTTTTTTAGCTTGGAGTTCGTTTATTATTTTTAATCCCGTAAGCTTGCGTTCAATAGGGGTGAATTTACTTGTGACAATTTGGGGATTGCGGCTTGCTTGGCATATTTTTAGGCGAAACCGCAAAAAAAAGGAGGATTACCGCTATTTTGAATGGAGAAAACAGTGGGGGAGATGGTTTTTATATCGTTCATATTTTCAGATTTATCTTCTTCAGGGATTTTTGCTTTTTTTGGTTGTTCTTCCAGTAATACATATAAATAGGACTTCATTTACCACTCTGACGTATTTAGATTTTTTAGGTTTAATAGTGTGGATAATAGGATTTTTTTTCGAGGCAGTCGGCGACTATCAGTTAGCTGTTTTCGTTAAAGATCCGGCCAATAAAGGAAAGATTATGAAAAATGGTTTATGGCGTTATAGCCGCCATCCCAATTATTTCGGCGAAGTGACTCTCTGGTGGGGAATTTTTATCATTGCTTTAGGATTGCCCAACGGGTTTTATACTATAATCGGGCCTTTGACTATAACCATTCTTATTCTTTTTGTTTCCGGTATTGCGCTGCTTGAGAGAAAATATGCCGGAATGGCTGATTTTGAAGAGTATAAAAAAAGTACCAGTGTATTTTTTCCTCTTCCACCTAAAATAATTTAATTTACCAAATACATCCGTTACTTTTTCTATTTAGGAAAAAAAATATTAAAGATATAACCCATGATTATAATACCAATGATTGTAATTTGGAAAAACAAACCCAAAAGCTGCCATCGCATGACTTTTTTCAGAATCATTGCCTCTGGAATGGAAACTGTCACAATAGCTGTCATAAAGGCAAGCGCCGTTCCCAAAGGCACACCTTTGCCAACTAGGGCTTGCATTACCGGGATAACACTAACCGAATTGGCATAAAGAGGAGCTCCAAGCAATGTTGCCGCAGGAATTGTCCACCAGGTTCTAGCGGATAAATACTGTTCAACTAAGTGCTGGGGTACAAATCCGTGAATTAAAGCACCAATACTTACTCCTAAGACTACGTAAGGAAATACTGCTTTCGTAATTCGCATGCCATCCTGCCAGAAGTAAGTAACCAATTTTGTCAGAGGAAGTGAAGAAACTCCGCAGTCTGCCTCTATCTGTTTTTTGGATTTAAACTTGAGAAGGTCCGGTTTAACATATCTTTCAATATGTAGTCGTTGAATCAGTAACCCCCCAAGAATTGCTACTAAAATACCCACTAAGTTATAAACAACGGTTACTTTTATGCCGAACATGGCAGGAAATAAATAAAGCGACGATTCGTTTACCAAAGGCGAACTGATTAAAAAAGCAAAGGTAACTCCAAGTGGTATGCCTGCTCCAACAAAACCAATAAATAGTGGAATCGAGGAACAGGAACAGAACGGAGTTATTACTCCCAAGGCAGCAGCAAAGAGATAATCCAATCCAAACCAACGCCGCTTGGTAAGCATATCCCGCACCTTTTCCATTGGGAAATAGAAGCGGGTAATTGCCATAATGTAGTTAATAACCACCAGAAGAAGTCCAATTTTAATCGTGTCGTAGATAAAGAAGTTTACGGCACTTCCAAGGTAAGATTGCCTTCCTAGGTTAAACCATCGGTAAGTTGCCACATCAGCAAATGATTGGATGGGTTGAAAAACACTCATAAATTTACTTATTTGCTTCTATTAATAGACTTTTAATTTTCTCTAGATCTGGGACAGATCCCGTTATCAGTGGTTTACCATTAACTGCAAGTACAGGACTACTCATTACTCCCATCTCAACAATCTTAGAAACATCGGTAATATATTCAACTTCTTCGTTAAGATTGAGTTCTTCGACCGCCTGCTGAGTCAGTTCATAGAGCTTTTTACAACTTGGACAGCCAGAGCCTAAGACTTGGATTTTCATCGATAGTAAAAAATAAATGTTTTTTAATATTTTATTATTATTTATTTATTAATTTTCTTTGTCTTTTTTCTTTTCTTCGCCGCAACAACAATATTTTTCTTCAGCACATTTGCACTTGTTGTGACAGCAGCAGCAACAGCAGCAGTGACAATGACAGCTTTTATTCTGATCGTATTCCATAATTTTTTTCACCTCCTTTCGTTTTTACTAGATTTTATAGGGAAATAAGGATTTCTTTTTTCCGATGATCAACAACAAAGCCTGTAAAAGCTTTTTTCCTTTATTGGTAAGATAATAATCGATGTATTTTCCTTGCCGTTTATTTGTTACTAGATTTGCATCTGTTAAATCTGATAAATGATGGGAAATAAGGCTTTGAGACATATTGGTATGACTGATTAAATCACAGACGCAATGAGGTTTGTCTTTCAGAAGAAATAATATATCCAGACGGGATTTGACAGATAAAAGGCTTAAATCCTTACACAATTTTTTTATTGCTTTATTATATTGATAACAGCTGCAGGCTTTTGACCTGCATCCGCATCTTTTTGATATGAACATTTGTTCATATATTATGCCAAAATAAAGATTAAGTCAATAAATAGATGAATTGTAGAGGAAATAGTAGTCTTAACTTATTTAGTTCAGGCGTCAATCTGTTAAGAGGGCTTTATCTGACTCTTTATTATTGCAATTACTAAAGAAATTGCCAGATAGATAAACAAAAACAACCCAACCATCAAGAAAAACGGATACCACTCTTGTTCTTGGAAATAAGAAGCAATTAATGCGATCGGACGAAAGCGAAATATTTCATAACCGCCTTCAGGGAGTCTGACTCGCTCTTTGAGAATAGGTAAAGAGAAGATAATAATTGTCGGAATAATACTTGTCAATCGAGGTTTAAGAAACTTAAAACTGATTCTCATGCTGTAAGTATAAACATTTATTTAATTTTCCATCTCCATATCCAAGCCGTAAGATTGATTTCTCCTCTAATCAAGTTAATTGCCTTTTGCAGTTCATATTGGGTCAGTATTTGGTCATATGATTCACGCTCAGGGATATTGCCGGTATAATATTTTTGCAAAACTGGCAAGGCTTTGGAGTCAGCAAATTGTCCTAGTGCCCAGACTGCCTCATTTCTTGTCCGAAAACTTCTGTTTTTATCTTCAACTAGGTAAATTAAAGCCTGCACGCAGTCACTTTTACCATAATTCCTTTTGGCCTCAAAGCAGACTCTATTAACTTCATAGCCAATCCAAATACTACCGATAAAAAAGATAAAAAGAAAGATACTTAAACCGATGGCAAATAGATAAATAATTTTCTTTTTTATGTTACTAGGATTATTTTTTATCTTCTTCGCATCTTTCATGGATAGAAATATCTCCGATTTTAACTTAAATTTGGAAAATCATAATGATTGATAACATTAACTCAATTCGCAAAAGTCTCCAAGTTTAATTATTATATTTTTATTGCAGAGAGAAAAGTAAGAAGTTTTGGAAGGATTTTTTTCTATTAAATACAGGTAAATATCCTGCTGGATATGCCAGTAATTTACTACCCTGGCCGGTTTTATATTATCAATTTCCCACATTTTACCTTTAAGGATTGTTTCGATTGGAATTTTAGCATAGATAAAGAGAAATTGAGCAGTAGAGTAGGCGGTATAGTCCATTGGCGGCTTACCAGAAATCGTCAGTAAATATCTTAAAGCCATAGCCCGGCTGTCACCGGTCATAACATCAACAATATTAAAATTTGATCTGTTTTCGTTTATTATAATATCGGCTGTTTTTTTTATTCCTTCATAATTCCACCCTTCTACCATAGTGTAACCGTGATTTGGAGAAGGTAATAATTTTATCAAGGAATAAATGATAAAAAGAGATAAAAGCAGACAGACAATCCACCTCGATTTTTTCTTGAGCTTCTCAAGCATATTTGCACACAAATATATGAAAAAAGGAAGAACAGATAGAAGATAATATTCAGGAAAAGAAAAAGAAGATGAAGCCTCTTTTTTATTTATTAAAAAAAGAATAATAGTCTGGAGATTATAAAAATTGTGCCTGAGTTCAAAAATAAGAAGAGGAAAAAAGCCAATTATAAAACCGAGGAAAATTAAAAAAAACATCTTTACTCTTAATAAACCATTAGATAATAGATATATAAAAACAATTAAAACAGCTAGAAAAAAAGAGTAGTGGAATTGCATGCCGAAACCAAGAGATGATCCTAATAAAATATACATCAGATTTTTGCGATTTATTTCTTTTGTTAGGAGGATCATTATTGATAAAACAATTGTTGATATAGGAATTAGAAAATTGGGATTCCAGAAGAATCTCGAGTATTCAACCATAATAGGCAGACAAGAGAACAGAAGGCCGAAATAAAAAGCGAGGCCTGTTTTTTTAAGCTTAATATCAATAACAAGTAAAGCTATCAGAAGTGAGGTAAATTGGAGAAAAATCATAAAATATGAAACGCTTATAGGATTCCAGTTGCTAAAAATCAAAACCGGCATAGGCAGATAATAAGGAGCCGGACCAAAATAGAAATATCGGCCGTAAAAGTTAAAAGAGGAATAAGGGCCAATCAAGGAAAGTTTTTTTGTTTTGTATAGATTGTATATCTCCAAAAGCTGAAGACCTTGATCTGCTCCAAAATTTAAAGAACTTTTTAGGTGGTATAATCTTAAAAAAAGAAAAATGATTATTGTCAGTATCAGCCATATTTTTCTGCCTTTTTTTATCATTTATACTATTTTAACATATGTGAAAATATTTCTTTAAAAACACGCTTCTTTTTATTGACTGTTAGACAAACTTCTGTTTTTAATTTGGTCAAACTGTGAAGTTGACAATGAAAGTCCACAAATTGGAGAATAGACAAATTAAATAAGTAAAAGTTTTTATTAGAGGTGCTTATTTACAAATTATTGAGATCCCTTTGTGACAAAAAATCGCCAACTAAATTGCTTACTATCTTGTGTTCTTTAGCCAAACCAACAATTGTTGGGTAAATCATTCTGACAGCTCTAACAGCTGAAATTATAGGTTTTAGGCTTGGTGGTGAGACGCTTTTTGCTTCATTAAAATAGGAATTAAAAATATCATTCAATTTAGAGAATACCGGTTTAAGAGAAGGAGACGCTTTTCTTTCTGTCAGTTCTCTTATATCACAAACCGCCGTATAGAAGCTGGGTCTGTCTTTTTCTACATCTCCTTTTCGGCCAACCATATCATCAACTACTCCCATTGCCATAATCAGGTTGAAAAAACCTTTAAAATAAGGATCATTAACATAATCTATATTCAAAACTTCGTCCAAATCTATATCAAATGCGACAGAAAAAGAAAATGCCAATGACAATCTGTTTACATCTTCACGGTATTTTTTAATCCTTGAAAGCCTTTCTTCACTATTAGCAATTTCTGAAGGGACCGGACGATTTCTTTCTAGATCAGAAAGGCTCCGTCTGTATTTTCTAAAATCATCTTCTCTTTCACTACTTAGATTCTTAAATGTCTTTCTTATTTGTTTATACCAAGGTTTATTTAAGCGATTTATGTCGTAATAGTCATTGATTTGAACACCTAATATAAGAGCAAGGTTTATAATTGCCTTTTTTTCTGGAGTTAATTCGCGACCATACTTAGTACGGGATAGATAATCAAGAGAGGTAAGACAGGCGTATCTAAATCCTCTATCGGCAACGGGTCTTCTCATATTTTCAAGTAAAGTTAGTGCGCTTGCGTATAATATTAATACTTTCCATTTTAATATTTATTGTTTTTAAAAAATGTCTTTGCCAATATAAATTTGGGGAATTAGAAATTAGGAAATTAATACTCCATTTGTTGATTCCCCATGTTGATAATAATACCACAAATAGCCGATTTGCCTTCTCTTAATTATTTAGAATTTTGGTAAAATAAGACAATCCTGTCAAAATAATTTATATTATGATAAAAATTATTTTTAAAAAACAGATAATAGTGATATTATTAGCGACGGTTTTGATTTCGGCTTGGTTATATAGACTTTCTTTTTCCTCATACTTTTTTCAAGATGATTGGTTTTCTTTCCGAATAAGTGAGGTAAAGAATCTGAATCACTTTTTATCGTTTTTTATTCCCCGTAAAGATGTAATTTATTATCGTCCATTGGGTATGCAGATACCTTATTTTATTCTTAATAATTTATTTGGACTTAATCCTTTGCCATTTCGAATAGCTGTGTTAACAACACATGCCGTAAATATTTTTTTGGTTTTTATTCTCATTTTTCTATTAGTGAAAAAGGAAGAGACAGCCTTGTTAGCCGCATTTCTTTACGGCACATCAGCCGTACATTTTCTTATATTTTATTGGTTTGCAATCTATGCTTTTATTTTAGGACCCACTTTTTTCTTTCTCTCTTTTATTTTATATATTTATTTTTTACAAAATAAAAAAAAGATGTATTATTTTCTTTCATTTATTGTTTTTCTTTGTGGTTTAGCCGCAAACGAAATAGTGGCAATTTTACCTATAATATTATTTTTTTACGAAATTTTCCTCCGTAAAAAATTTGTCATAAAAAGGCTGACACCATATTTGTTTTTTGTATTGATAATATTAGTGATACGTTTTGTCTTTTTCACCCCTCCTTCATTTGGTGTATATCGCTTCAGCATAGGAAGACATATATTTTCCAATTTAAAAACTTACTTACTTTGGAGTTTCAATTGGTCGGAAAAGCTCACAGAACAAATGACAAGTTTATTTATATTTAATGATAAAATTACCAGTTTATTTTATGATTATGCTTTGATCATTTTATTTACTTCTACAATTATTTTTTTACTTTTCTATCTGTTGCCATTTATTTTTATCTTAAAGTCAAGGAAGATAAAATCGTTTCTAGGGGTAATTCTTTTGGGAAATTCATGGTTTATTGCCGGTTTATTACCAATTTTGTTTTTTTCAGATCATAAATTTTCTTATTATTTGCCTATTTCCTTGGTTGGTTTGCTACTTGTATCTTTATCTTTTTACAACTACCTTATTAGAAAAGTTTATAACTATAGTAAGTGGTTATCGTATTTTCTTTTATGTAATATAGTTGTCGTTTGGTTATGGTCGGCTGTTGCTACTATTGATTTTAACACCAAAAATCATTGGGCTCCTTATTTAGCCTATTTATCAAAAGAATTGGTAAACAAGGCAAAAATAGACATGGTCAGAAAGCACTCTTTAGCAGATGAGATATACATTCCTTATCTACAAGAGAATAAATTTGCTCTTAATGATCAGGATGCTTTTAAGGTTGTTTTTGGCAGAGAAGATATAGTGACAATATATAAAAAGGAAAAATAAAATAGAGGACTAGCAGCGATTATCAATTTTTGTCAAGGATAAAGGTTAGAGTCTCCCAGTCAACCTCTTGTCAGCCTCTGGAGTTGACTTTGCTGTACACCGATAAGATGGTTTATCAAACCAACAATAACTCCTATACCAACTGTAATACCCGCTGTAACACCATTGCCGACTCCAACTTCCACTCCCACACCAACAAATATCCCATCACCAACCGCAACACCTACACCAAGAGTTATTGAAAGTCAGGGAATGCTTAAATTTCAAACATCGCCTATCAGCAAAATATCGGCAAGTGATACTTTGGATATAAAAACTGTTGGTTAATACCACCGGAAAACAGATAATCAATATAGATGGGATTATTGTTTATGATCCTGCCAAGGTTACGATAAATTCTGCTCAGACCGGACATTTCCTGGCCTATTTTTACGCAAGTCCACTAGGCAGTTCAACAAACAAACATATTCTATCCAATTGGGAGGAAAACATCTCCAATCCAAAGTTATCAACAACCGATACGCTTTGGGCTACTTTAAATATCACTTTTAAAGAAAAGGGTGAGACTTCTTTATCATTTGACTGTACTCAAGGGTCAGAGGCTGATTCAAATATAAACCGTGCTTCAGATTCATTAGACATCATTAAGTGCGATAGTTTAGTTCCGTTAATTCTACGAATAGAAAATTGATTAGTTAAGGAAGCGGTGGTTGTTTTGGGGGAGCAGGAGATGCCGGTGGTTCTGTTGGTTTAGGTGGACTTGTTGCATTAGGCTTTTGGAAAGGCTCAGTTCCTGATTCTAATAGAAGTTTGAAAAGTTCTTCGTATTGTTCTGGAGTCCATGGTGTCCAAGTTGTTGGACTTCCTTGTGTCTGTGGAAGATCAACTTGATGTTCTCCCGTTGATTCAGTTATTAGCTGTTGACTAACGCTACGTTCTATGATATAATAGAGAACGTATGCAAGTAAAATTACACAAAAACGCCAAAACAACCTTAGCCATAAGAAAA
>FWPV01001553.1_pt1 | contig 63087 bp, 57 predicted proteins | sample 2228371 | NCBI WGS metagenome assembly FWPV01 (sample SAMEA103939776, study PRJEB20133) | metagenome
AGGAAAATCAGCCCCTACACATCACCGCCAAAGCCGCCTGACGATGGCCCACGGCCACAGCCGAAATTACACCACCTTGACGGACGCGACCGCTGAAAGGGCCATAGTGGCCGGAATCGAACGGTGCGGACATAGCCGATCCTCCCAACGGGGAAGGGGGAGCGAGCGGGTCAAAGAAACGCGCGGGGCGCGTTGCTTCCCGCGAGGCCGAAGGATGGTGGAGGGGCACCGGAGGCCATACGCAGCGCTGGGCTGAAGGAACCAGAGTTTCCGGAACCGTAGTGGCGGAGCATGACTTCGGCGGCAAGGCAAACCGATGGTGCCCCTCCACCAGCTTCGCTGGTCCCCCTCACCGTTCCGGGGCGGACCTTCTCCTTGTCATCATCCCGGACTTGATCCGGGATCCATGATTTCAGCGCCGCTGTGGATCCCGGATCAAGTCCGGGATGGCGAAAGTTGGGAACCGACTGGCAGCGGACATAAAGCCCTCTCCCCTTGGGAGAGGGTTGGGTGAGGGTGTCGAGGTTCGTTTTCGTCTTCGACGGGTGATCCCCTCACCCGACCCTTCAGATGCCGAATTCAGCCTTCCAGCAGCGCCTTCGTTGCCGCCGTGACGTCATCCTGGCGCATCAGGCTTTCGCCGACGAGGAAGGTTTTGACGCCGTTCGCCGCGAGGCGCTGGCAGTCGGCGTGGGTGACTATGCCGCTTTCGCCGACCAGCAGCGTGTCGGCGGGAACGAGTTTGGCGAGGCGTTCGGTGACGCCGAGGTCGGTTTCGAAGGTTCTGAGGTCGCGGTTGTTGACGCCGATCAGGCGCGATTTGAGCTTGTCCAGCGCGCGGTCGAGTTCGGCCTCGTCATGGACTTCGACGAGCACGTCCATGCCGCGCTCGAATGCGGCCGCCTCGATCTCCTGCATCGCGCCGTCATCCAGCGCGGCGACGATGATCAGGATCGCGTCGGCGCCGATCGCGCGCGCTTCGGCGACCTGCCAGGGGTCGATCATGAAATCCTTGCGCAGCGCGGGCAGGGCGCAGGCGGCGCGCGCGGCGACGAGATAATCTTCATGTCCCTGAAAATAGGGCGCGTCGGTCAGGACCGAGAGGCAGGCGGCGCCGCCCGCCGCATAGGAGCAGGCGTGGTCGGCGGGGTTGAAATCGTTTCGGATCAGTCCTTTGGAGGGCGATACTCTCTTGATTTCGGCGATGAGGGCGAAGCCGCCGGCGTCGATCTTTGCCTGCAGGGCGGCGTGGAAGCCGCGCACCGGGCCTGCGTTGATGGCGTCGAGGTCGGTGAGCGAGCGGAGCGCGCGGCGTGCCGTTACTTCTTCGGCCTTGGTGGCGAGAATCTGGGTCAGCTTGTTCATTTCGGGCTCAACATCATCGTCATTGCGAGCGTAGCGAAGCAATCTCCAGCTAGCGATCTTGGTGGACGAAAGCTGGAGTTTGCCGCGTCGCCTCCGGCTCCTCGCAATGACGGGGAATGCGCGGCCCTCATTTATACGCGATCCAGCAATTGAGCAGCGCGTTGGCGAGCCCCTTGTCAATCGCTTCGGCGGCTTCCTCGACGCCGTCGGTCAGCGTTTCGGTGGCGCCCGCGATGACGAGTGCCTCGGCGGAATTGTAGAGCACCGCGTCGCGGTAGGCGCCGGGCGCGCCTTGCAGCAGCTCGCGCAAGGCTTTGGCATTGTCGGCGGCGTCACCGCCGCGGATCGCCGAAATGGGATAGGTGGGCAAACCGGCGTCGCTGGCCTGGCTGCGCTGCATGAATACGCCCTCGGCATTGACCACGGCGACCTCGTTGCCACCCGCGAGCGAGAGTTCGTCGATGCCTTCGTCGCCCGAGACGACGCGCGAATGGTCGGTGCCGAGCCGGTGCAGCGCCTCGGCATAGACGGGGACATAGGCGGGGCGCGCGATGCCGATGAGCTGGCGGGTGACGCGCGCCGGGTTGGCGAGCGGCCCCATCAGGTTGAAAATGGTGCGGCGGGCGAGCCGCTGGCGGATCGGCTGGATGCGCTTCATCGCCGGATGGTGGTTGGCGGCGAAGAGGAAACAGATGCCGAGATCGGCGAGGGTGGCTTCGGCGAGACGCCCAGCGCGTTCCATGTCGAGGCCGAGGACTTCGAGTGTGTCAGCGGCGCCCGATTTCGATGAAGCGGCACGATTTCCGTGCTTTGCGACAGGGACTTCGCAGGCTGCGACAACGATGGCCACGGCTGTTGACACGTTGAGCGTGTGGTGACCGTCGCCGCCGGTGCCGCACACGTCGATCGCACCCGCGGGCGCATCGATCGGGATCAACCGGTCGCGCAGTGCCTGCGCCGCTGCGGCGATTTCGACCATCGTCTCGCCGCGGTCGGACAGCGCGGTGAGGAATTCGGCGATTTCGTCCTCGCTGGTGCGCGCATCGAGGATGTCGGCGAAGGCCTGCGCAGCCTCGTCATGATCCAGCAGATGTGCGGGATCGGGCAGCGGGCCGAAGCGGCTCATGCGGCTTGCCGTTCGCGCACCGGCAACCCGGCCAGCCCCATGAAATTGGCGAGCATCGCATGGCCATGTTCGGTGGCGATGCTTTCGGGGTGGAATTGCACCCCGTGGATGGGCAGCTCGACGTGGCGGAAGCCCATGACCGCGCCGTCGTCGCTGGTCGCGTTGATGATCAGGCTGGCGGGAATGTCGACGACTTCGAGGCTGTGGTAGCGCGTCGCCTGAAACGGCGAGGGCAGGCCGGCGTAAAGCCCGCTGCCGTCGTGGCAGACGGGCGAGGTCTTGCCGTGCATCAAATGGCCGCGCTGGACGGTGCCGCCGAAATGCTGGCCGATCGCCTGATGGCCGAGGCAGACGCCGAGCAGCGGGCGGCGCGCGTCGGCGCAGGCGGCGACGAGGTCGAGGCTGATCCCGGCTTCATTGGGGGTGCAGGGGCCGGGCGAGATCAGGATCGCCTCGGCGCCGGTGGCGAGGGCTTCGGCGGCGGTCAGCGCGTCGTTGCGTTCGACGCGCACGTCGGCGCCCAGCTCGATCAGATAATGAACGAGGTTGAAGGTGAAGCTGTCGTAATTGTCGATGACGAGGATCATGGGGGTGGGCCGTAACGATTTTGGGGTGGCGGGGGAAGGGATAGAAGCTTTTCGGCGCGCAAACTTACCTTCGTCATCCCGGCGCAGGCCGGGATTTTTCCGGCGAAGTCGAACGTGACGGCGAGATCCCGGCCTGCGCCGGGATGACGAGAAGGGGGGCTATTCCGCCATCAGCTTGGCGAGATCGTCCTTCCAGAATTTGGCCCAAGTGTGGGTACTATGGCCTTTCGTTTCGGGGCTGGCAGGGATGAGGATAAAGCGCGTGGTTGGCATCCGTGCCGCGGCCTTTTCGGTGATGCCATAGGCGGGCGGGTTGATGAAATCGTCGGCGCTGTTGATCCATAGCGTCGGGACGTTGATCTTTTCGAGGTTCGGCCAGGGATTATAGGTGCGCGAGCTATCGAGCTGATAAATGGTGTCATTCGCGTCGTTGCGGCCGTAGATGCGGGCGAAGGCTTCGTCCTTGTATTTCTCCGCGGCTTCGCGCGTCGGATATTGCGCCTGCAGCGCATAGGGGTTGGCGCCCGCGATCATGCTGAGCGAGGCGGCGGTGCGCAGCCCCGCGGCGGGCGGGGTGGTGTAATTGCCGCCCTGCCACAGCGGATCGGCCTTGATCGCGTCGATCGAGAGCGTGCGCCACATGCGGTTCTGTCCGGCAATCTCGACCGGCAGGCAGGCGAAAGGGGCGAGCTTTTCGGCAAAGCCGGGGCGGGTCGTGCCCCAGACAAAGGCGTGCATACAGCCCATCGAAGTGCCGAGGATCAGCTTGAGTTTTTTGACGCCGAGCTTTTCGGTGAGCATCCGGTATTGCGCGGTGACCATGTCGTCATAATCATATCGGGGAAACTTCATCCGCAGGCCGTCGCTGGGTTTCGACGAGGCGCCGTGGCCGATATTGTCGGGCAGGATGATGTAATATTGGGCGGTGTCGAGCAGCTGGCCGGGGCCGAACAGCTCATTGGCGAACTGGGGCTGGAAGAATTGCTTGCCGGTGCCGCCGGTGCCGTGGAGGATCATCACGGCGTTGGTGATTTCGCCCCTAGCGTCGCGCTGCGGGGTGCCGAGCGTGGTGTAGTGCATCTTGAGTTCGGGCAGTTTCTCGCCGCTGGAGAAGGCGAAATCCTTGAGGATCGCGTCGCCTTCGACGGCGTCCGCGGGGGGTTGGGCGTCGGCGGGAACGCTGGCGAGCAGCAGGGCGAGCGGGGCGAGAATTTTGTGCATGGCGGGACGCTAGCCGACGCCCCGTTCAGGTCAAGCTATTGCCCATATCCCGGCGTCCCCGCTAGCCGCACCGCTTCGCGTGCGGCGGCGAAAAGCGCTCCCGCCTTCGCCTCGCATTCGCGCTGTTCATAGGCGGGGTCGCTGTCGGCGACGATGCCGGCGCCGGCCTGCACATGCATTTCGCCATCTTTGACGATCGCGGTCCGCAGGACGATGCAGCTGTCCATATTGCCGTCGGGGGCGAAATAGCCGACGCCGCCGGCATAAGGCCCGCGCGCGTCGGCTTCGAGCTCGGCGATGATCTGGCAGGCGCGGACCTTGGGGGCGCCGCTGACCGTGCCCGCGGGAAAGCCCGCGAACAGTGCGTCGATCGCGTCCTTGTCGGGCGCGATGCGGCCGATGACGTTCGAGACGATGTGCATGACGTGGCTGTAATATTCGACGGTGTAGCTGTCGGTGACGGTGACCGAACCGCCGATGGCGGCGCGGCCGACGTCGTTGCGGCCAAGGTCGAGGAGCATCAGATGTTCGGCGCTTTCCTTGGGGTCGGCGAGCAGGCTTTCGCGGTTTTCGACATCCTCGGCGCTGGTGCGCCCGCGCGGGCGGGTTCCCGCGATGGGGCGGATCGTGATCTCGCCATCGCGGACGCGGACGAGAATTTCGGGTGACGAGCCGATCAGCGCGAAGCCGGGGAGGTCGAGGAAATAGAGGAAGGGCGAGGGGTTGATGCGGCGGAGCGCGCGGTAGAGGTCGAAGGGGGGCAGGTCGAAGGGGGTCGAGAAGCGCTGCGACAGCACGACCTGGAAGATGTCGCCCGCGGCGATATAGTCTTTGGCCTTGGCCACCATAGACGCGAAGTGCGCGGGCGGGGTGGCGGGGTTGGCCGCGATGTCGGTGGGGAGCGCGCCGGTCAGGGCGCGATCGGCGGACACGCTGGCGCTCGCCAGCCGCGCGGCGATGGTGTCGAGGCGGTCCTGCGCGGTTTCGATCATCCGGTCGAGCGCGCCGTCGGCATCGGGCCAGATCGGTGCGATCACGAACAATTCGTCGGCAAGGCGGTCGAAGACGAGGATCGTTGTCGGGCGGACGAACACCATGTCGGGCAAGCCGAGACCGGCGCCCGGCGCGCGCGGGATGCGTTCGACGAGGCCGATGGTTTCATAGGCGAAGAAGCCGACGAGCGTCGCCAGCGCCTTGGGCAGGCCTTCGGGCACGTCGAAACGGCATTCGGCGACGAGATCGCGCAGCGCCTGGAGCGCCGGGATGGCGAGTGGGGTGAAGGCGCCGCGGTCGTGCCGCCAGTCGCGGTTGATCCGCGCGGCGTCGCCGGTGACTTCGAACAACAGGTCGGGGTCGAGCCCGAGCAGGCTGTAGCGCCCGCGCGTTTCGCCGCTTTCGACCGACTCCAGCACCCAGTCCCCGCGGCCGGGCTCGATCAGCTTGAGAGCGGCCGACACCGGGGTTTCGATATCGGCGATCAGCCGCTGCCAGACGACCGCGCCGCGCCCGCGCGCCAGGGCTTCGAGCGCCGCGCCTTTGCCTTCCAGCGCCACCGCGAAATTATTCGACGACCGGCGCGTTGCCGGTGAGTTCCTGGCGCAGCTGGTCGACCAAAGTCTTGTTGATCGTCACCCCGATGCGGCGCTTGGCTTCGGCGGCCAGCTGTTCGACCAGTTCGTTGCCGAATGCGGGGGCGAGCGGCTGCGCGATTGCTGCGACGCGCGCGGGTTCGATCGACTTGGCGTCGGGGCGCTGCACGTCGGCGAGCGCGATCACCATCCAGCCGCGGTTGCCCGGGATTTCCAGCGTCTTGACGCTGTTCTGCGCCATCGAGAACAAGAGCGCGAGTTCGGGCGGCACCGGCTGGCCGTTCTGGCCGAGCTCGCCGCGGCGCCCGCCGATCGTCTGGACGCTGCCGATATTCGGGCCTGCGGCGGCGACCGCGGCGCCCAGCGTCTGGCCGCCCTCGACCGCCTTCACGATCGCGCGCGCCTTGTCGCGGGCAATTTTCTGCCCCTGCGCCAGCCGCCAGTCGGCGAGCAGGTCGGTGCGGATCTGCGCGAAGGGCGGCGGCGCGGCGGCGACGATCGTCTTGACGGCATATACCGCGAATTTTTCATTCTCGACCAAGGTCGCCAGTTGCCCTTCGCCTTCGCCCGCGACCTGAAACGCCTGGGCGACGAGCGGTGCCAGTTCGGGGGCCAAGGCAAAGTCGGGCTGGCCGGGAACGCGGCCGCTGGCCAACATGGCGGGCGTGGTCGCGAGCGTCAGTTTGCGGTCGGTGGCGATTTCCTCGATCGATGCGCCGCTGTTCACTGCGTCCTGGATCGCGTTGTAATAGTCGACGATCGCCTCGTTCGCCTTGTTCTTGGCGAGTTCGGCGCGGATTTCGGGGGTGGCTTCGGCCAGACTGCGCGCGGGCCGCGCGGTGACGTCCTCGACGCGCGCGACGACCCAGCCAAGCCCGGTCTGGAACGGCCCGACGACGGCGCCGCGCTGGGCCGCAAAGGCGGTCTTGGCCGCGGCGTCGGTGGTTGTGGCGGCATAGGCCGAGAGCGTCAGGTCGCCGGTGGTCGAGGGCGACAGCCCCGCCGCCTGCGCCGCCGCGGCGAGCGCGGTGCCGCCGCGTACCTTTGCGGCCAAGGCGTTGGCGGCCGCCTGGTCTGGTGCGATCACCTGTGCAAAGCGGCGCGTTTCGCTGGCGGCGAACTGGCTGGCGTTATCCTTGTACACCTTGGCGATTTCGGCGTCGGTCACCGCGGGCACCGGCACGCTGGCGGCGTCGAACAGCGCATATTGAATGGCGCGGCGCTCGGGCACGGTGAATTTCGCCTTGTTCTGCGCGAGATGGGTTTGCAGCGCGGCGTCGCCGGGATCGCCGGCCGGGGCAAAGGGGCTGGCCGGAATGAAGGTCGCCTGGCCGCGCCGTTGTTCGAGGAGCAGCGCGGCATAGGGCTGCGCCATGCCGGTCGCGAGGCGCGGCATCCGCGCAATCGGCAGGGCGATCTGTTCGAGCAACAATTGCTGACGGAGGTCGCGGCGCAGCTGCGCCTCGGTCATCCCGTTTTCGCGCAGGAAGGTCTGGAAGCGCGTCTGGTCGAAACTGCCCGACACACCGGCGAAGGCGGGAATGTCGGCGATGCGACCGTCGACCAGCCGCTTGCTGACCCCGAAGCCCATCTTGCTCGCCAGCTGTTCGAACGCCATCCCCTCGATCAGCTGGTTCAGCACCTGGTCGATCCCGCCCGATTCGACAAAGGCCGCCATCGTCAGCGTCGGTTGATCCTGCCGCGCCTGGTTATAGGCGAGACGAACGCGGTCGCGCAGTTCGCCGAGCCCGATTTCCTCGCTGCCCACCTTGGCGACATTGGCGCCGCCGATGCCGCCAAAGGTCGAGTTTCCGGTGACGTCGCTGAGCGCGAAGGCCACCCCGACGAGCACCACAAAGGCGAGCGCAAGGAATTTGCCGATCGTCGAGGAAAACATGCGGCGGATGGCGGTAATCATGGAGCAGGCAATCTTTCGGCGGAGCGCGGGGATGCGCGGTTGCGCGTTGCTTTAGAGGCGCGGCGGCAGCGCATCAAGGCGCGAAAGGGCGTTTTTGCGGGCAGCTGACACGCCTTGCACCATGCCCCCCGCCGCCGCTAGGGCAGGTCATCGACAAAAACAGCGGGAGCAAACGGGCGATGGCACGGCGCAAATATGTGGTCGGCAACTGGAAAATGAACGGCACGACGGCGACGCTGGCCGAAGCGCGGGCGATTTTTGCCGCCGCCGGCGAATATCCCGGCGTCGATGTTGCGCTATGCCCGCCGTTCACGCTGATCGGCGCCATGGCGGGCGCGGTTCCCGGCGCCGCGGTCGGCGGACAGGACTGCCACAGCGCCGCTTCGGGCGCCTTTACCGGGTCGGTTGCGGCGGACATGCTGGTCGACGCCGGGGCAACGCTGGTGATCGTCGGGCATAGCGAACGCCGCGAAGGCTGCGGTGAAAGCGACGCCGATGTCCGCGCCAAGGCCGAAGCCGCGCTGGCGGCGGGCCTGTCGGTGATCCTGTGCGTTGGCGAGCCGCGCGCGGTGCGCGAATCGGGTGGCGCGATCGATTATGTGCTGGCGCAGATCGCCGGATCGGTGCCGGACGATTTTGCCGCCGACCGGCTGGCGATTGCGTATGAGCCGATCTGGGCGATCGGCACCGGGCTGGTGCCGACGGTCGCCGATGTCGCGGCGATGCACGGGGCGATCCGCGGCGCGCTGGCGGCGCGGCTTGGCGATGCGGCACAGCAGATGCGGCTGCTGTACGGCGGATCGGTGAACGGCGACAATGCCGCCGAGCTGCTGGATGCGGGGGATGTCGATGGGGCGCTGGTCGGCGGCGCAAGCCTGACCGCGGCGAAATTTGTGCCGATCGTGGCGGCGGCTGCGGCGCTATAATCCGTCGCCCCCGCGAAGGCGGGGGCCGCAGGAGGTTTGCACAGCTGCGCCGGGCAAGGCCGCCAACGGCCGCGATCAGAGGCACGTGACTCTGAATCGCCCTTCGCGGGGGCGACGGATAATCGCGGGGGCGACGTATGGCTTGAAGCCCGGCCGCTTCGTCTCTATGTGCGCCGCGGGCGCGGTTCCTTGTCGGCCGCGCAAGTTCGGGAAAATATGATGTCCAGCCTTTTCACCTTCGTGCTTGTCCTGCAGGCATTGGTCGCCGCCGTGATGATCGGCGTGATCCTGATGCAGAAGTCCGAAGGCGGCGGCCTGGGCGTCGGCGGCAGCCCCGGCGGTATGTTGTCGGCGCGCGGTGCGGCGGATTTCATGACCCGCGCGACGACAATCCTCGCCTGCCTGTTTGTCGGCCTGTCGATCGTCCTCGCCGCGATGGCGTCGGTCGGCCGCGGCGGATCGACGATCGATACGTCGCTGTCGAAGAGCGCGCAGCCCGGTGGCGCGGCGCCGACCTCGTCGTTGACCGCCCCGGCACAGCCGGCGCCCGACGCGCCCGCCAATGCGGCACCGGCGCCGGTCAGCAACGATCCGCTTGCCGCAGCCGCGGCAGCCGCGACGCAGGACGCCGCACCGGTCGAGGCACCCGCGAAAAAATAGGCCGCGCGGCTTCGGCCGACCGGTTCCAGCCCGCAAGGCGGAAATATTTCCGCTCTTTGCGATTCGACGGCTTGCGCCGTCCCCCTCCCGTTGAGTAAGTCTTTCCTCCCATGGCGCGGTTCATTTTTATCACCGGCGGCGTGGTCTCCTCGCTTGGCAAAGGTTTGATGGCGGCTAGCCTCGCCGCTTTGCTGCAAGCGCGCGGCTATCGTGTCCGTATCCGGAAATTCGATCCCTATCTGAACGTCGATCCGGGGACGATGTCGCCGTACCAGCATGGCGAAGTCTATGTGACCGACGACGGCGCGGAAACCGACCTCGACCTTGGCCATTATGAGCGGTTTACCGGGGTTGCGGCGCGGCAGAGCGACAACGTCACTTCAGGCCGTATCTACCAGCAGATCATCACCAAGGAACGCCGCGGCGATTATCTGGGCGCGACGGTGCAGGTCGTCCCCCACGTCACCGACGCGATCAAGGCGTTTGCGCGCGCCGAACTCGACGACCTGGATTTTGTTTTGTGCGAAATTGGCGGCACCGTCGGCGACATCGAGTCGCTGCCGTTCATCGAGGCGATCCGCCAGCTGCGCAACGAAGAAGGCCGCGACAAGACGCTGTCGGTCCACGTTACCTTGGTGCCCTATATTGCGGCGGCGGGCGAGCTGAAGACCAAGCCGACGCAGCACAGCGTGCGCGAACTCGCCTCGCTGGGCGTCCAGCCCGAAATCCTGCTCTGCCGCTGCGAACGCCCGCTGCCCGATGGCGAGCGTGCCAAGATCGCGCAATTCTGCAACGTGCGCAAAGAGGCGGTGATCCCGGCGCTCGACGCCGACAGCATTTATGCGGTGCCGGTGCAATATCATGGCGAAGGGCTGGACAATGAAGTGCTGCGGCATTTCGGCATCCACGACGCGCCCGCGCCCGACCTGTCGCGCTGGTACGACATCATGGATCGCAAGCAGCACCCCGAGGGCGAGGTCACGATCGGCGTCGTCGGCAAATATGTGTCGCTGCCCGACGCCTATAAGTCGCTCAACGAAGCGCTGGTCCATGGCGGCATGGCGCACCGGGTGAAAGTCAATATCCGCTGGCTCGACGCCGAAATGTTCGAGCGCGACGAGGATCTGGCGGCCAATCTGGAGCCGCTGCACGGTATATTGGTGCCCGGCGGGTTCGGCGAGCGCGGGTCGGAGGGCAAGATTTCGAGCGTGCGTTTCGCGCGCGAGCGCGGGGTGCCGTTCTTCGGCATCTGCCTGGGAATGCAGATGGCGTGCATCGAGGCGGCGCGCAACACCAGCGGGATCGCGGATGCGTCGAGCACCGAATTCGGCAAGACCGACGAGCCGGTGGTCGGCATGATCACCGAATGGATGAGCGCCGAAGGGCTGCAAAAACGCGGCGCCGACACTGACCTCGGCGGCACGATGCGGCTGGGAGCTTATGAAGCGAAGCTGTCGCCGAACAGCCATGTCGCAACGATCTATGGCGCGAACGATATCAGCGAGCGCCACCGTCACCGGTACGAGGTCAACGGCGCCTATCGCGAACGGCTGGAAAAGGGCGGGCTGGTGTTTTCGGGCATGTCGCCCGACGGCATGTTGCCGGAAATCGTTGAGCGGCCCGACCATCCGTGGTTTATCGGGGTGCAATTCCATCCCGAGCTCAAATCGAAGCCATTCGACCCGCATCCCTTGTTCGCGGGCTTTATCGAAGCGGCGGTGAAGCAGAGCCGGCTGGTCTGACCGTTCGGATAAAGGGGTTTAAGGGGCTATGGATCACGCAAGACTCGCCGAGTTGCAGAGCCCCGACAGCATCTTTTCCGGCCTGTCGATCGAAGACTGGGCCGAAATCGCCCGCCGCGCGGTGCAGGTCAATTTCGCCAAGGGCAAGGAGTTGCTGGTCCAGGGCGACCCCGGCGACATGATGCTGATCCTGACCGAAGGGACGGCGCGCGTGTCGATGCTGACCGCCGGCGGGCGCGAAATCGTGCTCGCCTATGCCGAGCCCGGCGCGGTGCTGGGCGAGATTGCGCTGCTCGACGGCGGCGAACGCACCGCGTCGGTCGTCGCGACGAGCGCGGGGAGCGCGCTGCAACTGGGCCGCAATGCCCTCAAGGATTTCGCAGCGAGTCATCCCGAATTTGCCTGGTCGCTGATGCAGCAGCTGGCGCGCCGCCTGCGCACCGCCGACCAGACGATCGAAAGCGACCGCGCCTATGCGTCGGGGCCGCGGCTGGCGCGCTATCTGAAACGGCTGATCCGCAAGGACGTCGAGGCATCGCAACGCGTCGAGCTCAGCCAGACCGAACTGGGTAATTTCGCGGGGATGAGCCGCGAGCATATCAACCGCCAGCTGAAAAGCTGGGAGGAATCGGGCGTGATTTCGCTGGAGCAGGGGCGGGTGCGGGTGCTCGATGCCGAGATGCTCGAGGATATCAGCGAGAGCGAGGGGTAGCTCGCCATGTTGTAAGTCATCTTAGGCCTCTTCCTCCCAAGCGGTCACAGAAAGAAACCACGAGGACCGCTTTTCGTCTTTCTTGCGCTGCTCTTTTGTGTGGGATTGATCGTCGGCCTGTATCTGTTGAGCCAGGAAAACTAGACACAGACGGCGCTGCGGTCGATTTGACCAGCTGGCTACCGTCCAGAATCACAACGCCCGGGCTTCGCTTGGCGAAACCCGGGCGCGTGTGACGAACACTCGCCATCCCCTTTTGTTGCAGGCCCGGCGAAAGGCCTGCACTCCCTGGAACCGGGCCTTGGGCCGCTTGATCCAGAAGTCATCGGGCTAGGCGCACGCAGGCGGTTTGTCACCCTGTGGAAGCCATTCGCCGCCGCTTTTGCCGCGGGTTGTGGCCAATGGGCAACATATTGTGCGATTCGTTCGCAAAAGCTGCACGCGCGAGCGACCATTGCCAGCCGCGGCGATGCCCCGTAAAGCCGCCGCATGTGTGTCATTTCGCATGCGCCGCAACGGCCGGTCGCCCCATGATCCTGCGTCCGTACGAACGCACCATCTTCAAACGCTATTTGCTGCCGCAGCGCGGCGAGGGGTTCATCTTCGTCGCCGCGGCGTTCAGCTTCGTCGCGGTGACTTTGGGCGTCGCGGCGCTGGTGATCGTGATGAGCGTGATGAACGGGGTACGCGCGGACCTGTTCGACAAGATCGTCGGGCTGAACGGACATGCGGTGGTGCAGGGGTTCGGCGGGCGGCTCGACGACTGGCGCGATGTGCTGAAGCAGGCGAAGGCGACCCCCGATGTGGTGTCGGCAACACCGCTGATCGAACAGCCTTTGCTCGCGACCTTTGGCGGGCGGGTCGAGGCGGTGCTGGTGCGCGGGATGACGGTGGCGGACATCCGCGACAACGACACGCTGGGCGCCAAGGTGCTGCAAGGCAATCTGGCCACGCTGACCGCCAATGCCGGCAATGTCGCGATCGGCAGCGAGTTGGCGCGCAACCTGGGCGCGACCGTGGGGTCGAACCTGACGATCATCAACCCGCAGGGGCGCCCGACGCCGTTCGGCACCGTGCCGCGCGAGATCAGTTACCGCGTGACCGCGGTGTTCGAGATCGGCGTCTATGATTTCGACAAGGCCTATGTCGTGATGCCGATGGAGGATGCGCAGTTGCTGCTGCTCACCGGCGATCAGGTTGGGATGATCGAGGTCAAGGTCACCGATCCCGACAAGGTCGGCGAGATACTCGCGTCGTTGAAGGAAAAGGTCGCGGCGCAGGCGGTGGTTTCGGACTGGCGGCAGATGAACAGCAGCCTGTTCGAGGCGCTGTCGATCGAGCGGGTGGCGATGTTCGTGATCCTGTCGCTCATCATCCTGGTCGCCTCGTTCAACATCATTTCGTCGTTGATCATGCTGGTGCGCGCCAAGACGCGCGACATGGCGATATTGCGCACGATGGGGGCGCCGCGCGATTCGGTGATGCGGATCTTCATGGCGATCGGGTTGTCGATCGGGGTGGCGGGAACGCTGATGGGAATGGCGCTGGGGTTCGGGCTGCTCTATTTCCGGCAGGGGGTGCTGCGCGGGGTCGAGTTTCTGACCGGCCAGCCGCTCTGGGATCCGTCGATCCGGTTCCTGACCGAATTGCCGTCGAAGCCCGATCCATTCGAAATCACGGGGATTGCGGTGATGGCGGTCGTGTTCAGCTTCCTTGCGACGCTGTACCCTGCGTTCAAGGCCGCAAATACCGACCCAGTGCAGGTGCTGCGTTATGAGTGATTTGGCACTGGAGCTGATCGGCCTTAAGCGCAGCTTTACGCAGGGCGAAGTGACGATCGACGTGCTGCGCGGGGTCGACGCGCACCTGAAACGCGGTGAGATCGTCGCGCTGCTTGGCCCGTCGGGATCGGGCAAGTCGACGATGTTGCAGGCGGTCGGACTGCTCGAGGGCGGCTTTGACGGGACGATCCGCATCGACGGCGCCGATGTCACGCAATATGAGCAGGGCGAGCGAACGAAGACGCGGCGCGAGAAGATCGGTTTCGTCTATCAGTTCCACCATCTGCTCCCCGATTTCAACGCGATCGAGAATGTCGTGCTGCCGCAGCTGATCCGCGGCGCGGGGCAGGGCGAGGCCGAGGAGCGCGCCGCCGATCTGCTCGGGCGGCTGGGGCTGGGCGAGCGGCTGCATCACAAGCCGAGCAAGCTGTCGGGCGGCGAGCAGCAGCGCGTCGCGGTCGCGCGCGCGCTGGCGAACCGGCCGCTGCTGGTGCTCGCCGACGAACCGACGGGCAACCTCGACGAGGCGACGGCCGACCGGGTGTTCGATCAGTTCGTGTCGCTGGTCCGCGATCATGGATCGGCGGCGCTGGTCGCGACGCACAACGAACGGCTGGCGGCGCGGATGGACCGCGTGCTGCGCTTGCACGACGGGCGGATTGAGGCGCCGGGATGAGCGCCTGGACCGATCCGCCAACGCTGCGCGGCGAGCATGTCACGCTTCGCCCGCTCGAGCGCGACGACGCACCGGCACTGGTCGAGGTGCTGGCTCCGCTTGCCGGTCAATTCACCACCGGGGTTCCCACATCACCCGACGATGCCTGGTTTGCGCGCATCTGGGCGGAAACCGCGGCGCACCGCACGATGGCTTTTGCGACGATCGATCCGGATGGCGCGATTGTCGGTACGACGCGTTTCATGCGCATGGCCGAGGGGCATCGCCGGGTTGAGATCGGCGGCACGATTTATGCGCCGCACGTCCAACGCACCGGCCTCAACACCGAAGCGAAGCGGATGCTGCTGGCTCATGCTTTCGACAGGCTTGGCTGCCATGTCGTGCAATTGCGCACCGACTGGCTGAACCATCGCTCGCGCGTCGCGATCGAGCGGCTTGGCGCCAAGCTCGACGGTGTGCTGCGCGGACATCTGGTGATGGCGGATGGCCATATCCGCGATTCGGTGGTTTATTCGATCATCGCGTCCGAATGGCCCGGCGTCCGCGCCAACCTCGACGATCGACTGGCGCGATACAAGGAGTAGAAAAATGACCAAGCTCACGGACTTGCCCGTTCGACTAGCCGACGGAACCACCGGCGACTTGTCGGCCTATGCCGGCAAGGTGCTGCTGATCGTCAACACCGCTTCGAAATGCGGCTTTACCCCGCAATATGAGGGGCTGGAGGAGCTGTACCGCGATTACAAGGATCGCGGGTTCGAGGTGCTGGCCTTTCCGTGCAACCAGTTCGGCGCGCAGGAACCGGGCGATGCCGAGGAAATCAAGAATTTCTGCTCGCTGACCTATGATGTCAGCTTTCCGGTGATGGCGAAGATCGACGTCAACGGCGACGATGCCGATCCGATCTTCAAGCATTTGAAGAAAGAAAAGAGCGGGCTGCTGGGCAGCGGGATCAAGTGGAACTTCACGAAGTTTCTGGTCGATCGCGACGGCAAGGTCGTGTCGCGGCATGCGCCGACGACGAAGCCGGAGCAGTTGCGCAAAGAGATTGAGGAATTGCTGGGTTAGGCGGACATTATGGCCGGGATGAAGCGAACTACGCGGAAACTCCTGAAAGATATCGCTGTAAGTCTGGTCGGCCTTCTGGGGACCTTTCTGGTGCTGCATCGCTTTGGATGGCTGGGCGTGCTTGCTCTTTATCCGCTCTGTTTAGTCATTTTTATACTATGGTTGGCCATCAGGAAGGCTTGGCGTGAGCGCGGCGCGATTAAATGACGGAACCGTGTCGCGCGGACTTCCCCGAATCGTCACATATGCCTAGCGTCCCCGCCATGGCCTACAGCCCCTTTGTCCCCCTGCGCGTCTTTTCCAGCTATACGATGCTGGAGGGGGCGATCGAGCCGAAAGCGATTGCCAAGGCGGCGCGCGAGCGGGGATTTCCGGCGATCGCGATCTGCGACCGCAACGGGCTGTACGGCGCGATGGCGTTTGGCGAGGCGTGCAAGGCGGCGGGGGTGCAACCGATTGTCGGCGCGCTGCTCAGCGTCGCGCGGCCGGGGCAGCGGCTGGCGAACGGCGCGCCCTTGATCGACTGGCTGGCGCTCTATGCGCAGGACGAGACGGGCTATAACAATCTGTGCGCGTTGGTGTCGGCGGCGCATCTCGGGCGGCCGATCGAGCAGGATCCGCATGTGCTGTTATCCGACATGGCGGGCAAGACCGACGGCCTCATCTGCCTGACCGGCGGCGGCGAAGGCGCGCTGGCGCGCTTGCTGGCGGGCGAGCAGCAAGGTGCCGCCGAGGATTATGTCGAGCAACTCGAAGCGCTGTTCGGCGGGCGGCTGTATATCGAATTGTCGCGGCGGAACGATGCGACCGAGATGGCGGCTGAAAACGCGCTGATCGATCTCGCTTATGCGCGCGCGTTGCCCGTTGCGGCTACCAACCCGGCGAATTTTGTCGAGCCGCAGTTCCACGCCGCACACGACGCGATGCTGTGCATCGCGCAATCGGCCTATGTCGAAAGTGAAGACCGGCGGGTGTCGAGCCCCGAGGCGTGGCTGAAGGCCGCTGAGGCGATGGAGGATGCGTTTTCGGACCTGCCCGAGGCGATCCGCAACACGCTGGTGATCGCGCAGCGCTGCGCGTTCATGGCGCCAAAGCGCGCGCCGATCCTGCCCAGCCTGGCGGGCGACCGCGAGGGCGAAGCGGCGCAGCTGAAAGCCGACGCGCATGCGGGGCTGGCGGCGCGGCTGGCGCTTTATTCCGACCTCTCCGACGAAGAGCGGCAGGCCTATGTCGAACGGCTCGATTTCGAGGTCGACGTCATCACCCAGATGGGGTTCCCCGGTTACTTCCTGATCGTTGCCGACTTCATCAAATGGGCGAAGGCGCAGGATATTCCGGTGGGGCCGGGGCGTGGGTCGGGCGCGGGCAGCGTCGTCGCGTGGGCGCTGACGATTACCGACCTCGATCCGCTGAAACTTGGCCTGCTGTTCGAACGCTTCCTCAATCCCGAACGCGTGTCGATGCCCGACTTCGACATCGACTTTTGCGAAACGCGGCGCGGCGAAGTCATTCGTTACGTGCAGGAAAAATACGGCCGCGACACCGTCGCGCAGATCATCACCTTTGGTAAGCTGAAGGCGCGCGCGGTGCTCAAGGACACCGGGCGCGTGCTCCAGATGAGCTATGGGCAGGTCGACCGGCTGGCGAAGCTGGTGCCGAACCATCCGACCGATCCCTGGACGCTCGAACGCGCGCTCAACGGCGTCAGCGAGCTGATGACCGAATATAAGCAGGACGATGGCGTGCGCCGCCTGTTCGACATGGCGCGCCAATTGGAAGGCCTGCCGCGGCATAGCTCGACCCATGCCGCGGGCGTGGTGATCGGCGACCGGCCGCTCGACCAGTTGGTCCCGCTCTATCGCGACCCACGGTCGGACATGCCGGTGACGCAGTTCGACATGAAATATGTCGAGACCGCGGGGCTGGTGAAGTTCGACTTTCTCGGCCTCAAGACGTTGTCGGTGCTGAAGGAGGCGCGGCGGTTGCTGGCGCTGCGCGGGATCGACGTCGATCTCGACACGCTCGCGTGGGACGATCCGGCGGTCTACGAGCTGCTCCAGCGCGGCGAAACGGTCGGGGTGTTCCAGCTGGAATCCGAAGGCATGCGGCGCACGCTGTCGGCGGTGAAGCCGACCAATTTCGGCGACATTATTGCGCTCGTCGCGCTCTATCGCCCCGGGCCGATGGACAATATCCCGCTGTTCGGCGCGCGCAAGAACGGGCGCGAGCCGATCGCCTATCCGCACCCGCTGCTCGAGGGCATCCTCGCCGAAACATACGGCATCTTCGTCTATCAGGAACAGGTGATGCAGGCGGCGCAGATCCTCGCCGGCTACAGCCTGGGCGGCGCCGACCTGCTCCGCCGCGCGATGGGCAAGAAGGTCCAGGCGGAGATGGACGCGCAGCGCGACACCTTCGTCAAGGGGTGCGGCGAGCATAATGGTATCGAAGCGAAGGCCGCGAACGAGCTGTTCGATTTGATCGACAAGTTCGCGGGCTATGGTTTCAACAAAAGCCATGCCGCCGCTTATGCCTTGCTGTCGTACCAGACCGCGTGGCTGAAGGCGCATTATCCGCACGAGTTTTTCGCGGCGTCGATGTCGTTCGACAGCCACCAGACCGACAAATTGTCGATCTTCATCGATGACATGCGGCGGCTGGGGGTCGCGGTGACGGCACCGTCGATCAACGAGAGTGAGGCCGATTTTTCGGTCGGGCAAAGCGATGACGGGCTGGCGGTGCGGTATGCGCTCGGCGCGCTGAAGGGCGTCGGCGAACGCGCGATGGAGGCCTTGGTCGCCGAACGGCGCGCGCGCGGCGATTTTGCGAGCCTCGACGATTTTGCCAATCGCATCGACCCCAAGCTGCTCAACCGGCGCCAGATCGAGGCGCTCGCCGGGGCGGGGGCGTTTGACGGGGTCGAACCCAACCGCCCGCGCGCCTATGCCGGGGCCGAAAGCCTGCTCGCCTGCGCCAATAGCTCGGCGCACGAGCGATCAACCGGGCAGGGCGGGTTGTTCGGCGGTGACGTTGACGTCGCGCCGGTGCTGCAACTCCCCGCAGCCGAACCCTGGACGCTCGCCGAGCGGATGACGCGTGAGAAGGAGGCCTTCGGATTCTATTTCTCCTCGCACCCGGTCGAGCAATATGAAGCGATCGTCGCCGCGAGAGGCGCGCGGACCTATGGCGATATTTGCGCCAATGTCGAAATGACTCCCGGCACACGCATCCCCATGATGATGGCGGGTATGGTCGAAAACGCCAAGGCGCGGGTGTCGCAGCGCGGCAACCGCTTCCTGAACCTGACCTTGTCCGACCGCAGCGGGCAGTTCCAGTCGAGCTGTTTCGACGAGCAGACGTGCAAGCTGCTGGAAACGCTGGCGGTCGATGGCGGCTGTGCGATCCTGTCGGTCGAGCTCGACCTGCTCGAAGGCGAAGAGACGCCGCGCGTGACGGTGCGCGGGGCGCAGCCGCTGGCCGAAATTGCTGCGACCGCGGCGCTGGAGCTGACGTGCCGCGTCGCGCTGCCCGAGGCAATCGCTGATATGGCGCGGCTGCTGGAAAAGCGTGACGATGCGCGCGGGCGGGTGACCGTCGTCACCGAAGACCCGGCGACCGGCGCTGACATTCGCGTTCATCTGGGCCGGCGCTTTGCGCTGGGTCCGGACGTCGTCATGCGGCTCGAAACCGTGGTGGGGATCAGCGCGACCGCGTTGTCGCTGGTCAATCCGCGCGACTTTCGGGCACGCTGACCGGCGTGGCGGGTCTTCCGCAACGCTGCGCAACAGGAGTGCCAAAAGGCGCCTAGACCCTTGCGCATCCGCCACCCTCGGCCTTATCCAAGGTCAAACACCATAAAGAGGATGCCGAACATGGGAATGCAGGGTCAGCCATTACTCGTCACGAGCCTGATCGACCACGCCGCGCGCGAACATGCTGGGCGCGAGATTGTGTCGCGCTGGGCCGACGGCAGCATGACGCGATCGAACTGGGGTGAGGTCGGTGTCGACGCGCGGCGGTTTGCGGCGGCGATGACGCGGCTGGGCATGAAAAAGGGCGACCGCATCGCGACGCTGGCGATGAACCATGGCCATCATCTGGTCAGCTGGTACGGCAGCGCTGGCATGGGCGGGGTGCTGCACACGGTGAACCCGCGGCTGTTCGACGAGCAGCTGGTCTATATCATCAACCATGCCGAGGACCGCGTGCTGTTGTTCGACGCGATGTTCCTGCCGATCGTCGAGCGACTGCGCGATCAGTTGCCGACCGTCGAGCATTTCATATTGTTCGATGCGCCGGCGCAGGACGGCTATTTGTCTTACCGCGACCTGATCGATGCCGAGGACGGCAGCTTTGCGTGGGTCGATCTTGACGAGCGCGATCCGGTCGGGCTGTGCTACACGAGCGGCACGACGGGCAATCCCAAGGGCGTGCTCTACGAGCATGGCTCGAACGTCATCCACGCGATCACCGAGATCCAGCCCGACGTGTTCGACATGTCGAACCGCAGCGTCATCCTGCCGATCGTGCCGATGTTTCATGCAAACAGCTGGGGCATCCCCTTTGCTGCGGCGACGGTTGGGGCCAAGCTGGTTTTTTCGGCGACCAACGACGCGGCGGTGCTGTGCGACCTGATGCATATCGAGGGCGTGACGCACAGCGCCGGGGTGCCGACGGTGTGGATCGCGATGTTTGCGCATATGGATGCGACGGGGATCGATTATAGCAAGCTGCATCGCGTCATCATCGGCGGCTCGGCGTGCCCGCGCGCGATGATCGAGCGCTTCATGAAGGCGGGGATCGACGTCGGTCATGCCTGGGGGATGACCGAAACCAGCCCGATCGGCACGATGGGGAAGCGCCCGTGGAACTGGGACGAGATGAGGTTTGACGAACGCGTCGATGTGGTGGCGCGGCAGGGTTGTCCGCCGTTCGGGGTCGAACTGCGCATCGTCGACGATGAAGACAACGAACTGCCGCGCGACGGGGTGACGAGCGGGCGGCTGCAATGCCGCGGGCCGTGGATCATCCAGCGCTATTTCAAGGCGGACAGCGATGCGGCCGATGCCGACGGCTGGTTCGACACCGGCGACGTGTCGGTCATCCACCCCGACGGGGTCATGCAGATCACCGACCGCGCCAAGGATGTGATCAAGTCGGGCGGCGAATGGATTTCGTCGATCGAGCTGGAAAACGCCGCGGTGGGTGCGCCGGGGGTGCAGGAGGCGGCAGCGGTCGGCGTCTATCATCCGAAGTGGGACGAGCGGCCGATCCTGCTGATTGTGAAGAAGCCGGGCGCCGAGACGAGCGAAGCGGAGATCGTCGATTATCTGAAGGACAAGGTCGCCAAATGGTGGCTGCCGGACGAGGTCGTGTTCGTCGACGAACTGCCGCATACCGCGACGGGGAAGATTCTGAAGCGCCAGATCCGGGACGACTATAAGGACTATAAGCTGCGGTCCTTGGCGGAGGCGTGAGGACTAAAACAACTCCATTTGGCCGTCGCGTTCGGGCGGCCTGAACAGGTCGCTGCGCAGCGGTGGAAATCGCCGGTCCAGGCCATGCTCGCGCGCGGCGCGTTTGACGCGGGTGCGGATGAGCTGCGCCCACACCCCCTGGCCCTTCATGCGGGTGAAGAACCCCGCATCATTGTCGCGGCCGCCGCGGATGTCCTGCACCATGTGCATCACCTTGTCAGCGCGATCGGGGTAGTGGGCGGCGAGCCAGGCGCGGAACAGCGGGGCAACCTCGAACGGCAGGCGCATCAATATGTAGGAGGCGCGGATCGCGCCGGCCTGCGCCGCAGCGGCGATGATCGCTTCGATCTCGTGATCGGTGATCGCGGGGATGATTGGGGAGATATTGACCTGTGTTGGTACCCCGGCGTCGATCAGCGCGCGGATCGCGGCGAGGCGGCGTTTGGGATGCGGGGCGCGCGGTTCGAGGGTGCGCGCTAGGTGGGGATCGAGCGTCGTCACTGAAATCGCGACGCCGACCAGGTTGTCGCGCGCCATGGCGGCGAGCAGGTCGATATCGCGCAGCAGCCGGTCGGATTTGGTGGTGATGAGCAGCGGGTGGCGGGTTTCGGCGAGCACCTCGATCACCGAGCGGGTGATGCCCCATTCGCGCTCGATCGGCTGGTAACCGTCGGTGTTGGTGCCGATCGCGAGCGGGGCGGGCGTATAACCGCGCTTGGCGAGTTCGGCGCGTAACAGCTTCGCCGCGTCGGGCTTGGCAAACAGGCGGCTTTCGAAGTCGAGCCCGGGCGACAGGTCGTGAAAGGCATGGGTCGGGCGCGCGTAGCAATAAATGCAGCCATGTTCGCAGCCGCGATAGGGGTTGATCGAACGGTCGAAACCTATGTCGGGGGAGGTATTGCGCGCGATGATCGTTTTGGGATGTTCGACCGTGACGGTAGTGCGTAGCAGCGGCGGGGCGCCGTCGACGAGTTCTGCAGTGTCGAGCCAGTCGCCGTCGGCCTCGCGGTCGAGCGAACCGGTGCGCGTCGGTCGCGGGTTGGCAGGTGCGCCGCGGCCAGCGATCGGGGGGAGGGTTTTGGTGGATTCCACTGGCACACTTTATCTGTCTAATGAGAACAAATAAAGAACATTTTGCTCCATGTCATCCCGGCGAAGGCAGGGATCTCGACCTCGCAGAGTGACGCAACGGTGAGATCCCGGCCTTCGCCGGGATGACGAATGTAGAGGATTACTCGATCAGCCGCGGCATCAGGTCGACGAAATTGCAGGGCTTGTGCCGGCTGTCGAGCTGGGTCGAGAGGATGCCCTCCCACGCGTCGGTCACCGCGCCGGTCGAACCCGGCAGCGCGAAGATATAGGTGCCGCGGGCGACGACCGCGCAGGCGCGCGACTGGATCGTCGAGGTGCCGATCGTCTGGTAGCTGAGCCAGCGGAACAACTCGCCGAAGCCGGGAATGTCCTTGCCGTCGAGGCGGTGGAGCGCCTCGGGAGTCACGTCGCGACCCGTCAGGCCGGTGCCGCCGGTCGTAATGACGACATCGACCTGTGGGTCGTCGATCCAGTTGTGGAGGCGCGAGACGATCAGGTCGGTTTCGTCCTTGATGATCGCACGTGCGGCGAGGATATGGCCCGCGGCGGTCAGCAATTCCTGGAGCTTGTCGCCCGAGCGGTCTTCGGCCGCGCTGCGGCTGTCCGAAATCGTCAGCAGCGCGATCCGGACCGGCTTGAAGGTCAGGCTTTCGTCAATCGGCATTGACCATACCGCCCGCCCAGGTCAGCCGGGTGCGGTCCTTGCCGTCGGGGAAACGCGGCCATTTGCCCTGCGCCAGTGCGGCGCGGCTGACCGACGGCTTGCCTTGCTGCGCTTCGTACATCCAGTAATTGCGCAGCACGATGCCGACATAGCCGCGCGTTTCCCAATAGGGGATCGATTCCATATAGAGCAGCGGGTCGCCATTATCGCGAATTTCGGACTGCCAGCGCGCGATCGGCGCGGGGCCGGCGTTGTACGCGGCGATCACCTTGGGCAGCTGGCCGCCGGTCGAGGCGTCGCGGGCGAGATATTGCAAATAGCTTTGCCCCATGTCCATGTTGACCGCGGGGATCGACAGGTCACGCGTGTCGATGCTGTCGCCGCGCCAGCGCGCGACGTCGCGCGCGGTGCCGGGACGGACCTGCATCAAGCCCTTGGCGCCCGCGGGGCTGACCACGGCACGCTGGAAGCGCGATTCCTGCAGGGTATGCGCGAATACCAGCGCCGGGTCGACCTTCCACCCGCCATTGGGTTCCCACTTCGGCTGCGGATAGCGCGCCTGTGCCGCCGGTTTGCGGCCCTGCGGGGTATTATGGGCGAGGTAGAGCTGGGTTTCGGGGAGGCTGAGCGCGCCCGCCATGGCGAGCAACTGGTCATGCTGACGCGCGTCGCCGATCCGCGCCTGGTGGCGCAGCACGGCGTCGGCATATTTATCCTCGCCGATTTCGGCGAGCGCCATCGCGGCGCGAACGTTGGGCAGGTCGTCGAGCGCGCGCCACGCGCTGCGGTCGGGGCGTACCAGTTCGCGCTGGTTGTTCACCGCGATGCCCAGCGTTTCGACCGCCAGCATGCCATAGAATGTTTCTTCATTGGCAGCGGCGGAACGCAGCCGCGCCTGCACCGCCGCGGGTTCGCCCGCCGCGACGGCGGCGCGCGCCGCCCAATAATAAGCCGCCGCACGCAATTCGCTGTCGGGCGCTTCGCGGGCGACACGGTCAAAGGCCGTCAGGGCGGCGCGATAGTCGCGTATCCGCCATGCCGCGAGCCCCTGCACCCAAGCGCCCTGCGTCGACCAGGAGCCGCGCCCGCCGGCGCATTCGCCCGCGAGGCGAAACGCGTTGGCGTCGTCATTTTCGATATAATAGGACCAGGCGACCTTTTGCCGCCATTCGTCGCGGGCCTCGGGTGTCAGGCGGTCGATCACCGCATTGAGCAACGCTTCGGCGCCTGCCGGATCGTCGTTCTTGATCCGGTCGGGGATGCTTCGTGCCAGACTTGCGGCGACGGGATCGCCGCTGACCGAATCGGCGTTGAGGCGGCGCGGCGCGCTGCCCGCCCAAGCGAGACGCGCCTGCACCGGCAACGCGGGCAAATCGGTCGCACCGCGGCGCGTCGCCAGCCGTCCCAATTGTTCGGCCTGCGGCAGATGCGGCGATCGCGACAGGATCGGCAGGATGTCGGCCACTTCGGCGCGCGGGCTGTTCGCGGCGGTGAGCAGCTCGGCGCGCAGGAAGTCGGTGAGCGGGCCTCCCCTTGCGTCGCCGTCGGCGCTGTCGAGCAACGCCTTGGCATCGGCCCAGCGCTGGCTGCGGATCGCCGTGAGCACCTGCGTGTAATGCTGCTTCTGTTTTGAAGTCAGAATGTCCGGCACGGTTTGCGGAGCCGCAACGACGTCGCGGCTGCTGGCATCGGCCGCCAGCGCGGGCGTTGCAGCAGCGGTCGCGGCAAAAACCATGCTCGAGATCAAAGTTTTGGTCATCATTGTCATCTGTCAACGTCCCCGGTTGAGCAGTTTCAGGCTGTCCCAGGCCGCCGCCTTTTGCGCGGGCCGGGCCAGGAGCATCGCGGGATGCGCCACAACCACCGCCTCCACCTTGCCGCCATCTTGGTTAATTTCGAGTAACCTGCCGCGCGTTTCGGGCAGGCTGGTCGCCGCCGCCATCCGCACGATGTCGCTGCCGATCAGCAACAGGCGTTCGGGCTTCGCGAGCCGAAGGTGATGCCAGAGCAGCCGGTCGAGTTCGGCGGCTTCATCTTCGCCGCAGCGGCCGCCCGCCGGACGCGTCACCGCGAGGCTGGCGATGTAGCAGACGTCGCGCGTGGTCCCGATGGCGCGCAGCATCGCGTCGAGCAGCTGGCCCGCGGCGCCGGCGAAGAGCGCGCCATCGCGCTGGTCGTCGATTTCGGGCCAAGCGGTGAGCAGCATCAGCGGCGCCGCCGCCTGGCCGACGGGCAGGACGCGGCGCGCGTCCCACTGGCTGCCCGGCACGTCGCCGCTTGTCGCAAGCCAATGCTGAAATTCGTCCCAAGCGTCGGGAAAGGCGACCGGCCCCTTGGGAGTCGCGACCTCCGGTGCCTCCTGCCTTTGAAGAACTGCGGGCAGGGGCGCCACTTCGGGTTCGGTGGCGATCGTGGGTTTGGCCCGCGGCGCCGCAGCGTCATTCGCCGGGGGCAGCACGAGCCAGCCTGCCGGTTCTTCGCCAACGAGCGCGTCGACGCCCGCGAGCGACCACCAGTCGGTTATGCTTTCCGCCAGCGCCAATGATTGTGGCCCACCCATGGGAAATGTTCAAACAGGCTGTTGACGGACACGTCAATTGGCGGGCATCGCAATTCGTGACAGAATGAGCGCAGGACACGATGAATGTCCGCGCGGGACGGCAGAAAGGTATTTGCGGTGAGCGAACGGGAATCGATGCCCTATGACGTGGTCATCGTCGGCGCGGGTCCGGCGGGGCTTTCGGCGGCGATCCGCCTGAAACAATTGGCGAATGAAGCGGGCAGCGAGCTGTCGGTCTGTATCCTGGAAAAAGGGTCGGAGGTCGGCGCGCATATCCTGTCGGGGGCGGTGATCGATCCCAAGTCGCTCGACGAACTGCTCCCCGAATGGCGCGACATGGGCTGTCCGATGGCCGAGGTACCGGTTACGGACAACCAGCATTGGGTGCTGACCAAGACCAAGAAGTTCGGCATGCCCGAATTCATCACCCCGCCGTTCATGCACAATGTCGGCACCTATACCGGCAGCCTCGGCAATTTGTGCCGCTGGCTCGCCGAACAGGCCGAAGGGCTGGGGGTGGAAATCTTCCCGGGGTTTCCGGCGGCCGAAATCCTTTACAACGACGACGGCTCAGTCAAGGGCGTCGCGACCGGCGACATGGGCGTCGCGCGCGACGGCAGCCACAAGCCGGATTATGCGCCGGGGCTGGAGCTCCATGCCAAATATACCTTTTTTGGGGAAGGCGTGCGCGGGCATCTGACCAAGATTTTGAAGCCGCAATTCGCCCTCGACGCCGATTGCGAGCCGCAGGTCTATGGCCTCGGCGTCAAGGAATTGTGGGACATCGACCCCGAAAACCATGCGCCGGGGCGGGTGATCCACACGCAGGGGTGGCCGCTCGACGAACATGCCAATGGCGGCGGGTTCCTCTATCACCAGGCAAACGGGCAGGTCGCGCTGGGGTTCGTGACCTGGCTCAATTATCGCAATCCGCACATCTCGCCGTTCCAGGAAATGCAGAAGTGGAAGACGCATCCCGAGATCGCGAAGATCCTGAAGGGCGGCAAGCGCGTGTCCTATGGCGCGCGCGCGATCAGCGACGGCGGTTATCAGTCGGTGCCGAAGCTGGCGTTTCCCGGCGGCGCGCTGATCGGTGACAGCGCCGGTTTCCTGAACGTCCCGCGGATCAAGGGGACGCACACCGCGATGAAGTCGGGGATGATGGCGGCCGAAGCGGCGTTCGCGGCGGTGACCGCCGGGCGCGGCAGCGATACGCTGGATGCCTATCAGGCGGCTTATGACGACAGCTGGGTCAAGAAAGAGCTGAGCGTCGTGCGCAACGTGCTGCCGCTGGTCGAAAAATGGGGCGATCTGGGTGGGACGATCCTGTCGGGGATCACGATGTGGCTGGAAACGCTGAAGATCAAAGTCCCGTTCACGATGAAGCATCATCCGGACAATGAGAGCCTGTACCGCGCCGACATCATGCCGAAGCCCGATTATCCGAAGCCGGACGGGGTGCTGACGTTCGACCGCCTGTCGTCGGTGTTCATTTCGAACACCAACCATGAGGAAGACCAGCCGGTCCATTTGCAGTTGAAAGACCCGTCGATCCCGGTCGCGTACAACCTGCCGCTGTATGACGAGCCGGCGCAGCGCTATTGTCCGGCGGGGGTGTATGAGATCGTCGGTGAGGAAGAAGGCGACCCGAAATTCGTGATCAACGCGCAGAATTGCGTCCATTGCAAGACGTGCGACATCAAGGATCCGACCCAGAATATCAACTGGGTCACCCCCGAAGGCGGCGGAGGCCCCAATTACCCGAATATGTAAGATCGCCCGCCTGCTGCTGGTCACCGGCGCATTGGCGGCGGCCGCCCCGGTGCAGGCCGCCGACGAGGGCGGCGGTGCAGCGATCAACGCGCTGGTCCGCGCGCGACTGGCCGAGGCGCGGGGTGAGCCCGCAGCGGCGCTGTCGGCGCTGACCGAGGTGTCGAGCCTGGCGCCCGCATTGCCGGGGGTGCGCGGGCGGATATTGGAACAGGCGATCGAGGCCGGCGATTTCGAAGCGGCGCGCACCGCGGCCTTGCAGCTGTGGAACGGCGGCGAGCGCCGGTTCGACGTGCAGCTGGTGCTGCTGGTCGACGCGATGCGGCGATCGGACTGGAAGGCGGCGCGCGCGGCGATGGCGGGGCGCGACGACAAGACCGGCACCGACGTCATCGGGCGGCTGGTGATGCCGACCGTCAATGCCTGGATCGACGTGGGCGCGCGCGAAAAGGCGCCCGAGCGCCATTTGCTCGCGGCCGAAGGACGGACGCGCCCCGAACCGGCGCTGGCGTTGCAGGCGGCGATGGTCCAGCTGGCGGCGCGGCGGACGGCGGAGGCCGCCGCGCGCACCGACGATGTGGTGCTGACCGACCGGACGAGCCAGCTGGTTGGCCTCCGCCTTGCCGCGACGCTCGACAAGGCCGGGCAGGAGGACACCGCGACGCGGCTGCGCGGACGAATCGCGCTGGCCGCGGCAGGGCGCGACGACCCGATGCTGCTGCTGCCCGACCAGGCGGTGACCACGCCGCGTGCCGGCGTGGCGCAGTGGCTGGGGCTGCTTGCCGACGGGCTGGTGCGCGTGCCGAACGGTAGCACCAAGCTGCCCTTGTTGTTCGCGCGCACAGCGCATTGGCTGAACGATCAGGACTGGGCGGTGCGGGCGACATTGGTCGAAGTGCTCGACCGCAACGAACAGCGCGACGCCGCCGCCGCCCTGCTGGCGCAAACGCGCCCCGCGCTGCCCCCGGTGCTGGCGATGCGCCGCGCCGAACTGTTGGCCGACAGCGGCGACCTTGTCGGGGCGGCGGAGCTGGCGGAAGCGGCTGCCGCGGACGATGCGCCGCGCGGCCTGCTCGTCCGGCTCGCCGATATTGCGCGGCGGTCCGAAGATCCCAAGGCGGCGGGGCAGGCGTATGAACGGCTGGAGGCATCGCTCGGTGCCGACGATGACATGCTGCGGGCGACGTTGCTGATTGCGCGCGCCGAACTGCATTTGCAGGCGGGCGAATGGGATGCCGCGGCGCCGCTGATGGAACGCGCGGTGGCGCTGCGCCCGAACGATGCCGCGGTGCTGAATTTTGCGGGCTATTCGGCGTTGGAGCGGCGCAAGGATGTGCCGCAATCGCTGGCGCTGATCGAAGCGGCGTGGGCGCAGGATCCGCAAAATGCCAGCATCACCGACTCGCTCGGCTGGGCCTATTTCCTGACCGGGCGCACTGACGATGCGGTCGAGCTGCTCGAAAAGGCGCAGCGCGGTGAACCGACCAATGCGGTGATCGTCGAGCATCTGGGCGATGCCTATTGGCAGGCGGGGCGCAAGTTCGAGGCGCGGTATAAATGGCGCGCGGCGGCGCTGGTTGCGGAGGCGGAGATGGCGACGCGGCTCGCGGCAAAGCTGCGCGACGGGCTGACCGCGGCGACGACCGCGCCATGAGCGAGGCGATGATCGAGACGTCGTGGGCGAAGATCAACCTGGCGCTGCATGTCCGGGCGCGGCGGAGTGACGGTTATCACGAGATCGAGACACTATTCGCCTTTGTCGATGGCGGCGACGGGATCGTTGCCGAGGTGGCAGATGCGGATCGGCTGACGATCGTCGGCGAATTTGCCGAGGGATTGAGCGACGGCGCGGATAATCTGGTGATGAAGGTTCTGTCGCTGCTGCGCGCGCGCTATGGCGCCGACCGGGTGCCGCCGCTGGCCATGACGTTGACCAAACGATTGCCGGTTGCAGCGGGGATTGGCGGCGGGTCGGCCGATGCGGCGGCGATAGCGCGGCTGGTGCGGACGCACTTCCTGCCCGAACTGGGCGATGGCGTGCTGGCGCGGGTCATCAGCCCGCTCGGCGCCGATATCGCGGCTTGTGTCGCGAGTGCGACCTGTCTGGGGGTCGGGGTTGGCGAGGAATTGCGTGCGGTTCCCGAACTTCGGCTCGGCGGGACGCCCGTGCTGCTGGTCAATCCGCGCCAGCCGGTTGCAACCGGCCCGGTGTTTGCGGCGTGGGACGGGATCGATCGCGGGGAATTGTTCGGCGATCCGGCGGGGCGGGCGCAGTTGCTGGCAGCGCGCAATGATTTGCAGCGTCCCGCGACCGCTCAATGTCCGGCGATCGCCGACGTGCTGCTCGAACTCGGCGCGCTGCGGCCCTGGCTGGCGCGCATGTCGGGATCGGGCGCGACCTGTTTTGCATTGTTCGATGCCGCCGCCGAACGCGATGCGGCGGCGGTTTCGCTGGCGCAAAATCATCCGCACTGGTGGCAGATGGCCGGCGCGCTGCGATGAGCGAGGCGTGGCGCCAGCTGGGCACTCCGCGCACGGGCGGAATCCTGCTGATCGCCGATCATGCGTCGAACCATGTTCCCGATGACATCGACCTCGGTATCGATCCGGCGCTGCTGACCGACCATATCGCGATCGACATCGGGGTCGCCGAAGTGGCGGCGCTGCTGGTCGAAAACGGCGCGGTCGATGCCGCGATCCTGGGCGGTGTGTCGCGGCTCGTGGTCGATTGCAACCGTGACGAGGACGCGCCGGGGGTGCTGCCGATCGCGAGCGACGGGCATGCGGTGCCGGGCAATGCGCTCGACGATGCAGGCCGCGAGGCGCGGCTGGCGCGATTTTTCCGGCCCTATCACGACCATATCGCGGCGACGATCGCGGCGCATCGACCGGCGATGATCCTGTCGCTCCACAGCTTTACGCCCGCCCTGTCGGCGCATCCCGATCAGGCGCGGCCATGGCATGTCGGGGTGCTGTATAACGAGGATGAGCGGCTGTCGGCGGTGGCGATTAAGACTCTGGCGGAGGATGGGCTGAATGTCGGCGATCAACAGCCCTATTCGGGCAAGGTGCTCAACGCGACGATGAACCGCCATGCTGAGGCGAACGGCATCCCCTATGTCGGGATCGAGATGCGGCAGGATCTGGTCGGCGATGCGGCGGGGCAGGCGCTGTTTGCGCAGCGGCTTTCGCGCATGTGCGGCAAAGTGGCATTGAATCTGCCCAAATAGGGGTGTAGAGGCGCGTTTCTTCGCCGATTTTTGAAATAAAATTATCAGGATTGCCCATAATGCCTTCATATCGTTCGCGAACCACGACCCACGGCCGCAACATGGCGGGCGCGCGCGGCCTGTGGCGCGCGACGGGGATGAAGGACAGCGATTTCGGTAAACCGATCATCGCGGTGGTCAACAGCTTTACCCAGTTCGTCCCCGGCCATGTCCACCTGAAGGACCTCGGCCAGATGGTCGCGCGCGAGATCGAAGCGGCGGGCGGGGTCGCAAAGGAATTCAACACGATCGCGGTCGATGACGGGATCGCGATGGGGCATGACGGCATGCTCTATTCGCTGCCCAGCCGCGACCTGATCGCCGACAGCGTCGAATATATGGTCAACGCGCATTGCGCCGACGCGATGGTGTGCATTTCGAATTGCGACAAGATCACCCCGGGCATGCTGATGGCGGCGCTGCGCATCAACATTCCGGTGGTGTTCGTGTCGGGCGGGCCGATGGAGGCGGGCAAGGTCGTCATCAAGGGCAAGGAGGTCGCGCTCGATCTGGTCGATGCGATGGTCGCCGCCGCCGACGAGAAATACAGCGATGCCGAGGTGGCCGAGATCGAAAAAGCGGCTTGTCCCACCTGCGGGTCGTGCTCGGGCATGTTCACCGCCAATTCGATGAACTGCCTGACCGAAGCGCTGGGGCTGTCGCTGCCGGGCAATGGTTCGACGCTCGCGACGCACGCCGACCGCAAGGAGCTGTTCCTGCGCGCCGGGCGGATCGTCGTCGAGATGTGCCGCCGCCATTATGAGGAAGGCGACGACAGCGTGTTGCCGCGCAATATCGCGACGTTCGAGGCGTTCGAGAATGCGATGAGCCTGGACATTGCGATGGGCGGATCGACCAACACCGTGCTGCACCTGCTTGCCGCAGCGTTCGAGGCCGGGGTCGATTTCACCATGGCCGACATCGACCGGCTGTCGCGCCGTGTGCCGTGCCTGTCGAAGGTCGCACCCGCCAAGAGCGATGTTCATATGGAAGATGTCCACCGCGCCGGGGGGATCATGGCGATCTTGGGCCAGCTCGAGCGCGCGGGCCTGCTCCACGCGCATCTGCCGACGGTGCACAGCGCGACGATGGGCGACGCGCTGAACAAATGGGATATTTCGCGCACCAATGATCCCGCCGTGCAGAAATTCTTCATGGCGGCGCCGGGCGGCGTCCCGACGCAGACCGCGTTCAGCCAGGACCGCCGCTGGGACTCGCTCGATCTGGACCGCGAGGCGGGGGTGATCCGGTCGGCCGACCATGCCTTCAGCCAGGACGGCGGGCTCGCGGTGCTGTCGGGCAATCTCGCGGTCGACGGATGTATCGTGAAGACCGCCGGAGTGGACGAGAGCATCCTGAAATTTTCGGGTCCGGCCAGAGTTTATGAAAGCCAGGACGCCGCGGTCGCGGGCATATTGACCGGACAGGTGGTAGCGGGCGACGTCATCGTGATCCGCTACGAAGGGCCGAAGGGCGGGCCGGGGATGCAGGAAATGCTCTATCCGACGAGTTATCTTAAATCGAAGGGGCTGGGCGCGGCCTGCGCGCTGGTCACCGACGGGCGCTTTTCGGGCGGCACGTCGGGGCTGTCGATCGGCCATGTGTCGCCCGAAGCGGCCGAGGGCGGGACGATCGCGCTGGTCGAGGACGGTGACCTGATCAACATCGACATTCCGGCGCGGACGATCACGCTGGCGGTCGCGGACAGCGTCTTGGCCGAACGGCGGACCGCGATGGAGGCGAGGGGCGAGGCCGCATGGCAACCCGCCAAGCCGCGCCCGCGCAAGGTTTCGGTAGCACTTCAGGCCTATGCCGCGATGACGACGAGCGCCGCACGCGGGGCGGTGCGCGACCTGTCGCAGCTGAAGGGCAAATAATGCGGACTTTGGGGGGCATTGCGGGGTTGCTGTTGCTGGCTGCGTGCGGCGGTGCGCCCGACAACGGCGATCTGGCCGAGGCGGAAGCGCGCGGGTCGCGCGACGCCGCCGAGGACGGCCGCATCGAATGCGCGCTGGAGGGCGCGAAGCTGTTCGACCGCACTTGCACGGTCGAGGAAATCAGCGGGCAAGATGGCGCCGTGCTGGTCGTCGGGCGCGCGAATGTCGGGTATCGCCGCTTGCAGATCACGACCGACGGGCGCGGCGTTGTTTCGGCGGACGGGGCCGAACCGGCCAAGGTGACGATCGTCGGCGATGGGGTGATCGAGGTGGCGATCGGCAGCGATCGGTACCGATTGCCCGCGAATACGGGCGGCGCGAAGTAGCCACAATCGTCATTGCGAGCGTAGCGAAGCAATCCAAGGTAGGCGTAAACCGCTCTGGATTGCTTCGCTGCGCTCGCAATGACGAATTGGGAATGGGTGATTGCTTCCACCGCGACTTTTTTGCTGGCCGTGATAATCTCCCCGCCATGTCCGTTCCCGCCGACGCCCCGATCCTGACCAGCGCCGCGATGCGCGAGGCGGAGGCGGCCTGTGCCGTGCAAGGGACGTCGTTCGCCGAACTGATGGACCACGCCGGGGGGACGGTGGCAGACACCGCGTGGCGGATGTCGGCAGGCGCACCGGTGTTGGTCCTGTGCGGACCCGGCAATAACGGCGGCGACGGTTATGTTGCGGCGCGGATATTGGCGGCGCGCGGTGCGGCGGTGCGGGTTGCGGCCCTGGCGGAGCCCGCGACTGATCTGGCGAAGGCGGCGCGCCGCGCGTGGAGCGGCCCGGTCGAACCGATCAATAGCAGGCTGGCGGCGGCGCCGGTGATTGTCGATGCGCTGTTCGGCGTCGGGCTGTCGCGTCCACTGACCGGCGATCTCGCCGCCATGCTTCACCGTTTCGCGGGGCAGCGCGTACTGGCCGTCGATGTGCCCAGCGGCGTGGAGAGCGACGGCAATGCCGACTGGATACCACCGCTGCCCGCCGACGTGACGCTGGCGCTGGGCGCCTTGAAGCCCGCGCATGTGCTGCTGCCGACCGCGCCCGCTTGCGGCCACGTGCTGCTCGCGCCGATCGGTATTGCCGTGCAGGCCGCGATGCGCACGCTGCCGCGGTCGACGGTCGCAACACCCGCCGCGGCGGCGCACAAGTTCGACCGGGGGATGGTGCTGGTCTTTGTCGGACCGATGCCCGGCGCGGCGGGGCTGGCGGCGGCAGCGGCGCAGCGCGCAGGGGCGGGTTATGTTGTGCTGGAGGGCAGCGAACGTGCGCCGCTGTCCGCGATCATTACCGAAAGCGATGCGCGCTTTGGCGAGCGGCTGGGCGATCCGCGGGTCGGGGCGGTGGTGATCGGCCCGGGCTTTCCCGCCGGCGACGAGCTGTTGTTCGATGTCGATGCGGCGCTCGATTCGGGCAAGCCGCTGGTGCTCGACGCCGCCGCCATCGCCGCGGCGTTGCCGCGCCTGTGCGAAACCCCCTGCCGGGCAATCCTGACCCCCCATGAAGGCGAGTTCGCGCGGACCTTTCCCGAGCTTTACGGCAGCAAGATCGACCGCGCCAGGGCGGCGGCGGTGCGGACAGGAGCAGTCGTCGTCTATAAGGGCGCTGATACCATCATCGCCGCCCCCGATGGCCGGGTTGTCGCGGCCTGGCCCGGCAGCCCCTGGCTGGCGACGGCGGGGACCGGCGATGTGCTGGCGGGGGCGTGCGGGACGATGCTGGCGCGCGGCGGCGATGCGTTCGACGCCGCGGTCGCGGCGGTGGGCTGGCATATCGCGCAGGCGGCGCGTATAGGCCGCGGCCTTGTCGCCGACGATCTGGTTAGGGAATGAAATGAGCGAAACTGCGCTGATCGAGCGCATTGCCGCGCGCGGCGATGGCGTGACCGGCGATGGCCGTCATGTCGCTGGCGGTGTTCCGGGCGATCGGGTGCGCGACGACGGGATCATCATCCCCGGGCCGAACCGCGCCGAACCGCCGTGCCACCATTTCGGTAAATGCGGCGGGTGCGAGTTGCAGCATGTCGCCGAAGGTGCGCTCGCCGATTTTGTCCGCGACCGGGTGGTCGGGGCTTTGGCGGTACAGGAGGTGCCGGCTGGCGAGGTGTTGTCCGCGCTGCTGTCGCCGTCGCAGAGTCGCCGCCGCGCGGCGCTGACCGCGCTGCGGACGGGCAAGCAGGTCGCGATCGGGTTCAACGCGGCACAGAGCAACCAGATCGTCGACATGCGCGAATGCCCGCTGCTGCTGCCCGAATTGTTCGCGCTGATCGCGCCGCTGCGCGACCTGCTGACCGAAATTGCGCCGCCACGGCGCCCGGTGAAGGTCAAGCTCCAGATGCTCGATCAGGGGGTCGAGGTGGTACTGGAGGGCGTCAAGGCCGAGGGGCTGGACGCGGCGATGGCGCTGCAGGATTTTGCGGGCGCGCATGCGCTCGCGCGACTGGCGGTCGATCAGGGCTATGGGCTGGAAACGCTGTGGCAGCCCGAGCCGCCGACGGTCGTTTTCGGCGACGTGACGGTCGAAGTGCCGCCTTTCGCGTTTCTCCAGGCGACGACGGCGGGGCAGGCGGCGCTGGTCGACGCGGTGACCCGGGCGATCGGCGATGCAGGCGCGGTCGCCGATCTGTTCGCCGGGGTGGGGACATTCGCGCTCTCGATCCAGCAGGGCCGCAAAGTTTATGCCGCCGAGGGCGCGCGCGATGCGATTGCCGCGCTGATGGGCGCGGCCAACCGGGCGCGGGCGCTCGTCGCGACCGAGCATCGCGACCTGTTCCGGCGGCCGTTGATCCCGGCGGAATTGAACCGTTTTGGCGCGGTGATCCTCGACCCGCCGCGCGCGGGGGCGGAGGAGCAGGTGGTGCAATTGGCCGCGTCGGACACGCCGGTGATCGCATACGTGAGTTGTAACCCGGCGAGCTTCGCGCGCGACGCAAAGCTGCTGGTTGCGGGCGGTTACACGCTCGATTGGGTGCAGCCGGTCGGGCAGTTCCGCTGGTCGACGCATGTCGAATTGGCTGCACGGTTTTCACGGTAGCAAAAGCCCCTCCCCTTTAGGGGAGGGGTTGGGGTGGGGGCCATCGGCTTTGCGCTAGGCCGCTGGCCCCCACCCGCTGCGACTAACGAACAAGTTCGTAAGTCTCGCTGCCCTCCCCTGAAGGGGAGGGCCTAGAGGCATCAATTCAGCACAAACCCCATGAACGCGTGGACGCACAGCGCGAGCAGCGCGACGCTGGCCAGCGCGAACACCAGGAAACGCCACATCACGCGGTTGACCGTCACCTGGATCAGGCTGTGAACGATCCGCAATACCACATAGGCCCAAGCGAGCTGGGCGTTCAGTCCGCCGCCCATGCCGCCGACCGCCAGCGCGATCGCGACGGCGTAGAACACCGTCGGCTGTTCCATCAGATGGTTGTAGTTGTGCGCCTTCCACTGCACTTCGGCGGGCAGCACCTCGTCGAGCCCCCTGCCGGTCGTCCCCACCAGATTTTTCGCGTCGATCTTGGCGCGCTGCATGGCGGGAATGCGTGTCGCGTACATCCACACCCACATGATCATCGACCAAAGCGCGAGCGTGGCGACCGGCCCAAGAATGTCGTTCGTATCCATTTATCGTCTCCCTCAACCCAAAGTGGCGATCACCGCCAGCAAAGCCAGCGCGATCAGACAGAAGGTCGCCAGCGCAAAGATCGCGAAGCGCACCGGGATCCGGTTGACCGTCGCCTGCCAGAGGCTGTGGACGATGCGCAGCACGACATAGGCCCACGCCAGCCCGCGCGTCAGATCGGTGCTGCCCCCCGACAGGTGCAGAAAGATGATCACGGCGTAGAACAGCGTCGGCTGTTCGAGCAAATGCGTATAATTGTGCGATTTCCAGTTGATCGTCGGCGGCAGCACATTTTCCAGGTCGACCCCGCGGCCACCGGGCGGCGCGGCGCTGAGGTCGACGCCCGCTTTCGACATCGCCGAAAAACGGGTGACGGCGACCCAGCCCAACATGATGAGTGTCCACAGCGCGAGGACCGCGCCGGGTGCCAGCAGATTTTCAGGCATTTTGTTCCCCCTCCCAGAATAGGCGCGATGCTAGGGCGCGCGCGCCGCAATGCAATCGCCGAAATTCAGCCCTGCCGTGCGGCGAGTTCGGCGCGGATCGCGGCGCCATCGCCATCGACCTTTGGTGCAAAGCCCAGGTCGCCGGGGGGCGCCGCGCCATATTTTACCGGCGGCTGCATTTCGTGGAAGGCGCCGACATCGGGATGGGTCCGGTGTCGGAAGAAGCCGGTAGCGACGAAATGCGGATCGTCCTTGATATCCTGCAGGTCGCGCGCTTCCATCGCGGGGATGTCGTTCGCCGCGAACAGCGCGAGCCATTCGGCGGTGGTCTTGGCCGGGGTCTTGCGGGCTATTTCGCTGTAGACAATCGGCATGTGCTGGCCCTTCGCCTTCGCCGCCTCAAACTCCGGCGTTTGGGTCAGCCCTTCGCTGCCGAGCAGCGCCATCAGCCGCGCGGTCGATTCGGGGGTATAGGGGACGATCGCGAGATAACCGTCGCTGGTCGGGAAGGGCTGGCGCGTCGGGTCGAGCTGGCGCGGATAGCCGGCGGGACCGAGCGGCGGGTCGAGCGCGGCGTCGCGCAGATGCTCGGTCAACATGAAGGACGCAAAACATTCGAACATCGGTACTTCGACCGCCTGTCCCTCGCCGGTGCGCAGCTTGTGGATCAGCGCCGCGAGGATCGCCTGCGCGCCGAACTGTCCCGCAATCTTGTCGGCGATCAGCGACGGGAAATAGCGCGGGCGCGGGTCGCCGTCGACGCGCGGCAGCAGGCTGGTGGTGCCAGTGGCGGCCTGGATGACATCGTCATAGGCTTGCAGATCGGCATAGGGACCGTCCTGCCCGAAACCGGTGCCATGGACATAGATGATGTCGTCCTTGATCGCCTTGCAGCCCGCATAGTCGAAACTGAGCTTGGCGATCGCCTTGCCGCGGACATTGTGAAAAAACACGTCGGCGGTGGCGACCAGCTCGCGAAGCACCGCGGCATCCTCCGGCTTTTTGAGGTCGAGCGCGATCGAGCGCTTGCCGCGGTTCACCGTCAGGTGGATCGACCCCATGGTCGGATCAGGAACTCCGCTGCCCAGGTAGCGCGAGATGTCGCCCGTGCCCGGCGTTTCGACCTTGATCACCTCGGCGCCGAGATCCGCCAACATTTGCGTCGCATAGGGGCCAAAGATGACCGTGGTCAGGTCGATGATACGAATGCCGGACAGCATGGACATGGCGCCTCCCTCTTGTCGCGCCGCACGATAGACGCATTGCAAAGTGAAACGGAAGAGGCTTTTGTTGCCGCGCTTCAGACGGCGGCGGCGGTAGCTGGCCCGCTCGCGACGCCGCCGGCATAGGCCGCCGAAATGCGGCGATAGGATTGCGACCGGAACGCCGCGAGCGTGGCGATCACGCCGAGCAGCCCGGCGATCGAAAAGACGATCGCGATGCCGCGTTCGGGTCCGCGCCCGTACCAGTCGCCGATCGCTGCCGCCCCGGCCCCGTCGGTCATCAGCGGCACAAAGACGAACTGGGTCAGCGGGGCGATGAGGAAGGCGGTGAGCGGCGAGGCCGCCTGTTCGACCGACTGGGCAAAGCCGAACACGCGGCCCTGCCGTTCGAACGGCACCACCTTTTGCAGCGTCGTCTGCTCGGCGGCCTCGGCATAGGGGCCAAGGAACATCCAGATGAAACAGCCGACCGCAAGCAGCAGGATCGACGACTGGATGGTGAAAAACACCGCGACCGTCCAGGCAGCCAGGTTGACCGCAAGCAAGGTACGCACCGGATTGGCGCCCAGCCCCGTCCGCGCGATCACCATGCCGCTGAGAATGAAGGCGCAGGATATCACCGCCCAGAGCATTCCCCATTCCTCAACCTTCATCAGCGACAGGCCATAGGCGTCCATCAACGCCATGAACACGCCGCCCAGCAGATTGTTGAACGACGAGAACAGGATCAGCGCGAACAGACCCGGGATGGCGAGAACGACTCGCAACGTCCCGGCGAGGTCGATGCGCCGCGGAGCGTCATGCGTTGCGGCCTCGCGCGGCTCGTCGATGCGGATCAGTAGCAGGTCGATGGCCGCGGCGAGTGACAGCAGGATCGCCGCCGCCAGCGTCGCGACCATCCCGCCCCAAGCGACCAGAAACCCGCTGATCGCCGACGTTGTCAGGAACCCGATGCCGCTGACCATGCCGACAAGCCCGTTCGCCTTGTCGCGCCGGTCCGCGGGTACGAGCAGGGTCACGAGGGTGGGCAGCGCGATCATCCGGATATTGCCGACGATCACCCCGAGCATCGTCAGCAGGATGAAGAGCCAGAAGGTGACGCTATCTATCTTCGCAGCGCGGATGTCCGGATCGAGCGCATAGCCGCCGAGCACGAGTGCATAGAGCGCGAGCGACGCAAGGCTGGAGACGAGCATCATGTTACGCTTGCCATGATGATCGACCAAGCTGCCGAACCAGATGCCGAGCATCGCCGTGAGCACGAGGTAGATGCCCGCGATCATCCCGGTCGCGAAGACCGACTGGGTCTCAAGAAACGTCCAGAAAGTCAGCGCAAACCACACCGTGAAATTGGTGATATTGGCGACCAGGTTGTTGGCAAGGAGATGGTGGAAGGGGGACATGCGCGGCGCAATCTAGCGCCGGATAAAAAAGACGCCAGCCGGATAAAAAAAGGCTGGCGCATCGCTGCGCCAGCCTGCTTTCCATCAGATAGCGGGCCTCAGAACAGCTTGGTCACCGTCGCGCTGCGGCGTTCCTGTTCGACTTCGCCGGTGTAGAGGCTGGTCATCGGTTCATCGCTGACGACATGGGTTTCGTCGGCGCCAAAGCCGTTGAACTTGGTCCGCATCGCGCAGCCATAGGCGCCGAGCATGCCGATTTCGATGAAATCGCCCGCCTTGATGTCCGCCGGCAGGAAGAACGGCCCCGCCATATGGTCGAGGTCGTCGCAGGTGGGGCCATAGAAGCTGAACGGTACCAGCTCGGCATCGCTTTCGACATCGCGTTGCAGCGACACCGGGAAGCGCCAGCCGACGTGCGCGGCGTCGAACAGCGCGCCGTACGCGCCGTCGTTGATGTACAGTTCCTCGCCGCGGCGCTTTTCGACGCGGACGATCAGCGAGCTATACTCGGCCGACAGCGCGCGGCCGGGTTCGCACCACAGTTCGGCCGAATAGCTGATCGGCAGGCTTTCGAAGCTGCGGTGGATGGTATCGAAATAGGCGTCGAGCGGCGGCGGCTCCATGCCCGGATAGGACGACGGAAAGCCGCCTCCGACATCGATGATGTCGACGGTGACCGACGCCGCGACGATCGCGGCGCGGACGCGCTCCATCGCCTGGGCATAGGCGTGCGGGGTCATTGCCTGGCTGCCAACATGGAAGCAAATGCCGAGCGCGTCGGCGGCTTGGCGGGTCGCCATCAGTAGTTCGGCCACCTCGTGGGCTTCGGCGCCGAATTTGGCGGCGAGGCTGAGCTTGCTGTGGTCCGACGAAACGCGCAGGCGCACGAGGAGGTTGAGGTCGGCGGCGCCTTCGGTGGCGCGGACGATCTTTTCCAGCTCGTCCATCGTGTCGAGCGAGAAGGTGCGCACGCCATGCTTCCAATAGGCTTCGGAAATCGCTTCCTCGGCCTTGACCGGGTGCATGAAGCACAGCGTCGCCTGCGGCAGGGTGCGCGCGACGAGGCGCACCTCGGCGATCGAGGCGACGTCATAATGCGTCACACCCGAATCCCACAGGACGCGCAGCAGGTCAGCGGACGGATTCGCCTTGACCGCGTAGAGGGTCGTGCCGGGAAAGCGGTCGATGAAGAAACGCGCGGCGCGCCGCGCGGCGTGCGGGCGGACAAGCGTAACAGGTTCGACCGGCGAAAGTGCCTGAATCAGCCCGTGGGCGCTATGATGCTGGTGCAATGCAAGGGACCCCCAAAAGTGTAACGGTAAACGACAAGGCTGCCTTGCGGTTATTGGAAGTCCCCCTGGGGCAGCGGAGAGCGCATATATGGAGGGGGGTCCCCCCTGTAAAGACCCCATCGCGCAATTTTGTAACGCTGCGGTAACACAAAGGGCGAAGCGGGGCGGATGTGCGCCGAGCGGGGCAAAAGCGCGACAATATAGTGCGGCTGCGCTAGGGATTGATTGGAGCCGCCGCCCGGGTTTTCGCCCGGTCAGCGAGAAAAAATGGAAGTGACAGCCAATGGTTTCCCGCATCGACGTGAATCACACCTTTTCCGACGCCGAGCTCGAAGAGCTGAGCGCCCTCGGCATCGTCGAATCGCACAAGGCGGGCGACCTGCTGGTTGCCGAAGGGACGATGGCGCCCGATTGCATCGTCACCCTGTCGGGGCATACCGACATATTTGCATCGACCGATGACGGGCCACAGCGCGTCGGGTGGATGGAGCGCGGACAGTTTGCGGGCGATTTGTCGGTGCTGACGGGCCAGCGGCACCTCTCGCGCGTCGAAATGGGGGCCGACGGCGAGATCTTGCGCATCGCGCATGCCGATTTCCAGCGGCTGATCGCCAGCAATTCCTATTACTCTGACATTTTTGTCCGGGTGCTGTCGGCGCGGCGCGAGTTCAGCAACCAGCGCGGATTTGCCGCGACGATCGTGATCGGCGCCGCGCTCGATCGCAACGTCTATGCGCTGCGCGACCTGCTCGCCAAACATGGCGTCGCGCATCGCTGGTTCGATCCCGCCGACGGACCCGTCCCCGCGCACCTGCTTGCCGAGCGCAACATCGCCGAGGATCAATTGCCGGTCGTGATCCTCGGCGCGTCGGATATGCTCGTTCAGCCGACCCCCGAACAGCTCGCGGCGGCGTTGGGACTCGACCTGCTTCCCGACGGAGCGACCGCTGACGTGCTGGTGGTGGGTAGCGGCCCGGGCGGGCTCGCCGCCGCGGTCTATGCCGCGTCCGAAGGTCTAACGGTCATCGCGCTCGATGCGCTCGCGCCGGGCGGACAGGCGGGTACGTCGTCGAAGATCGAAAATTACCTCGGCTTTCCGACCGGGATTTCGGGCAATGAGCTGGCGCGCCGCGCGACGGTGCAGGCGCAGAAATTCGGTGCGCGGATCGCTGCCCCGGTGCGCGCGGCGTCGATCGCGCGCGACGAGGACGCCTATTGCCTGCACCTGGCCGACGGGCGAAAATTGCGCAGCCGCGCCGTCGTCGTCGCATCGGGCGCGCAATATCAGCGGCTGCCGATCGAGGGAATCGAGGCCTATGAGGGACGCGGCATCTATTACGGCGCGACGCCGATGGAAGCGCAGCTCTGCGGAAATGCCGAGGTGACCGTCGTCGGGTCGGGCAATTCGGCGGGGCAGGGGGCGATCTATCTCGCGGGCGTCGCCAAGAAGGTCTATGTCATTTTCCGCCGCAAGAGCCTGCGCGAAACGATGTCGGAATATCTGGTCAAGCGGCTGGAGGAACATCCGAATATCGAGATCATTCCATCGACCGACGTGGTTGCGCTGCACGGCGAGGATCGATTGGCCGGACTAACCTATCGTTGCCGCGAAACCGGCGACGAAGGCCATTGCGATTGCGGCTTCCTGTTCCTGTTCCTTGGCGCCAGCCCGAACACCGGCTGGTTGCCCAAGGAAATGGTGTGCGACGAGCGCGGCTTTGTGAAAACCGGCGCCGACATTGCACCGATGGAGCTGGTCAAGGCCGGGTGGTCGCTCGACCGGATGCCAAGCCGCTATGAAACGAGCTGGCCGCGGATCTATGCGGTCGGGGACGTGCGCAAGGGATCGGTGAAGCGCGTGGCGTCGTCGGTGGGTGAGGGATCGGTGGTCGTGAGCGACATCCACGCGGCGCTGGCGGAGATGGGAGCCGTTGAACTTTAGTTGTCATCCCGGCGAGGGTCAGGATGACGAACGGAGTCAACTCAGCCGCGTTTTGAAATCCTCATAGCCGAACTCGCGGATGAGTTTGAGCTCGTCGGTTTCGCTGTCCCACAACCAGATCGACGGCAGCGGGACGCCGTTGAAGGTGTTGGTCTTCACCATTGAATAATGCGCCTGGTCGAGGAAAGCGAAGCGCTGGCCGATGCGCGCACCGCCGGGGAGACGGTAATCGCCGATCACGTCGCCCGCGAGGCACGAAGGACCGCCGAACCGCGTCGGCATGCCCTCGCTGCCTTCGCCCAGCAGCGCGGGGCGATAGGGGGCTTCGATCACGTCGGGCATATGGCAGGTCGCCGAGATGTCGGTGATCCCGATCGGCATGCCATTGTCGAACAGGTCGAGGATTTCGCCGACGAGGATCCCGGCATCGAGCGCGATCGCTTCGCCGGGTTCGATCATTACGTCGCAGTCGGTCGCGGCGCGCACCTGTTTCAGGAAAGCGATCAGATCGTCGACCTGGTAATCGGCGCGGGTGACATGGTGGCCGCCGCCGAAATTGATCCATTTGAGCTGGCCGAAGAAGGGGCGCAGCATCGGCTGGACGGCGTCCCAGGTGCGGGCCAGCGGCGGGAAATCCTGTTCGCACAGGCTGTGCATGTGGATGCCGTCGATCCCCTCCATATGCTCGGGGAGTAGCTGGGTGACCGGAAAGCCGAGGCGGCTGCACGGCGCGGCGGGGTCGTATTTCGCAACCTCACCCTCGCTGTGCATCGGATTGATGCGCAGGCCGATGTCGAAGGCCGCGCTCTGCGCGCGAAGCTCGTCGAGCAGCGGGCGGAAGCGGGCGATCTGCCCCGGCGAGTTGAAGATCAGATGATCGGACAGCGCCGCGATTTCGGGCAGGTCGGCTTCCTTATACCCCGCGCAATAGGTCGCGACTTCACCGCCATATTCGGCGCGGCCCAGCTTGGCTTCGTACAGGCCGGACGCGCAGACGCCGTCGAGATATTCGGCGACCGTTGGGCCGAGTGACCACATCGAAAAAGCTTTGAGCGCCGCGAGCACGCGCGCACCCGACGCGTCGCCGATATGGCGGAGCACCGACAGATTGGCGCGGACCTTTGCTGTATCGACGACAAAGGCGGGCGAGGGGACGCGGCTAAGGTCGAAGCTTGCGAAAGCTCCGGGGTCGCCGGCACGGGTTTCCATGTCGTTCTGTTCCTATGCGACCGCAATCGGTCCCTTGAAGATGAAGAAAGCCCCCGCCGCGATCAAGCCAAAGCCGACGAGATGGTTCACGGTCAGCTTCTCACCGAGCCAGAAGACCGCGAACCCGGCGAATATGACGAGCGTGATGACTTCCTGCAAGGTCTTGAGTTCGGCCGCGGTATAAACGGCGTAGCCGATACGGTTGGCGGTGACCGCGAGACAATATTCGAAAAAGGCGATGCCCCACGCGATCAGCACCGCGATCCATAGCGGCCGCGACATGTCGCCGAGGTGCCCATACCAGGCGAAGGTCATGAAGATATTCGAGATGATGAGCAGCCCGATGGGCGCGAGATAGGCGGTCATAAATTCCCTCGCTGGCACGCAGTCCCGGCCAGCGCCGGGACTGCGTGCAGCAATCAGAATTCGAGCGGCCCGTCCAGTTCCTTTACCTGCCACGGCAGGCCGTGCTTGTTCAGCATATCCATGAAGGGATCGGGATCCATCTGTTCCATGTTGAACACCCCTTTGCCGCTCCAGGTGCCGGTGACCATCATCGCAGCGCCGATCATGGCGGGCACGCCGGTGGTATAGCTCACGGCCTGATTGCCCGTTTCGGCATAAGCGTCCTCATGATCGCAGATATTGTAGAGATAGAGCGTCTTTTCCTTGCCGTCCTTGCCGAGACCGGTCGCGATGACGCCGATGTTGGTCTTGCCCTTCGTCGTCTCGCCCAGGCTCGACGGTTCGGGGAGCACGGCCTTCAGGAATTGCAGCGGGATGATTTCCTTGCCCTCGTAGATCACCGGGTCGATGCGCGTCATGCCGACATTCTGCAGCACGGTGAGGTGCTGGATGTAAGCGTCGCCGAAGGTCATCCAGAAGCGGATACGCTTGATTTCGGGCAGGTGCGTTTTCAGGCTTTCGATCTCCTCATGATACATGAGGTACATATTCTTGGGGCCGACTTTCTCGAAATCGAATTGCTGCTTTACCGACATCGGCGGGGTTTCGACCCAGTCGCCATTTTCCCAATGACGCGCGACCGCGGTCACTTCGCGGATGTTGATCTCCGGGTTGAAGTTGGTCGCGAAATGCTGGCCATGGTCGCCGCCGTTGCAGTCGAGAATGTCGAGCGTGTCGATGCGGTCGAAATGATGTTTGCGCAGCCAGGTGGTGAAGACGCTCGTCACGCCGGGGTCGAACCCCGAACCGAGCAGCGCCATCAGCCCCGCGTCCTTGAAGCGGTCGTGGTACGCCCATTGCCAGTGATATTCGAACTTCGCCTCGTCGCGCGGCTCGTAATTGGCGGTGTCGAGGTAATGCGCGCCGGTCGACAGGCACGCCTCCATGATGGTGAGGTCTTGATACGGCAGGGCGAGGTTCACGACATGCGTCGCGCCGATTTCGCGGATCAGCGCTGCGGTGGCGTCGATATGGTCGGCGTCGACCTCGGCGGTCTTGATCGTGACGCCGGTGCGCGCCTTCACCGATTCGGCGATCGCGTCGCATTTGAACTTGCGGCGGCTGGCCAGCGTGATGTCGGGAAAGATGTCGGGGTTCATCGCCATCTTGTGCACCGCGACCGAACCGACGCCGCCTGCGCCGATCACCAGAACCTTGCTCATCGAAAAATCTCCTGTCGCGGCGCGTTGCCGCCTTGTCTTGTATGCCCGGCCCTATAGGACGAAGCCATGACACAGCAAAGCCCCGATCCCTTGCTCGACCCGAACCGCGCACCCTCGCTCGCGGGTGTCGAACGCGCCGCGGCAAAAGTCGCTGCACTGCTTCCGTCAACGCCGCTGTTGTCGATGGAGATCGACGGTCGGACTATCTGGTGCAAAGCTGAGTGCTTGCAGCCTGTCGGCGCGTTCAAGATTCGCGGCGCCTGGCACCGCCTGACCGACCTGACCCCCGAACAGGCGGCGGCGGGGGTGGTCGGTGTGTCGAGCGGCAACCATGCGCAGGGGGTGGCTTGGGCCGCGAAACGGCTGGGCATCGCGGCGACGATCGTGATGCCGAGCAATGCGCCTCAGATGAAGCTGGCGGCAACACGGGCGCTGGGGGCCGAGGTGGTGTTGTACGACCGCGTGACCGAATCACGCGACGCGGTGGCGGCGAAATTGCTCGAAGCGAGCGGGGGTACACTTGTCCATGCCTATGGCGATCCGTGGATCATCGAGGGGCAGGGGAGTACGGGGATCGAAGCGCGGACGCAGTTGGCGGCGCGCGGGATCGCGGGACCCGACAAGGTGGTGGCGTGCTGCGGCGGCGGCGGATTGTCCGCGGGGCTGGCGCTGGCGTGTCCCGATGCGGAGATCATTGCGGTTGAACCCGAGGGCTGGGACGATGTGACGCGCTCACTAGCAGCTGGCGAAATCCTGTCGGTCGAGGATCTGGCCTATCCCACCGAATGCGATGCGCTGCAGACGCCGCAGACCTGGCCGATCAATTTCGCGGTGTTGCAAGCGCGCGGGGTGCGCGGGGTCGCGGTGACCCGCGACGAGGTGCGCCACGCGATGCGGGTGGCGTTCGAGCGACTGCACCTCGTCGTCGAACCGGGCGGCGCGGCGGCGCTGGCCGCGGTGCTGGCGGGCAAGGTGGAATTGGGCGAGGCGACGCTCGTCACCCTGTCGGGGGGCAATGTCGATGCCGCGCTTTATGCGGAGATTCTGGCCGGATAAGCGGATATATGTCACGCTCCATGCGTTGGGATGGCGAAGGAGAAGCGAGATGCAAAAGAGCGTGATTCTGGCTGGTGCGGCAATACTCGTGTTGCTGACCGGGTGCGAAAAGGCCGAAGCGCCCGCGCCTGCCGAGACGGCGACCACCGCAGCCCCGGTCGAGACGGCGGCGCCGGACGAGGCCCCCGCAGCGGCGCATCGCTATGCGGCATGGGCAGGCAAGTGGACCGGGGTGGAGGGCATGTATGTGACGATCACCCTCGCCGAGCCTGGAAAATATAAGCTGGAGATGCAGTCCGACCTCGATACCAAGGGGACTTATGACGGCAGCGACAGCGACGGCGGCATTGCGTTTACCCGTGACACCGAAGCGCTGACGTTGGCGGCATCGACTGGCGATGCGACCGGCCTGAAATATCTGGCGGGCAAGAAGGATTGCCTGAAGGTCAAGGGCGGCGAGGGTTATTGCCGCGATTGATCTGACAGGTTTGTCGTCATTGCGAGCGCAGCGAAGCAATACAGAGTTGCGCAAAACGCTCTGGATTGGTTGGCATACGGCCGCCTTCGGCTCGCTGTGCTGGCAACGACGATAACGGGGGCGGGGATGGACCAGATCGACAAAGCAACGGTGGCCGATCAGCCCGCGCTGATCGAAACGCTCGCGCAGGCGTTCCAGACCGATCCGGCGCTGTCATGGATATTGCCTGACCCCGCCCACCGCGCTCGCGCACTACGTAGCCTGTTTCGCACCCTGATCCCCGCCGACATGCGCGCCGGGATGGCGCTTCGATCCGCTGGCGACGAAGCGGCGGCGCTGTGGCGTGCGCCGGGGCAGGCGCACGGCGGGACGCTGGAATTCCTGCGCAGCGTCCTGCCGCTGATCGCGACCTTTGGCACCGCCTTGCCGCGCGGGCTGCGTGTGCAGGACGGCATCGATGCGCATCGGCCAAAGGGGCGGTTCTGGTACCTCCATTATGTCGGGGTGCGCACCGAGCATCAGGGCAAAGGCCATGGCGGGCGGATCATCCGCGCGCAAACCGCGATTGCCGACGCTGATGAGCTGCCCTGCTGGCTGGAAACCGCGACGCCCGAAAATGTGGCGCTTTACGAACGGCTGGGCTTCGTCACGCAGGTCGAATGGGATGTCCCGGGCGGCGGCCCGCATTTTTGGGGCATGATGCGACCGACCGCCGCTTGAAAATTCCCGTGACCGCTCTACGACTTGACGCCGTGGACGGCACCCAATGGTCATCAGGCGCGGACGAGGCGCGAGCGCAGCTGACCGCGGCATTGGTCGCGGTCGGAAGCGGTGACCGCGCGGCATTGCGCCAGGTCTATGAGATGACCGCCGCGAAACTTTTTGGAATCTGCCTCCGTATCTGTGGCGAGAGGGCCAGTGCGGAGGATGTTTTGCAGACCGTCTACATCAAGGTGTGGGAACGCGCGGGGCAGTTCGATGCCGCGCGCGCCAGCCCCATCACCTGGCTGGCGACGATCGCGCGCAACGGCGCGATCGACTGGCGGCGGTCGGTGGCTGGCCGGGCCGCCCGCGATAATTTGCCCGAACAGGCGGCCTTTGCCGTGGCCGACGATGCGCCGCGCGCCGACCAGTCGCTGGTCGCGGCGGAGGAAGGGGAACAGCTGCACCGCTGCCTCGGCGAGCTGGAGGATCGCACCCGCTTGTGCATCCGTGCCGCCTTTTTCGACGGATCGACCTATGCCGAACTGGCGGAGCGCGAGAAGGTGCCGCTGGGAACGATGAAAAGCTGGATACGGCGCGGGCTCATGCGCCTGAAGGATTGTCTTGGCGATGGATGACCATCTGACGCCCGATCAGGAGCGCGACGCGCTCGCGGCCGAACTGGCGCTCGGCCTGCTTGAGGGGCAGGCGCGCGCCGATGCGTTGCGGCTGTCGCTGAGCGATCCCGCCTTCGCGGCGCTGGTCGCGGCGTGGGAAGCGAAGCTGGCGTCGCTGCATGGCGAGTGGACCGACGCCGAACCGGGCGCTGCGGTGTGGAACGCGATCGAACGGCGGCTGGCCGATGCGCCTGTCGCCGAGGTTACCGCGATCGAAACGCGCCTGCGCCGCTGGCGCGCCGGGGCGCTGCTGTCGGGTGCCGTCGCGGCGGCGCTGGCGTTTCTGCTGATCACCCGGCCGGTGCCGGCGCCCGCACCCGCCACCCCCCAGCTGGCGGTCGCCCGCATTGAAAGCGACCCAGCGGGGCCGCTGGTGCTCGCGCGCTATCATCAGGACAGCGGGCTGATGCAGCTGCGCATCCACGGCTTCGAGCCCGGCGCGCTGGCGCCGGAGTTATGGGTCATTCCCGAGGGTGGCGCTCCCGTCTCGCTGGGGCAGATCGGCCATGCGGGTGAGGCCGAAATGACGATGCCGCCGCCGCATCGCCTGTTGATGACCGAAGGCGCGACGCTGGCGATCACGATGGAGCCGGTGTCGAAGACGCCGCACCCGGCACCGAGCGGCGCCGCGGTCGCGTCCGGAAAAATTATCACGATCTGAGGTTGCCGTGCATCCGTTGGCGGGTCGGTGCCGTAGCTGCGCCGCATCCTGCATTTCCGGGGTGCCAGAAACCAGAGGATCGTATGATGAAACTTTCCAAACTCTCCGCGTCGCTCGCTGCCCTGATCATGGTTGCCGGAGGCGGCGCCGCGCTCGCCAACCCGATGGTCGGCGGCGCCGCGATGTACGAAAGCAAGAACATCGTCGAAAATGCCGTCAATTCAAAGGATCACACCACGTTGGTCGCCGCGGTGCAGGCTGCCGGACTGGTCGACACGCTGGCCAGCCCGGGTCCGTTCACCGTCTTTGCACCGACCAATGCCGCGTTCGGCAAGCTGCCCGCCGGCACCGTCGATACGCTGCTGAAGCCCGAAAGCAAGGGCACGCTGACCGCGGTGCTGACCTATCATGTCGTGCCCGGCACGCTGACCGCCGCCGACCTGGCCGCCAATGCGCAGGCGAACGGCGGCAAGGCCGTGCTGACTACGGTTCAGGGCGCCAAGCTGACCGTGTGGGGCAAGGACGGCAAATGGTATGTCACCGACGCCAAGGGCGGCAAGGCCCAGATCACCATCGCCGACGTCAAACAGTCGAACGGCGTGATCCACGTCGTCGATGGCGTGTTGCTGCCGGGCTGACCCCTTCGTCCGGCGCAGGTGCGGTCCGTCCACATCCCTCCCGGGACGGGCCGCATTGCCGGCAATCGTCAGTCGTCGAACCCCACGAACCGCGCAGCGTCCGCTACGCTCTTGCGGTTCGACACCACCGCATTTGCGGGAAAACCGTCGTCGGGCCAGCCCATCGCGACGCAGATCATAATCACCTGATCGTCGGGAATCTGCGCATGCTGGCGCACCACCGGCGACTGCATGATGCCCTGGCTGTTGATGACGCAGCCGAGCCCGCGCGACCAGGCTGCGTTGACCAGTGCGTTGGTTACCGCGCCGCAGTCGAAGGGTGCGATGTCGCTGCCGAGCAGAACGCGGTCATATGTAACGACGATGCTGACTGGCGCGTCGAACTGGCGAAAACCCCGCAGCACCCAGTCCTGGCGTCCCGCCTTGTCGTCGCGGTCGATGCCCATCGCGCCGAACAATTGTTTGGCAACTTCGATCTGGCGACCGCGATGTTCGTCGGGGACGACGTTGAAAGTCCGAAATTCGCGGCTGTCGGGCTTGCCCGCCAAAATGCCTTCGGTGTTGCCACGGCGGATCGCGTCGAGCGGCGCGCCGGTGACGACCGAGAAGTTCCAGCACTGGTTGTTGTAGGACGAAGGCGCGCGCATCGCGACCTCGATGATCTCGGCAATCAGGTCCTTGGGTACGGGCTTGTCGAGGAAGCCGCGGATCGAGCGGCGTCCGACGACCACTGCGTCGTAAGCCGCAGCGGCCTTCACGCGGCCTTGCGCAGTTCGAGCCGGTCCCAGATTTCAACCAGCGCCTGCGTCAACTCGCGCATCATCGCTTCGTCATGCGCGGGGCCGGGGGTGAAGCGCAGCCGCTCGGTGCCGCGCGGCACGGTCGGGAAATTGATCGGCTGGACGTAAACGCCATATTCGGCGAGCAGGATATCGCTGATCTTCTTCGCGCGCACCGGATCGCCGACCATCAGCGGCACGATGTGCGTCGTCGAATCCATCACCGGCAGGCCCGCGTCGCGGAAGCATTGTTTGAGGTAGGCCGCCGCCGCCTGCTGCGCGTCGCGTTCGACGCTCGATTGCTTGAGGTGGCGGACGCTGGCGAGCACCCCGGCGACGAGCACCGGCGACAGGCTGGTCGTGAAGATGAAGCCGGGCGCATAGCTGCGGATCACGTCGATGATATTCTTGTCGGCGGCGATATAGCCGCCCATCACGCCGAACGCCTTGCCTAGCGTGCCTTCGATGATTGTGACCCTGTCGGCGGCTTCGTCGCGGTCGGTGATGCCGCCGCCGCGCGGGCCGTACATGCCGACCGCATGGACTTCGTCGCAATAGGTGAGGGCGTTATATTTTTCGGCAAGGTCGCAGATCGCGTGGATCGGCGCGACGTCGCCGTCCATCGAATAGACGCTTTCGAACGCGATCAGCTTGGCCGCGTCGGGATCGTCGGCCGCGAGCAGTTCTTCGAGGTGGTCGAGGTCGTTGTGGCGCCACACCCGCTTTTCGCAACCCGAATTGCGGATGCCCGCGATCATCGAGGCGTGGTTGAGCTCGTCCGAATAGATGATGCAGTTTGGCAGCAGCTTGCCGAGCGTGCCGAGCGTCGCCTCGTTCGAGATATAGCCCGAGGTGAACAGCAGAGCGCCTTCCTTGCCGTGCAGGTCGGCAAGCTCGGCCTCGAGGTCGATGTGATAATGGGTGTTGCCGCCGATGTTGCGGGTGCCGCCCGAACCGGCGCCGACGTCGTGCAACGCCATTTCCATCGCTTCGACGACCTTGGGGTGCTGTCCCATCGCGAGATAGTCGTTCGAGCACCAGACGGTGATCGGTTTTGGGCCATTGTGACCGGCAAAGCAGCGAGCATTGGGAAAGGCACCGCGGTTGCGCAGGATGTCGATGAAGACACGGTAGCGTCCCTCTTCGTGCAGCCGGTCGATCGCGCGCGCGAAAATATCGTTGTAGTTCACGTTCCAGCCCCGCAGTCAGGCGCCAAATTCAGGCCTCTTGGCCGCTCGTTTCGGGCGGCTATCAGGCGGGGCAATACCGGCGAACCGGGCCAAAATCCAGTGCGAACGATTCGCAATCTGTTGCGTAAATCAGCCTGATCGGGCGACTAGATCAGTTCGATCCGGTCGATGCCATAGGGCGCCAGTGTCGCGAGCGGTGGCGGGGGCCGATCGGCGCTGCGGGTAAACACGGCCAGGCCAGGAGCAGGGGCGGCTGGCCATGACTGACCTTGCGTCAGGTCCGCAACCCGCCGCGCGATGCCCTTGGCGCCGTCGATCAGGCGCACGGAGGGGTCGGCGACGGCCTGCAATTCGGCAGCGAGGAGCGGAAAGTGGGTGCAGGCGAGGACGATCACATCGATTGCGTCGCTGCCCGGCTGGTCGCGCAGGCCCGAGATGGCGCGTGTGATGACGGTGGGATCGACCGGCTCGCCGCGCAGCTTGGCTTCGGCGGCGGTCACCAGGCCGGGGCTGCCGTAACGCAGGACGCGTTTATCCCCCGCAAAACGCGCGCTCAGATCGTCAACATAGGGCTGGCGCACCGTCGCTTCGGTCCCGAGCACGCCGATTGTGCCGGTCACGGTCAGGGCCGCGGCGGGTTTGATCGCAGGCACGGTGCCGACGATCGGCAGGTCGAGCGCGGCGCGGACATGGGCCAAAGCAATGGTCGACGCAGTGTTGCAGGCGATCACCGCCAGCCGCGGTTGATAGCGCTCGACCAGGCGGCCCAGCAGGGCGGGCACGCGCGCCGCGAGTTCCGCCTCGCTTTTCTGGCCGTAGGGCAGCCCGGCATAGTCGGCGGCATAGACGATCGGCGCGGTCGGCAGCAGCGCGCGCGTCGGACCGAGAACGGTGAGGCCACCGAGGCCGGAGTCGAAGAAAAGGATGGGAGCGTCGGGGGCGGGGGCGGACATGGCGCGGCGTTAGCAGGCGGGGGAAGGGTGCTCAATCGCCCAAACCCTTTCAGATCGTCGTCACCGTGAACTTGTTTCAGCGCCCATGGCCGGTTCTCGCCCGATACGCCGCGCGCGCTGGCCATGGATGCTGAAAAAGGTTCAGCATGACGAAAAAAGGATAGCGTCCATTCTGATCGCTATTCTCTTCGAATCCGTTGCTTGCGCCCGCCAACTTCGCCACAACCCTTCCGAACGGAGCCAAGGAGCATCATGACCGTCTATCTGCTGATCGCCATGGGCTACCTGCTCGGCTCCATCCCCTTCGGCGTGATCCTGACACGGCTGTTCGGCGCGGGTGACCTCCGCCAGATCGGTTCGGGCAATATCGGCGCGACCAACGTGTTGCGGACGGGGCGCAAGGGGCTCGCCGCCGCAACCTTGCTGCTCGACGGGGCCAAGGGGGCGGCGGCCGTCCTGCTGGCGCGCCACTTCGCCCCTGAAATGGGCGACGACGGCGCGATGATCGCGGGCGCGGCGGCGATGATCGGGCATTGCTATCCGCTGTGGCTGAAATTCCGCGGCGGCAAGGGGGTCGCCACCTTGCTCGGACTTGCGCTGGCGCTCGCCTGGCCGATCGGGCTGGTGTTCGCGGCGGTGTGGCTGGGTGCCGTGCTGCTGCTGAAGATTTCCTCGCTCGGCGGGATGCTGGGGGCGGTGGCGGCGCCGATTGCGGCGCTCGCGCTCGGGCATCCGACCTATGCGATCGGCCTCGCCGGGCTTGCCGTCATCGTGCTGTGGCGACACCGCGAAAATATCGCGCGGCTGCGCGCCGGAACCGAGCCGCGTGTCGGTGCAAAAAAGGACGGTGCTGCGTGACGCATGCGGAACGGATCGCGCGACTGCGCCTGATCCGGACCCCGCATGTCGGCCCGGTGAGCTGGCACCAGCTGATGCAGCGTTTCGGATCGGGCGAGGCGGCGCTTGCCGCGCTGCCCGATCTGGTGCTGCGCGGCGGCGCGGGCAAGGTCCGGGTCGCAGCCCTGGACGTCGCGACGCGCGAGTTCGAGCGTGTTGCCGCGCTCGGCGCGCGCCACATTTTCAGCGACGAGGCCGATTATTCGCCGCTGCTGCGCGAAGTCGAGGGCGCGCCGCCGGTCATCGTCGTGCGCGGCGGCACCGCAATGCTGCGGCGCCCGTGCGTCGCGATCGTCGGCGCGCGCAACGCCTCGGCGATCGCGTGCCGTTTCGCGCGCCAGCTCGCCGCCGATCTTGCGGCGCGCGATGTGACGGTGGTCAGCGGGCTGGCGCGCGGGGTCGATACCGCGGCGCATGTCGGCGCGCTCGGCGGATCGACCGCGGGCGTGATCGCCAGCGGCATCGACATTGCCTTCCCGCCCGAAAATGCCGCGTTGCAGGAAAAGATCGCCACCGACCAGCTGCTGATCGCCGAACAGCCGCCGGGTAGCGAGCCGCAGGCGCGCCATTTTCCGTCGCGCAACCGCATCATCGCCGGGCTGGCGCATGGCACGGTGGTGATCGAGGCGGCGCCGCGTTCGGGATCGCTGATCACGGCGCGGCGGGCAGGGGATTTTGGGCGCGAGGTGATGGCGGTCCCGGGCTCGCCGCTCGACCCGCGCGCGCAGGGCTGCAACCTGCTGATCCGCGAGGGCGCGACGCTGGTCCAGAATATCGACGATGTGATCGAAGCGGTGGGGCCGATCGACACGCGGATGGTGCGCGAGAGCGCGCCGGTCTTTGTCGCCCAACCGCCAGTGTACGGCGATGCCGACGATCGCGGGCGGAGGCAGGTTGCGGAGCTGCTCGGCCCCACCCCCGTCGCGATCGACGAATTGGTGCGCCAGTCGGGACAGGCGCCCGGCGCGGTCCAGTTGATCTTGCTGGAGATGGAGCTCGCCGGGCGGATCCAGCGTCACGCGGGGGCCAGGATTTCGCTGATGTGATACGCCGCACAGCGGTGAAATCGGCGCCGTGGCAACGACCTGTCGTGGTTCAGGCACGGTTCAGCGGTCCAGGATCACGCTGATGATATTGTATCACATTTCGGGGAGGTTGATGATGCGCAGTCGTTTATTGACGAGCGTTACCATGGTTGCGGTGCTGGCGTCGGCCCCGGGACCCGTGCCGCTTGCGGTGGCACAGGCAAGCGCGAGGACCGATCAGGGCTTTTGCCGCAACGCGGGGCCGCTGCCCCGGCTGGGCGCCGAAACCCCGTGGCAAGCGCAACAGACGAACGAGGGCGTCAAGACGAAGGACAGCAAGCGCGACCGGCACAGTCCAGCCGAAGCCGTGCCTCCTCCTCCGCCCCCACCGCCCGCGCCGCCACCACCGCCACCGCCGCCGTTGCCGGTGATGGCGCCGCCGCCAGCTGCGATGGAATCCAGCGACGGATCGGACGTGGTTGTCACCGGCGCGCGCGTCGGTGCCGAAAGTGCGTCACCGGCCCGCGGCGGCGCCGACATGGCGGCGGAGCCTGCCGTACCGGGGTCGGTTGATACCGCGCGGGTGTTGCCGCCGCGGCCCTATCCACGCCCGCAGCCCCAGTCGGGCATTTTGACTGCGGGCGAACATGACGACCTGCTCAACCCCGAGCTCTACGCCGCTTATGTCAACCGCAACGCCAATCTGGGGCAAGAGGTTCGCGATCTGCCGCGGGTCGATACGACCCGCATGGTAACGGTCCAGATCCGCGACCGCTCCGGCCGGGCCGTGCCCTTTGCCGATGTCGTCGTGACCTGCAGCGACGGCAACAGCATTACGATGGCGACGCAGGCCGACGGCAGCGCCGTCTTTTTCCCGGGCCTCGACCGGCTGAGCGAACGGATCACCGTGTCGGCGCGCCGCGCGGGGCGGACGATCGCGGCGGCCCGCCCGGTCATCGTGGCCGATGCCCATGGCGGTCAATATGTCGGGCTGACCGCGACCGAGGCGGCCGCACGCGTGACCAAGCTCGACCTGATACTGGTGGTCGACACCACGGGCAGCATGGGTGACGAGATCAACTATCTGCAGGCCGAACTGCGCTCGATCATCGGCGCGATCAGCACGAAGCACCGGGATCTCGACATCCGCGTCGGCTTTATATTTTATCGCGACATCGGCGACGAATATGTCACGCGCACGGTGGCCTTCGACCGCGACATCGGCCGCGTCCAAGGGGTGCTCGCGCGCCAGAACGCCAACGGCGGCGGTGACTATCCCGAGGCGATGGACCAGGCGATGATCCGCGCGGTTAGCCAGGACTGGCGCCCCGACGCGGTCAAGTCGCTGTTGCTGGTTGCCGACGCACCGCCGCACGACGATAAATTCGGCCAGACGTGGCTGGCCGCCGAAGCTGCGCGCGCCAAGCGTATTCACGTCACCCCGGTCGCCGCGTCGGGCGTTGCCGACAAGGCGGAATATGCGATGCGCGCGATGGCCGCGGCGACCCAGTCGCGTTACCTGTTCCTGACCGACGACAGCGGCGTCGGCAATCCGCACGCGCCGCCGGCGGTCGACTGCTATCTGGTAACCCGCCTCGACGCGCTGGTCCGCCGGGTGATCGATAGCCAGATCAGCGGTCGCCGGATCGAACCCGAAAAGCAGGAAATCATTCGCAGCGTCGGTAATTACGACGCCGGCAAATGTATCCTGCCCGCCGATTTCAAATGGCAGAACGGGTGACGCAAAATCCGGCTTGACGGAATCAAGCTATCCCCGCCACCCTCGCGCGTACATGCGAGAGCCGGTGACGGGGATAGTTTTTTAATGCAATTGGTAATTGTGGAATCGCCGGCAAAGGCGAAAACGATCGAGAAATATCTCGGTCGCGATTTCAAGGTGCTGGCCAGCTATGGCCACGTCCGCGACCTGCCGCCCAAGGACGGGTCTGTCGATCCCGACGACGGCTTTGCGATGCAGTGGCTGCTCTATCCCGACAAAGCCAAGCGGATGAAGGAAATTTCGGATGCCGCCAAGGGCGCTGACCGCCTGATCCTCGCGACCGACCCCGACCGCGAGGGCGAAGCGATCAGCTGGCATGTGCAGGAATTGCTGCGCAGCAAAAAGGCGCTGCCGGCGGTGGTCGATCGCGTGACATTCAATGCTATCACCAAGCAGGCGGTGACCGACGCGATGGCGCATCCGCGCGAGCTCGATACCGACCTGATCGACGCCTATCGCGCGCGCCGCGCGCTCGACTATCTCGTCGGTTTTACACTGTCCCCAGTGCTCTGGCGCAAGCTGCCGGGTGCCAAATCGGCAGGCCGCGTCCAGTCGGTCGCGCTGCGGCTGGTGGTCGAACGCGAGCGCGAAATCGAAGCCTTTGTTGCGCAGCAATATTGGTCGGTGACCGGCCTGTTCGAAATGGGCGGCACGCCGTTCAAGGCGCGACTGTCGCGTTGGAAGGGCGACAAGATCGAGCGGCTGTCGATCACCAGCGAAGCCGATGCCCGCGCCGCCGAAGCCGATGTGAAGTCGGGCCACTTTACCGTTGAGACGGTCGAAACGAAACCGCTCACCCGCAACCCGCCGCCGCCCTTCACCACCTCAACCTTGCAGCAGGAAGCCGCGCGCAAGCTGGGCTTTTCGGCCAGCCACACGATGCGCATCGCGCAGGCGCTCTATGAAGATGGCGCGATCACCTATATGCGGACCGACGGCGTCCAGATGGATCACAGTGCAATCAGCGCCGCCCGCAAAGCCATCGCGACGCGTTACGACGGCGGCTATGTCCCCGACCAGCCGCGGCAATATCAGACCAAGGCGAAAAATGCGCAGGAAGCCCACGAGGCGATCCGCCCCACTGATTTTTCGAAGGACAAGGCTGGCAGCGGCGATCATGCACGGCTGTACGAGCTGATCTGGAAGCGCGCGCTCGCGAGCCAGATGGCCTCGGCGCGGCTCGAACGCACCAGCGTCGACCTCAGCGACGGGACCGGCAAGACGGTGCTCCGCGCGACCGGACAGGTGGTGAAGTTCCCCGGCTTCCTCGCGCTCTATGACGAAGGCCGCGACGATGCGGAGGACGAGGACGCACGCCTCTTGCCTGCGATGGCAAAAGGTGACGCCCCCGCCAAGACCGGGGTCGACGTCGAAAGCCACGAGACGCAGCCGCCGCCGCGCTATTCGGAAGCGAGCCTCGTCAAGAAGATGGAGGAGCTCGGTATCGGGCGCCCGTCGACCTATGCGTCGATCCTGCAGGTGCTGAAGGATCGCGCCTATGTGACGGTCGAAAAGAACCGCTTCATCCCCGAGGAAAGCGGGCGGTTGCTGACGGCGTTCCTCGAGCGCTTCTTCGAACGCTATGTCGGCTATGATTTCACCGCCGGGCTCGAAGAAGAACTCGACGACGTCTCGGGCGGCCGCGCGCAATGGCAGGCGGTGCTCGAACGCTTCTGGCGCGACTTCAAGCCGCGCACCGGCGAGGTGATGGAGCAGAAGCCGTCGGAGATCACCGCGGCGCTCGACGAGTTTCTCGGCCCCTATCTCTTCCCCGACAAGGGCGACGGCAGCGATCCTCGGCTCTGCCCTAACTGCGGCACCGGCAAGCTGGCGCTGCGCGGCGGCAAGTTCGGGCCGTTCATCGCGTGCAGCAACTATCCCGACTGCAAGTTCACCCGCAAATTCGCGCAGCCGGGCGGCAGCGATGCGGGCGATACCGGCCCCGAGACGCTCGGCACCGATCCCGACAGCGGGCTGGAAGTGACGAAGCGCAGCGGGCGTTTCGGACCCTATGTTCAGCTCGGTGACGGCAAGGAAGCGAAGCGCTCGTCGATCCCGAAGGATATTCCCGGCGAGGATTTCGACCTCGATTACGCGCTGCGTTTGCTCAGTCTGCCGCGCGAAGTCGGCGTGCATCCCGAAAGCGGCAAGCCGATCATGGCGGGGCTGGGACGCTACGGCCCCTATCTGCTCCACGACGGCAAATATGCCAAGCTGACCGGCACCGCCGAAATCTTTGACATCGGCATGAACGCCGCGGTCGTGCGGATCGCAGAAGCCGCGGCAGGTGGCGGGCGCGGGCGGACCAAGGCGGAACCGCTCAACACCTTCGGCCCGCACCCGACGAGCGGCGGCGAGATGAAGCTGATGGAGGGACGCTTCGGTCCCTATGTCACCGACGGCACGACCAATGCGACCTTGCCCAAGACCGCCGATCCCGCGGCGCTGACACTGGAAGAAGCAATCGCGCTGATCGACGCGCGCGCGGCCAAGGGGCCGGCCAAGGGAAAGAAAAAGGCCGCCCCGAAAAAGGCCGCGGCCAAGAAAGCACCGGCGAAGAAAAAGCCGGCGGCGACGAAAAAAGCGGCGAGCTGACCGGTCGCGGCGTTCAGATCACCGCCATATTGTAGCAATGCCAGCTGAAGATCGCCGCGGCGCCGCGGTGCGGGCGCCAGGCTTCGGCCAGTGCGCGCGCTTCCTTCTCGCCCGGGCGCGCGCCCAGTTGCAGGATGCGGCCCACCGCTTCCTGCACCGCGAGGTCGCCCGCGGGCCAGATGTCGGGGCGCCCTTCGGCAAACAGCAGGTAGATTTCCGCCGACCAGCGGCCGATGCCCTTCACCCGCGTCAACAGCGCGATCGCCTCCTCGTCGTCGGCGGGCAGGGCGTCAAAGGTCAGTTCGCCGTCGAGCACCAGTTGCGCGAGGCTTTTGGCATAGCCCTGTTTCTGCCCCGACAGGCCGCAGGCGCGCAGCGTGTCGAAATCGGCCGCCGCGACGGCTTCCACCGGGCAGCCGGCACCAAATTGCGCCTCCAGTTTGTTCCAGATCGACGTCGCGGCGGCGACGCTCACCTGCTGGCCGACGATCGTCCGGAGCAGGGTGGCATAGCCGCGTTCGCGGATACGCGGTTCGGGGTAGCCGGCATGACCCAGGGCGCGGGCGAAATTGGCGTCGCGCCCGGCAAGCGCGTCGATCCCCGCGTTCAACTGCTCCTGTGTCAATCCCACCGGTTATTCCCCTTTTGTTCCTACCCAAGTCTCTAGCAGCGCTTGATTTGCCGCGCAACGCGCGACATAGCGCCTGCAACTTCGAAGATATGGGGACTAGCATGGCCAAGCTGATTGTCGTGACGCGTGACGGAACCGAACATGAGATCGAGGGCGACACCAGCCTGACAGTGATGGAAAATATCCGCGACGCCGGTTTCGACGAACTGCTGGCGCTGTGCGGCGGTTGCTGTTCGTGCGCGACGTGCCATGTCCATGTCGAGGCGGGGGCAAGCGATGCCATGCCGGCGATGAGCGAGGACGAAAACGACCTGCTCGATTCGACCACCGACCGCGATGCCACCTCGCGTCTGTCGTGCCAGATCCCGTTCAGCGACGCGCTCGACGGGTTGCGCGTCCGGATTGCCGCCGAGGACTGATTAATATCGTCATTGCGAGCGGCGAAGCCGCGCGGCAATCCAGAGTGGCGTAAACCGCCCTGGATTGCTTCGCTTTGCTCGTAATGACGAGGGTTTTTGGCTCAGTTATTGACGGCCGTCGCCACCGCATAGAGCGCGATCGCCGCGGCGTTCGAGATGTTCAGGCTCTCCATACGCGGCGAGATCGGCAGCTTCGCCAGCACGTCGCAATGCTCCATGACATTGTGACGCATCCCGTCGCCCTCGGACCCCAGCACCAGCGCGACCTTGCTGCCGTCGAGCGTCGACCCCAGCGTCGTTTCGGTGTCGCCCATCAACCCGATGCGCCAATATTGCGCTTCGGCGATTTCCTCCAGCGCCCGCGACAGGTTGACCACGCGTAACCACGGCACGCTTTCGAGCGCCCCCGACGCCGAACGCGCGATCACGCCGCTTTCGGGCGGGCTGTGGCGGTCCTGCGTAATGATCGCTGCCGCATCGAACGCCGCAGCCGAGCGCAGCACCGCGCCGATATTGTGCGGGTCGGTGACCTGGTCGAGAATGACCAGCGGGCGCTTGCTTCCGGCATCGACCTCTTCCTGCAACAGGTCGCCGAGGAAGACGCCTTCCAGCGGATCGACCTCGATCACCAGCCCTTGATGCGGCGCGTCGCGCGCGACAAGTCGGGCGAGATCGGCGACATCGGCGTAGCTGATCGGAATCACCGGCGGAAGGTCGAGCTGGCCCAACGCCTCACGCGTGCCCCAGATGCGCTTGACGGTGCGGTCAGGATTGGCGAGCGCGGCGAGCACGGCGTGACGACCCCAGAACCGAATGGCCTGACCACGCTGGTTGCCGCCGGCCGGGCGGCGATGACGGGAAAATTGTCTCATGGCCGCGCCTTTCCCATGACTGCCATTGACAGGCAAGCCTCGTTTCGCCATTGGACCGCTTCCCAAAGCGGACCCCCATGGACAGGTGGCCGAGTGGTTAAAGGCAGCAGACTGTAAATCTGCCCGGGTTTCCGTACGCTGGTTCGAATCCAGCCCTGTCCACCACCGCCCGTTCTCGGAACATCCCCGAAAAGCCCTAGAAATCTCAGAAAACCAAGGGTATTCTGCCTTTCGATGGCCGCCCCTGTTCGCTGCTATTTGTCTACAACCGACAGTGAGTGTGGGGAAGGTGTGGGGAAGGAGGTGGGCTTCCCCACACTGCGGCTCTCTTAATTGACCTCCAGAAATGTGGGGAACGAGAATGGGCAAACTTACGGCGGTGGCGGTCAAGGCCGCTTTGGCGAATCCGGGCACCTATCAGGACGGTGACGGACTTTTCCTGAAAGTTGGAAAAACTGGTGCGGCTTCCTGGCTTTTGCGACTCCAGCGCGATGGCAAACGACAGGATATTGGTCTGGGTAGTGCGAAGCTGGTGACGCTGGCGGAAGCGCGTGCGAAGGCTGCTGAACTCCGCAAGGCTGTAAAGGTCGAGAAACGCGACGTACTGACGGAGCGGAAGGACGAGGAAGCCGCCAAGGTCACTTTCCGCGAAGCCGCTACCCAATATCATTCCGAGAACGAAGCTGGCTGGAAAAGCGATGTCTATGGTCGGCAATGGCTGGCCAGTCTGGAAAACTACGCCTTCCCGAAGCTTGGCGACATGACGACTGGTGGAATCACTGCCGCCGATATCATCTCGGTCCTCACGCCGATCTGGCAGGAAATCCCCGAAACAGCCCGCCAGGTTCGGAATCGGATTTGCGCGGTGCTAGATTACTCCCATGCAAAGGGTTGGCGCTCTTCCGAAGCTCCATCAGGCAATAGCAGCCTCAAGGCAGGGCGAGGGCTGCCGCGACAGATCAAGAAACCGGCAAACCGCAAGGCGATGCCATACGTGGCCGTTCCTCCGTTCCTGACCGCGTTGCGCCGCAAACCATCCTATTCGCGTCTGGCGCTAGACCTTCTCATTCTGACGGGCGTTCGCTCGCAGGAAGTGCGGCTCGCGAAATGGGACGAATTCGATCTGGACCAGCGCCTTTGGACAATCCCAGCCGAACACATGAAGCGCAGCAGGGCGCACATCGTGCCGCTTTCAGAAGCGGCCTTGGCGGTGCTTGTGAAGGCGGACGCAATGCGGCTTGAGGGAGCCGAAGTGGTATTCCCCGGCATGACGGGAAAGGCGATGTCCAACATGACGCTGCTCAAGGTCATGCGCGACATGCAGGAGCCGTTCCACGTCCACGGTTTCCGCTCCAGCTTCACCGACTGGGCGGCGAACGAAGGCTTCCCCAATGCGGTCGTCGAAGCGGCACTGGCGCACAAGACGCCTGACGCTGTACAGGCCGCCTATCGCCGCACCACATACCTTGGCACGCCGGATAATCCCGGTGCGCGCGTGAAGCTGATGGAAGCGTGGGGGAATTATTGCGCGGGTACTGCCGGAGCAAATACGCCGATCAATGAAGGCGGCTAATCTGACGCTGGTCATGCAAACAGCGATTAGCCTTGGTTAGCCCGACAGCCATATTGCTGGGCGAGCATTTTCTTCCCATCGAGCGCAGCAAGCTCTGTCCGCATGGCCCCAAGCATCTGTGTTTCCAAAGTGCCGCTATTGGCTTCCCTCAAGGCATCGATCTGAGTTCGGTATTGGGCGACAGTATTCTCATCTAGCGTGAAAGGACACTCTTCGTATGGCCATTCGTTCTCACCGGTGCCGTATGTCGTTGTGTCTACGAATGAGAGGCGGCTCATGGTTCTCAAACCGCCACTGCAGTTTCGGTCACCTTGATAGAGATCGAGGCCCCGAACCGGACCGTCGAATCCTTCAGCCGCCCACCATCGAGCGCATCCGGCTGGGACATTATCCTCCCAAGTCCAAACTAAGCCGAAGCCCTTCCATTGATAACTGGCATCAGCACGGGATGGCACGTCTTTTGGCTTTGGAATGAGAGGGTCAATGATTGGGACTAACCAACCATATACGAAAATCGGGCCGATTGGCGTCAGCGTAATGAGCAACGTCGGTACGACAATTGCAAACAAGGCGAGAATGCTTTTCCTCATCCGATTGACGATCACAGATTAACTGCGGCAAGTCATCGATATTCGTGGGGTTGAGCAACCTGCAGATCATTTCGTGCTGAGGTTGGCATTCTACACACCAAGCCATTCGAGTCCGTGCGGCAGCTCTTCCGCCGCAAAATCTACCTGAAGGACTCTTCTGCTTTTCGGCGCAGAGGCAGCGTCGGACGCGTGAAGAATTGGCGTTGCGTATAGCCATACATCGCCAGCTTCGGCCAAACAGACCGCTGTTCCGCACCTGTCTACCACTCCCTTGACCCGATCTACGGCTATTCTTCCGTAGGTGTGGGATCCAGGAGCAATGAGCAGTGGTGCATTGCTAGCGGGCACATTGTCGATGTGCGCCCTCACCGTCACCATGCGGGTAAGAAGATCAAATGGCGGTGCAACGTGATTCATACCGCTTTTCAAGGTCCAGGGGCCAAACCCCGGTGCATCTCGCCTTTCTTTGACACAGATTGTTCGGTCTTGGTGCCAAGCGAGTGCCCAATTGCTTATCGTCGATTTGTTGAAGAGAATTGCCCTAACCGGTCGGGAAGAGTTACCCAAAGCGCTTGCGGCTATTGCCCCTATCGGACCTTCGTTAGCGTCCGCGCTCGTGGTGTAATTTCCGGTGTAGGCGATGGTGTATTCCGGGGTGGGGCATGCCCCACCCCGGAATGCGGCGTCGC